>Ga0209272_10001701_pt1 | contig 13443 bp, 28 predicted proteins | sample tdDd002_FD_187125 | JGI IMG/M metagenome (GOLD analysis project Ga0209272, IMG submission 187125) | Marine sediment microbial communities from the Atlantic coast under amendment with organic carbon and nitrate - tdDd00.2 (SPAdes)... | ecosystem: Environmental > Aquatic > Marine > Coastal >... | reverse complement strand
TATCCGAGTTTGGTGTTGGGCTGACAGCAATTCCGAAAATGGTCACATAAAAAGTGTGACACCTGTCCTTATTGACAGGCTAACAATGTCACAAGGGTTTGCGGATGCAATGAAGACAGTAGGTTGGCTTGCTGATGGCGAAATACCTAACTTCAGTAGGCACCTAGGCGAATCGGCTAAAAAACGAGCAAAAGATGCTGAAAGAAAGCGTATGTCACGCACTTCGTCCGAAAGTAGTCACAAAAAAAGTGTGACAGAAAGCGGACTAGATAAGAGTAGAGAAGATAAGAGTAGAGAAGATAAAAAAGATAAGGTCAAAACACCTGATCAATCTTCGATTGACCGCGAACAATTGGATTGGTGCTTTGAGCAATTTTGGTTGTCTGGCATTCGCAAGGTCAACAAAAAAGCGGCAAAGCCTAAGTTTCAGAAAATTATATCAAGCCAGTCAAGCCCTGATGGCCCCACGATCTATGACCTAACCAACCAATTGATTAACGATGTTAAATCTAGATTGAGTGCTGGACAGCTTGGTTTTGCTGAGATGCACCCGACCACCTACCTGAACGGAGAGCGATGGAATGACGAACTCAAACAACCCGAACAACAATCAAAACCTGTCGCACCTCGTTCAGCAAATGAGCGCGTCAGAGCAGCATTGGCAGAAAAACAAGCAGCTCGAAATGCAGCAGGAGCAGAAGAGCGAGAAATTGGCGGACAAGCTTTGGCCAATGATGGCGGACATGTACGGACACAAGTTTGTGAGCCAGTACGGGGAGACGCCGCCGGAAACGTGGGTCAAGTGCTTGATGGGGATTTCTGGCCAGCAGATAGCTAATGGACTGAACACCTGCATCATTGATTGCCCTGTATGGCCTCCTAGTGCCCCTCACTTCAGAAACATGTGCCTAGGCATAGCAACAGGCGAGGACGGCAAGGAAATCACTCACAGGGCTGGTATATACAGTTCTGAGCCAACTGAACATATGAAGGCTCGGCTGCTTCTGAGAAGCGATGAAAGTAGAGCGAAATCCTCCAAGGCTGCTGACTCGGCGATGGGTGAAATTATGGGCATGTTTGTTGATCAACCAAAGGCAAGCAAGTCGATCGCCATTGAGCCCTGCAAAAAGTGCGGCCATAGATTCGAGTCAATACTCAACACTTGCCCACAGTGCCAAGCAGAAAGGAATCCAAAATGAATAAGCGATTAGAAGAATTGAAGTTCCGAAAGGACATGATAGAACATTCAGGGCTAACTGATCTTCATCACTACAGGGTCATTATTGATCAGATAGCAGAGATAGAGGCTGTAGAGCATTACGAGTTTATGATGCGCGGTGATAGATCGGTGGTAGCTGCGATATTCGACAAGATGGGCATAAAGCTAGCGCCTGAAGAGTTGAGAGAGTTTAGGGTTGCCGGAGATCCATTGCCTGCTGATTTTTTGAAAGGTGCTAGCGACGCTATGGATGATGTTAGAAAAGGCAATGTAACGCCATATGTTCGAAAATCAAACCGGAAGGGGAGTTGAGATAATGAGCAGAGAGATAAAGTTTAGAGCGTGGGATATTCACTGTAAGCACATGCTAGATCATAGTGATCTGATTGATGTTGTTGATGGTGGTGGAAGTGTTATTCAAATGATTTTAGATGAGTCTATCGAATGCCATTTGATGCAATACACCGGCCTTTTAGACCGTGAAGGCGTAGAGATTTACGAGGGGGACATTCTTGACGACCAAGAAAATGACGCGCTATGGGTTGTTTCATTCAGTGATAGAGGTTTCTTTTGTGCTCACGCCCCTGATGACACTCTAGAGTGGGTTTTGCTGGATGACTATACTTTTGAGGTTATCGGCAATATCCACGAGAACCCTGATTTATTGAAATAAGTAAAAGAAATCCTTTACTTTATCGGTAGGGGGTTTATAGTGATTGTATCAACTCAGAGAGCGGAGCAAAGCAAAATGAAAGATTACAGCGAGATTACCAGTTACGAAAAAGAAACCCTTTCAAATCTTTATGCATCTTTGGATTTTATGCTTTGTAATGACCTTCCTTGCAGTGAAGTAGAAAGCGCCATAGATTTTATTGAGTCAAAATACTCTGAAGCTGCATAGCTGTGGTTGATTCATGTCTTGAGGAAGTGGAATCCAATTTGTTTTTCAGGTTCCACTATCTGCCAAACGGAGTGGAGCGCGCAGCCTTGTTTTCTAAGTGGTTAAAGGTGCGGCAAGAGCTTGATCTAATTTATTACGGTGGTTGATGTGAGTATTTTTTTTGAAACTAACGGTTGGGATATTGAAGAAATGAGGTCTAGCATGGGGCACTCATCTAAAGATGGTGGGGTTAGCAGGGTTTATCTTGACGAGCTTTACCGGAAGCTTGGGATTATTCGCGAAGATAGAGGGGCTTGCGAGGCGGCCAGAGATTTTCCTGAAGGAAGCGCGGCTTGCGTAAATCAAGAAAGGGTTAATCAGCTACGTTTTCAAGAGGCGACAATTAGCGAGCTGATAGATATTTACCTCGAAAATCATTAGATGTTTTTGCTGGTTGATTGGAGTGATCGAGATGAGTCAAACATCAAAAATACTCGAATACATGATGGACGGTAATTCACTAACGCCAATGAAGTGTATCCAGCTATTTGGATGCACTACGCTATCACAGAGAATAGGCGAGATTAAGCGGTTGCTGGTCGAGACTGGCAATCAGTATTACGTTGAGTCAAAGCAGGTCGATGGCGAGAAGTATTGCCGCTATTGGCTGGTTAAAGCTCAATAATGTACCACTAGCGAGATTAATCAATGGTCAGTCAAAGCCACGACTATCGAGAATGCGAGATTCCTGATTGTCAGGAATGCCAGGCACTGGTGGATGATGGCTTTGTGATGGCGTGTGATAAGTGTCACCAGCCGGGGAGCAAAGACTCTTTGGGTTGGCACGGAACAGAAAATGGCGGCGTCTACTGTGCACATTGTTGGGACGCCAAATCTCAAACTTGTACTGGCTGAGCGTTTAGGAATTTTCGTCAGCCAGCTTTTTTAACCAAGCGGATAGCGAGAGATTCGCCTTCTTAGCCGCCGCTTGGTATTGCTCCTTTTGATCAGGAGTGACCCGGATAGGCGACAAGGTTGTGGTGGCGTTGTTGTCTTTTGGCGGTCTGCCCCGCTGGCGTTTTTCTGTAGTCATGGGGTAATTATGGTATATACAAAAAATACTTGCAACGTCTGATTTTTGGTGTATTATTTGTATATACATTAAATATAGGCAGGTGTCTCCATGAAAGCACTTAAAAAAACAGAAGCCAAAAAAATCTCTACAGTCAGCCAGTGGATTGAGGCAGGCGGCTTAGCTACAGGCTGGTCACCATTAACTCAAGTGGTAACCAAAGAGAGCGCAAAAGCAATAGCGATTGAGGGCAGCAGGTGGAACGCTTGTGCAACAGACCGATACAGATGCCTTATCTGGCTTCCGAAGTCTCAGCTTGTTGCAATTGAGGACGACTTTTATGATCAAAAAATTGAGGGCCAGAATTACTTGGCTCCCCAATGGTTGCTTTCAGCAAAGCAAAATGAAGGGTTCGAGTTTGAAGCGGCTTAGACCGCCTTGGAGGCTAGCATGAAAATTGGCGACAAACGACAAGCTAATGTCGTGAAATTTACCGGTGATGAAAAGAAGTACACATTAGATTACTTCAACAAGCTCACGGAAGATGAGGAAGAGCGCAAGCTGATTGAGCTTGAACGTAAAAAACGCGAAGTAAATGAAAGAGCGAAGTTGAGATTTTAATACTCTAGCTTCAGTTATGTACGGGATGAATGATATGGATAAGAAGCGAAATTACTGGGAGTCGATAACAAGTACGGCAACGATTTTTGTCGACGGGTTTGGCGGCTTTGCAATCACCGATGCGACCAAGATCCACGACGACCTGTCTCAGCACATGAAGGACGAGAGCATCTGGGAGGCGTTCGACGGCGTGCAAAACAATGAGCGCGGAACCTATCAGGTCGAAGTAGATCACTGGTGGGAGCAAGGTGACTACGAAACAGGTGGCGTCCACGAGTTCGTCGTCGGCGAGCCGAGAGCCGATTAAGAAACTTTTATATCAGCAATGTACGGAGATTGAGATGAGAATCATTTGGCGAGACATATTCAAGCCACGCTACGGCGTAATTGTTGAGGTTGTTGACTTTCCGGTCTTCGGCGAAAGTTCAAGAACTGTCATCACTCACCGCCGTTCCCCAGCGGTTGTTCGACTTCCAGTTAAGCGCCCGCTGAGCGTTCCGTTTAATGAGTTCTACAACTCGTTAGGCGGACCAGGCACGATGCGTTTCTGCGGAAGCCGCCGTGTTCTATCGAAAATATACGGCATAGGATCAACAGAAAAGAACAACCTAAAAAGAGCTACAAAGTTTAAGAGAACTAAAGCCTAAACGGTTTCTGTACTGAATAACTATCAAGGATTGCCCATGAAAGACGAAATGATAAAAGTTGAACTGACGGAAGATAAGCTAAACATATCTATCGGTGTGGACTATTTAGTTCATATCTGTGGCGAGGGTCGCGCCTATGGCCTTGGTGAGGTCACTGTAACAGACAGGGAAAAGTTCTTGCCAGAGCTGGTTAACGAACTTAAGTCGGAAGCTGAAGACGGCTCAACGCTTGTTCATCATTTAGTCGATCAGGCGGTGACAGAAGCGTTAGAAGCTGGCGCTTCAGGTATCGAGTACGACGAAGAGTAATTTCAAATTTGTACAAATAAATTGAAACAAGTATAGGTAATTAATATGGCAGCACTTTTTACGCGAATGAAACGATCGGTAAATGGATCTCTAGATAAAGAGATCGGAACTTCTCTTTTCTTTGGGGCGGGACGTTCAGGAGATCAGCTGTATCTAGGTCTGGGAGCGGGTTTCCACATTGAGTTCGCCGAAAAAAAGGAGGTTTCCCAGATGATTGACGCCCTGAAAACAGTTGAAGCTGCGTTCGACGGGAGGGGCGCCCTGTATCGCTATCACAGATAGCAAGCTTCATAATAACTTTTATAACAAATTAATCAGGGGTGTGAAATAGAACCTCTGTACTAACTGAGATTTAAAAATGCCTAGAGTTCCAAGAAATTTAACCGGCGAGACGTTTGGCAAATTAAAGGTTATCGCCTTGTCTCCGCACAGAAATAAGGCCGGCGCTAGATCATGGATTTGCGAGTGTGAGTGCGGCAATGAGCGAACGACTACGGGCAGCGCTTTGATTTCTGGTAACACTCAATCTTGCGGTTGTACTCGTCGGGTATCGAATAAGCCAAGCGAGAAGGCGTGTCTGTTATCGAGGCGCAAGGAGTTGAGCACGCAGTGGCTATCGGTGCCGTTAGTCTGATGCCGACTATACGCTCATACCATCAAGCCAAGGCCATGATAGACGCGCTAGATTACTCGGAGCCGCTATCGTTCGAGGTTGAGAAGCTAAGTCAGAAGCGTTCACTGCCACAGAATAACAAGAGTCACGTTTGGTATAACCAGGTTGATAAACAGCTTTGCTTGCCGATAGGAACGACCCGCTGCGAGTGCAAGCTGTATTTCGGTATACCAATGCTAAGGGCGGAGGATCAGGATTTTGCAGCGCGGTACGATGGACTGATTAAAAATCGGTTCACCAAAGAGGAAAAGCTAGAATTAATGCGCTGGTTTCCTGTCACTAGTTTGATGACAAAGAGCCAGAAAAGCAGGTACTTAGAGTCTATTCAGCATTATTACGCTGAGCAGATGGGGATAGTGTTAGATTAACGCCGACAATCGCGAGCCACAGGTCTCGCGCATTTCAAGTGTTATAGATAATCAATGTGGATAATGGGGTTTGAGTGATGGAGTTTGAAATTATTGATGAGAATCATCATCGAGCAAAGGTTGTTGGTGGCTGGTTAGTAAAAGCCTTTGAAAGTGTGTTTCACGATCAGTCAGACTGTGGCAATGGAATGCAAGAGGGTTGGGACTGGCGCGTTGCCATGGCGTTTGTCCCAGACCCAAATCATGAATGGAAGCTAGAAGACGGCTAGTGACTGACTTCTACCAGTCTCCAGAATGGCGAGCAGTGCGTAAAATCCCTCTCGCCAAGTACCCGCACAGGTGCATGCGGTGCGGGTCCAGAAGGGATATAGATGTAGCGCACATCAAAGCTCGCTCTAAGCACCCCAAATTAGCACTTAAACCTAGTAACCTGATGATAATGTGCCATCCATGTAACTTATGGCAGGGAACGCGCACAATGGATTTCAGGCCATGCCACAAAGTATGGGATTATCTAGCCTATACTCAGAACGCTATCCTTGTGATATTCGCGTATGCTGAGCTCTTTACTTAGTAAACCCTAGGTAATATCATCTTGTTACATGAGCAATAGAGAAAAGCCAGAGCCGACGAAGGAAGAAAAAGCATTCTACGCTGGGCACGAACTGGCTAAGCGGTATCCAAGCCGAAACGACGTGGTTAATTTATACCGTGAATATCAACAGTTTATTAACAATAGGGATAAGCGGCCTTGAACGGATGGTCAGATATACTTGATAAGCTGGATGGGTCTGCTGCTGACTTTGTTATTATGGCATTCGTTATTCTATTGGCTCTATATGTTGTCGTGAGAGACCGGCACTGTAAGGAGCAGCTAGAAAAGCTAGAGAAGCGCATGGACTCTAGGTTTGCATCAGTCAACAATCGACACACAGAGGCTATCGACAAGGTTTGGTCCGCCATAGACAAGCTAAGAGAGTCTATCGGCAAGGTAAAAGACCTGTATCATCAGATCGACAAGCTAACATCAAATATCGCCATCGCCATCCAGCGAGTGACTGGACTAAAGTTGATCAAGCAATCAGCAGACGGGAAAGGCGATCACGCACTGAATCGGGATGTAGAATAGTGGATGACAAGGTCAATGATTTAATTGATGAGGCAATTACTGCTTTATCTGATGACAGTATAACCAAGGGTGCTGACGCTCTAGAAGAGCTGGCTCAGATGTGGGCAAAGGCTGGGATGCCAATCAAATCATTTCTAGAGGTAAGGCAGTACATTATCAACGAGGCAACAGCAAAGACTGATGCTTTATTCATCCAAGAGAAGCTAAAAATAGCCGAACAAAACAAGCGAGTGACGAGAAATGGAACAAGTATCATCCTCAACTGAAGCGCCTAAGCGCGGTCGCCCAGCAGCACCTAAGATTGATGTGGCTGAATTGCTGGATCGTATTGACCGGCTAGAGCGATGCCTTGAAAAGGTAACTACTCTTACCGGGCAAGGAAATCACCTAATGGAGTTCGGCCTAACCCGCTGGGAGCCATCCAAAGAAGATATGAATAAATACAGGGGTAAATAATGGCTAAGAAGAATCTTCCTCAAATGGGCTCTAAGAACATTAACAACCTTGATTCAATGGTTGCCGCCGGAATCATCACTCAGGCTCAAGCTGATAAGCAGAGAGCAAAGGCCGCAGCAATGAAGAAGAGCCTAATTAAGAAGGGCTCATGATCGGCGAGATAATCCTGACAACACTGACAATGCTTCCTTGTATGACTGACAGCGAAACACTTGCTGATCGAGTCGGAGGGGAGGCTAAGTCATTTAAGGCTGGTAATTATCTGCACGGCCATTGGTGTTTGGATGGGCTATGCCTTGATCCCCACGGTGATGAGCACACTATAAATATTATTGATGGCTCACACGAAACCTATAAGGTAATCAAATACAGCTATGAGCGACTTTAACCAACACTGGAACATGGAAAGCCTAAAGATCATTGCTGTAACAATGGCGGTTATCGGCGTTATAGCCATTATCAAGCTGGTACTATAAATAAAACTTATAGCCATTTGATAACTATAAATAAAACAAATGGTTAATATCAAAGTGTAACCTAGGTGACAGAGTGACGACTTATGCCAAGTAGAGCGGGCAGCGCAAACAAGAATAAAGCCTTCTTAATGAAGCGCTTACAAGATATGTACGGGGAAGACTTTCACCCTATTATGAAGATGGCAGGCAATGCAGTAACGCTACAGCGGCGCATAGATAAGCTTGGTGATGCTGCAGAGAATCAAGACCTGCTAGATACAAACAAAGCATGGGAGGGGATAGCCCAATACGTTGAGCCTAAGCTTAAGGCTGTAGAGCACAGCACTATCGACAGTGATGGTGAGGTGACAGGCTTCAAGGTCGAGATTGTCCATGCTAAAAAAGATTAAGCTGCCGGAGCAGTTCGCTCCATTCCTTGAGCCTTGTCGATACAAGGTTGCTTATGGTGGACGGGGGAGCGGTAAGTCTTGGTCAATTGCCACCGCTTTAATTCTTAGGGCGGTTCAGCAGCCTACTAGAATCCTTTGTGCTCGTGAGATCCAGAAGTCTATCCTTGATTCATGCCTTCAGTTGCTGTCTGACACTATCTATCGAATGGGTGTAGAGGGTGAATTTGATATACAGGGCACGCAGATACTTGGGAAGAACGGATCACGATTCATCTTTGAGGGATTGAAGTCGAACATCGGCAAGATTAAGTCGATGGAAGGTATTGATATTGTGTGGTGTGAAGAGGCTGATCAAGTCTCTGCCACCTCATGGAATACATTGATACCCACCATTCGAAAGCCTGGCTCAGAGATATGGGTAAGCTTTAACCCTGCTGATGAGATGGACGACACTTACCAGCGCTTTGTGGCTAACCCGCCTGATGGCGCTTATGTGGTAAAGGTTAATTACTCCGAGAATCCTTGGTTTCCTGATGAGCTTGAGAAAGAGCGCCTTCACATGAAGGGGTTGAGCGAGACTCTGTATCAGCATATCTGGGAAGGTGAGCCGGTAGCCAATAGAGAGGGTGCTTACTGGGCTAAGTACATTAATCAGAATCAGGTGGACAACATACCAATAGAGCCTGGCTTTCCGGTCAATACCTATTGGGATCTTGGTGTAAGCGACTCAACAGCCATTTGGTTTGTTCAGACTGTTGCCAATCAAGTGCGCGTTGTTAACTGCTATGAGAATCAAGGCGAAGGCTTGGCTCATTATGTGAATTACATACATGACTGGCGAGATCAGAATCAAGCGGTTATGGGTCATCATTATGCGCCACATGATATTGCCGTGAGGGAACTAGGGTCAGGTAAGAGCAGGCTCGAGACAGCAAGGGCTATGGGAATCTCATTCCTTGTCGCGCCCAACGTGCCAGTTGATGACGGCATACAGGCAGCTCGATCTATCATGCCAAGATGCTGGTTTGATAAAACTAACTGCTCAGACGGACTTAGAGCTCTTAGGTCATACCGTAAAGAGTTCGACGAAGCTAAGGGTGTCTATAAGCCAAAACCTTTGCACGACTGGGCAAGTCACTTTGCTGACGCCTTCAGATACTTTGCACTGTCATATAAGGGCGAGAACCAATGGTCACAGCCTGTCACTGCAGCTGATTGGAGTGTGTTCTAGTGGATATTCCTAAAGATGGTAAGCAGGTGTGGCATATAGTCTTCACCCAGACCAACGACACTCACTGGATATTTCGCTGGATACACAAGAAGAAGCAGCATTGCTATGTGGTGAAGGAGTCGCTAGGCGGCATGTTCTGGATCGTTATCAATGGCAGGCGCTCACATTTAGATGTAGAGACATACAGTAAAGACTACTATCCAAGGTTAATGGATATGTTGGGTGAAGGTGATCATGTAATGACCGTCATCACTGAATATGATGTTAATTTGCGTAACCATCAGCTATCGGTTATAAGTTGCACAGACGTGGTAAAGCGGTGTCTAGGTATTACTGACTGGCTGTGCTGGACACCAAACCAATTATATAAACGAATTAAGCGAGGCAAGTATGAGCAGCGTATTAAAACCGGGCGAGAAAGCCGCAAAGAAAGCAGCGCGGGAGCAGGAGAGGCTACTGAAGGAGCAGCAACAGAAAGAGGAGTTGCGAGCTGCTGAAGAGGACGACGAAACTAAGCGCCGTCAAGCTATTGCTGCAAAGGGTGGTGCTCGATCGCTACTTGTTAAGACTGGTGAAAGCGGTCTATCTCAGACATTAGGGGGATAGAATGCCTTTAACTGATCTTGGCAGTGTTGATGATCTGCTCAAGCGCTTTAAGAATGCTCAGGCTAATTATGAGCTGTGGCGCTCTATCCATCAGGAAACCTATGATTATGTAGCTCCTCAGCGTGAGACCTTCCGCTTTTACTCGCCCGGCCAAGAGAAGAATCGACACGTATTTGATTCAACGGCTGTTATGGGTGTTGAGCAATTTGCATCACGTATTAAGGGCTCGACTCTTCCGTCATGGAAGCAGTGGATCAAACTAGAGGCTGGTTCTATTGTTCCTGATGACCAGAAGGTGGGAGTTAATAAGGCTCTTGAAGAGGCTAACGACTCACTGTTTGGTGCACTGAATCACTCTAACTTTGATACCGAGATCAACCAGGGGTTGGTTGATTTGGCTGTTGGTACTGGTGGAATCATCATTGATGAGGGCGAGTTCAATGATAAGGACATATTCAGGTTTACCAATGTTCCACTAGCAGAGCTATACCCTGAAAAACCTGCAGCTGGTCGCATTCGCTCGGCATGGCGCAAGCATAAGATACCTGTTGGGCAAGTGGATCAAGTGTGGCCGGGTGCTGATACTAGCGGAAAGCTGGATAAGCTGGCAGAGAATGACCCTCACAAAGAAGAGGAGTTCTTAAATGCTCAGCTGTTCAATCAGAAGGATGGGCTCTATTACAATGTGGTAATCCATGAGCCATCAAAGAAGATGATCTTCGATCAATCGTTTGAGACTCAGAGATTAATCGTCTTCCGTTGGCATGTGACGCCGGGTGAGGTCTATGGTCGTGGCCCTGCTATGCAGTGCTTGCCTGATATTCGCACCTTAAACAAGATTGTGGAATTCAAGCTTCGTTCGCTGGCTTTAGAAGTTGGTGGCATATACACCGGGATCAATGACGGGATATTCAATCCTAATACTGTACGACTGCAGCCGAATACTATTTTGCCGGTTGGCAGCAACTCGAATACTAACCCTACATTGCGAGCGCTTGAGATTGGTGGCAATCCATCATCGGTGGATATTGTTGTCTCAGAGCTCCAGGACAAGATTAACAAGGTGTTCTTCTCTAATCCGTTGGGCGAAGTTACCGACCCCGTACGCTCTGCCACTGAGAACATGATTCGTCAGCAAGAGATGCTAAAGCAGGCTGGTGCCTCATTTGGTCGATTGCGCTCAGAGTTGATTGAGCCATTGATTGCTGCATGCGTTGATATCCTGCGCGGCCTTGGTCGATTCCCAGAGATTTCTATTGATGGTGAAGAGGTGACTATTCGTCATTCATCGCCACTAGCTCAAGCTGAAGACCTTGAAGACTTCCAGAATACCCAGGTATGGCTAACGTCGAACCTACAGCTACTGGGTCAAGAGGTGGTTATGGGCACGGTCAAGGTTGAGGACTTCCCCAAGATTTCAGCACAACAGCTTGGCATTCCTGCTGATCTGGTTCGCAGTGAGGAAGAGGTAGAGGCCATAGGTCGTGTCGCAGCTCAAGCAGCACAACAACAACTGGAGGGCGGCGGTGAGCAGTCCGTATGATGAAATAGGGGCGCAGCCTGAGTGGTCTGAAGCTGATAGAGAAAGACACAATCGGTTAGATTATCTTTACCATAGAGTATTTGCTCAGAACGAGGATGGGGCGGAATTGCTCGGTCTTTGGGAGGAGTATTTAAAAATGTCAGCTGCCGATGTAAATGGCTCTGACGCATATAACCTCGGAAAAGAAGAAGGCAAAAAGACCTTTATCCGAAATGTTGTTTTAACCATAAGGAAAGTAGAAAATGAGTGACGAACAAGTAATCGAAGAAGGCGCGCAAGATGCCGAACCACAACAACAAGAGATGCAATCGGTTGCTGAAGAGCAGCCGGTGGAGCATCCAGAGTGGTTTAAGTCCGAGAAATACAAGACGATTGATGACCAAGCCAAAGCCTATACCGAGCTAGAGAAGAAATTTGGCTCATTCACGGGTGCGCCTGATGAGTATGAGGTTGCGCTATCTGAAGAGCTGACCGAGCTCGGCGTGAGCATTGACTCCGATGACCCCTTGGTTGAGAAGGCTGTGGAGTTCGCTAAGAACTCGAACATGTCTCAAGAAGGGTTCAAGGGCATGATTGAGCTGTATGCCCAGTCTCAGCTTGCAGAGCATCAAGCAATGGAAGATCATAAGGCCAATGAGATGGCGGCATTGGGTAAAGATGCTGATCGTCGTATTGATGGCATTATCCAATGGGGTAACGCAAACCTTGATGCTGAAACGATGGCAGGTCTTGAAGAGGCGGCGCAAAGTGCGGCAGCGGTTAAAGCGATTGAGGCGTTGATTGGCAAGACTCGCAATGCTCCAGTGGCTTCTGACGCTCAGGCGGCGCCAAGTATCAGTGCTGACGAGGTTAGCGCTATGCAATTCGCCAAGGATGAAAACGGCAATCGTAAGATCAACACCGATCCAGCGTTTAAGGCAGAGTATCAGCGCAAGCGTGATTTGCTTTATGGAACAGGTGAGCATCGCCAGATTGTAGGATAGAGCCAGCAGAGCAGGGAGGTGCCCTACCACTTCCCTGTAGCGCCCTGCTGACAAACGCATATTAACCTGTAGGGAAAGTTATGTCTTTTACTCAGAACACATTTGCACCAATTGGCGGACAAACTACTAGCGCCGCATCAATGTTTTCTTATCGGTCGGACGATTCTTTTTCGGAGGTGTCTGCTGCTGGATATTTTTTAAGCAAATCATCCACACTGGAGGCTGGCGACCACATTATGGCCACGCTAGGTGATGGGCCATTTGTGTTTGTTTATGTTGCTGAAGATCAGCCTTTATTACTTCTTTCGCCGTCTGACCCTTCATTAATAAATATTGAGCGTCTTCTAGATGCTGAAAGCGTAGCTCTATCGCAGGAGCCGATCGGGTTAGGCGCTTCCAATGCAGTGCAAATTGAGTTTGGGCCGCCTGTAAATACCCCTCTTGATCCAGTTAACATTGACGCTTCTGGGGCTTTGTTTGTTAATGAATCTGGCACCTATCGAATAAAGGCTGCGCTGCAGTTTGGTAGAACGGGTGGCGCTGGAACGTCTGAGCTATTGTTTAGAGTTCTTGCAAATGGTGTGCAGTCGGGGAGGAGTGTCCATACTAGCGTTCAGAACTCAAACATAACTAGCTACTTTGAAAATGACACTTGGATATTTTTACCGGCCGGGACAATTCTTACCTTTGAGGTGATGAGGGATGCATCAGGAAATGATAGCGGCGGGATTTATAGTTTCACCCCTTCAGCCGAGGCAGGGTCATGGAATTTTTCACCGTCGTCGGCAATTAGGGTAGAGAGATGGAGTGTTTAATATGTGGTTTTAGTTGATAAGAAAGT
>Ga0209272_10001697_pt1 | contig 13465 bp, 12 predicted proteins | sample tdDd002_FD_187125 | JGI IMG/M metagenome (GOLD analysis project Ga0209272, IMG submission 187125) | Marine sediment microbial communities from the Atlantic coast under amendment with organic carbon and nitrate - tdDd00.2 (SPAdes)... | ecosystem: Environmental > Aquatic > Marine > Coastal >... | reverse complement strand
CGTAACGTGAGCTTCTTTTTTAACATTTTCGAATGTCACCCCTGCCATTTGTTAACGTTTCTATTCTGCCAAATCCTGCCCCCAAAGTAACATACCGTACCAGGCCAAAAGAATGTTAATGGTGAGTTAACCGAAAGTTTATCGAAAGAAAGGTGGAAAAATATCGTATTTCCTGTTAAAAAATGTTTCGAGAGCAATATATAATCCTTCCACACATATAATAAAATTATGCAGGACGTAATATGAATCAGACACAACCCTTTTTAGCCCGAGTCGCGAGTGGGAGCCTGGTGATCCAGATCCTCATCGGTATCGTCGCCGGTATCCTTATCGCATCCGTTTCTCCTGAGTCTGCTGTTAAAGTTGGCTTCCTTGGAGGACTGTTCGTCAGTGCCCTGAAAGCAGTCGCACCGATCCTTGTCTTCATTCTGGTCGCATCTTCTATTGCCAACCAGAAGAAAGGCGCCCACACCAACATGAGGCCAATCATTATTCTGTACCTTTTCGGTACACTAATGGCTGCACTTACTGCTGTTACTATGAGTTTTCTTTTCCCGACCACTTTAACTCTGGTAGCAAGTGCAACAGGCGCAACTCCACCTGAAGGCATTACTGAAGTATTGAACACGCTGCTGTTTAAGGTTGTCGATAACCCAGTAAATGCACTGATGACAGGTAACTTCATCGGTATTCTTGCGTGGGCTATCGCTCTAGGTTTTGCTCTGCACCAGGCAAGTGATGCGACCAAGCAAGTTTTCCATGATGTTTCTAACGGCATCACGCTCATTGTTCGCTTTGTGATCCGTCTGGCACCAATCGGCATCTTTGGTCTGGTTGCTAATACGTTTGCAGAAACAGGCTTCGCAGCACTTGCAAGCTACGGCCACCTGCTGGGTGTACTGCTAGGTTCGATGCTAATCATTGCATTGGTAGTTAACCCGCTTATCGTCTTCTACAAGACTAAAGAGAATCCATATCCACTCGTATTTCGTTGTATTCGCGAAAGTGGCATTACTGCATTCTTCACGCGCAGCTCAGCAGCTAACATTCCTGTGAACATGCAACTATGTAAGAACCTGGATCTGCATGAAGATACTTACTCAGTATCAATTCCTCTGGGTGCAACAATCAACATGGCCGGTGCAGCAATCACTATCACCGTTCTAACGCTTGCAGCCGTGCACACTATGGGTGTTCAGGTTGATGTGGCAACAGCGGTACTGCTAAGTGTGGTTGCAGCGGTATCTGCATGTGGTGCATCAGGCGTTGCTGGTGGTTCCCTACTATTGATCCCGCTGGCTTGTAGCCTGTTTGGTATTCCAAATGATGTAGCAATGCAGGTTGTTGCTGTTGGCTTCATCATCGGTGTTATCCAGGATTCAGCAGAAACAGCACTGAACAGCTCGACTGACGTTCTCTTTACTGCTGCAGCATGTAAGGCTGAAGAAGCAAAGATGGCTTCGACTGAGACAGCGCAGTCTTAAGCTATCATTAACAGCACAACAAAAAGAGGCAGCCATCTGGCTGCCTCTTTTTTGAATTTCGATTCGATATTGAAAGCCCAAAAGTGCTGGTAATAACAGTTACCAGCCTTTCCACACTTACTTACTCAAATCTTCAAACTGCTCAGTTAATTCACTGGCCTTTTCAGAAACCTGATCGGTTGCTGTTTCAAGCATGTCCTGAACTTCTTCCATCGGACGCGAATTAACGGCATCTTCAATTTGATCTTTGTAGCTCACACCAATATAAATACCGATACCAATCAACGCTACCATAATATATTTCAACATCTATTTTTCTCATTTATTTGATATATACCAAGTCACACAATTATACGTTACGAGTTAGCTCGTTCGCTATCATAAATCTTAAGTGGAGTGATGATAATTCATATATTTATGACTTAGACACATTAATACGACACATAAAAAAAACAGCCTCTAACGAGGCCGCTTTTCCAAAAATTCAGTGACTATTTTGCAAGGCTGATCAATGATTTTCCAAGCAACCACTCAAGTTCTTTGCCACTTTCGCCGCCAAAGCGCTCCTGACATAGCCCGTATAATCGTTCTATACCATGTTTGGCAAACTCATTAGTCAATTCCGAAGAAGCAATATGATGGAAAAGCAAACGCAGTGTCGCTCGGAACTTTTCATCATCAAGCGCAGCTAACCAGCTAGTTACGAAGCCATCCAGGCCATTATCCAAATCAAGCTTCTCTACAAAAAGGCGAAAAATACGGCCATCAAGAGCTTTGGCGAAATCCTGCTTCTTTGGAAAGTGATGACTAATACCCGTACGGGAAATACCAGTCTGCTTGCTCAGGGTGGTATATGACATTTTGTCATATCCCAAGGTCAAAATTTGATCAACCACAGCATCCATAATCGTCTGGATGGTAATCTCTGTATCTTCTTTACTACGCTTTGGCATAATGAGTTGACTCTATATTTATTACATCAACAAAAATTCCATCGGATAACGCCGATGGCATGTTGTAACAGTTCTGATTGTTAATATGCTAGCAGTATTACAAAATGCTATCCTGTTAACTAGTATTCTTACTGGTTTTTTTTATATTTCAAGCCTTAATATAAAGCTCAGACTCAAAAATCCAACCAAGTCACGCATCAGATTAATTTCGCATAAGCCACCACCCCCACACTCATCAAAGTGCATAAGTAATAACTAATTGTACTCTATATTCAAAATATCACGATGGCTGCCAATAATATTAAAAAACAACAAGTTACGCCACAACTCATTCGTAATTTGCTTTTCTGACGGAAAAAAATCATACACATGTTTAAATTTTGTGCTTAAATTTTTTCTGGATAGATGTTTTATTTGACAAGTTCCCGTCTATTTTCATACTTAATTACAGGAGTTTAATGGATAATAGACACTTGACGGACCAGTAGGAAAACATTTAGTTTAACAAGACGATAACATCAACAAGGACGAGACTATGACTTTACCTCTGCCCAAGGATCGCTTAAGGGAAACTCTCATGAAGCAGCCTCTACCTAATGAAATGATTTTAAAGTGGGCAGAAGAGCGCCCGGACGAGGTTTACCTTCGCCAAATTATCGACCGTCAGTTTGTCGACTATACCTATGCTCAAGTTGCAGACAAGGCGCTAAGTCTGGTTACTGCGCTGCGAAGCATGGGGATTCAGCCGGGAGATCGCGTTGCGTTAATGTCTAAAAACTGTGCTGAATGGTTTATTACCGACTTGGCATTAATGCTGGGGAGCTATATCAGTGTTCCTATTTTCCCGACAGCAGGACCGGAAACTGTCGACCACTGTATCTCTCATAGCGAATCCAAAGCGCTTCTCATCGGCAAGCTAGATGACAGCAAAGCGATTAACGCCGTGCTGAAAGATCATCCGGATTTACCTACGATTTCTTTCTCATACCCAAGCGCTCCCCCATGCAAGTTCGAGTTTGACACTTTAGTTGCTGACAGTAAGCCTTCCGAAGAGCGTCCGGAGCACAAGCCCGAAGATCTGATGTCAATTGTTTACACATCAGGTACTTCAGGATTGCCTAAAGGTGCCATGCTAACCTATGGCGCTTTTGCCTGGTCTTCCCAGAGGATCATTGACCATATCGGTATGCAAGATGACGAGAGGCTATTTTCTTACTTACCGCTAGCTCACATCACTGAGCGCGTGTATATCTTCGGTTCTTCCGTCATGGCCGGAATGCCAGTTGCTTTCCCAGAATCTCTTGACACCTTTGTCGAGGATATGAAAATGCACCGCCCGACGCTGTTCATTTCAGTCCCTCGCCTATGGACACTGTTCCAGCAGCGCATTCTTGAAAAGCTGCCGCAAACCAAGCTAAACATATTACTCAAAATCCCATTTATCTCTGGGGTTATCAAGCGCAAGCTGGCCGATGGTCTCGGCTTGGACAAAGCACGGGTTCTCGGTTGTGGCTCTGCACCGGTTTCAGCCGGATTATTACGCTGGTATGAAAACATCGGCCTCAATATCACTGAGGCGTGGGGTATGACAGAGTCTTTCGCCTACAGCACAATCAACCACCCATTCCGTAGCGACAAAATCGGTACTGTCGGCAATGCCGGCCCCGGCATCGAAATAAAGATCGCAGCTGACGAAGAGATCTTAGTTCGCGGTGACGGCATGTTCTCCGGTTACTACAAAAATGAAAAGGCCAGCAAAGCATCCTTTGACAAAGATGGCTGGCTTCATACCGGTGATATCGGCTTTATCGATGACGAAGGCTATCTGTCGATTCAGGGGCGTAAAAACGATACTTTCAAAACAGCCAAAGGTAAGTTTGTTGCACCGGTACCAATTGAAAAACGCCTGTTTGAACTGAGTAATATCGAGATGATGTGCGTCGTCGGCTCGGGGATGCCAGGGCCAATTTTATTAGCGATTCCACATGAGTTTCCTAATTTTGACCATGCACGCTATGAGCGTAAAGCCCATCAGGTTATTGAGACAATCAACAAAGAGTTGGAGTCTCATGCCAAAATTAAGGGTGTGCTTATGGTGAAAGAACCGTGGAGCATTGAAAACGGTATTCTGACACCAACATTAAAAATCAAACGTCACCTGCTTGAGAAAAAATACCATGATGTAGGTGCTCATTGGCCGAAAGACAAACTGGTTCAGTGGGAAGAGTAAGTTCTCCTAATCAACCTGAAACCATTAAGACACACCATAACCGCCTGAATTAACAGGCGGTTATTTTATTCACAGTCGTTTTCTTCATAAGTAATAACCGAAACAATCGCTCCGCCAGGATCTGAAATGGCACACATTCGGCCAACACCGGGAACATCCATTGGTGGGTATACCGCTTTCCCACCAGACAGCTCAGCCTGCGCTAATATTGCATCAACATCATCAACAGTAATATACGTTCCCCAATAATTTGGCATTTTACTGAACTCTTGCGGCTTTGCCATAATCCCACCAACAGGTTCTCCCCCCGTTTTCAAAACATAATAGACCCCTTCTTGCATCTGCATCGCTTCCACTTCCCACCCAATAACATCGGTGTAAAAAGCAATGGCTTTCTCGGGATCATCCGTCACTAGCTCTGACCAGCTAAATGCTCCGTGCTGTTTAAATAGATTACTCATTCTCTGCTCCTTCTTCTTGCTACAACTACTTACGTAGATTGGTATAACAATAGTCGAAAACATCAACGCCTCTGTCTTATCAAGCATACTCTTCAGTCGTTTTTTCTTTATCTTCACTCTCACTTGAATTCATAATTAAGCTGTAGCATTCTGATTTATAAACAAATAAAGCGCTATAATGAGAGAATCGATGGTGGAAGCAAGCTTACGACAGGCATTAAATGCCTATAACAGCACGAATCGAATGCACTATCCGCTTAAGGGCCATCACGTATCTAACCTTGAAGCCGTTGAGTATTACCTCTCCAAAGCGATACCCTACCTTCCGAACCATTTGGGCTTAGCTCTGACCATTGCCAACATGCAGAGTTTCCGAGGCGAGATCACCAAAGCACTGCATAGTTACCATGACTGCCTAGCTACCGCCCGTTCTGATACTGAACGAAGCAAGGCTCTTACCTATTTGACGGTTTGGTATCACTATGAGGGTAAGCACCTGCGAGTCGAGCACTACCTCAAGGAGCTCCGACATATCAGTTATAAAGACGAGACCAATGTTAGAGCACTGCTAAAAATTATCGTTACAATATTGTCAGCACCTAAATTGCCTGAAGAGAAAGCTGCCGTATTGCCACCAAATAGCGTTGTACCATACCTAGAACCTTCAGCACGCCACGCTATCATTGCTCTCGGCTATATGCTCAATGACGACGGCTCGATGGCTCCTCTCCTTATCCAGCGACTTGAACTAACACTTCAGCTTGCTTACCGTCATACCGATAGCCTAATTATTGTCACAGGAGGGCTCGCCAAGCAGGGAAAAACAGAGTCACAGCAAATGAAGGGCTGGCTGATAGATCATGGTATTAAGCCGGAAAGGATTATTGAAGAAGATCAGGCAACCAATACCATCGACAACGCCAAACTAAGTCTGGCGCTACTCAAACAGCATAAAATTCAATCTGCAACACTCATCAGTGCCTCGATCCATGTCCACCGCTCACATATTTTGTTTGAAACCCTACAAAGAGATATCGATTTTCACCCTATCAAATTCAATCATCTTGCCGTAAAAGATGGATTATCGAACTGCAGTGTTCCGACAGGCCAAATCAGGCGAAATTGCTATATCGATGCGCTGAGGGGGTTCGGGTTACCGGCATTTAACTGTGAGCCACTGGTTCAGATATAGCTTTGAGGCAAAAAGCTACCCGCAATTCGCCATCGACGGTCGGCCCAACGCTAACAACTTTTAACGATAACCCCCCGGCATAGATAAACTGGCCGGGGCTTTTTAAAAAATAAGGATGTACTGTGGATTAATATTCCACAACAAGGGTATTTAGTGCTTTGGCTCTTACTGCTTCAACCATTGCCACCAATCCCTGACTCCGGGTCGGAGTCAAATAATGGTGTAACTGCATATCATCAAAGAAACCATGGATATCAAATTCTAAAATGGCCTCCGCTGTTTTACCTTCGTAAACCATAAACACCATTGCCATTAACCCTTTCACCAAGCTGGCATCACTGTCACCCGTGAAGCCGAACTCACCACGAGAGTTAATAGTAATTTTAACCCACACTTGACTCTGGCAGCCATGGATCACGGTATCGGAAGTTTTATCTTCGTCAATCATAGTGGGTTGTTGATTGCCCAAATGGATAATATAGAGATAACGTTCTTCCCAGTCATCGCAGCTTAATAGGTTACGCTTAATCTTTTCACTGTTCATATCGACCGCAATCAAATTAATACGAGCTAAATTACTCGGCATTTCTTTTATTCCTATGCATTTTGCAATAACTTCTGAATATGACGTAGGGCATGTACCAGCTTCGCTATATCATCTGACGTGTTGTACATAGCAAGGGATACCCGACACATCGCTTTAACCCCATAACGTTGCATCAATGGCATTGCGCAATGATGACCCGTTCGAATCGCGATTCCATAACGATCAAGAAAAGCACCCACATCAAATGCATGATGCGTCCCTAAATTAAAAGCAATCACCCCTACCCGGCTTTCAGCATGACCATAAATACGCACCTCAGGAATATCACGCAATGCTTCCAGCACCATTTGGGTGAGCTTATCCTCATGTACTGAGATCTGTTCAAAACCTACCCGCTTGAGATAACGTAAGGCCGCACCTAATCCCATAATGCCGGTAATATTTGGTGTTCCCGCTTCGAACAGCCACGGCGCGGCATTGAATTCAGTCCCTTTATACAAGTCGACAGACTGGATCATTGAGCCACCACCTTGCCAAGGTTGCATGTTCTGCAATAAATCATGCTTGGCATACAACACCCCTGTGCCTGTCGGGCCATAAACCTTATGGCCCGAGAATGCATAAAAGTCACATCCGAGTTGTTTCACATCGACTTTTTGATGCATCACGGCTTGGGCACCATCAACCAGAAAGCGCACTCTCGCCCGGTTTGAAACACCACTATCGCCAGAGCTTGCCCCCCGCTCTAAAGCGGTATTATGACGATCAATAATATCGGCAATAGCCCGGATCGGATTAACGGTACCCAGTACGTTCGACACATGACACACGGCTACCAACACTGTTCGTTCCGATAACAAACTACTCAGACTATCAAGACTGAGTTCACCGTTATCACTGACTGGCCAAACTTTAATGTTCAGTTGCATCGCCTCCGCCAACATTTGCCATGGCACGATATTGGCGTGATGCTCCATCTCGCTAACAATAATTTCATCACCGGATTTAAAATTGATACGGCCATAGCTATTGGCGACCAAATTAATGGCCTCGGTCGTCCCCGAGGTAAAGACAATCTCTTCTCGCTGACTTGCGCCTATAAATTGGCATACCTGCTGGCGAACGGTCTCCATGTTTGAGGTAGCTTCAGCGCTTAAGTGATGAACCCCACGATGAACCGACGCATACTCGTTTTGATAGAAATCATTGATCCGCTCAATCACCTCCAACGGTTTCTGAGCACTGGCGGCACTGTCGAGATACACCAATGGTTTCTCGTTCACATGCTGCTTTAATAAAGGAAAATCACTCTTAACCTGAGTAATAGAAATACCGTGACGACTCATAGCGCCAACCTCTCTGCTATACGATCTTTAAGCCAGACGGCCAGGGTGTCATGATCATCACTATGGGTAAGCATCTTGTGCTGATCGACGACGTCAAAAGCAAAAGCTTGGGTTAGCACATGCTTGGCCGCTGCCTGACTCATTCCCCTCGCCTGCATATAGCCCAATTGCTCTGGGTCAATAGACCCCGTCGTTGCACCATGGCTACATTTCACATCGTCGGCGTATATCTCAAGCTTGGGTTTGCTGAATACTTGCGACTGTTCGCCAAGCAATAAATTACGGTTGTCCATTTGACCATCTGTTTTTATTGCTCCCTTGGACACTAAAATCATGCCGTCAAAGATCCCTTTACCTCGATCGCTGGCAATCACTTTATGCAGTTGCTCACTTCGACAGTATGGGAGGCAGTGCTCGGTATATGTACGCGAATCAAACACATCCTGCTGTTTGGGCAATACCAAACTGTTCATCGACAAATAAGCATTGTCACCTTTAAAACGCGCGCTCGTTTGGTGACGGCAACACTGCCCCTGAAGGAAATACACATGGCTCACCGCACTTGCATCATGTCCCATATGTATATCGTTATGGGCAAAGTGAACATGGTGGCTGTTCTCTTCAACTATTTTAATGTGCTGAAGCTTGGCATTGGACGCAACATTCACCGTTAGGCGGGATCCTGTCGATGCACTTATTTTTGCAGATTCAGAAACGTCCGAGGAATTCGAAAAAACCTCAGTATCAGAAAGGGAAACATAATGCTCAATCAATTCGGCCTGTGCATGCATAGCAAGATGAAAATGATGACGGTAATGAGCGGCTGCATGGGGCTTGCAGGTATGTAAATGCAGCAAATAGATTGGCTGCACTAGCTGTGCGCCTTTACGAACCCGAATGTATACACCATCCTGTGCTAGCGCCTCACTCATTTGGCTAACAAAATCTGTTGCAATTCCCTGCTCTATATCTCTTCTCTGATCGGTGTTCCAACTATCCATTGGCATCACAGATAATGATTCCGAACTCACGATCTTAGAGTGTTCAGTACGATAGGCACCATCGACAAACACCAAGAGGTTGGCATTAAGCGGAATAGATAACTGCAAGATCTTGGCATCCAAGTAATCATCAATGCCCATTACTCGATTAGCCCAGCACCTTGATGGCTGAATCATTAAGTTTAAAGGCGTATATTTCCAATCTTCATGCTTATTTGTCGGAATGCCTTTCTCTGCCAACTGCTTCCATTGTGATTGCTGAAATTGCGACCTTTCCCCTAACGCCAAATAAAGAGATTTAAGACCAGAGTCATCGATGTGATTATATTTGGACAGCTTTCCCTTATACATTTGTTTATTCTGCATCAATGAGCCATCCATAACCTTTTTCCTCAATCTCACAAGCTAATGAGTGGTCACCTGACTTAATGATCTTGCCCTGATATAACACGTGAACATAATCGGGCTCGATATAATCTAAAATACGCTGGTAATGGGTAACAATAATAAATGCGCGCTTACCATCTCTTAAGCTATTTACGCCATTCGTCACCGTCTTAAGTGCGTCGACATCCAGACCAGAATCAGTCTCATCCAAAATACAGAGATCCGGCTCTAGTACTGCCATCTGCAAAATATCATTACGTTTTTTTTCACCACCGGAGAAACCAACATTTACTGAGCGGTTGAGCAAATCTTGCGGCATCTGTAGCAACGCAATCTTACCCTTTACATAATGATTAAAATCAAACTGATCTAATGCAGGAAGTTCGCAATATTTACGCACAGCATTAAGCGCCGTTTGCAAAAAGAACTTATTACTCACCCCAGGAATTTCAACCGGATACTGGAAGGCAAGAAAAATGCCCTCCCCCGCACGTTCATGCGACTCAAAGTCGTTAATATCTTTATTCTTGAACAGGATATTACCAGCCGTCACTTCGTATTCTTCACGGCCAGCCAGTGTACTGGATAACGTACTTTTACCGGATCCGTTAGGGCCCATAATGGCATGCACCTCGCCGGAATTAACCGTTAGGTTTATCCCTTTGAGAATGTCTGTGCCTTCAACCGACACATGGAGATTATTAATCTTTAACATAGTATTTCTCCGTCAGCCGACACTGTGTTCGAGGCTGATCGATAACAATTTTTGAGCTTCAACCGCAAACTCCAACGGCAGCTCAACAAAAACATTCTTACAAAAGCCATTCACAATCATTGAGATCGCATCGTCTTCACTGATCCCACGTTGCAAGCAGTAAAATAGCTGGTCATCACCAATCTTGGAGGTTGTCGCCTCATGCTCTATATGCGCACTATTATTCCTAGCTTCGACATAGGGAAAAGTATGCGCCCCACAGAGATCGCCAATCAGCATGGAGTCACACTGGGTGAAATTACGGGCATTCTTGGCTTCCGGCGTAACATGCACCAGCCCTCGGTAGGTATTCTGGCTTCGCCCTGCCGAAATTCCCTTGGAGATAATGGTCGATCGGGTATTGTTGCCAATGTGGATCATCTTGGTGCCGGTATCCGCCTGCTGAATGCCGTTAGTTAATGCCACCGAGAAAAATTCCCCAATCGACTTATCCCCCTTGAGGATCACACTGGGGTATTTCCAGGTAATCGCAGAACCGGTTTCAGACTGGGTCCATGACATCTTGGCATTGCGTCCCTCGCACACTGCGCGCTTAGTGACGAAATTAAGGATGCCTCCTTCGCTATCTTCTTCACCAGAGAACCAATTTTGCAACGTGGAATATTTCACCTCGGCATCATCGAGTACAATCACCTCCACCACGGCGGCATGAAGCTGGTAACTATCTCGCACCGGCGCAGAGCACCCTTCGATATAGCTAACGTAGGCACCTTTATCCGCAATTAATATCGTCCGTTCAAATTGACCCGTTTTGGCTTCGTTTATACGAAAATAGGTCGAGAGCTCACGCGGACAATGCACACCGGGCGGAATATAAACAAAGGTGCCATCAGAGGCGACGGCGGCATTTAACGCGGCAAAAAAATTATCTTCCGGCGGTACAACGGAGCCCAGGTACTGCTGAACAAGCTCAGGGAATTGGTGGATGGCCTCGCTGAAAGAACAAAAGATAATACCTAGCTCTTGCAGCTCGTCCCGGTAAGTGGTGGCAACGGAGACCGAATCGAAAATGGCATCGACTGCAATTCCGTTTTTATTTTCTCGCGTCGGGACGCCCAACAAATCAAACGCCGCTTCCACATCATCAGTAAGAAACGAGGCATCTTTGCCAGCCGCAGAATCCTCTTCATCGTTTGTATTACATGAACCGCACTGAGGAGCCGAGTAATAACTATATTGCTGATAGTCGAGCGGGGTATAATCAGCCTTCAACCAATGAGGCTCTGGCATCTGCTGCCAGATCTCGAACGCCTTCAATCGAAACGCCAGCATCCACTCCGGTTCGTTACGCTTGGCAGAGATAAGCCGAACGACTTGCTCATTGAGCCCTTTGGCAATCTTGTCGACATTGAGCTGGGTATAAAAACCTTCCTTGTAACTGGCCTTTTCCACCCACTCTTTAACGTCGGCTTGTATTTCTACACTCATGATCCCGGCCTTTAGACAGAAAAGCTTTCGCCACAACCACAGGCCATTTTGACTCTGGGATTATTGTATTTAAATGTGTGATTGATACCTTCACGCACATAATCGACTTCTGTGCCATCAACGAAGGGCATCGCTTCTTTATCGACAAACAGACAGCTGTCGCCACGACGGTACTGCAGATCAGAGTCAACCACCGACACTACTAAATCGAGCTGATACGAAAAGCCCACACACCCCGACGGCCGAATCGACAAACGTAGTCCGAGAGCATGATTAGCACGCATTAAAGTTACGATTTGCTTTGCCGCAGCCGAGGTCAGTTGCACCCCTTGCCAAGGTTCACTGTCGATATCAAATGCCTGTACAGATCTATTTTCTTGTTCCATAACCTGCCTCACAACACCTTTTTGTAGGACAAAATTAACGGTAATGATAACCATTATCACTGGTTGTTCAAGCAATATTTCGAAGAGACCGTATTTAAGCCAGTAGTCATACAAAAGGTAAGGATATTAAATTTAATCAAGTACTTAGTGATAATTAAAAAAAGGTGTCGGTAGGGAAAAAATGGTGGGTGATTTAATATATACAAGATAATGAATTACAAGAAAAACCCGAGAAAATTATATTTACTCGGGGATCCCAGATTACAACGATAATGACACTTTATTTAATACGGACCTACAACAGGCATACATCCTCAAGTTTGTTAATCAACTTTCGTTCTTGGCGAATACATATACTTTCGTACCCGTCTTATACGGTTTGCATTTGCATGCGTCATCATATGATTCTGTTTCTGAACTGATCTCCTGATAAACCAGTCGCCCATCTGTTGTTTCGGCTATCAACATGGCCTTATATCCATCAGGATGAAAATCCGTTTGAAGTATTCTGGCAGCTTCACATCCTTCTTCCCAGCGATTCTCACCGATCCGGAAGGTGTATTCACCGACACACACCTTCCCATCACTGGTAAGAGTGGAACCGGAGTGCTGGCCTTGATATTTAGGAACAGGATAATCAGCAACCCTTTGAATGGTATCTGCGGCCGGATCATAGATTTCAGCTCGACGAGTCGCACTGCCTTCACTGAGATCAGCCGAGCCATCCCAACCGCCAACCAGTAATATACGACCGTCTACCAACGTGTATGCATCTACTTTTGCACGCGCTTTGGTTAGCACTGCATTGGCCTGACTAAAACTAAGCGAGTTATTAGCATCAAAGCGAGCGATAGTATCCATACCATAAAGGCCATTGTTAAACCCGAACAGAGCAAAATCACCATTATCCAATGCAGCAGCACCTGCCGAATCGGCAAAGAATGAGGTGGTATTTAAACCACTATTGTCTGTCACCTGAATATCGGTATCGTAGCTTTGAATCGACTTAATATTATGGTCAAGCACAAAGGCAGTTGTGGTGTACTGAAAACCACCAGTAATAGCATATTTATTGGGTGCCAGCTGTATCACTTTCGGCTGATCAATACCGCTGGCAGGCGCGCCACTACTCATAGCATGTCCTGAATTTCCTTTAGTCTGGTACTCACTGAGTGTATTGGTATCCAGGTCAAGAATATAAGCACTGGTTGCATATGCAGGGTGGCCGTCATGCCGAGTTCCATTTGGCTCCCCGGATTCACCTCCCGCGAATAA
>Ga0209272_10001689_pt1 | contig 13532 bp, 10 predicted proteins | sample tdDd002_FD_187125 | JGI IMG/M metagenome (GOLD analysis project Ga0209272, IMG submission 187125) | Marine sediment microbial communities from the Atlantic coast under amendment with organic carbon and nitrate - tdDd00.2 (SPAdes)... | ecosystem: Environmental > Aquatic > Marine > Coastal >... | reverse complement strand
TGCTGTCCACCCTGTTGTGGGCGATGTACTGGATCCTAAATACCAAGAACCAGGCCGATCCCGTGCTGGGCGTACTACTCGGGTTCTTGGTTTCCCTGCCTTTCTCTGTCGGCCTCAGTCTCTATCTAGGAGATTGGCCAAGTGTGCCATGGCAAGGCTGGGCAGCCGTCAGCTATGTCGGGCTGTTTGAAATGGGGATCACTTTTGTACTCTGGCTCAATGCCTTGAGGCTAACCCGCAATACCGCCCGGATCAGCAACCTGATCTTCATTTCGCCGTTTATCTCGCTGTTGCTGCTGGCGACAATTATCGGCGAAGAAATTCATTCCTCGACCCTTGCCGGGCTGGTACTGATTGTCTTTGGCTTGCTCGTCCAGCAATGGAAAAGCAAAAAAAAGCCTGCCACAGCGTGACAGGCAAAGCATATTAGGGTTGTCGAGACCCAGCGCCCTAAAGGGAAGACGTCTAATTATAAATTCAATTGTATTAGCTGGTTGCTGCTACTGCATGCCAGCGGCGCCCCAGTTTAGACCACAGTATCAGCAAGCCGGGAATCAGCAGCCACATCTGCAGTGTCAGTAACATCGGTGGTGTTAAATCCAAACGCTGAGTCAGGCTCACCATCATACCGGCACCACTCATCTGGAATAATCCGAGCAGGGCTGCTGCCGTTCCTGCACGATCTCCAAACGGTGCCAGCGCTTTGCCTGCCGCCGAGCCCAATACAAAAGCGAAGCCGAAAGAAGACATGAAGATAGGCACCATAAAGGCCCATGCCAGATGAATGCTGCTCAGCACCAGCATCGCTACACCAGAGCCTATCAACATCAGCAAGCCAAGATTTAAGGTGTTACGTGTACCAAATTTATCCATGTACTTGGGGGCAACCATGCAGGCCAGAATATTCAGGGCGGCATTCACACCAAACCACATTGTAAACTGGCCCATATCCTGATTTAGCTCCATCATCAACCATACCGGCGCCGAGGTGACGTAAGCCAAAATCACGGCCATCGCCAGCATGCAAAGCGTAGCGTGGAACAAGAATACCGGTTCGCGCAGTACCGACATATAACGCTCAGGACTGAACAGCGCGCCATCGATTTTGGTATCTGCCGGACGTGTTTCCTTGAAAAAGATCGCCAGAAAAGTACCGGCAACCACAGCAAAGCCAGCCATGAAGCTGAAATTAGAGCGCCAGCCAAATTCATGGGTCAGCCATGAGCCGAGCAAAGGGGCCAAGGCCGGTATAAAACAGATAGCACCATTAAGGTAACTGATCATTCGGCCGCTACGCTCTGGGCCGAAGCTGTCACGAACAGCGGCAAAGGCGGCGACGGAAGTCGCGCAGGCACCGAAGCCCTGCAACAGTCTCGCCACCAGCAATAAATCCAATGTCTGCGCCCAGTACGCCATTGCTGCACTCAAGGCATAAATTGTCACACCGCCCAGCGCAATTGGTCGGCGACCGAAACGGTCAGCCAGCGGTCCGGCCAATAGCTGTCCCAACCCGAGGCTAAACATAAACCAGGTAACAGTATCCTGTACCCGGGTCGTATCAACGGCAAACGTCTCTGCCATCGCCGGCAGGGCGGGCAGGTAAATATCAATAGCCAGTGGGCTAAACAGAACAAGGATGACCATCAGGGTGACCAATCTTGTTCCTGACTGAGTTGTATCAGGCTTCATGTAACATTCCTCTCTATTTATGGCGGCAGTCTAAGCCCTTAGAGATATGAATAGAAATGGTTTATATTCAAATCAGAATTTCCTTTTTGGAATATCACTCTACCTGAGGTTATTGTTGTGTCTTTTGAAAAGCTTGCCCGTATCGATCTCAACTTGCTGGTTTGCCTCCATGTCCTACTGGAGGAATGCAGTGTCACCCATGCGGCCAGGCGTCTGAACCTCAGCCAGTCAGCGGTCAGCAAGAGCCTGACAAGGCTGCGGGAGCAGTTTGACGACCCACTATTTACCCGTACCGCCCATGGCATGGCACCCACTCCGCGGGCACAAGCGCTGCTGCCCTTGCTGGATCACTTGTTGCGAGAGGTCGAGCAGCTTACCGCACCGGCAGAGTTCGTTCCCGAAACCAGCGAACGCCATTTCAAAATGGCCTTGGTTGAAAGCGCCTACCCGCTTTTTCTTCCGCAGTTTTTAGGTGATATTTTTTCAAAAGGGCCGAATATTATTCTCGATACCCAGGCATGGGAACCCAATACCTTTGATCGGCTACAGCGGGGCGAAATTGATTTCGGCATCACCGGCAAAGATCTCAATCCCAAGGATGCCATGCTGACGCTCATGCCACCGAAAGGAATTATTTTTCAAGAGTTATGCCGTGATTCTCAGCGTTGCATTGTCCGCAAGGGCCACCCGATATTGTGCCAGGCAGATAGAGAATGGGATGAAGAGTACTACCTTGAGCAACGCCATATTCAGGTGCGCTGCGGGCAAGATGATCGCTGGCTGCTGGATTATAAACTGGCCGAAAAAGGTTTGCACCGTGATATCGCAATGTACGTTCCCGACTTCAACAGTGCCGCCAGTTTATGCACCCATACTGATCTCGTGTTCACCGCTCCGAGCCACTTCGCCCATTACATTACCGCCCAGCTCGATCTGGTCGTACTGCCATTGCCGCCAGAACTTCCTGCTATGGCCTACACTCTTTTCTGGCATCAACATCAAGAAAAAGACCTTGGACACAGTTGGTTAAGAGAGTTAATCATCAGCCGATGTCGTGATTTGTCTGCCACTTAATTGCAGCCAGCCAGCAAAAGCGCTAACGTAATATGCTCAGCCTGAACAACTCAGTGCAAGGCAATCAGTTTCATTGATGCCGTCTTGCTTTGAGTTATTCAGGTTGGCATTCATTCCGTCGCACGGACGGTGGCAATAACAAGGAACCTCAAAACATGCAAGAAGTTATCTCACAACGTGTTGAGCAGATCCGCCATTGGTTGGCTGATAACCAACTAGACGCTTTGCTTATTCCTCATGAAGATGAATACCTCGGCGAATACATCCCGGCCCATAACGAGCGATTGCTGTGGGCGACAGGCTTCACGGGTTCGGCCGGTATGGCGGTGATCACGCGTGATAAAGCGGCGGTATTTGTTGATGGTCGTTACGTGGTTCAAGTTCGTAAGCAAGTGCCTGGAGACGTCTTTGAATACCGCCACCTGATTGACGAGCCACCGGTACAGTGGACTCAAGATAACCTTGCCGCGGGTAGCAAAGTGGCTATTGATGCACGCCTTCACAGCGGTGCTTGGCTCGCTCGTACAACCGAAAACCTAGCCGGCGCTCTGGAGCTGGTTTGTATTGATGCCAACCCTATCGATACGCTGTGGCATAATCGTCCAGCGGCAACGCTATCTGATGCAAAACTGATGGGGCTGGATTTCGTTGGTCAAAGCAGCGCAGACAAGCGCATCGACATTGCAGCAGAATTGAAAAAGCAAAAAGCCGAAGCAGCGCTTCTGACTCAGGTCGACAGTATTGCCTGGCTGCTGAATGTACGCGGCAGCGATGTGCCAAGCCTACCGGTCTTGCTATCAACGGCCATTATCCATGCTGACGAAAGCGTTGATTTCTACATTGATCCGGCACGCCTTCCTGCAGAGTTTGCCTCGCACGTCGGCGAAGGTGTCCGTATCCACCAGCCAGAAGCGCTGGAAGCCGGCCTACAGGCCCTGAACGGCAAGCAGGTATTGATTGATCCGGCAACCAGCAACGCCTGGGCCGGTCAGGTACTTCGCACAGCGGGTGCCAGCCTGATTGAAGCTGCCGATCCCTGCCTACTGCCAAAAGCGGCAAAAAACCCAACCGAAATTGCCGGAATGAAAGCCTGCCACATCCGTGATGGTGTCGCTGTCTCTAAATTCCTGGCATGGGTGGATGGTCAGGTCGCTGAAGGCAACCTGCTTGACGAAGGCACGCTGTCAGACAAGTTGTGGCAGTTCCGGATTCAGGATACCAGCTGTACCGATGTGAGCTTCGATACCATTTCGGCGGCTGGCGGTAACGCGGCTATGTGTCACTACAATCACCTCAACCAGCCTGAGCCAAGCGTACTGGAAATGGATAACGTCTATCTGGTTGATTCAGGCGGCCAGTACCCAGACGGTACCACCGATATTACCCGTACAATTGCCATCGGCCAGCCCGGCGACGAAGTGAAGCAAACCTTCACACTGGTACTTAAAGGTCACATCGCCCTAGCGTCGGCACGTTTCCCGAAAGGTACAACGGGTTCCCAGCTCGATGCACTTGCTCGCCAGCACCTTTGGGCACACGGCTTTGACTATGACCACGGCACCGGCCATGGTGTAGGCCACTTCCTGAGTGTTCATGAAGGCCCGCAGCGTATTGCCAAAGTATATAACCCAACGGCACTACTGCCAGGTATGGTGCTTTCCAACGAACCAGGTTACTACCGTGCAGATGCCTTTGGTATTCGTATCGAAAACCTAGAGCTCGTGGTAGAAGTCGCCACCCAGGGTGACATGACGGTAATGGGTTTTGAATCGCTGACTCGCGCCCCTATTGACCGCCGCCTTGTTGATATTAACCTATTGAGCGATATCGAACTGGCATGGCTGAACAACTACCACAAAACGGTGTTCGAGGTGATCAGCCCGTCACTGACAGGTGATGACCTGGCTTGGCTAGCACAAGCGACGACACCGCTTAAACGCTAATATCCGCTAAACCGTAGATACAACAACGCCCGCATTCATGCGGGCGTTTTTGAAACTATACATTGAGCATTGTCGATGCTGATATAGAGCCAAATAACAGCAATCTGTTACCCAGAGTAAGCGTGGTGCCAGTCCTTCCACACTACCTCGAATCCATGCTGTTTCACCGCTTCAGCCACTGCGGCGGCAGAGCGTTCATCGCTGATAGAAAACTGCTCAAGCTCCGGCTCATCATCTGCATAACCGCCTGGCTGAGTTTTTGAACCCGCCGACATACTGGTGATCCCTAGCGGCAGCGCATTGTCACGAAACTGCGGTGACTCACGGGTCGACAGCGACAACTCGACCTCCGGATTAAACAGGCGATAAGCACAGATCAGCTGAACCAGCTGGCGATCATTCATAACAGATTTGGGCTGCAAGCCTCCCTCACAAGGTCTCAGGCGCGGAAACGAGATGGAATACCGAGTCTGCCAGTAGGTACGCTCAAGATAATCAAGATGGCTGGCGACATAGAAACAATCCGTTCTCCACTCTTCCAACCCAATCAAGGCACCAATTCCAATCTTATCAATCCCTGCTTTCGCCAGACGATCCGGCGTTTCCAGACGATATTCAAAGTCCATTTTATTGCCACGCAGGTGATGCTCGGCATAGGTTGATGCACTGTAGGTCTCCTGGTATACCATCACAGCATCCAGACCTAACGTTTTCAACTCGGCATATTCATCTTGATCCAGCGGCTGGACTTCCATTGCCAAATAGCTGAACTGATCTTTGACCGCCGGCACTGCCTGGCGGAAATACGCCATCCCCACCTTACGTTCATGTTCACCGGTCACCAACAGCACGCTGTCAAAGTTCATCGCCTTGATGGCCTGACATTCTCGCGTGATTTCCTGCGTATTGAGCGTACGACGCTTGATCCGGTTTTCCATCGAAAAACCACAATAGGTACAGGCATTGGCACACAAGTTAGACAGGTACAGCGGCACATAAAATGAAATCGTATGGCCGAAACGCTTGCGAGTCAAAGCTGCCGACTGCTGTGCCATTTGCTCTAAATAGGGCTCAGCCGCAGGCGAAATCAGTGCCTTAAAATCTTCCAGATCCCGCTTGGGCTTGCGCAGGGCACGTTCAACATCCGTGGCTGTTTTGCTATAAATCGACAGCCGAATGTCATCCCACTCAAGTAGCTTCCAGACATCAACGTAACTCATGCCGAACCCCTATACGGTTTGATCTAAAAAAGCCGTCAGCGGGCTAGAGGCAATCGCATGGTTAACCGTTCCGGCCAGCCCCGCTTCATATGCCATTCGGCCACTCTCAGCAGCAAGCTTGAAGGCTTTGCCCATTGCCAATGGGTCTGCTGCCGCGGCAATGGCGGTATTGACCAAGACGGCATCAGCTCCCATTTCCATGGCTTCGGCCGCATGGGATGGCGCGCCAATACCCGCATCGACAATCACCGGCACACGCGCCTGATCAATAATGATTTCAAGAAAGTCACGTGATGCCAGGCCCTTGTTCGAACCAATCGGAGCACCTAACGGCATGACGGCGGCACAGCCGACTTCTTCCAGTCGTTTGCACAGTACCGGATCGGCATGGCAATAAGGCAATACGATAAACCCCTCGCGCACCAACTCTTCTGCCGCCACCAGTGTTTCAATCGGATCGGGCATCAGGTATTTCGGATCGGGGTGAATTTCCAGTTTCAGCCAATTCGTCCCCAGCGCCTCGCGAGCTAGCTTGGCGGCAAACACCGCCTCTTTGGCATTCTTCGCCCCCGAGGTATTGGGTAGCAAGTTCACCCCGGCAGCCACTAGCGGAGCCAAAATATCATCGTCACGGTTGTCGATATCGACCCGCTTCAATGCCATGGTGACAAGTTCAGATTCAGAGGCAATGATTGATTCAGCCATTGTCTGGCTATTGGCATATTTCCCCGTACCGGTAAACAGGCGGGATGAAAAAGTCTTGTCTGCAATAGTGAGCATTTAGCCTCCGGCAATAGCTTGGAATAAGGCAATACGATCGCCAGTATTGAGTCGTGTGCTGTCCCAGTCGCTACGGGCAACAATATCGTCATTCAAGGCCACTGCAGTTGCCTGCAATGGCATGTCCAATGTAGTAAGCAGCGCAGTCAGGTTTTGCCCTTCAGGGCACTCCACAGGCTTGTCATTTACCTGTACCTGAATAACTGACGTCGTGACTGTCATATTTTTATTCTCCTGTGCCGCACACCGGGCACTGTGTATCTTGAGCAAGATTGAATCGATGCCATCCCAGCGTCAGGCCATCAAACTGCCGCAGCGCGCCAAAGGCAACCTCACCGGCTTCGGTGATGAGCTTAATAGCCTCCAGCGCCTGCATCGTGCCCATCATGCCGACCACCGGACCGGCAATACCAGAGTTGCTGCAATTCTGTGGCTCCTGCGGCGCTTCCGGCTGCCAAGGAAACAGGCAGTGATAGCAGGGGCCATGGCCCTGACGAAAATCAAAGGCCATCAACTGCCCCCGCCAACGAATTGCTGCACCGGAAATCAGTACCTTATTAGCCTCAAAACAAGCCCGGTTAACCGCATGTCGTGTATCGAGGTTATCCGAGCAATCCAGTATCACATCGGCTATTGCAACTTCCATCGCCAGTCTCTGATCGGCAAGCCGCGCCTGTACCGCCCGAACGCGGATATGAGGGTTCAGCGCCTTGAGCTGTTCCGCAGCCATCTGCGCCTTGCTTTGTCCCTGATGGTTATCACGGTAGATCACCTGGCGCTGCAGGTTGGAGCTGTCGACCTCATCATCATCAGCGATAATAATATTGCCGACACCGGCCCCAGCCAAATACAGTGCAGCCGCCGAGCCAAGTCCGCCCGCACCGACCAGCAACACCTGAGCTTTGCCTAATAACTGCTGACCATACTCCCCGATCTCGGGCAGCATGATCTGGCGGTTATAGCGCATAAACTCCTGATCACTGAGTATCATCGCAGTCCTTAGCATGCTCATGGCGAACCAGCAGCTGGTTAAAAGCATCAACTGCCGCCTGAGTATCTTCAGCCTGTGTTACTGCACGAACGACAGCGACACTGCTAACCCCCGTACGCCAGACTTTTTCTGCCCGCATCAGGTCAATTCCGCCAATAGCCACGGTTGGAAACATATCGCCAATCAGTTTTTGGTATAGTGCAAGGCGGTTCAGCCCCTGGGGCTTCGACGGCATCTCTTTGGTTGTCGTCGGAAAAATATGCCCCAGCGCAATGTAGCTAGGGCTGAATTCTGCCGCCCGCAATATTTCATAGTAACCATGAGTCGACAGGCCAAGACGCAAACCAGCCTGTTGGATCGCAGCCAAATCAGCGGTTTCCAGATCTTCTTGTCCCAGGTGAACACCATAGGCCTGATGCTTGATTGCCAACTGCCAGTAATCGTTCACATAGACCTGAGCCTGATATTGTTCTCCAGCTACAATGATCTGCTCAATCTGGGTATCCAACGTCGGTTCAGCAGGATCTTTGATCCGCAACTGGGTTGTCGTCACGCCCAAGGTCAGTAAGCGCTCAACCCACTCAGCCGAGTCCACTACCGGATATAGCGCCAGTTTGGCAGCGTCGGTGGCAGCAAAAGGCGCTACCGCCACTTCTTTGCTTACCCAGCCTAACTCTTCCACCTCTGGGTGGTTGGCGGTCAATGGCCGCGGAAATAGCTCACGGTTCATCGGCCAGCCAGTTTCGCCATAACCGTCAGCATGGGTTTCAAAGTAACCACGGGCATGAGCACGAGATAACGTGACTGCATCTTCCAACGGGTAATCCAAGGCCAGAGCCACCAACAACATTGCACGCTGTGGTTCACTGGCACCGGCATGGTGGCAATACACTGCTCTAGCTTCACCATGATGGTGCCAAATATCGACACAGCCCTTTTCGGTTGGCAGCCCGCAGACGACCAAGGACGGATCCTCAGCAACTTGCTGCTGTACCTTGCTTAGCTCGGGATAAGGTGCCATCCACTGATCCAGCACCTTATACCCAGCAATATCAGCCTCGGCCTGGTTATACACCAAGCCGAACTGACGCTCTTCGATCTGAATATCGACGGTACCCGATTCGCTCCAGTCAACACTCACCTGTTCGCCCAGCTGATACTTATCAGCGGCGGCAAGCAAAGGTTCCACATGCATCAGCAGCGGCGTTAAACTATCGGGTAAACATAAAGAGCTCATTAACTATCCTCTTGAACAGGGTGATACAACTCACTACCTCGAGCTCGGAATTCATCGGCTTTCTGCTGCATCCCTTCGAGAGGGTCTTCAAGCAGTTTGATCGCCAGATCCCCATTTTTCTCCAGATTGTAGGCATAGTCCCGCACCTCTTGCGAGATCTTCATCGAGCAGAATTTGGGCCCACACATTGAACAAAAATGAGCCACTTTACCGGACTCCTGAGGTAGAGTTTCATCGTGATAGGCTCGCGCCGTATCCGGATCCAAACCTAGATTAAATTGATCTTCCCACCGGAACTCAAAGCGCGCTTTTGACAATGCATTGTCACGCACTTGGGCCCCCGGATGACCTTTTGCCAAGTCTGCCGCATGAGCACATAGTTTGTACGTGATCAGACCCACTTTTACATCGTCTTTATTGGGTAATCCCAGATGTTCTTTCGGTGTAACGTAACAAAGCATGGCGCAGCCATACCAGCCAATCAATGCCGCACCTATACCTGAGGTTATATGGTCGTAGCCAGGGGCAATATCAGTGGTCAGCGGGCCAAGGGTATAGAATGGGGCTTCGTGGCAGTGCTTGAGCTGCTCGTCCATGTTCTCTTTGATCATATGCATCGGCACATGACCCGGGCCTTCAATCATAACCTGGACATCGTATTCCCAGGCTATCTTGGTCAGTTCGCCAAGCGTGCGCAGCTCGCTGAACTGGGCTTCATCATTGGCATCGGCAACAGATCCCGGACGCAAGCCATCACCCAATGACAATGCAATGTCGTATTGGGCGCAAATTTCACAAATTTCACGGAAATGCTCATACAAAAAGCTTTCTTCATGGTGAGCCAGGCACCATTTGGCCATGATAGAGCCACCACGGGAAACAATACCCGTTACTCGCTTAGCCGTCATCGGGACGTAACGCAGCAATACACCGGCATGGATCGTAAAGTAATCAACCCCCTGCTCTGCCTGCTCCAACAAAGTGTCGCGGAACACTTCCCAATGGAGGTTTTCAGCAATGCCATTCACCTTTTCTAGTGCCTGATACATCGGCACCGTTCCGATTGGCACCGGACTGTTTCGGATGATCCACTCGCGGGTCTCATGAATATTACGACCGGTAGAGAGATCCATCACCGTATCACCGCCCCAGCGGGTCGACCACATTAATTTTTCGACTTCTTCCTCAATAGAGGAACTAACGGCAGAGTTTCCAATATTGGCATTCACTTTCACTAGAAAGTTACGGCCAATGATCATCGGTTCAGTTTCAGGGTGATTGATGTTAGCCGGAATAATCGCACGGCCTTCCGCCACCTCCTTTAGCACAAACTCAGGAGTGATCTCTTCCGGCAAATTGGCACCAAAGCTGATCCCCGGATGCTGCTGGTTCAACACCTCATCGCGATACTTCGCCCTGCCCATATTTTCACGGATCGCGATAAACTCCATTTCCGGAGTGATAATCCCTTGACGGGCGTAATGCAGCTGAGTCACACACCGACCGGCTCTGGCCCGGCGTATACGGTTCGCTTCAGCAAAGCGCAGCTCATCGAGCGTATCATCGGCTAAGCGTTCTTTGGAATATGCTGAACTAAGCTCATCCAGCAACTCGGTGTCGGCTCGCTCGGTAATCCAGTTTTCGCGTACTTTGGGTAAGCCGGCATAAATATCAACCGTCAGCTCCGGATCCGTGTAATAACCCGATGTATCGTAGACTCGTATTGGTTCGTTAGGCTCAAAAGAAGGGGCTTCTTTTGTTCCACCGACTAAACTGTCCGACAGCGAAATTTCACGCATTGGTACCTGCAGATCAGGTCGACTACCCTGAACATACACTTTTTGGGAGTTGGGATAAGGTTGGGTTGTTAGTGAATCAATAAATTGTTTAGCTTCCAGTCTCGCTTGCTTGCGACTCGACATAGCAATTTCCTTTAATTCCATATAGGGGGAAGTTGCTTGACGGATTGGTGCTTAAACAAGAGGCGTACACATAGGGTGTGCAGCGTCATCTGATACCGCTGCTACAACATATCAGCCATGACTGTGCAGCTAAACAGAAGATTTATCTCTTGTTCCCTTCGCAGGTATTAGCCCGATCAGGTTCTACGGATCCCGCAATGCGGTCTCAGCCAGTTGGCACTCCGACAAGTTGAGTGAAGAGTATAGGTAAGCAGGCAATCAGCAGCAAGTGCTATCAGTAGAAAATGATGAACTGGTGTAAAAACAATTCGGGCCGCATTTTCATGCGGCCCGACGATCATTTAGTATGTTTTTTCACCATTTTTTTAAGCAGAGATGAGTGAGTATCCCGCAGCTCACCCAGCTTATGGGTGATATTCGGTGCCCCATCCAAATCAAACAATTTGGGTACTGCCACCCTTTGCGAAGAATAAATACCTGTATGGCCACTAAAGTAATAGGCGGTATAACAGGCAATGGCAAAGTACAACATATGCTCGGCACCAAACAATTCAACCCCCATGATGGTGCATGCCAGCGGGGTATTGGTTGCTGCCGCAAACACAGCTAAGAATCCCAATGCAGCGAATAGGTCAACCGGTGCACCCAGCACCCAAGCCATGGTATTGCCTAGTGTCGCTCCAACAAAGAACAACGGGGTCACCTCGCCGCCTTTATAACCGGCAGCCAGTGTAATCGCCGTCAATAACAACTTTATCAACCAGCTGTACCATTCTGCGCCGCCTTCGGTAAATGCGCTGAGGATACTGACCCCTCCTTCACGACTCGAATAGACGCCAAGGCCAATGTAGTCATTGTTGCCAATTAAGTGAACCGCAGCAATTACGATCAAGCCCCCGGTGACAACAATAAGGTAAGGGTTCTTCAGCGTCGCTTTAAAAATATCTTTAAACACATGGGTCAATTCACCAAATAGATACCCAGCCAGACCAAAAGCAATGGCTGCCAACACAATCTTCGCAACCATGACAATATCAACTTTGACTGCATGCTCAAATAAAGTGATGGTCTCAAGAAAGTCTATGCGGTAATGAGTATGGTGGGCTCCCCATGCACTGCAAACGACATCAGCCAGAATGGCAGCAAATAAGGCTGGGATGATAGCATCATAACGCAGACGCCCAATAGCCAATACTTCAAGGGCAAAAATAGCTCCTGTCAGAGGTGTACCAAACACGGCACCAAAGCCAGCAGCCACCCCGGCAATCAATATCAACCGGGTATCAGCTTCATTGAGCTTAAAGATTCGAGCCAACCAATGGGTTGTCGCCCCGCCGATTTGAACCGCAGTCCCTTCTCGCCCAGCAGAGCCGCCAAACAAATGGGTAATCACTGTCGTGATCAATACCAATGGCCCCATACGAGTAGGAATACCAGCACCTGGCTCATGAATTTCATCCATGATCAGGTTGTTGCCACCTTCAGAGTTTTTACCGAGGTTCCGGTAACAATACACAATAACAATACCAGCCAGGGGCAGCAGATAAATCAACCAAGCGTTATCGATTCGTGTTTCGGTAGCTAGGTTTAAAACCCACAGGAAGAAAGCATTCAGAGAGCCGACAATCACGGCAACAGGAATAATAAGAAGTGTCCATCTCAGGATCTGGACAAAGATTTTCGGATTAGCGCTTAATGGGTGTGCCATACCAAGTTTCTATCTCAATCGGAAATATATTCAAGGATAGATGCTATGGCAAATGACCGGGCCCCACCATAGACGGATCTATCCTACTACAGCAGGAGTCATTATCTCAGTCGAGCGGTTAAAGGTGGAACTCCATCACCCGTTACTAACAGTGACTACTAGTAACAACGATCATATGCTATCGGTAATTATCATAACCAACAAGCGCAAAATACGTGTTTGCCTACTTGAGTTGACCTCGAACAATTTTCGCTAACTCCAGATACAGCAAAGCCCCGACATTTCTGTCGAGGCTTTTATATCTGGCAGGGGTGGAGAGATTCGAACTCCCAACACGCGGATTTGGAATCCGCTGCTCTGCCAATTGGAGCTACACCCCTGTAATACTGTCTTACCACATCCTAAGGCATGAATAATTCCTTAAGAAGTGGTGAGTATTTTATACAGCTAGCAGAGAATTACCAGAATTAATTCAAGAATATTCGAAATTTGCACCCATGAGTATAGATAACAAACAAATCATTCGTTTAACATTCAATTTCTGTAACTTTTCAGGTGATCCCTTACGAATTAAAGTGCCATCTGTGCCTTATTTTTCTTATAGAAGACAAATGCCACTACCGCAAGACCAACTCCAAACCTGTTCTCTTGATTCAGCTAATACCAATCTCAGTAAAAATATGATCTAATTACCTCATCTGAAAAACAACGATAAATGCTATGGATAGCTTAAAAAATATCGACTTCAAAGCACTCGCAAGCCAACAAAAATCCATTCAAATGAAAATGCGATTACTGGCACTATCGCACTTTCAAGATGGCTATTCGCGTACTGAAATTACTAAATTTCTTAAAGTCAGTCGAACCAGTGTTAATAAATGGGTACGAATTTTTCTCCAAGAAGGCCTAAGTGGATTACAAGAGAAGCCACGAACAGGAAGACCGGCTTTCTTAAGCCCTGCACAGCA
>Ga0209272_10001688_pt1 | contig 13537 bp, 10 predicted proteins | sample tdDd002_FD_187125 | JGI IMG/M metagenome (GOLD analysis project Ga0209272, IMG submission 187125) | Marine sediment microbial communities from the Atlantic coast under amendment with organic carbon and nitrate - tdDd00.2 (SPAdes)... | ecosystem: Environmental > Aquatic > Marine > Coastal >... | reverse complement strand
CAGGATACGAACCGTTGATTTGGCGGGTAATAGCGTAGCGCATACTGTTCTTACAAGCGATAGCAGTAGTTCTGAGCGACAAGGTATAAGGTATTTACGTTATGAGCCACTGGCCAGTCCCATTGTGTTGGTTGGTAATGTGCTTAAAGATGGTGAGTTTCTCGAGAGCATGGTGATTCGCTCCAACTACAACCAATCTGTTGATGAGTATGAAAACAGACATCCGGTAGAGGGACAGACAAAGGATAATCATGCCTTGCGCTACCTTTTACCTCCTAAAAATAGTCAACAAATGGCCGAGTGCCATGGTAAGTTCGAAAAGGCTTTTGGCAATCCGCAGATGGCTAAAGACATCTATAAAATAATCACCGATCACGAAGGCTTGTATCAACAGGATGAAAAGAATAAAGAGAAAGTTTATCAGCCCTCGGAGGTAGATATTATTTATTTGCCCGACCCAATGGCGGCTGGCGTTGCACTTTTTCTGGCCGATGATTGTGAAAACACGCATACGCAGGAATTTGAACCGCGCCTGTTTAGTTTTTTTAGCAAAGAAGAACTTCAGTCTGGTAAAACGGATAAGGTTGATATTCCGGAAGAGTGGTACAAATCAGGTTTTATTCGACTTCGATTGGAGGAGGGTGAGTATGATACACAATGGAATACTTCAGAACGGCAGTTAACGTTTTATCTGCCAAAGGGTATTCGTACGCGTATCCGCTTCAGTACCTTCTGGCGTGAAAGTGATTTAAAAGAGCTATCGGCTATCTGGCAAATGGTAAAAAATGAAGCTGATGGCGATATTAAAGAAGCCAAAGAACTGGCTTTTTCGGGCCGTCACTGGATGGTGAGTCCATCGCGCGAAATGGAATTGGTACATGCAGTTCAGCAGCCTATGGAAGAACCGGTGATAGAAGACTTATTGGCAAATCGAGAGTTTACAACCAATTATGCCGATGTAAATATTCGCTTCGATATCCATGGTGAAAGCACCGAAAAGGTGGAGTTACAAGCGCGTTGGAAAGAGCAATGGGATGATGGTATTTCAGTGATGATAAAAGAGCGGGAGGGAAGCAATAGTATCCCGGATATTGTCATTAATTATCACGATGATGTAGTGACTAAAGGTACTATTCCTGAATCGGAGAAGTTAGAAAAAGTCAATACGAAAAATTTAAAAGTGCAACCAGTTAAGGTATTTACCAAGCGCAGTCAGGTTGAGTTTGAAGCTAATCCACAACCCAAGGCCAAACGTATTAATAAAGATTATCAGTTGCAAAATGCCAATTATCAAACATTTGAAAAGGACAAAGTAGCAGCAAGCGATAGCGTTGTTAATCGGGTTAAGTTTGATGTTGAGGAGTATAAATTCAACTTCTTTAAGCGTTTAAATCTTCGAATACTACCGCTTAAACATCAGTTTGGCGATACGCGTCACCGATGGATTGATTACCGTTTATTAGCAGCATCGCGCTTCGACGAGTATTTTGATAAGATACTCACAAATAATCCGGAGTTGAAAACATGGCGATTAGGAGAGTGGAAAGAAAAGGTAAACATACCTAGCTCTGCACGTCCGAAAGCACCGGAGATTGATTACATCATTCCAACTTTTGAATGGCGCAAAACAGAAAATGAAACAGCCATGCGTCATCAGCGCTTGGGGGGTGGCTTGCGTATTTTTATAAAGCGACCGTGGTTTTCATCCGGGGATGATGAAATGCTAGGTATCATCCTGCCACAGAAAGGCTATAATCCAACGAGCTTTGTTGCGAAATCGCCTGGTTATAATGCTGATTTTACCAACTGGGGAATCGATCCTTTATTGTATTCGGTGCAGCCCGCTGGTTTATCACCTGCATCAGATGATTTCTTTATGAATCCGGTGATTGATGAGGATTTGCAGTATCCCGAAAAGAACCTGCGCGCCAAGGTAGTAGCATACCCGGTGCAGTTTGACGATGAGCGGCAGGTGTGGTTTTCCGATATTAGGGTGAATCCTCATAGCATGTATTTCCCGTTTATTAAACTCGTTTTAGCACGTTATCAGCCTTATTCTGTGCGTAAAGAGAAGGACGATGTGTGTTTGTCACCTGTGGTTGCAGCTAATTTTACCCAGCTCATGCCTGATCGGCAGACAACCGTTCGTTTCAATAAGGCCGATGTAAATTCGAAGTTTAGCATAACGGTTGAAGGTGCCATTTACAACGACAGGTATGCCAAATATGGTAACTATAACTTCTTGAAAATTAGCTTTCAGGACACAAAGCTATCCCGACCTATTTATGGAATGGTGAGTGAAGGAGATGTTGATAAGGATTTGTTGGAAGAAACACTGAATATTCGTATTTCGGCCAAACTTATAGCTAATAATCGATATTCCATAATACGTGAGTTTAAGTTACCGGCCAAATATAAAAAGGATGCTTTCCAGATTGTGATTGAAGAGTATGAGCGGGGGCCGAATAAAATTGCAGATCTCCCTACGGCCTATAAAAATCGCTTGGAGCAGTCGGAGCAAACCGACCGCCTGATTTATGCCGATGTGTTTAATGTTAATGAAACAGGGATGACAATTTCGGGTTAATATTCTATTTCGGCGCGTTCTTCGGCGATAAAGAATATTGGCCCTAAGATTGCGTCGATAATACCAATTACAATTGTGCTATCTCATTCTCTATAATCTCGCTAAACACCTCTTTAATGTCTAGTCCTGCAGCTGCAATTTGCTGTGGTATAAAACTGGTAACGGTCATGCCAGGAGTGGTATTCACTTCGAGCAGGAATATTTTATTCTCGCTGATAATATAGTCGATTCGCACAATGCCTTTGCAGCCCAAAATATCGTATATCAACGACGAGATGGATTGGATGCGGTCTCTTACGGCATCTTCAATACGGGCAGGTGTAATTTCTTCTACCTTATCAGCTGTGTATTTGGCTTCAAAATCAAAAAACTCATTCTTACTAACCACCTCGGTTAGTGGGAACACAACCTTATTGTTTTTGGTTTTATAAAGTCCACAAGTTACTTCGGTTCCACCAACAAACTGTTCTATGATGACTTCATTACTTTCGGTAAAGGCTTTTTCAATAGCAGGCGTTAGCTGATCAGCATCTTTTACTTTTGATATGCCAAAGCTTGAACCACCTGCATTAGGCTTTACAAAGCAGGGTAAGCCCAGTGATTCAATTATATCTTTGCTGTTATAACTATTGCCTTTGCGCACCAAAACCGAGTCGGCTACTGCTACACCAAAACCTTTAAGGTAGGTGTTACAGGTAAACTTATTAAAGCTGATGGCCGCTGCCTGAACATCGCATGTGCTGTGCGGAATATCAAGCATATTGAAGTAACCCTGCAGAAGACCATCTTCACCTGGCGTGCCATGGATGGTTATGTAAGCGAAGTCAATGCTTATTTTCTCGTTGTTAATCGTAAATGAAAAATCATTTTTATCAACTGGATATTCAACATCATCAATTATAGCGCACCACTTTTCTTTAGTGATTAATATCGGATAACGCTTATACTTTGTTTGATCCACAAAAGTCATTACACCTTCTTTACTCTTTTCTGATATAATGATTTCGGATGAGTAGCCACCGTATATAATGCCAATGTTTTTCATGAAGCTTGTTTGAGGTTTGTTATCTGCTATTGATTATCCCTGCCTGAGATGTATCCTCTCCACTTCTCCATTGCTTCAGCCATATCAGCCGGGATATCTGAATTAAAGGCAATGTATTCATTGCTTTTGGGGTGAACGAATCCAAGTGTTTTTGCATGCAGAGCCTGTCGAGGTAATATTTTAAAGCAGTTCTGCACAAATTGCTTGTATTTTGTAAAGGTTGTTCCTTTTAATATTTGATGGCCGCCATAGCGTTCGTCATTAAAAAGAGGGTGACCAATATGTTTCATGTGAGCTCTGATCTGGTGAGTACGCCCTGTTTCCAGTCTGCACTCTACAACTGATACATACCCAAGTCGCTCTAATACTTTATAGTGCGTTACGGCATGCTTGCCGCGCTCCCCATCAGGGAATACAGCCATTTGTTTTCTGTCCTGAAGACTACGGCCTACATTACCAATGATAGTACCTTCATCTTCTTTGGGTTGTCCCCATACAATCGCCACATAGGTTCTGGTTGATGTTTTTTCGAAGAATTGGCGGGCTAAAAAGTTTTTGGCATGTTCTGTTTTAGCAACAACTAATAAACCTGAGGTATCTTTATCAATACGATGAACTAAACCTGGACGAGGATCTTCCGAATTAAACAGAGGCAGATCTTTAAGGTGCCAAGCCAGTGCATTAACTAAAGTGCCAGTGTAATTCCCATGCCCGGGATGTACAACCATGCCTGGATGCTTATTGATCACGATTAACTCATCATCTTCATGGGCAATGTCCAAAGGAATATCCTGAGCAATAATTTCAAGTTCGCGTGGAGGGTATGACATCACAATTGTAATAACCTCGTTTGCTTTTATTTTATAGTTCGATTTTACCGGTTTATCGTTTACGCGAATATTACCTGCTGCAGCCGCGTCTTGAATTTTGTTACGAGAGGCATTCTCAATTCGATTGACTAAAAATTTATCAATACGCAGAGGATTTTGACCCGGATCGGTTTCGAAACGGTAATGCTCATACAACTCATTATTTTCTTCTAATTCTTCAAACTCCTCTTGTATGTGCTCTGTCATTTCTTTTGTTCTTAAAAATTCAAAATCAACTTCTCTTATTATTAGTAATTTACTTTAGCTGTATCAACACTCAACCAAACATCAACTGATGAGCCTAATGGTATTCTTGCTCCTGATTCAGCAGATGGTTGCTGCTTCCAAATAACACCAGCAATTGAATCCTCAGCTGTTAATATTGACTCGTCGTAAATTGAGGCTCCAATATTTAACGAAACAGAAACAACGTAGCTCTTTGCTTCTTCTAATGTTAAAGCTTTTAAATCAGGCACGTTAGTGCGCTCAGTACTTAAACCTTTGCCAATATGTAAATCTATTATTGCTCCTTTTATTACCACAGTACCCGGTTCAACAGGTTTCCCTTTGTATAGCTGTTGTAGAACTAAATTTCTATATTCGCTCGGTACATATATTAATTCGCCGGCAACTAAGCCATACGATTCAAGTATTACTTTTGCATTGCGTAAAGAATAGTCAATAAGATCAGGGATCTGTACTTTCTCGGGCGATATCGCTTTTATTGTAAAGTGAATATTTCTATTCTCCTTTACTAAGCTTCCTGCTGCTGGTATTTGTTCAATAACAGCTCCTGGCAGATAACCATCTAAATGTACGGAGTCAATAATATTATAGCGGTAGCCTTTTTCTTCGATTAATTTGCTATACTGATCTTCTGTTAATCCTTTAAAGTCAGGAACGGTATAGTATTCGCCATGGTGAGTGTAAATGTTTAGGCTAACAAATGTAGCAATAAGTACTAGTGTTATAACAACAATAGCAAGAACGATATTTCTGACAAATACATTGTTTAGTAATGACTTGATGGATGACATATGCACATTGTTTTAATTAACAACACGGTTTTTTTCGTGCCCTTAAATATGAGTAACGGTTTTCTCAGCTTGTCCAAAAATAATATAAAAATGCTAATAAGTAGCTATCACACATCAGGGCATAAAAAAAGTAAAGAACCCAAAAGAGGATTCTTTACTTTTTATATGATCAGAGCTTAATAATTAAGCTTTGTGTCTTTTTTCGCTAGAAACACTTAATTTGCTTCTTCCTTTAGCTCTTCTTGAAGCTAAAACTTTGCGACCATTAGCGCTGGCCATTCTTGAGCGGAAACCATGTTTGTTTCTTCTCTTTCTGTTCGATGGTTGAAATGTCCTTTTCATCTTTATGCTTTTTTATCTTTCGACTAATGCCTTATCTTTCGTTTTCGGACTGCAAAAATAAACGTTTTTTTTGTCTTCCAAAAAAAAAAGACTGTTTTTTTGTAATATGATTTAGTTTACTGATAATTATACCTTATAATGATAGGTGTATGATCTTTTTTGTCTCGAAAAAATCTTCCTCAAAATAAGTCGAAAGAGGGGTTATTGAGATGCGATTTTTAAATTCTTTAATCTCCTCCGAAAAATCACCTCCTTTAAGGTATATAATGCCATTGGTAATTGCATTATTGTTTTTTGCTAAGGTTTTGTTCTGACATAATTGGACAAAAGCAGGAAATGCAGTTACCGCACGACTGATAATAAAATCATATTGCTGTGGGTGATTTTCTACTCTCACTTGTTCTGTAGTTAAGTTTTTTAAGTCTAGGGCTTCTGCCACACCTTGTACCACTTTTATTTTTTTTCCAATGGAATCAATTAAATGAAAATTACTTTCTGGATTCATAATTGCCAAGGGAATGCCTGGAAAACCACCGCCACAACCAACATCTAGTATTTGGGTTCCTTTCTCGAACTGAATAAATGCAGCAATACCTAGTGAGTGCAGTACATGGCGCTCATAAAAATGGTCCATGTCTTTGCGCGATATGACATTTATTTTGGAGTTCCATTCGGTATAAAGATCACCTAGCTTACTTAGTTTATCTTCAATATCAGAAGGTAAATTTGGAAAATATTTGCGTATTAAATCCATGATGATTTTCAGGATGAATAATCCTGTAGTATTAATGAAAATGAAAATTAGGAACTAGCCTAACTTAATATCAGAATTCTTTAGTGTATTAAAAAGTAATTCGCGAGCTCTGAATAATTGTGCTTTTACAGTTCCAAGCGGTAAGTCAAGCTCTTCGGCAATTTCTTCGTACGAAAACTCTTTAAAATACCTTAGTTCGATAAGAATGCGGTAACGCGGCTTAAGTTTTTTTACAACAGTACGCATAAGTACTTTTTTCTGTTGCTTTATTAAAAACTCTTCAGGATCAGGAGTCTCGTCTTTTAAATGAATCGGTTGATCATTTTCTTTGTCGTCAGTAATGCCACCATCGATAGAAACAATGTTGTTCCGCTTCTTTCGTAAAAAATCAATACAATTGTTAGATGCTATTTTAAATAGCCAAGTACTAAATGCAAAATTAGGTGAGTACTGATGTATATTTTTAAAAGCTTTTCCAAAGGCTTCAATAGTTAAGTCTTCAGCATCACTTTTATTATTAACCATTTTTAGAAGCATAAAATAAATGGCATCACGATAGCGACCCATTAATTCAGCAAAGGCTTTTTGATCGCCTTTAACTGCAACTTCCACTAAGTCTAAATCATATTTTGCCTTATCAGATAGATTCGGATTTACTTCCATTTCTTCTTCTTTGCACTAAAAACATTAATTACCCAAACGTAACCTACAATCATTGGTGTTATCAAATCAAATAATAGGGTTGCCAAATATAATTTGTTTTCTCCCATTTTACTAGCAGCCTTAGCAAGAATAAGGTGCATTGCCACTAACCTTACGATAAATAACGAAATTGTAACTGGTGCAAAAATAGGAAAAAAAAGTGAACAAAGTGTTAGCACCCAAAATATTTGACGAGTTAAAGCTTCTGTTATTAACCAGAATTTGATGCTGAATTTATACTTTGGTGCAGTTGTTAAATGCCTTGATTTTCGACTTAACCATTCACTCATATTACTTGGAGGGACTGATTCTGTTTGACTATTATAGTTAAGTTGAATGCTTGTGTTATTCTTAGTCGCACATGCTCTCATAAATAAATCATCATCACCAGATGCAATATTTAAATAGGGCTTAAAAATGTCTTTTTCGAGAAAAAGTGATTTTGTATAGGCCATGTTTCTGCCAACAGCCATAAATGGTAATCCGCGTTGCGAAAAACCCATGTATTGAACAGCGTTCCAAAAGGTTTCGTATCGTAAAAACAGGTTAAAAAGCGATTTGTTTTTTATAAATCTTCCATGACCAATAATAATCTTCTTTTCGTCTGAGAATTGGCTGCTTATTTCATTTAGCCATTGGTCTGTTGTTGGTTGACAATCGGCGTCTGTAAAAACAAGATGTTCAAAGTTGGCTGCTTTTATACCTATTGTTAACGCAAGTTTTTTACCTCGATGAAATTGTTGACTTGAATGGATTGAAGTATAATACAGATTAGAATATTTGGTTTTGAGTTGTGCAAGGGTCATTTCAGTATCATCACTCGAGCTATCGTTAACAACTATTACCTCGTAATTAGGATAATCCTGAGTGCATATTTTTGGAAGGAACTGTTCCAGATTACGTGCTTCGTTTTTGGCACATATAATAACTGATAAAGGTCTGTTGTTGTCGTTGTTGTTCTTAAGTTCAGGTTTGTAGCTGCCTGTTTTTAACATGAAAAACAGATAATAGAACATCTGAAAGAGCCATGAAAATAGATAAATACCACCAAGTATATAAAATAGTTTTTCTTCCACAAGAATCAATTTTAGTCAAATTTGCAACTATTTTTCCGTTTAAACTTATCTGCGTTGCTTTTTTTAAATAGGTTTTCTGATTAAATATTGGTTACTGACTTGAGCTCAAACTCATAAGTATATAGAGTAAATAATGCATTTTATAAATAGATCCAGCTGTTGTATATTTGCAGGCTGTGTCAGAAATTAAATCTGATGTTTAATATTATTATACTCATAAGAAGAGCTAATGAAGTTTGAGTTACAACATACCGACCAGAAAAGTAGTGCCAGAGCAGGTGTAATTACGACTGACCATGGTACTATCGAAACCCCAATATTTATGCCTGTAGGTACCGTGGGATCTGTTAAAGGTGTTCACTTTCGTGATTTAAAGGATGATGTTAAGGCGCAAATAATATTGGGCAACACTTATCACCTATACTTACGTCCTGGTCTTGATGTGTTAAAAGCAGCTGGGGGCTTACATAAATTTAATGGGTGGGATAAGCCGATGCTTACCGATAGTGGAGGTTATCAGGTTTTTTCATTAAGTGATAATCGTAAGTTGACTGAAGAAGGGGCAGTTTTCCGTTCACACCTCGACGGATCAAAGCATTTGTTTACACCCGAAGGTGTTGTTGATATTCAGCGTGTAATAGGTGCCGATATTATTATGGCTTTAGATGAATGCCCTCCGGGAGATGCCGAATATAAATATGCTAAGAACTCAATGGAACTAACGCATCGTTGGTTGAAACGTGGTGTTGATCACTTTGATAAAACAGAGCCTTTATATGGACATTCACAAACATTCTTTCCTATTGTTCAAGGAGCCGGATATCGAGATTTAAGGACTCAGTCGGCTGAGTTTATTGCATCCCAAAATAGAGAAGGTAATGCCATAGGTGGTTTAGCTGTGGGCGAGCCGACAGAAGTCATGTATGAGATGGTTGAATTGGTTAATGGCATATTACCAAAAGATAAACCAAGGTATTTGATGGGTGTAGGTACTCCAGCTAATTTGCTTGAAAATATTGCTTTAGGGGTTGATATGTTCGATTGTGTTATGCCAACCCGAAATGGAAGAAATGGTATGCTTTTTACTTCCGAAGGTATATTAAATATGCGCAATGAGAAGTGGAAAAGTGATTTCTCACCTGTTGATCCTAATGGAACATCATTTGTTGATCATCATTACACCAAAGCTTATTTGCGTCATTTATACATCTCAAAAGAGATGCTGGCAGCGCAAATTGGAAGCATGCATAATCTTACTTTTTACCTTTGGTTGGTACGTGAAGCACGGCAGCATATTATTGATGGCGATTTCGATGCCTGGAAGAGTGTGATGGTTAAAAAACTTACTACAAGACTATAATTGTAGGTGTATTTAGCTTTTGGATTGTCAAAGAGATAGCAAGTAAAATAAGTCAAAGATTTGATTCATGGTACGATATTAAATATCTTGAAGTTTCGGCTTGTTACTATTTTTTGTTCTTTTGTATTGGCTATGGCTATTTGTATGAATTAAAACTACAGGTTTTGAAAAAACTTGATCTCTATATATTAAAGAAGTTTTTAGGAACGTTCTTTTTTGCAATTTTGTTGATTATCAGCATTTCAGTAGTGTTTGATTTAACTGAGAAGATTGATAATTTTTTTGAGCATGGAGCTCCTTGGGACGCCATCATTTTTGATTATTACAAAAATTTCGTTCCGTATTTTGCCAATTTATTTACACCCTTGTTTGTTTTTATTGCAGTAATCTTTTTTACTTCAAAAATGGCTTATCAAACTGAGATAATTGCTATTCTATCAAGCGGAGTAAGTTTTCGTCGAATGATGTTTCCCTATTTTTTAGGTGCAGCAGTAATTGGTGCATTTTCATTTCTACTAGGAGGTTATGTTATTCCTCCAGCCAATAAAACACGGATTAAGTTTGAAAATGAATATGTGAAAAATCGAAAAGAGCAAGGGTTGGAAAAGATACATATGCAAATTGAACCTGGTGTTTTTGTGTATATGGATAAATATCGTGCATATAGTGGTAATGGTGATTACTTTTCAATGGAAAAGTATGATGAAAAAGAAATTATATCGAAAATATCAGCCAGATATGCCAAATTTGATACTGCAACTGGAAAGTGGCAGTTGAAAAACTATGTGCAGCGTGATTTTATAAATGGGATTGAGCATAAAATAGCCAGTGGATCGAAGATAGATACTTTAATTCCTAATATTACGCCAAAGGATTTTAAAGAGGAGCGTAAGTATTTTGAGATGATGACGAATACAGAGCTTAATCGTTACATTGACGAACAAACAGCACGTGGAGTTGGTAATCTGGAAGAATTCTTAATTGAGAAATACAAGCGTGTAGCATCTCCATTTAGTGCGTTTATATTAACTTTAATAGGTGTTTCACTCGCATCCCGAAAAGTAAGGGGGGGGATGGGGCTGCATATTGGGGTTGGCATTGCTCTTAGTTTTTCGTACATCCTTTTCATGACTGTATCAACAACTTTTGCAATTAACGGTAATATGAACCCGATGCTTGCAGTATGGATTCCTAATATTGTATTTAGTGGTATCGGAATAATTTTATATATGAGAGCCCCTAAGTAACCTAAAAATGAAAGGGTTGATTAAGTTGAGGATTCACCCTACATTTATATACTGACCTTTTCTCTTTTGTTAAAAAAATAAAATTTGTAATTATGCACTCTGAAAAATTATTATTCAGGGTGTAATTAATGCAACTTGATTAATAGTAGGTTAAATCAAATTTTTGGATTATGTCATTGAAAAAACACATCCTAGACCTTCGGAAAAGAAAGGAACAAGTGCAAAAGGGCGGTGGCGACAAAGCCATTGAGAAGCAAGCAGCCATGGGTAAAATGACGGCTCGCGAACGTGTCCTGGCACTCGTTGATAAAGATTCTTTCACCGAGTATGACCTTTTTGTTGAGCATACAGCTCGCGATTTTGGAATGGACAAAAAGCAATTACATGGTGACGGAGTAATTATCGGTACAGGTACCATTTATGGTGCACCAATCTGTATCTTTGCACAGGATTTTACTGTTGCCGGAGGATCATTAGGATTAATGCATGCCCGTAAAATTACAAAAATCATGGATCACGCGCTGAAGATGCGTGTACCTTTGCTCGGTATTAACGATTCAGGTGGTGCTCGTATTCAGGAAGGTGTGAATTCATTAGCTGGATATGGTGAGATTTTCTACCGTAACACCTTAGCTTCTGGAGTTATTCCACAGCTATCTGTTATTTTAGGCCCATGTGCCGGTGGAGCTGTATACTCACCAGCATTAACCGACTTTGTTTTTGTAGTTGAGAATATTTCTAAGATGTTTATTACAGGACCAGGAGTTATCGAATCTGTTTTAGGTGAGAAAATTTCTATGGAAGATTTAGGTGGAGCACGTGTGCATGCCGAGATAACTGGTAATGCTCATTTCTTTGCTGATACTGAAGCAGACTGTTTTGAACAGATTAAGAAATTAGTCACATTTATTCCTTGGAACAACTCTAAGAAGGCGAAAGCTTTCCCTCCAAAACCATCAAAGTATAAAGGTAAAATTGAGGATTTAATTCCTTCAGACCCTAAAACACCTTATGATGTTCGCGACGTTATTAAAGCAATTGTTGATGATTCTGATTTTTTCGAAATTCAGGAGCTTTGGGCTGCAAATATCGTGATTGGTTTTGGTCGATTAAATGGAGAGACAGTAGGATTTGTAGCTAATCAGCCTATGGTATTGGCAGGAGTGCTTGATTGCGATAGTTCAGATAAAGCTGCACGATTTATCCGTTACTGTGATGCCTTTAATATTCCAATTGTTACACTTGAGGATATGCCCGGATACCTTCCTGGAGTTGATCAGGAGCACGCCGGTGTAATTCGACATGGTGCAAAAGTATTGTATGCATATTCAGAGGCTACTGTACCTAAAGTAACCGTTATTTTGCGTAAAGCATATGGTGGAGGATATATTGCGATGAACTCACGTCACTTGGGAGCTGACTTTATGTTTGCTTGGCCAATGGCAGAGATTGCCGTAATGGGACCTGAAGGTGCTGCTAACATCATCTTTAAGAAAGAAATTGATGAAGCAGAAGATAAGGATGCAATGCGTGCTTTAAAGGTAGAAGAGTACAAAGAGAAGTTTGCTAATCCATATGTAGCTGCAGCTAAGGGATATATTGATTCTGTTATTGAGCCAAATGAAACGCGTGAATTGTTATTACATGCGATTGAAGTGTCGGCCAATAAAGATGATCATCGTCCTGCTAAGAAACATGGTATTCCTCCATTTTAATAAGAGCTTATGAGTACAAAAAAGACTGAAGGATTGGTTGATTTTGCAATACTTAGTATGAAGTATAAAACAAAATTAACTAAGAAATTCGAAAACCGTACACAATATGAAGCCCCTAATCCAGATCATATTATGTCCTATATTCCAGGGACAATAGTAGAGATGTTTGTGAAAGAGGGTCAGGAAGTTAAAGAAGGAGAATCCCTTTTAATATTGGAGGCGATGAAAATGCGTAACCAAATTGCAATGCCACGTGATGGTAAAGTAAAATCTATTAAAGTTGTAGAAGGTGATCGAATTCCGAAAAACCATTTAATGGTTGTGATAGAATAATATAAGAAAGGAGCTGCGACTGCAGCTCTTTTTTTTATAATATCTTTTCCCAAACAAAGTACTTGGTATCCAATTCTATTGTAGGCTTTTCTTTGAAAATACCAAATAAACTTGATCCACTGCCTGACATTGAGGCATAAATTGCACCAGCATCATAAAGTTGCATCTTTAGTTTCCCAATTTCGGGAAGTTTTTCAAAAACTGATTTTTCAAAATCATTCTTAATATGATGTTTCCATTGCTCAAGAGGCAATTGAACGAGATCTCTAAGAGAATTGTTTGAGGTTTGTGGGATAACACCACTATAGGCATCAGGCGTAGAAATATGAATAGGTGGTTTGATGAGTACAAAGTGATAACCACTTAAATCAAGATCTACAGGTTCAAGTATATCGCCTATGCCAGTAGCGTATGCTGGTTTATTATTCACAAAGAAAGGACAGTCAGCTCCTAGTTTGGTGGCCATAGTG
>Ga0209272_10001687_pt1 | contig 13541 bp, 11 predicted proteins | sample tdDd002_FD_187125 | JGI IMG/M metagenome (GOLD analysis project Ga0209272, IMG submission 187125) | Marine sediment microbial communities from the Atlantic coast under amendment with organic carbon and nitrate - tdDd00.2 (SPAdes)... | ecosystem: Environmental > Aquatic > Marine > Coastal >... | reverse complement strand
AATCTTGTTGAAGATGATAGCTAAATTAGCATATAGCGATGTATTTTGAACAACGATATCATCGGGAACCTTAATTCTTGCTGGTGTAAAATTCCATATTGCTTTCACTCCCCATGCAGCCATTAAATCAGCCACTGACTGTGCAAACTCTGCTGGAACAGTGATAATTCCAATTATGGCCTTCATTTCCTGAGCTAAATCACGAAATTGGTCAATATGGAAAACTTCAATATCATTAATTTTTTTTCCTACAATACCTGGATTTATATCAAATGCAGCAACAATGTCTAGTCCAAAATTTTCCAAACCATCATCATGCAAAAGTGCTGATCCTAGTGAACCTGCTCCCACTAAAAAGGCTTGATCCATAGCAGTAAATCCTAAAAAATTAGAAAGGATATCAACCATAGCCTTCACCTCATAACCAACTCTGGTTTTACCTACAATACTTGTGTAAGATAAATCCTTTGTCACCTGAGTAGGATCAATATTCATATAGTTGGCAATCTGAGTAGAAGAAACAAATTCTTGACCTTTCTTCAATAAACCTTCCGAAAAGGCTAAATAAGCAGGCAATCTTCGCAACGAAGGCTCAGGAACTGCGGATACTACTTTTTTTGAACTTTGAACCATAGCTATTTCTTTAATGCATTTTAGGTTAGAAATGATTAATGTCAGATTTCGAACAATCTGAGAAAACACAGTGTACATTCATTAAAATGAATACTACAACTAAGTAGAAAATATATGCTGTATATGAGACTAATAAATCATATAACTAAAACAAAAATAGGTGATTTTTCATTAAAGAAAAAAATCAACATTAATTTAGTCTCAGTACAAATTAAAACTTAACATCAAACTCCTAGATATTGACGGATAAACAAAGAGAAATCATCAGATATATAGACTTTTACATATCTTTCACATCGAATAGTTCATCTTATTTAAAAAATAAGAATCACACAATTTATATTCACTTTCAATAACTTAAGTCGCTAATAAACTCTAATGATTAAAGAAATCACACAACTTCAGCAACAACAAAGGTACTCCCACCCACAAAAACTAAATCCTCTACAACTGATTCATTTTTAGCAGCTAATAAAGCATCTTCAACATTTTGGTACGTATTTCCTTCAAGCTGAAATTTACTTGCTTTTTCTTTCAATATTTCCTGATCTAAAGCTCTTGGTATAGAAGCTCTAGTAAAATAGTATTTCGCTGATTTAGGTAACATACTCAGCACCTCATCAATATCCTTATCATCTACCATACCAATTACCATATGTAGATTATCAAATTGAAGAGAGTTTAATTGTTTTAGTATTTCTTTTACTCCAGCAACATTGTGCCCGGTATCACAAATAATACGAGGAGTCTCATTTAATAGTTGCCAACGACCTAAAAGCGATGTTTGAGCTACAATTTTAGATATCCCATCTTTGACTATTTCTTCTGATAAATTAAATCCAATCTTATTTAATTGATCAATGGCCAAAAGTGCTGTTTTTATATTTTTTATCTGATACACTCCCAATAAATCAGACTCCAATATAATCTCCCCCTTTGAATCGACTCGCTTAAAGCTTATGTTTCTCTTATTCGCTTTTAATTCAGTATGTACAAGCTCAAATGCATCCTCGGCAAATGCAATAGGCGCAGATTGAGCCTTAGCTTTCTCGATAAAAACAGGCTCCGTTTCCTCATGCTTCTCTCCTATTACGATAGGGACTCCAGGCTTAATAATTCCAGCTTTTTCTCCAGCAATTACGGGTATAGAATTACCTAATAAACTGGTATGGTCAAAACTTATATTGGTGATAATGCTCAATAAAGGGTCGATTATATTTGTTGAATCCAAACGACCACCTAAGCCTACTTCAATTACGGCGACATCAACTTCTTCCTTGGCAAAATGATCAAAAGCAAGTGCAACAGTCATTTCGAAAAAAGAAGGTGCTAATTCTTCAAACTTCACTTTATGCAAAGCGACAAAATCAACTACGGCTTCTTCAGAAATCATCTCTCCATTAATTTTCACCCGTTCTCTAAAATCACGTAAGTGAGGAGATGTATATAAGCCAACTTTATAACCGGCCGATTGCAAAACAGATGCTAATGTATGTGAAACAGATCCTTTGCCATTTGTTCCTGCTACATGTATACACTTAAATTTTTTATGTGGATGTTCAAAATAGGCATCTAGTGCCAAAGTTGTGTCCAAATTAGCTTTATAAGCAGCTTTCCCTGTGCGCTGAAACATAGGTAACTGACTGAACAAGTAGTTGATAGTCTCCTGATAATTCATAATTCATCTTTTTTTGCTCTGCAAAGCAAAAAAAAAAATACTAAAAAATAAGATCTCAGCTTGATTTTCCTTCCTTTTTTGTTAATTTCAGTACTAAGATTTAACAAGATATTTCAAATAAATATCAGCACACTAAACGATTCATTCGTTTCAAAAAATCTTCACTTTGATGTGAGACGATGGGTCGATCTACTAATCTTCTAATACCCGCGCTTATGACCACAGAGAAAAAGATTTTTGTATTAGACACCAACGTTATCCTTCACGATTTTAATTCAATCTTTAAATTCGCCGAACACGATGTACTAATTCCCATTACAGTTCTTGAAGAACTGGATAAATTCAAAAAAGGTAACGATTTAATTAACTTTCATGCACGTGAATTCACAAGAGAACTTGACAAGCTTTCTGGCGATGACCTTTTTAGTGATGGTGTCGCATTAGGAAACGGAAGAGGTCGATTGTTTATTGAAACAGGGAAAGCATTTTCCGAGAAAATGAAAGTCTCATTCCATGATAATATACCTGACCACAGAATTTTAGCTATCACAGAATTCATTAATAATGAAAACCAGGATAGAACAACCATTCTGGTCTCCAAGGATATCAATCTGAGGATGAAGGCTAAATCCTTAGGTATCCCTGCTGAAGATTTCAAAAATGATCAGGTTAAGGATGTGGACAATATGATGAGTTTAGGAATCCAAACTATTAATGAATTTGAAGATGAAAAGATTGCTGAACTTTATCAGGGCGATGAAGGACTTACAGAGGAAGAACTAAATTTAGGCTACGAACTTGAAGGGCATCGATACTTTATACTAAAGAATAACAACTCAAGTGCCTTAGCCCATTTTAATCCCCTGGATAAAAAAATCAAACGTGTTGAAAAGCCAAGCGCTTACGGCATTTACCCTCGTAATGCAGAACAAACATTTTCAATTCATGCCCTGCTGGATCCCAATATCAACCTTATCGCATTAACAGGTACAGCAGGAACAGGTAAAACATTATTAGCTCTGGCTTCAGCTTTACAGCTTTCGGAGCAATTTGACCAAATCTATTTAGCTAGACCAATCGTAGCACTTGCTGATAAAGATTTGGGTTATCTACCTGGAGATGCTAAGGAAAAGATCAGTCCTTACATGCAACCGCTTTTCGATAATTTAGCTGTAATTAAGAAAAAATTTAATGTTCACAGTAAGCAATACCTTTATATCGATGAACTCCTTAAGGATGAAAAATTACAAATTACCCCCCTTGCTTATATCCGAGGTCGTAGTTTATCAAACGCTTTTTTCATCGTTGACGAGGCTCAGAATTTAACGCCGCATGAAATAAAGACCATTATTACCCGAGCTGGAGAGGGAACGAAGATGGTTTTCACCGGAGATATTGAACAAATTGATTCGCCTTACCTAGATAAAAAATCAAATGGACTAGCTTACCTTTCGGATAAAATGAAAGACCAAGAAATTTTTGCACATATAAATCTAATAAAAGGAGAACGTAGTTTTCTAGCTGAATTAGCCAGTAAACTGCTCTAACAAATTAATATTGGATAATTTAAAAAAATGCTTTAATTTAATTAGGCAAACCGAAACAGTTTAAAACAATGGTTTTAAACTGTTTCTTTAAGCTTTAGCCTTATGAAGATTATAAAATTTGCCGCCATAGATATTGGTTCCAATGCCATTCGATTGTTATTCACGAATGTGATTGAGAAGAATGGTGCGTCGCATTTAAAAAAATCTTCTCTTATACGGGTACCTATTCGATTAGGAGCCGATACGTTTACAACTAATAACATATCCATTGAGAAAGAAGAAAAAATGGTTAAAGCCATGATTGCCTTTCGTAAACTCATGGATGTTCATGAAGTGGAATCCTATCGAGCTTGTGCCACATCAGCTATGAGAGAAGCTGAAAATGGCCCCAAACTTATTGAACGAATAAAGAAGGAAGCTGATATTCAAATCGATTTGATTACGGGAAAAGAAGAAGCCAATATTATTTTTTCTAATAAGCATACCTCCTTTCTTGATCCAAAAAAAAATTACCTCTACGTAGATGTTGGAGGTGGTAGTACTGAGATCACACTTTTCTCTGCAGGTATTTCATTGTTTTCATGTTCTTTCGATGTAGGAACCATTAAAATTTTAAAGAATTGTGTTCCCCTTAACGAGTTTATTCGCATAAAAGAGTGTTTGCTTGATATTTGTTCTTCAAAAGATAATATCGAACTAATTGGTTCAGGAGGAAATATTAACAAATTATTTAAATACGCTAGTCCTAGAAAGGAACGCACTTTAAGCTATTATGAACTAAAGGAAATTCATTCCTTATTCAATAGTATGTCTTACGATGAACTAATGATCAATTACGATATGAATCCTGATCGTGCTGACGTGATTATTCCTGCTGCAACTATTTTCCTTAGCATTATGGAATGGGCTAATTCTAACATCATTCAAATTCCTAAAATTGGTGTCTCTGATGGAATTATTCATCAACTCTACCAGGAGTACTCTGACCCAAAAATTATGGCATAGTAGATTCTTTTTTCTAATTTTGCAACAGATTCATAAACAATGAACTATTTCATATACTGAGATAGTTTTTTTCATTTACGGAATCACTTCAACCACTCTGACTACCAATTAGTTTCAAAGTGTTTGTCAATTTATTACCGGAGTTTAAAATTCAGATCTAATTTTTATTTCTTTAGACGAGGAGTTTAAACCATATACCAATTTTATCAGCAAAGGAGAAGAAAACATGTCGCAAGGAAAGAAAGTCGCTTTTTACACATTGGGCTGTAAATTAAATTTTTCGGAAACATCAACTATCGGTCGTTCTTTTAAAGAAGCAGGATTCGAAACGGTTAAAACAACTGAGAAAGCTGATATTTACGTTATCAACACGTGTTCTGTTACCGATCAGGCTGACAAAAAGTGTCGACAAGCAATAAAGAAAATCATCAAAACGAGCCCTAATGCCTTTGTTGTTGTTATTGGTTGTTATGCACAATTAAAACCCAAAGAAATATCAGAGATTCCAGGAGTCGACTTGGTTTTAGGAACAAATGAGAAATTCAATATACATAAATACATTGATCACCTTGAGAAGAAAGGCAGTGGAGAAATGCATCCATGCGAAGTTGAGTCGGTAAAAGAATTTCAAGCTTCATACTCAATGGGAGATAGAACGCGCTGCTTCCTAAAAATACAGGATGGTTGTAATTACTTCTGCACATACTGCACGATCCCATTTGCGCGTGGAGGAAGTCGAAATATGAGTATTGCAGATACGGTAAAAGAAGCCGAAAAAGTAGCTGCTCAAGGTGCTAAAGAAATTATCTTAACGGGTGTTAATATTGGTGATTTTGGACAAAGTACGAATGAGAATTTCTTCGAGTTAATTAAAGCTCTTGAAAAGGTCAACGGCATAGAGCGTTTCCGAATTTCATCAATCGAACCTAATTTACTAAGTAATGAGATAATTGAATTTGTTGCGCAATCAAATAAATTTGTCAACCATTTTCATATCCCACTTCAGGCCGGATCCAATCATGTGCTTAAGTTGATGAAACGCCGATACAATCGCGAACTCTTTGCACAACGAATTGCTAAGATCAAAGAACTTACCCCAGATGCTTTTATTGGTGTTGACGTTATTGCAGGTAGCAGAGGTGAAAGAGAAGAAGATTTTCTTGATGCGTATAATTTTATAAACGAATTACCTATTTCACAGCTTCATGTTTTTCCTTATTCTGAACGACAAGGAACAAAAGCACTGGAAATTAAAGAAGTTGTTAGGCAGGAAGACAAAAAGAAAAGAGCCAAAATGCTTCAAATATTATCCGAAAAGAAGCTCAGAGCTTTCTACACAAGCTTTTTAGGTACAAATGCAAAAGTTTTATTTGAAGACCATAATAATGATGGCATCATGTATGGTTTCACCGAGAATTACATTAAAGTTGAGATCGAATACAATCCAAACCTAAGCAATCGTATAGCTGACGTAAATTTGTTAGAAATAATTGATAATGGAAACGTAAAAGTTAAACTTATCGATGAAAAAAGTTTTAAATTTAAACTTGCTTAATTCTAACATAAAGCCATACAGCTCATGATAGATCTGGAATCAATTTGCAGACAAACTAAAAAAATTGCCCTTGAAGTAGGTGCTTTTATAAAAGAACAACAAAATAAAATCAATGCGGATGTTATAGAAAATAAAGGTACACACGACTTTGTAACCTTTGTTGATAAAACTTCCGAAGCTAAAATCATAGATTCGTTGAAACCTCTTATTCCTGAAGCCGGATTTATTGCTGAAGAAGGAACTGAGGTCAAAACTGGAGAAAAATACAATTGGATTATCGATCCCTTAGATGGCACTACCAATTACATACATGGCTTTTCACCATTTGCTGTAAGTATTGCCCTTAAAGAAGATGATAAAATCGTTCTTGGAGTTGTTTATGAAATAAGCTTAAACGAGTGTTTCTATTCTTGGGAAGGGGCTTCTGCTTATCTTAATGATAAAGTCATATCGGTTTCAAAAGCCAGTTCTCTAGAAACAAGTCTGGTAGGAACTGGGTTTCCATATCACAATTTCGACCAGTTAGATAACTATATGGAATTACTCAAATATTTATGCATTAATTCACAAGGTGTACGCCGCCCGGGATCTGCAGCAACAGATTTGGCTTATGTTGCCTGTGGTCGTTTCGATGCTTTTTATGAATATGGACTTCAATCCTGGGATGTGGCAGCCGGAGCATTTTTAGTGCAACAAGCAGGTGGCAAAGTTTGTGATTTTCGTGGCGAAGATGACTACATATTTGGACAGGAAATAATAGCCAGTAATTCGCTAAACTATACTGAATTCAAAAATTGCATTCAGAAATTCATGCTAAAATAATAGCAACATTTTTAATATTAATTCATGACCCATTTTTTTTCATATTTGGCTTATGCCTTTTGTCGTTTCTTAAGTTTCCTACCTCTTGGGGTATTATATATTTTTTCTGATTTTGTTTTTTTCATTACCTATAGAGTTATTGGCTATAGAAAGCAAGTCGTCAATCAAAACTTAAGGAACTCTTTTCCTGAAAAATCGCCTGAAGAAATCAGAAAAATACGAAAAGAATTCTACCATCATTTTTGCGATTCCTTTGTTGAAACAATCAAGCTCTGGAATATTAGCAAAAATAATATTATGAAACGTTGTGTTTGGAAGAATCCTGATTTTTTTGAGCCCTATAAAGCTCAGGGGAAAAGCATTATTGCGGTTACAGGTCATTATGGTAACTGGGAGTGGCTTTCTTCTTTAGCTATCTATGATGTTGGAGATTTTCTACCTATCTACAAACCTTTACACAATAAGATTTTTGATCAGATGTATATTAAAATTCGTGAGAAGCTTGGAGCTAAAACTCTGGCAAAAAACGATACACTTCGTACAATGATCAGGCATAAAAATCAAGGTCATTTTACTGTCACTGCCTTTATTGGTGATCAAACTCCCAACAGAAGAAACCTACACTACTGGACCAATTTTCTTAATCAAGATACACCGATTCTACAGGGAACCGAACGTATTGCTAAAAAACTTGATCAAGCTGTGGTTTACGCAAAAATGACCAAAATCAAGCGAGGTTATTATGAATTCGAGTTCATCTCAATTACTGATACACCTAAGGAAACTGAAGAAAACGAAATTACAGAAATACATACTCGTTTACTTGAAGACATTATAAGAGAAAATCCATCTTACTGGTTATGGTCTCATAAAAGATGGAAACACAAACGAACATCATAGGTCAGTAATTTAGTTTATATTTAGTTCACAATTCACATCAAGCATAATACGAAGTCATGAATAAAATTGCAGTGGTTATCCTTAATTGGAATGGTAAGAAATTATTAGAACAGTTTCTTCCTTCTGTTACTCAGTTTTCAAATAGAGAATGGGCAGAGGTTATAGTTGCTGATAACGCTTCCACTGACGATTCAATCTCATTTTTAGAGTCTGAATACCCTAATCTTAGAACCATTATTCTTGATAAGAATTATGGTTTTGCCGATGGTTACAATAAGGCTTTGGATCAGCTTGATCATGACTATTTTGTTCTTTTAAATTCTGATGTTGAAGTCAGTGAAAACTGGCTTGATCCCATTTATGAATTATTTGAGAAAGAGGCTGATATTGTCGCAGCTCAACCCAAAATTAAAGCTTTCAACAATAAGTCTGAATTTGAATATGCCGGTGCTTCAGGAGGCTATATCGATCACTTAGGCTATCCTTTTTGCCGAGGTCGAGTGTTTGACACAATCGAACCTGATTCAGGACAATATGATCAACTTACAGATGTAATGTGGGCAAGTGGAGCGGCTCTTTTCATCCGATCTAAAATATATAAAGAACTTGGTGGACTGGATGCTGATTTTTTCGCACATATGGAAGAGATTGATCTTTGTTGGAGAATAAAAAACAGAGGCTATCGAATCATATGTCATCCTCAAAGTGTCGTTTATCATGTTGGTGGTGCAACCTTACCTAATCATAGTTCGCATAAACTACATTTGAATTTCAGAAATAATCTTTTTATGCTTTATAAAAATTTGCCATCTGAAAAACTGCTCACAACAATGTTGTTAAGAATGATATTAGATGGTGTAGCAGGTGTTAGGTTTCTTCTTAGCTTCGAATTCGACAATTTTAAGGCCTTAATAAAAGCCCATTATTCATTTTATGCCAACTTAAGTAAGATGCGTGAAAAACGACGTATTTTAAACCCTTTGGCAACCAAAGAATTCCATCAGGAAATTTATAAAGGAAGTATTATTGCTGATTATTTTATTCAAAGTAAAAAGAGGTTTTCAGATTTAACCTTCTAACAACACTGGTTAACTAGCCGTAAATTTCAAGCCTACTATTGAAACCAATAATAGAAATAAAAAGAATATACGAGCAAAATGAACACTCTCTCCAAATAAAAGAATGCCAAGTATGGCAGTTACAAAAGCACCTATTCCTGTCCAAACAGCATAAGCTGTTCCAACAGGTAAATTTTTAAGAGCTAAGCCTAAAAAGTATAGGCTTATTCCCATCGCAATAACCGTAAATACACTGGGCCATAAACGGGAAAACCCTTGTGTGTATTTTAAACCAATCGCCCAGGCTGCTTCAAAAAGTCCTGCTATCAATAAATAAACCCAAGCCGTATTCATAGACTATAATTTTTCAATTGCTTTTTCAAGCTTTATACCTCTTGATCCCTTAATTAAAATATACTGATCCTTTAAACTCAAACTTTCAAGATAAACAGTTAATTCATCAACCGTCTTAAACGTTTCAAACTTATATTCAGAAGACAAATTTGAAAAAATTTCCCCAACCAATAATGTGTTGAAGAGTTCATTCCGATTCAATAATTCTAACAAATCCAGGTGCTCTTTTTCAGATTCATCCCCCAATTCCAACATATCGCCCAAAATGAGAAATTTATTCTTCATCTTCATCGCTGCAAAATTTTCAATTGCCGCCGACATACTTGTTGGATTTGCATTGTAAGCATCAAGAAACAGAACATTATTCTCTGTTTTCTTTAATTGAGATCGGTTATTACTTGGACTATAAGTTTCTAAAGCTTCTTTTATATCTATTTCATCTATCTTGAAATAACGACCTAAAGTAACAGCAGCAAGTACATTTTCAAAATTATATGCTCCAATCAATTGTGTTTTAATATATAATTTCCCAATAGGTGAACGGAGTTCGATAATCAACTTTGGTTCCGCTTGCAGAAAACGTGCTTTTGAGTATGCCTCATCAGAATCGCCATAAAAGATCTTCTTTTGTTTGTTAAGCATCCCTAATAAATGATCATTTTCACAATTGACAAAGACTTCTCCATCAGTCATAAATAAATAATCATACAACTCTTTTTTCGTACTTTTCACACCTTCAAATGAACCAAAGCCTTCTAAGTGAGCCTTACCTACATTTGTAATCAAACCATAATTGGGTTCGGCTATTTCACAAAGCATCTTTATCTCACCCGGATGGTTCGCTCCCATCTCAACAATTCCAAATTCTGTTTCGGCATTCATTTCCAATAAAGTTAAGGGAACGCCAATGTGGTTGTTAAAATTTCCTTGAGTTGCTGAGGTTTTATACTTCTTCCTTAAAACTTCATTAACCAGCTCTTTAGTTGTTGTTTTCCCATTGGTGCCTGTTATGGCTAAAATAGGAATTCCCAAAGCTCTTCTATGCTCTCTTGCCAACTGTTGCAAACAATCTAAAGCATCATCAACTAATATAAAACGATCATCAATAGCATACTCCTTTTCATCTACTATGGCATAAGAACAACCATTTTCAAGGGTACTTAATGCAAACTTATTACCATTAAAGTTATCTCCCTTTAGAGCAACAAATATAGAATCTTTAACAACCTTCCTACTATCTGTAACGACAATAGGATAATTCTGGAATAGGGTATAAATCTCTGAAATATTCATAGAATGTGCTTGAAATTGAACTAGCGAATTTAAAAAAAAATACAAGAAAAAACCCCATCGTTATAAACGATGGGGAAATCTTATATAAGAATCATATCTTCTATTTTCCTTCTATTGGAGATCCAACATGTGTCATTGCACAACGGAAACCAATATCATCTCTTGAACTCTTTTGATCTAAGAAACGACGTGCACCTGGCGATAACCAGAATACTCTGTCTTTCCATGAACCTCCTTTATAAACACGAGATTCGTCATTTATCAAAGTATTATAAGTGTTACTTTCTGCTCCCTGAGCATTTACATACATCAGTGAAGAACCTTTAGAACGAAGTTCATCATTTGTCCACTCTGTATCTGCAACTACACTTGAAGCTAAATCACCATCTCTATGGTTTCTATTGTCCGCTGTCCTATAGTTAACACGTTTAACCAATTCTTCATCTCTTTGATCGCGATAACGGATACGTCCTAAACTATCCTTTTCAGCAATATTACCTTCTTCATCAAGCAGAGGTGTTTTAAATACATTACCTCTATATGGATTAAATTCTGCAACATCATAAGATGAAAGTGGACGATACACATCAGCAACCCACTCATTAACATTACCTGCCATACAATACAAGCCAAAGTCATTTGGCCAATATGATTCTACAGGTACAGTCACATCACCAGCATCGTTAAGAGCTCCTGCCGATCCCATAAAATCTCCTCTTCCTCTTGAGAAGTTGGCCATCATCTTACCACGGTGCTTTTTAGAGTCATTTCTAACCCAGTGTCCGTTCCATGGATACATTTTTTTATCTCCAATACGTTCATCAGTAGAGTTTCCAACAGTTGCTAAAGCAGCATATTCCCACTCTGCCTCTGATGGCAATCTGTATTTTGGCAACAAAATTCCATCCGACCATCTTACGCGACGCTCTTCATTATCAGGGTTTAAATCTTTAAGATTTGTCCCAACAACACCTTCGTATTGTCCCATCAAATAGGCTTGAGTATTAAAGTTATTCTCGTTACGTTGATCAGGATTTTCTTTTAGTATTCCTTTCTCAATTAAAATTCTTTCATTAACGCGATCGGTACGCCATTCGCAGAAATCAGAAGCCTGCTCCCAGGAAACACCCACCACTGGATATTCAGAATATGCTTTATGACGCAAATAATTATTTACGTATGGTTCATTATAAGCAAGTTCAGATCTCCAAACCATCGTATCAGGCAATGCTTTTTTATAAACCTCAGGATAATCAACATAAACACGTTTGGTCCAGAATAGATATGCATTATAGGCAATATTTGTAACTTCCGTCTTGTCCATATAGAAAGATGGAATAGTCACACGACGAGGCATATTATTCCATTCGAACATCACATCATCTTGAGTACGTCCCAAAACAAAAGTTCCCCCTTCAATGAATACCAAACCTGGTCCCGTTTTCTGAGTATAACCCGTTTTTTTGTATTCAAATCCACCGTTCTCAGGATCATTATAAGCCCAACCTGTAGTAGACGAACGTTCTTCCTTACCTACGATTTTTTTCACCTTTGAACAAGATGAAAAAAGCAATAAAGTAATTGCGAAAGCAGAAAATAATAAATTCGATTTCATATGATTAAATTTTCTTTTTACTTCTAATTTATCCCTGGAAATGATGGGAATAAGTATAACATTATATCTCGCCACGCCTATTCGTAAATAAAGAAATTAACATCAAACAGTTAAAACGATGCAATTTTCCTTTTTAAAATTAGGCATAAACCTCATTGAGCAAATAATACAAAAGCATACAACCCTCATATCTATTGAACAATGTAATAGTGAAAGGTTCTAATTTACCTATTTTTTTTAACTAATTACAATTTGTGTAAAGGAAGTTTAAAACAGCTTAAAATTTCCAATAGTTAAAGAAAACTAGTCTTTAATCAAAAAAAAGGCACTCTTCACCCAACAAATATAACTAAAAGTAAATAGAACTTATTGTATAGAATTTTACTTTTTTACAGAATTTATAAACCAAATCTCATTTTACCTAAATACTTATCCTAATTTTCAATCTCTTATTAATCTATATCAATAATATATAAAGGACCAATTATGCTTCATCTTCTGATATAATATTATTTCTTCATATAAATTATGAATATATTCACAGTTTATTTTGAATATTGTTCTTATACAAAACCGACTCTTTTTAAAATTTACAATGCGAAAGCTCTTTATAATATTATTATCAGTTGTATCACATATTTGCTTAGCTCAAACTCAACAAGTATTCGAGCTAAATTGGTCTAATTCCGAAGTATTCGCCACTGAAGGCAAATCAATAAAAGTCCTAAGCTTCGATGGTGCAAATTCTGATGCAAGTACTAATTTCCTACCCTATTTCTCCAAGAAATTCAAAATTGACAATAATCGTTCTAATTATTCGGTTACTCTAAGCAATACCAGTTATGAATTACTTACTCAACTTGAAAAAGAATTAATAGGCACCATTCAAATATCTTCTGACTTTGATTTTCAAATCAGTAAGGCTGGAATTCGAAAACAAAACTATTTACAAGTTACTTTTCTTCCCATCAGAAAAAATCCATCAACAGGATTGCTTGAAAAATTAAAAGAATTCGAGATAAAACTAGTTTCACAAGCATCGACACAACAATTAACAAGTCAAACAAAAGCAAGTTATACC
>Ga0209272_10001686_pt1 | contig 13583 bp, 12 predicted proteins | sample tdDd002_FD_187125 | JGI IMG/M metagenome (GOLD analysis project Ga0209272, IMG submission 187125) | Marine sediment microbial communities from the Atlantic coast under amendment with organic carbon and nitrate - tdDd00.2 (SPAdes)... | ecosystem: Environmental > Aquatic > Marine > Coastal >... | reverse complement strand
TGAAAGAAAAGAACTCGTCCTAGTACAGAATTTGAATTATTCATATCATAAGAGGCGTGTATTAGATAACGTATCATTCAGAATTGAACGTGGGGACCGTATTTGGATAAAAGGATTAAATGGCTCAGGAAAAAGTACGCTTTTGCACATTTTAAGAGGACGATTAAAAGATTATGAAGGCATCGTTCAAATACATGGACCCGTTGAATTTGCTGAAAGTTATCAAAATGCATTGTGGGTTAAGGGCGATCTCAGAGCATGTTTAAAAGAATCAAAAGTGGATGAAACAACCTTTAGAAAAGTAATGGCTTATTTTCATATGTACGAAGAATTTTTTGAAAGACCTTTAGAAACGTATAGCCAAGGAGAATTAAAGAAAATTGATATAGCTAGAGCCTTAAGTTTACCGAATCAAATCATTGTATTAGATGAACCATTAAATTATATGGACATCCACTTTAGAGAGCAACTTGAAAAAGCGATATTACACTATGAACCTACAATTCTATTTGTTGAACATGATGCTGTTTTTGCTAGTGCGGTTCATACGAAAGTGATAGAATTGACCTAGAGCTATACGATATAAGTTGAGTGTTTAGTGTTAAAAAAAGAAAGTCATATGATTAATAATAAGAATTAAAAAGGCGGGATATAATGAAGGTACTATTGTTTATGTCTAAAGGTGTAGAAATGCTTGAAGCAAGTGCATTTATAGACGTTTTTGGATGGCATAGAGATTTAAAAAAGGGACATATCGAACTTGTAACATGTGGGTTTACAGAAGAAGTTGTAAGCACATTTAATCTATGTTTTAAAGTTGATATTTTAATGGAAAATGTTGATATTGATGAGTATGCTGCATTATTGGTACCAGGAGGGTTTGGATATTACGGTTTCTATGAAGAAGCATACCATCCAGATTTTTTGAATCTTATAAAAGCTTTTGATAAAGCAGGCAAAATTATTGCATCTATATGTGTAGGTGCATTGCCTTTAGCTAAAAGCGAAGTCTTGAAAGGCAAAAAGGGAACTACGTATCACCTAATGAATGGAAGACGTCAAAACCAGTTAAAGGAAATGGGTGTTGAGCTTGTAGATAATGAACCTGTCGTAGTTGATGGACATTTACTGACATCATGGTGTCCTTCGACTGCACCAGAAGTAGCTCTAAAAACACTGGAGCTGTTGACGTCTAAAGAGGAAGCGGATGAAATAAGAATAATGATGGGATACTAAAAATGATGGGATGTTAATCCCATCATTTTTTATTACATGTTGATCATTTCGTGGTATGAGACAACCTTATTGCGTCCAGATGTTTTGGCATAATAGAGTGCTTCGTCAACCAATTTTGTTAAAATATCTATTGTAGAATGGTCATTATGGTCAGTGTTAATAACTCCAAAACTACAGGTTACTTGAGGTACCGGCGAAAAGTTATGACCTTCTATTAGGGCTCGAATAACTTCTGCTTTTTCTTTAGCATCTTCTATTGAGCTTTCAGTGAGGAGAATCATAAATTCTTCACCTCCCCATCTTGCAAATACATCTGATTGACGTGTCCGTTCGCTTACTATAGAAGATAGTTCTTTTAAAACAAAATCACCTACGTCATGACCATAAGTATCGTTTACACTTTTAAAATGATCAATATCAAACATAACTATTGAGAAAGGTCTTTCATATCTAGACTTACGATCAATTTCAATTTGTAGAGCCTCTATAAACTTCCTGCGGTTGTAAAGACCAGTTAGTTGGTCCGTTATAGACAATCGCTTAACTTCCTTCATCTGTTCATAAAGTTCTTTGTTCAGTTTTGCATTACGACGCATAATGTCAAACATAAGATCATTCATAATTTTGTTGTCTTTACTTGTTGCAATTGATTCGAGTATCATTTCTACCATGAGATCATGTTTTACATTGTAGTCGGACTCACTAATTGCACGAATGAGTTCATTTACTGTAACTAACATATATGATCATCTCCATTTGCCTGAATACCATCAACGCCAATATCCTCGATTTCATAGAGTTTATTTATAATAATTTCGATCTCTTTTTTTCCTTTTATAAGACTTCCGTGTTGAGGTGCAATGAGTTCAATATCAAGTTCTCTAATTTTATCTAGAGCATTTCTTAGAGCTTGCTTAGATGTCATTATAACCTGATGAAACTGTATGACACCGGGCATAAAACATGTATCTTTACCCATAGGACATTCTTTGAATGTATTACATGAAGCACATTGCTCATAGATATCCATGTATAAATCCCAGTGCACACCATATGCACCGAAAAGATCGGAACTAAATAGTGTTTTTGTTGATTCGTCATAAGTAACAAAACTACCTGGAGAGTGAGCGTAGGGGGTATTTACGAAAAGTAATCTGCGACCCGTACGAAAACCCCATGAGTTTCCAAGTTTATTAATGCATCTCATATTTGATGTCGTTGAATAATGGCGTATAAAAATATTGTTCTGTTTTTGAGATATAATTTCTAATTCATTGTTATTTATAATACTTTCAAAATTCGAGACGCTTCCTACCAAGTCTGGATCATAGTGTTGATATATAAGTCTTACAATCTGGTCCGGATTAAGACCTGTTTGTAAAATTTTCATCATTACTGTAGAAAAATCGGGACGACTACCAGCATCAATAAGAATTGCCTCACTCCCCTCTCTAACCAAATAAGGGTTTGAATGCAATCCGTGAGTTTCATCTGTATAACCAACCCAATAAATACCTTTAGCAACTTCTATGGCACGACTATAATCCATTGTATTCCTCCTAAGTCATTTTATACATCATTATTTTTTAATCTACCCTTTACTCATACGTATTAATCTATTGAGAAAGGATTTACAAGAGAACCAAAGAAAAGGTATAATTCAGTAGATGGCTTTGGAAATACATAATTATTTTAAGGAAAATAGATCAAAGATTACAAGAGGGCACAAAAATGACAACACAAGCAAAAGCAAACTTAAGTATAGCAAAAGTACTGGTTGAAAGTACTCAAATGATAATTAAGTACTTCGTAATGATATTGATTTTACCCTTGGTGTTTACACCTATTGCATTAATCATAGAAAGAGCAATGGAAGTTGTTCCCTTAGGAGGCATTCATACTTTAGTTAATGTATTACTGAATATTATATATATAACACTACTAGTACTTGTCCATTTTGCTTTTTTAAACACCATTATGTTTAGTGGGTCATGGAAGCGTGTATTACATAGTCTTATGTTGGATAATGTCTTGACCTTAAAAAAGTTTTTAAATTATTATCTTGTTAACGTAAAATTAATGCTTGTTATGTTAATACCTACAGCTTTAATTATAAATTCATATGCAGATCAAAGTTTTGGTAAAATTACGAGCTTAGCACTATTTTTACTAGCTTGTTTATTAGCATCAACTATTTCAGCCAAATTTATATTTGCACTTGTTATTCAAATATATGGAGCTGGAACAAAACAAGAAAGGTCATTACGATTCATTTCTTACTTTTCACAAACTTGTTATTTAAAATTAGTGTTGCTAGAATTTATTATTACCTTCATGGTTTATATTCCAAAATGGATCATGGCATACTATTTTCCAGAAAACAAAGTCTTGTATTTAGGGTTTCACACATACTTAGTAGTGGTGTTGAATTTTATAGTAAGTATTTTTATAATTAAAGCGTATGATCAGTTATATAGAAAAAAGAAGATGGTCGTAGAAAAGTCTTAATTATGAATACAAGATCGGAATAGCAAATGTATTTGCTATTTTGATCTCAGCTTGTAGACAAACGCCAATTTCTTCGTCAATGCAAAAAAACAGCTCCCTTATGTATGTCTGTATACACTGCGGTTGCTGTTTTTCCTTTTTCCTTGAACTTGACGTTTCTCTTAAAGCTGTCATCCGGTCGACTTTGTCGACAGTCTGAGATCAAAAAAGCAAATCTATTTGCTATTTTGATCTTTTTTTATGTAAAAATTAAGGAAACTTAAACAGGTAAAAGGTACTAACATCGCGTATTTTTCTTTATACGAATAAATAATAAAAAGGGAAATAAGATGATAAATAAACCAATTAAACGCTCTAATTTAAGAATAATGTTAGGTAAAGCATATTACCGCACTATGAGATATAAGGAATGGTATTTTGGAGAAAAGAAGTATGCTCATAGACGATCAGATTTGCTACTGTCTAATGTAGTATTTGAACATAAAACACCATTATATAGAAGCTTAAAAAATGTAGACATGTGGTTGCAGGATAATAAAGTGATTAATCTGAAATTTGGAGCTAAAGCATTAAACGGTGTAGTCATCGAACCAGGAGAGTTTTTTTCGTATTGGAAACTACTAGGTAAGCCAACGTATTCTAAAGGATATGTAGATGGTATGGTGTTGCACTACGGTAAGGTTAAAACCGGAGTTGGGGGAGGGCTTTGCCAATTATCTAATTTGATTTATTGGATGACACTCCATACTCCTTTAACAGTTACAGAAAGACACAGGCATAGTTATGATGTATTTCCAGATTCAAAAAGATCACAACCCTTTGGTAGTGGTGCAACATGTGTGTACAATTATAGAGACTTACAAATTGTAAATAATACTAATAAGGCCTATCAGCTTATTGTAAAGATCGAAGGTGACCATTTGTATGGTGAGTGGCGATCAATGAATAAACCTATTGAGCACTACGAGGTGTATGAGAAGCACCATGAAATTACCCACGAAACATGGGGTGGATACGCGCGCCACAATCAAATATTTAGAAGGGTAAGGGGACCTAATGATGAAGTGTTGGAAGAGTCATTTTTAATTGAGAACCATGCTTTAATGATGTATCAGCCCTTTATTGAAAGTAAATAATAGGAGAGGCAAATATGAAAACTAAAGTGAGAAAGCTATTTATAAAATGGACTGTATTGTTATTTGTTTTGAGTTGCATTTATATGTTTTGGCCTAAAACAATATATCAATTGACACAAATAAGTGGTGGTCAGATATATAATGAATTTAGGTTAGAAAATCATAAAGACAAAAGTGAAACCGTTAGCTTAGAAGCAATGGATTTGCTCTTAACTGAACTTGAGAACTATCGATTTGTACGAGATGTGAATCAAGAATTGAAAATGACATATGGGCGTGCAGACGATAAATATCATTGCACTTTTACCAACACAAAAACTCAGGAGAGTATCATCATAGGTACCATGGGATATGAGTATATAACCTTACTAGATTTCCAGAATGGAAACTTTGGTAAAACAAAGATTTATGCTGTAGTTGGTAAAAAAGGCTATAGTAGAGTAAAAATGGGTTTTGCAAAATGGAATCAACTAATTAACCAATATAAAATCAACTTGAACAAATGATTTAGAGTTTTTATTCTCAATTGGGGAGGAAGTAAACGTGGCACAAATAGACATGAGAGATAAATTAAAAGAAAATCCATTTACTTATAAAGTTACAAAAGCTAATAAAATGATGATTAAGTATAAACATAAGCAAATTATGATTTTAAATGAAAAAGAGACTATGCGAATGCTTAAAAGAATGAATGGCAAAAATGAATTTGATATTCAGTTAGAGCTTGCAAAAGTGACAGGGAACTTTAAAAGAGGAAATGAGCGATTAAGTAAATAAAATAGGGTATACTATTGATAAGGATTATCAATAGTATGAGGTTGTAGACAAAGTCAAAAGTCTAGATGTAAACGAGGTGTCTAATATGAGCAGTAATGATGTTTATAAAACAATGATCAGTCAGTTAAAACTAGGCGTTAGTTCAATAATACTGACTGCATTTGAAAACGCGAATAATAAAGCAGATATAAAAAAACACTTATTAAACGGAAACACAATAGAAAGTGATTTAGAAGCACTGAATGTTACTGAAAAGGTTAAAGATACAGTTCTACAATGTTTTAAGAAGGGTGAAATAAAATTCATTGAAACTGAAAAAATGAGCTATTTAATCGAACCAGCTTATCCAGAAAAAAGACTTATCATTTTTGGTGGAGGGCACATCTCTTTACCGTTGGTAGAAATGGCTAAAAAAATAGGATTTGAAGTTATCGTTTTTGATGACAGACCTTTTTTTGCCAATACTAAAAGATTTCCAATGGCAGATCATGTAATTTGTGATGATTTTGAACATGGTATCAGTCAGTTTCAATTTACTAGCTCGGACTTCGTGGTCTTGGTAACACGCGGACATCGTTACGATATTGCGTGCTTAAAAGGGATCCTTGGAAAAACATTAACCTATATTGGTATGATCGGTTCTAAACGTCGTGTGAAAGGTATTAAAGATACCCTCACCGAAGAAGGCTTTTCACAAGATGTCCTAGACTCCATGTATTCGCCAATTGGTTTAGATATTGGTGCCATAACACCAGAAGAAATTGCAATATCTATCTTAGGAGAAGTAATTACTGTATTCAGGAATCCGGCGGATCAAAGAAAATGGCCAGAATTTGAAAAAGGTGTATATGAAGAGCTCGCTCAAAGTGAAAGTGTTTATAAAGCTTTAGCAACCATCATAAGTAAAAAAGGCTCTGTTCCAAGAGGTGTAGGTGCCAAAATGCTCATTGCTCCTGATGGGAGAATTTTAGGGAGTGTAGGTGGAGGATGCAGCGAAGGAGAAGTTATAACTCAAGCGCGTGACATCATTATAAATGGTGGACATTGTACCTATCATGTTGATATGACAGCTGAAATAGCTGAGGAAGAGGGCATGGTTTGTGGAGGAGTTCTAGAAGTATTAATAGAGAGTTTGTAGGCATTGTCTAATACTGGAAAAATGAAGATTAATATGGATGAAGCAGATATTACTAACAATAGTTAGTGATATCTGCTTTTCTTAAGTTTATCTTAAAATAGTAATTAATTATCGTAAAACAATAAATAATTATTGACATTCAGCATCCAACATCATATTCTATACGCATAAGTAGTCTTGTACAGACTAAATTAAAATCAAATTTATAGATTTGTAAATAAGGAGAGGACATATGAAATTATATGGTCGGTTTTCATTAGCATCGTTGTTAAAATTAATATTGTCATTTGTGTTGGGCTCTGGAGTACTACTATTTTTCTATATATCCTATCGTATTTATGTATCGGACTTTATTCATATATACAAATTGCATAGTTTGTATCTCTATGCCTTCTTTGTAATAGGAGGGAGTGCATTGGGTCATTTAATTTATAGATTTATAAGGATTACAGATTCTTTAATAGCAAATGACCCATTTACCAACGATAATGTTAAAAGCTTAAAATGGATTTCAATAGATTGCTTCATTGTATCTTGTTGTTATGTATTAAACTTTTTAATTAATCCCATGTATGGAAAAGTAGAAATTTTAATGATTGATGGGAAAGGTATTCACACAGATGTAGAGTATTTAATTTTCCTATTTGCTGGATGCTTTATATTGATTTTGTCTAAAGTATTTGAACAAGCAGTTGCATATAAAGAAGAAAATGATTTAACAGTATAGGAGGGGAGTCATTTGGCTATTCGAATAAATTTAGATGTAATGATGGCGAAACGCAAAATGTCTCTTGGTGATTTAGCTAAGGAGGTTGGTATTACCAATGCGAATCTGTCAATTTTAAAAACGGGTAAGGCAAAGGCGGTAAGGTTAAATACCTTAGATGCCATTTGTAGAATATTAGAGTGTCAACCTGGAGATATTCTAGAATATGTTGATGAAGATGAGGTAAAATAATGACTGATCAAACAATGGCGTATAACAAACAAATGATTAAACTGAATGAAGAGAAACAACGTAGATTGAAAGAAAAAAATGAACGATTAAATATAGATGAAGTATCTCCTGTAAAGGATAAAGTTATAATAATGACAATAGCCCTGCTTTTAGGTGTTTGTTTCGATACTTTCTTAATAGGGCAATACTGGGGCATATCCGTAGGCATAATAGCACTCATTTTTATAAGTGGAGTCCATTTTTCGGTTAAAGAAAAGCATTTTAATGGAATGAGCTATTTGTTCCTGGGAGCAATATTGTTGTTAAGTGGAACATTTGCTATTTATAATAATTTTACCCTTCGGTTCTTGAACGTACTATTACTCCCTATTGTATTTACCGCATATACTTTATCTATTCGATATCCTGATTGGAAGTATATGAATGTTACTTATTTACTTAAAATAGGTGGAAAGATGTATCCAAAATCTATTGGTACAATACCAAAACTATTTGCTTTTATACATGGTTTCATTAAGGAAAAACCACGAAAGGAAATGTCTGATTCAACTAAACATGTATTGGGCGGGCTTATTGTAGGAATTCCGATTCTTGCCATAACCATTGTACTACTTTCTTCTGCTGATGCAGTATTTAGTAACTATTTAAGCGAACTAACTGACTTCATTGAGCTTCCACGACTAGATAAATTTATTGAACATCTAATTCCTATTACTTTTGTTACGCTTTATGCGTTCGGATATCTATGGAGTAATCAGTATGATGACTTGAAATATCAAAAAGAAGTTCACGTTAAGAAAATGGTTGAACCATTAACTATGGTTACCATCATGGGATTGTTAGTACTTGTATATATAGCATTCACAGCTATTCAGTTTTCATACTTGTATATTGGAATGGGTCATTTACCTAATGGATTAACATATGCCGAATATGCACGAAAAGGCTTTTTTGAACTAATCTTTGTTACGGTTATGAATATGAGTATCGTATTATTTGGAGTACTTGTAACAAAAAATGAGAATGTGAAGTTAGATCAGTTACTAAAAAGCGTTTATACTATAATGATTGTTTTTACATTTAACTTACTTGTTTCTTCCTTTTATCGTATGAGTTTATATGAGAAAGCATATGGATATACTGAATTAAGACTTTTTGTTCAATTTTTTATAGTATTCCTTGCTATATCAATCATAAGTCTGATGGTATGGATATGGAAAAGAGAGATTCCTCTTTTCAAAGTTGGAGTTGTAACAGCCATTGCAGTTTATTTAGTACTCAATTTTATTAATGTTGATAAAATCATAGCTTCCAAAAATTTTGAACACTATGTATTAACAGGGCATCTGGATAGATCTTATATCACAACCCTATCTGCAGATGCATATGAGGTAATAGAAAGGGAAAAAGAGTTACTGGGGCAAGAGAATTATAACAACTATGTATACTACAACAAGATTAGTAGCGAGACCAATAATTGGTATGAATATAATTATTTTAAATCATTAATGAAAGAATGATTAATACAATACAAAACGTTTATGGACATTTAAAATTCCATAAGCGTTTTTTTTATGCATAGAAAAACAGTACAGGATTGATGTCCTGTAAAATACATCCTTGTATCATATAATTTGGCACATATTAACCGCGTAGTAGGATAATAATAGGGTATAAAATCTAAGTGGAGATTTGCTTAGAATTTATACTACATATTATGGGGATGTCATAGATGAATATGAATCAGTTATTTCAAAGAGAACAGGAAATAATGGATTTAAAGTCTTGTTTTAATCGAATGCTCAAAGGTTCTTCAGAGAGCGTATTTGTGATTGGTGATACAGGTGTTGGAAAATCAACATTTGTAGAACATACAATTAATCAAATGTTGATGGATCATAAACAGGGCTTTTTATTGTGCGGAAAATGTAATCCAGTTCATAGCAATATACCTTTTTACGGAATTAAACAAGCTTTAAACGAATTGGTACTCCAGCTTTTAATGTTGGATGATGCTGAGTCAACTAAGTGGGTCCAAAGGTTTCAATCTGTTTTAGGAAGCAATTATAATGTACTTTATGATTTTGTTCCTGATTTGAAATTATTAACACCATCTACTGTTAGTCTTAGTAAGCAAGAAAAGAAGAAAATGGTTGGCCGGTTCAGAACGGTATTAAAACGTTTATTACAATGTTTTGACGAGTTTCATACGCCCCTAGTTTTGTTTATAGATGATATTCAATGGTCGGATAATGACACAATGGATTTCTTTAACGATTTATTGATAGACTCAGACCTTCAAAGAATAATGTTTATAGGTTCATTTAGGCCAGATAATAAAGAAAAGCACTATAAAAATCAATTACTTAACTATGTAACACCTGCAATGGGATTTAAGACCATTGAATTAGAGTCTTTTTCATATCAACAGACCCTTCGCTATATTGAAGCCTTTTATAATCATAAACTGATTAACAGTGAATATGTAGCTTACTTCCTATTTAAGAAAACAGGTGGGAATCCACTATTTATATCACAGCTTTTAAATGAATTAATTGATCAGCAGATGATAACACCATCATTAGATAATCCAGCTTATTTTCAAGTAACTGAAGGTCTCGAAACCTTAAGTATTAGCAATGATGTACAAAAATACTTGGTGAGTAAGATAAATAAACTACCAGAAGCTCAGCTTGATTTTATCAAGTTTCTAGCTGTTTTAGGTGGCCGTTTTTCTGTGTCCAATATTAATGAGATTTATTATGTAAATGACACAGATTTGAGTGTAGATGAAACCGTTTTCGACTTATTAGACTGTGGCATTCTGGTACCAAGTAAAGACCGTAAGAGCGCATATGAGTTTATCCATGACAAGGTCCATCGAAATGTAGTTGACCTTATGACAGATACTGAAAAAGAATTACATAATTATAAAATTGGAATGTATTATTTTAATCAATTAGAGACAAAAAATGACCAGTTGAAGGCAGTGGATTATCTAGATAAAGCTATGAATCTAGTTGTAAAACCAAAGGATCGTATTCGACTTGCACAACTCAATTATGAAGTTGGTCTTCAAATAAAAGAATCTGTAGCATTCGAGAGTGCATTAAAGTATTTTCAAATGGCAGACTATTTTATACCTGAAAATCCGTTTGAATGGAATGAAGAATTTACGTACGAATTGCATATGGAAATGGCTGAATGCGAATACTTAACTAAAAATAAATCCAAGGCTCTACAACGATTCAATATACTTGAACAAAATGTAAAAAATAAGAAGCGTCTTGTAGATATTTTATTAAACAAAGTAGATATGTATACAGTAAACTGTGAGTATGAAAAAGCCATAACTTCTGGTTTAAAAGGACTTAAGTTGCTAGGCGTCGATATACCCATTAACCCTACTAATGAAGATATTTGCGAATATGTTCTTAAAACAAAAAGCTGTATACAAAGCAATGTTATTTGGGATGTAATGAAGCAAGATGAGATCGATGATGAAAGTGTACTTAAAATGCTTCACTTGTTGGTATCTATGGGAGCTCCGGCTAGTAATACAAATACAAGATTAATGCTAATGGTTCTTATGAAGCTTGTTTGTATATCTCGAGAACATGGAAATAGTGTGTTTTCTCCTGTTGTATATTCAGGCTATGGTTTGTTATGTAGCAGTATATTGGATCAAAGTGATGATATAAAAAATGTAGTCACACTTGTAGAAGCATTAATGGACCGCTACACTGACCCATCCATAAACTGTATTGCTCATTTTACTTTAGGAGCATTTGTAACGCATTGGGTTCATCCGTTACAAAAATCCATAGATCACTTAGAAAAAGCAATCAAAAATGGTGCGGATTCAGGCAATGTACTATTTGTGTCCTACTCAATTATATTAAAAATACAGTATGCTTATTTTAAAGGGTCAACCCTTAGTGAAGTAAAAGAAATATGTGAGCAATATCGTGAGTTTGCTGAAGAATATAAACTTAAACCCTTAATGATGAATATTATTATGTTTCAACATCATTTATCCTATTTAGATAAAGGTGATATATATGATCTGAGGAGTCATCTAGCATCAGACTATTTGTCTATGGGTACGGAATTTACTTATTACTTACGTAAAGCCCAAACGTATTACTATATTCAACTTTATACAGAAGCAGAAGCTATGATAGATATTTGTAAACGGTATGTAGAAAAATGTGGGGCATATTTCGAAGTATCTGAGTATGTGTATTATGAAGGGCTCATTTTAGCAAAAACATATGATTATAAATCAGAAATGGATAAGAAAAAAGTTATTACACGTATGGATGAGATTGTTCGAACCTTAAAAACATGGGCTGATAAAGTGCCAGAAAACTATTTAGGAAAGTATTTTGCAATTTCAGGAGAAATTTGTCGTCTAACTAAATCCAGTAATCGGTGCATTATCTATTATAAACAGGCGATTAAAGCTTTTGAAAAATACCCCTATGTTCAAAATAAGGCAACTGTTTATGATTTAATTGGACAAACTTACGAAGCAAAAGGCTACTATCGTGAGGCAAACGAAGCTTGGAGTCAAGCCTATGGTTACTACAAAACGTGGGGATGTAATTTAAGAGCAAATTACATTGAAGAACGTTTGAAAGGGACCTCAAACACCCATGCAAAAGTTGAAGAGAAAACACAATTACCTAAAGTTAACAAAGGTATAAATCTTGCAGATTTAGATCATGTAATTAAAGGGATTTTGGAAGAAACTGATGAAAAACGTGGTATTGAGAATTTTATGAGTTTTCTTTATGATGATGTACAACCTAAAAGAGTATCATTAGTTTTATATCATAATAAACAGTTCTATCCTATAGCTACTAGAAGTTACGATAAGGAAGATATTACTTTTGAGTATGATGAACATGGTGAGCATTTTGACTACCCTCAAAAAATGTATAAAGTAGCTGTAAGATGCAATGATCATATGACATATAATATGCAATCACCAGGAGTCTTGGCAAAAGAGAACTATTTTAAACAGAATAAGATATACCAAGGACATTGCTTTCCTATTGTATTAGACGAAGGGGTAGGAGGCATTGTGTACATTGAATTTGATCGTCATCATAAAGAAATAAGTGACGCTTCTATTAAACGAATCGAGTTTCTTTGCAAACAATTAGGGTACAGCCGTTGTGTTGATTCAGTAACTAGGAAAATAGTACTAGAGTCCCAAAATTCACTTGTTAATCAACTAACTAAACGCGAAAGAGAAATTTTAGGACTCATGACTGACGGTCTAACGAATAAAGAGATTGCAGAGTCTTTAATGCTTTCACAAAACACAATTAAAACCCACATTAAAGGTATTTATCGAAAGTTAGATGTTAACAGACGTGTACAAGCTGTAGAGCTTGCTCAAAATTGGAAGTTTAACGCATAGCAATAATGGTAATAAGTGAGGTAAGGCCACTTACCTAAAGTAATTCGACAGCAGAACCCGATACATTCAAGAAAATCGGGTTAAAGTAACTCATCCGGCCAAATAAGTATGTACTACTTATATTCAAGGGTGAGTTTTTGTTTGTCCAAAATTCACCCGTTAGGGTGAAGAATAATGCTAAATAATCAGATACGATGTTAATGGAGTGGTATGTAAATTACTTACATAATGATTTCTCTTAGTATTTTTAGATGACACTTAGGTGGTGTGATAATGGGATTGTTCGATTTTTTGAAAAGTAAACCAGAAGTAAAAGAGCCTGAAGAAGATATGGAATCAGCTGTAGAAGTTGCTGATGAATTCGAAGGTGATTATATAAAGCAAACCATGGCTGCCGAA
>Ga0209272_10001680_pt1 | contig 13624 bp, 4 predicted proteins | sample tdDd002_FD_187125 | JGI IMG/M metagenome (GOLD analysis project Ga0209272, IMG submission 187125) | Marine sediment microbial communities from the Atlantic coast under amendment with organic carbon and nitrate - tdDd00.2 (SPAdes)... | ecosystem: Environmental > Aquatic > Marine > Coastal >... | reverse complement strand
GTACTTATAAGGGTGAAGATTGTCCTGTAGGAGCTTATGTATGGGTCGTGATGCTGGATGGAGAAATGAAAGAAAAAGGAACTGTAATATTGGTTCGTTAGATCTATAAAGTGTGTTATTTGAAAAAGAGTTGTCTTAAATGGACAACTCTTTTTTTTTGAAACGACTAAGGTGGAATTGTACTTTACCAGACTTGTGTTCTAGTTAACAATAAATATTTAGTAGTGTACAGTCCGATTAGTTTTGTGTAATAAAATAAGTGTTTAATCACTATAATGTTGAGTTTTGTCATCTTGGATTGATCCGTTATTCATTGGAGTTAAGAAAAAAATATTATTCAGATCAGTTTTTGATATAATTAGATAAAAGATGTTATTGAGCTGTTAATTAATCGCTTAAATTTCGGATGAAACGTCTTTTATGTTTGATTAATGACTGTTTGTGTTGGATGAATGGAATATTTATTTGGAAGATAATTGATTTGTTGTGTAAATTGGACTCATGACGTTAGTGTAAATATTGTGTCTGTTTATCACAATAATTAAGTTGTTGGTCTTGAATTTGATTTTGAAGAGAGCGTATCCAACAAACGTCGATGTTGATTCATTTGTGTAATCAAAATCGTTGTCATGACTTATTTTCCTTTTTCTACGATAAAAATAAAAGCTGTTTTTAAAATAGCCATTATACTTTTTTTGTTTTTTCTACCTGTTGCAACAAAAGCTCAGTTGGACTTAATTCATTATGTGCCACCTTTATATGCGGGTACAACTCATGAGTATGATATAGAAGATCATTGGGTTGTTATCACAACACCTTCCGAAATACCTATTGATATTACGATCAAGAGGGGAGATGGTACAATTTTTCAAGTTGTAAATGGTGTTTCGAAAGACACTCCAAAATCAGTGGCGTTAGGAAGTGGAACTCTGGTTAACCCGCCTTTAGGCGTTGTTAATTACACCAGTTTAAATAAAGTTATAAGTGACCAAGGATTAATTTTTACTTCAACTGAGGCTTTTTATGTGAATATTAGGCATAAGTCCGAGATTCATGGCTTGTTTTTGACAGCAAAGGGTCAGGCTGGTTTAGGGACATCCTTCCGTTCTGGTCATCTATATAGTCAACGAGGAGATAATGTTTATGGCTGGGGAAAAAATGGTAATTATAATACAGTGAATCACAGAAGCCATTTTATATCGGTAATGGCTACCGTTGATAATACCCAAGTGACTTTTTCTGATATTAAAGTTGGTAATTTGACATCAGATACAAAAAGTGCCCTTCCCGTTACGGGTGATATTACAGTAAATCTTAATGCAGGTCAATCCTATGTTCTTGGAGCTGATCACAAGTTTTTAACTGCTGCAGATGTTAATCGTTTTAATGGAACTCATATTAGTTCTGATAAACCGATTGCCGTTAATTCCGGATCATGGACAGGTGGGGCATCTTTGAATTCCTGGCAGGATATTGGTGTTGATCAAATAGTGCCTGAAGATTTGGTAGGGAGTAAATATATTCTGCTAAAGGGAAAAGGGAATAGTGAGACCGAGCGCCCCATTGTTGTTGCAACAAAGGATAACACGAACATATTCGTTAATGGAAGTTCCACAAAAATAAATCCAACGCCATTAAATGCGGGTGATTATTATGCCATAGAAACGAGTTATTATTCAGTCGATGGTACGATGTTGATCACCTGTGATAATGATGTTTATTTATATCAAACAACATCAGCTTCTGATAGGACAAGTGGGAGTATAGATTATGCCTATGCAACAGTTGGGATGAATTTTATTCCTGCCATTAGTTCTTTAGGGTTTCGTCAGGTTGATATACCATTTGTGAATCAAGTTGGAACTGGTATCGTAGCTATTTACGCTCAAAAGGGAGCTAATGTTTTTGTCAATAAATCGACAACACCTTTGAGTCAATCATCGGCTAAGCCGATTTCAGGTAATGATGAGTGGGTTGTATATAAATATTCAACTTCAGACGAAAATGTGTCTGTCATGTCAAATAAGGCTATCTATGTGGCTTTATCAGTAGAAGACAATGCAGTAGGAGCAGCAGGCTATTTTTCTGGTTTTACTAAAGCTATTTCACCTATTATTCCTGAAACAGGAATTGGGCTCGATCATGATTTAGGATATCTATGTGAAAGTTATAATGATAAAATTGAGCTTTCGATTAATAGTACGCCAGAAGCAGATTTTTACGAGTGGTATAAGAATGAAGTGAAGCCAGAAGCCTTATTGTTTAAAAACTCCAATTTAATTGTTGATGCTCCTGATGAGGAAACCAAGTATATTATTAAAGCTTATTTCCGTGATCCAAATTTAGATATCATCTATAATGGAAATTTTGCAATAGGACGTGGAAGTTTTGATTCAGATTTAGATTTCACATCAACAGGGAATTTAACTGATCCAGGGAAATCGGTTTTATGTTATAATCCTCAGGATATCAATACGCAGTTTCACAATTTCAATGATAAAGATGGTGGTGGGCTCATGTTGCTAACACATTCTTCAAATTTTGGTACTAGTGATGTGGTTTGGAAAAAAACAATTACTGAGGATATTAAGAATCAGGGCTTTATTTTGAAGTTATATGGCAGGATGGCACAGGAAGGTTATTCTCAATTACTTGATATCTATGTGAATGATGAAAAAGTATACGATAACTTTTTATTGGATGATATCAGTACTTGGCAGTCTGTAAAAGCTTTTTGGTCTTCGGGGGATGCTGAGAGTGCGAATATTTCAATAGTTAATTCAAATCCTGCAGGGCAAGAAGGTCTATTTGCTATAGATAGTATCTCTTTTGTTTTAGCGGTTGAAGATCAGGCAGAATTTAATGCTTTAGTTGTGCCGAATTATAGTTATAAAGATTTTAACGAGCCTCAGCATTTTTGTGTTGGACAGTCAGGGCAGCTTGATATTTCAAACGGGGATGTCAGTTGGTACGATTACCAGTGGGAAAAGAAAGAGGGTGAAAATTATATCCCAATTACAGATCCAGATATAACTGGATTAACGACTCATAAAATTGAGTTTTATGAAATTAAAGAAAACCATGCAGGAACTTATCGGTGCAGTATTAATTTTAAAGAGAATTTTCAACAATGTGGTGTGAATGCTGGAACTGCTTCGGTTGAAGTTGAACTCGTTGCTGATAAAATTGCTACAGTCTCGATTAATGTGGATAACACGAAATTGTGTGAAGGTGATTCGGAGACATTGCAAGCCCTTGTTACTGGTACTTATTCTGATGTCAAATGGTTTGTGAATGATGATCAGAAATATGTAGGTAAAGACTACTTATTTGATTTTCCTTCCGGAGAATATATGGTTCGATGTGAGGTTGGGAATGCATGTAGTACACCTTCAGATAGTAGAGATTTGTCAGTAAATGGTCGTCCGATATTGAATGATCTTCAAATCCCATCATATTTATGCGATCAAGCTTCTTCTGAACTTAAGGCAGTCGTGAATTCTGTTCCAACAGGAGCTAGTTTAAGCTATAAATGGTATAGAGCTGAGACTTTATTGGGTACAACAAGTGAATCGACTTATACGATTTTGGCTGATTTGAATGATTCCTATTATAAAGTTGCTGTTTCCGCAATCTATAATATTGGTCTGGCTGACGAGCAGGTTTGTAATGGAAACCAATTAGTGAAGAATATTGGTCCGAATGATATAATTCCTCAGGTTGATTTGACAGCGCTTGCTGATGTGACTTTGTGTGAAGGCGAATCGTATACTTACAAGGCAGAATTAGCGAATTCAGGTGATTATTACACTTACGATTGGGAAATTCCTTTCGTAACAGCTGCCGATAAAACAGGTTCAGATTTTGTTTTAGGTTCAGTTACAGGTGCAATGGCAGGAAATTATAAAGTAACCGTATCGAATCGTTGCGATACGCAAAGTTCAACGAGTGTTTTAACCGTAAATCCAAAATTACTAGTTGATGAAATATCAGTTGATAAATCTGGACCATATTGTTTAAATGAAAACATAGTTTTCTCCATTAGCGATAACGGTGAAGCGAGTCATTATTTCGCTGAAAATTTAACAACAGGTGAAGTTATAAATCCAATTAGTAATCCGTTCAATTTAGTTGTTACTGATCTAAAACAAGGTCGTTGGAAGATAACCGCGGAAGCAACTTGTGGCACACGTGTTAGTCAAGAATTTGATGTTTACTTATTGGAGGATTTTTCAAATCCAACAATGGCTGATATTTCAACTTGCATAGGAGAAGATGTTCAGTTCAAGCTGCAAATACAAGATGTTCCAACAAGTTCTAATTTGACTTATGAATGGACAGATCCTTCGGGAAATCCAATCGTAAATGATCAAGCTGGTTTAGCCATTAATAATGTCCAATTAGCAAACTTGGGAATGTACTCTTGTCAAGTGACTAATCGATGTGCTTATACGAAAACGGTAAATGCAAATTTATCTGCTGATGAAGTGAGCACTTCTCAAACAGCAGTAGCTGTTGAATTGTGTGAAGGGACTCTTAATTATCGATTCAATATTGTTTACGAGGGAACGCCTGCTTTTTCATGGCATTTTAACGACCTCAATTCTGCAGTTATCGGAACTGAAGGGTTTTATGAAATTGGAGAAGTAAAAGCAGAACATGCAGGTATTTATTACTGTCAGATAACGCTTTCATGTGGTGATATAATCACTTATCAGCGAGAATTGATAGTGAATGAGAATATAAGCGTTATTGAAGAAAGCCCAGCCACAATTCATATTTGCGAGGGTGAACAATCAGATCTGAAGATAAGTACAAATGGAAAAATTAATCAGATTGAGTGGTTTGATTCTTCAGGAAATGTAATAGCGAGTGCTAATGGGAAGACAAACATTCAAACAGGAGTTCATAATAGTGCTGGTAATTATATTTATAAGTATAAACTTAGTGGCGATTGCAATACAATTGAGGGTGATTTTGAACTTTTTGTGCATGACAAACCAATTTTAAATCCAATTGCAAATATCAATGTTTGTGAAGGTGATGTTAATTTGAATATGCTTATTACTGGTAGTGATTATTCAACTGCAAGTTGGTGGAATGCTGATGAGAGTATTAAGCTAAATGATGGTTTATCTCATACGCTAGTCAGTGCTGAATATCCAACTTCATCCGGAAATTATATTGCTAAAGTAAATACGCTTTATTGTGGCGATTTAAAGGCAACAGCTCAGGTGAATATTTATGAACCCATTTCTGTTGTATCAAGTTCGAATGTGAATCCTACGCCTTGTCTTGGTGAACCATTAAACCTTTTTGTAAATGGGAGTGGAACCGGATTGACATATAACTGGTTTAAAACAACAGCTCCTATGGTGAGCTTATCATCAAATTCAACACTTGATCTTGGTGTGGCTGATTTGGCAGATGAGGGGATTTATCGCTGCGAATTGATTTCAGCAAATGCTTGCGGTAATCAGTTGGTTGAATTTACAGTTAACGTGCGCGAACATGCAAGTGTTTCCATTAAACCCAAGGATGTTTCTTTATGTGAGGGAACTGGTCCAGCTAATTTTTCAGTAAGTGCAGAGGGTGAAGGAAGCCTAACTTACCAATGGTTCGATAAGGATGATAAGGCCCTGGTTGGGGAAACATCTTCAAATCTTCAAATTATTGATCTTTTATCGAACAAGGGACAGACTTATTATTGTGAAGTGAGTGGTGATTTTTGTGATGCTGTTGTTTCATCGAAAGCCAGTTTAGAAGTAAAAATGAATGTGAATATTACTGAGCAACCTGCGGATGTTAAAATTGCTGAAGGTGGTATTGCAATCTTTACAGTTGCTGCAGAAGGAGCAGAACCGATATCTTATCAATGGTATTGTGATCCAAGCGGGATTATGACAGGTGAAACAACATCTACTTTGACTATTGACCCTGCGACAATAGATTTGAATACATATAAATACTATTGTGTCCTTAGTAATGGTTGTTCTAATGTTACAAGTAACAAAGCAGAATTATTAGTCGATGCAAGTGTGAAAATTACCAGTCAACCTCAAAATACTGAGGTTTGTGAAGGTGGTACTTTTGAGTTTGTTCTTGAACACAAGTCACTGGCTGCGGGTAAAACTTGTTACTGGGAATATAGCAATGGTGGTGCCTTTGTGGCTATTAGCGGTTTGGCTAATCATACGATAGTTTCTGAATCAAATAAAAATACCTTACGTATTAGTAATGCAGATATTTCGTTGAATACATTATTATTCAGAGCAACAGTTGAAGGCTTATCAGATGATGTATCAGATGAGGTTCGTGTAAAAGTTTACCAACCCATTATTTTTGATGCTATTGACGATTTTGAAATCTGTAAAGATGCGGCAGTTAATATCGAATTGAAGAATTTGAATGGTACGGATCCGTATTCATTTGAATGGAAAGAAAACGCACGTATATGGACGAATTCTTCTCTGAATTTAAGTGGGTCAGATGCTCTTGAAGGGGATTATTCTATTGAAGTGACTAATGGTATTTGCCCTTCTCATAAAGAAGAATTTAAATTATCACATTACGATGAATTGTTTATAAATGACATAACGGGTTCTGATCAACTGTGTCAGAATACTTCAGAGAATTTAGTGGTTGTGGTTAGCAAAGATGATGCATTGGGAGTCAGTTACCAATGGATTAAGGGTGATGATGCTACTGTATTGAGTAGCACTAGTTCATACACTGTCGCTGGTCTTGATAAATCTAAGGGTGGTTTATATAAGGTCGAGGTTAGCGACGGTTGTATGACTAAAGAAAAAACAAAATTCATCTCGGTAATAGACGAAATTGTTGCTACAACAAGTTGGGACGCTGAAAAGAATCTTTGTGTTGGTGATGAGTTTTTATTGCATGCTCATGTCAGCGGAGATAATCCGAATTATATCTGGACAGCACCTAATGGAAGAATCATTGGCAATGTTTCAAATCTGAAGATAGATGCTGTTACAGAGGCCGATTCAGGCATATATAAATGTGAGGTGCCTGGAACATGTAATGGATCAGGAAACGTGATTTTTATTACAGAATTAGTCGTTAATACAGCTCCTGAAATAACCAATGGATTGGATGGATTAAGTCCTGTGTGTGAAGGTGAAGACTTAAGCTTAGGTCCAATTGATTTTAGTGGTAAGGATGTTACAATTAATTGGCTGTTGAGTGATGGTAATCTTTCGACCTCTCATGCTAATATTTTAGATTTAAATAAGGCTGTGATTAGTGAAGAAGGAAATTATCGGGTAGAAGTGAGCAATGCTTGTGGGAGTGATTTTAGTCTGGGTTTCCAAAAGATTATCCCTTTACCAACTTTAGCTGCAATACCAAACCAGGAAGCTTGTCAAGGAGAAGATATCGTCATCAGAGCAGAAGCAATGGGTGAGAACCTAACTTATAAATGGTTTGTTGATGGCATAGAAAATTTAACTTATTCAGGAAAATCGGAATTGAAACTAGAAAATGTTCAATCTGAAGATGCTAATACAATTCGTGTTTATGAGATTGAGTGTCGTGTTAATAATCTTGATGCTTGTGGATTAGCGCAAAGTGAGATAAGTCAAATCGTTGTGCATCCCAATACGGTTCTTCAATCGTCGCTTAAAGGTGAGGTTGTGTATGTTGGAAATGATTACGAATTTAATTTAGATGTAGTAGGTAGTAATTTAAATTATGAATGGCATTTCACAAATAAAGATGGCCTTGATAAATTGCTCGATGAAACAAGTTCAAGACTTGAATTGCAAAATTTAAGTTTGGATGACGGGGGAGAATATTCATGTATTATAACGGGTGTATGTGGTAAGCGTTTTACATCTGGATTTTTGACAATAAAAGATCCTTTAAAGATTATCGAAGGCCTTGACAAACTGGCTGATCTTGAAAAGTGTTTTGGTGATCCTTTAAGTTTAAACATTGTGGTAAAAGGAGAGGTTTATGATATTAATTGGTTTAAAGATGATGTTGATTTGAATCATCACGAATTAAACTATTTTGAATCTGAACTTAGTTATTCAGATGCAGGTGAATATCGCTGCGAAATAAATGGTGAAGGTGCCAGTTTTAGTGAAACTGTTAATCTGATTGTCCATAAGCAAACTGTTTTAAACTCGAACCTGAAAGATAAAAAACGATGTGAAAATGAACATCTATTATGGGGAGCCGATGTTAGCGGTTCTAATCTAACCTATGATTGGCAATTTAATGGAACCAGTATCTCAAGCGAGGCATCTTTAAATATCTTAAACTTAAATATGGACCAAGCCGGTGAATACCGTGTTGATATTTCAGGAGTGTGTGGTGATGTAAGTAGTGCAGCTCAGCTGGAAATTCAGAAACGACCATATTATATAAGCCATACAGAGGGTGTTGAACTTTGTGAAAAAACAGATGAAGTAAGTTTTCGTGTGAATTATGGAGGAGATAAAATAAGCTATCAGTGGCGTAAAGGAGGAATTGATATCGAAGGTGCAACAAGTGCTGAGTTGACAATTCAAAATATCACACAAGCTGATGCTGACATTTATTCTTGTGCAATAAATTCATCATGTAGTATAGAAATCATTAGTCCTGACATGATTTTATCGGTCATTCCAAGCTTACAGATTTTAAATGAAAGTGGTGATCTTGAAATTTGTGATGGAGAAGCTGCAGAGTTTTCTGTTGAGGCAGAAGGACGCGATATTCAATATCAGTGGCAGTTTAATGGTGAAGATATAGCTGGCGCGAATAATTCGATTTATCAAATTAATGAAAGTTCAATTTCTAACAGAGGTTATTATACGTGTGAGCTTACAGATAAATGTACTTCGAAACGTTATTCCGATTCCAAGCACTTGGCTGTGAATGCTCTTCCAAATACTCAGATATATGGTCGCATGGATCTTTGTGTCCTGGAGGATAGAGTGACCTATACAACCTCGATTCAGCCAGATATTAATTATCTATGGCAAGTTGAAGGAGGAGAGTTCACGACTGTCAATAAAGGAGCAAAGACTAAAATTACATGGGGAGAACTTGAAAATGGTAATATAAGTATAAGAATTGTTGATGAACAGACAGGTTGTTATGCTCAAATTGACTCTTTGGTTACGCTTCATTCTTTACCAGATGTTACTTTATCTGATCTGGACTCATATGGTTTGTGCGAGTCAGAGTTTCAACTCAAAGGTGGATTCCCCGAAGGTGGTATTTATTGGGTAAATGGTGTTCGTGAAAGATCCTTTGATCCCAATAAAGGACATGGTGAATACCCTATACGTTATTCTTACACAGATAAGAACGGTTGTTCGAATACGACGGAAGAGAAAATAATGAAAATTGATTCCTTACCAGTTGTTAAGGTTATTGAAGATGTTAAGGTTGGAGCATGTCAGAGTAAACAACTATGGGCTGAAACTGAAATGAACAATATCAAATGGTCTCCAAGTCGCTATTTAGATAATCCAAATTCAATGACACCTGTGTTTACATCTGGTGAATCTGAAAGATATGTGGCCTTTGTGGTTGACGAGCATGGTTGTTTAGGGACTGATATTGTCAATGTCAATGTGGCTCCACTTCCTGTGATTACAACCATAAATGATACTATTATAGGCCAATGTAAGTCATTGGTTTTAGCAACCGATATTGTTGGAGAAATTTCCAAAATTAATTGGGTATCTGATAAGGATCAGCTTAGAAAATCGACGGTACGCGACCCTCAATTAGAAAATTTATCGGTTGGGATTCATAATTTTACTATTAATGTTAGTGATAATTATGGTTGTGTGGCCACTGGATCTGTAAAAGTAGATGTTAGGGCGAATCCCGAAATAGGTGAATCGAAATTTCTCTGCGAAGGTGAAAGTTTGGAGCTTAATACCCGAAATATGGAAAATGCGGTGTGGAGTGATGGGTACACCGCCTGGGAAAGAGTAATTGATAAACCTGGAGATTATGCTTTAAGTGTTAGCAACGAATTTGGCTGTGTGGAAACACAAACGATTAAGATGAACCCAACACCTGTAATAAATTTAAGAGATACACTTATTTTTGAGGGAGAATCTGTTCTTCTAAATCCAGATTTAAATGAAGATTTTGGTCCTTATATCTATGATTGGGATACAGGCGAAATATCACCGGAACTGGAAGTATTCGAATCCAACACCTATCGCTTATCTGTTGAGGATGGAAATGGTTGTGTCGCTGTTGATTCGGCTATCGTTGTGGTGAAACCTATTGGAATAGAATCACCTAATGCTTTTACACCGGGTGCAGGTAATGAAAATGATCGTTTTTATCTGAAGAAAATTAATATAGAAGAGACCTTCGAACTGTATATTTATAATCGTTGGGGAGAACTTATGCATAGAACATCTGAAGCAGGATATAGTGGAGGATGGGATGGAACATATCGTGGCGAAAAATGCCCAACAGGTGTCTATGTTTGGGTTTTAATTCTAAATGGTGAAGCTACTGAAAAGGGGCATATGGTTCTAGTTCGATAAGTTTTTGAATTCTGAAAAATTAGGAATACCTTACAGTAAGAAATAATTTGTTTAGTTTATAAAATAATATAGGAAATAATTGTTCTTTTGTAGTCTCTACTATAGACGAAATAAAAATTATAATTGCAATAACATAACCATAAAATTACATGAATAAGCTTATACTCTCTATTATCTTTTTTGTTTTTGGAATAAGCTTAGTAGGAAGTGCTCAGGATATTCGTTTTTCACAATTCTATGCGAATAAACTTTACTTAAATCCAGCGTTAGCAGGTTCCAGTGATCATGCTAATATGAGTTTGAATTATCGAAATCAGTGGCCTAATTTAGATTATCCTTATGTGTCTTATAGTTTCTCATATGATAATTTCTTTTCGAACTTAAATGGAGGATTAGGCTTTCTTGTTATGCAAGATGATCAAGGTGATGGGGCGATTACCACAACATCATTTTCGGGTGCTTATTCATTTTATTTAAGGATTAATAGTGAGTTGGTTTTTAGGCCGGCAATTCAAGCTGCTTTGATTCAAAAAAAGTTAGACTTCAAAAACCTAATATTTCCAGATCAGGTTTCACCCATATATGGAGATGTGTTCCCTCATAATACTTCGGGTGACCCAAGTAATAGAAGTTGGAATGGGATGGATTTTTCTGTCGGTCTGATGGCTTATTATAAAAACTATTATTTTGGTGCTGCAGCCAGTCATGTCAATCAGCCTAATCTTAGTTTTGATGATTTTGAAGATGATCAGTTGAATGCCAAATATACATTCCATGCAGGAGCTGAATTTAACTTATCAGGTAGATTATATGATAATGGATTGGTTTTAGCACCAGCTTTGTTATTTCAGAAACAAGGGGAATTTACTCAGATGAATTATGGTATGTATTTGAGCAAAAGTTCTTTGGTTTTTGGTTTTTGGTTCAATCAAAACTTTCAGCTGAATTATGATGCTGTCATCTTAATGGCAGGTGTGGTAACAGATAGATTTAAATTAGCTTACAGCTATGATTATACCATAACTCAGTTGGTACAGACTAATACAGGAGCACACGAATTATCATTTTCTTTCCCATTAGTTATAGAGAAACGTAAAAGAAGGCGTCGACCTAATCGTGTACGACATCCTCAATTCTAATACAAAAAATAAGCTCATTCAAAAGAATGAGCTTATTTTTAATTTAGCCTTAGCTATTTAATTCGTTCAATGTATTTTATGCGGATTTGTTTAAGCATATCAATATCTAAATTTTCTGCATAAATACGAATCATATCAATGGCTTTAAAATGATCGTAAATAAAGCCAATCGAGGCATCAAAATGTAGCAAGTCCATATTATATTTCACTTGCTTAGTAAGTTCTTCAAATTCGCCCCACGAAAGGTATTTAGGGATTTTAAAGTAACCATGATTAGCTTCTACACTATCTAAATAATAATCGTCCTCTACTTGTTCCAATGAGAAAAATTTATTCAAACGTGTTATGCCTGTTGGATGATTAAATTTCGAAGGTTTATCCTTAAAATTAATTCCTAAAGAAACGTAATAAGCTTGTAGTTCCTTAATATCTGCATATTGCTCAATATGTCGAACTCGAATAACGTTGTAAACAGTATTGAAAATTGTAATCGTACCTAGCGCAGCGTGATATTTTTTATTCGTATCAGCCATTATTTGCTGTGTGGTGCGCGTAAATTTTTCTAAATCGTAATATTTGTCTGTTACTAAGTAAATATAATGAGGTGTTATATCCTTTTGTAAATTGTCGTAATATTCATAGAATCCAGGGAATGGGTTCAACGACTCCAGAACGAAAGTATTTGGAAGTACAGCACCTTCAATAAGCTCAAAAGCTTCTTCTTTTATAAGGCTTCCATATTTAATTTGAGTGGTATCAGTCATATATAAAGAGGGTTTTAGTGGTACTTAATTAATTGAATACAATAGTTAGGGTACTATGAAGTATTAGTTTAAACTTAGCAAAAAATGAAAGAAAAAACAAGAACTCAAAGTCTTTTTTTATTGATCTCTAGTGAAGACTAATTCGGTGTTTTTCGAGAGCTGAGGATTGAAATTGTAGCCTTCAGAGTTAAATGCTTTCAAATGCTCGGGATCAGTAATTTTATTCTGAATGATAAAACGAGTCATTAGTCCTCGTGCTTTTTTCGCAAAGAAACTAATCACCTTGTATTGTCCATTTTTAAAATCTTTAAAAACCGGAGTAATAATTTCTGCCTTAACTTTTTTCTTAACTACCGCTTTAAAATATTCATTGGAAGCAAGGTTGATTAGATATTTATCATTCTTCGCTATCAATGATTTATTTATCTCTTTGGTAATTTTATCACCCCAAAATTCATATAGGTTATTCCCCTTTTTGGTTTGGAGTTTCTTGCCCATTTCCAATCTGTAGGCTTGAATCAAATCAAGAGGTTTTAAGACACCATACAATCCTGATAATATTCGTAAGTCATTTTGTGCTGTTTGGAGTTCATCTTCATTTAAAGAATAGGCATCTAAACCTGTGTAAACGTCACCTTTAAACGCTAGAAGAGCTTGTTTCGCATTGTCAGTGCTGAAAGGTAATTGCCAGTTTATAAATCGTTCAAAATTTAGCTGAGCCAATTTGGGACTGATCCCCATGAAATCAGCAATTTCGTCGGTAGATAATTTTCTAAGTTGCTTAATTAGTGCTTGCGAATCTTTTAAAAAAGCTGCTTCTGAGTAATTATTGCTTGTGCTTTTCGTCTCAAAATCAAGAGACTTAGCAGGAGATATAAGGATTAACATATTTCACGTTTTTTTGATATTGTGAATCTAAGATATGTGATTTGAAAGAGATAAACTAATTGAGTTTTTTGATGTCTATATTGTTCTCGTTTATAAGAGGCTAGTGTGATGAGATACAAAAAAAAGCAGATGACTGACATCTGCTTTTAAATGGTTTTTTATTAATCGGTTTGTTTACAAGTTTTCGTCGGGATATAAAGAATCCCACCACTGATTTTTACTCTTTAAATGTTTTGCAAAGTATGCAAAAATGGTGTTGTTCCATAAAATACGTTGTGTGTAATTTAGTATTTGGTGATTCTGG
>Ga0209272_10001679_pt1 | contig 13630 bp, 10 predicted proteins | sample tdDd002_FD_187125 | JGI IMG/M metagenome (GOLD analysis project Ga0209272, IMG submission 187125) | Marine sediment microbial communities from the Atlantic coast under amendment with organic carbon and nitrate - tdDd00.2 (SPAdes)... | ecosystem: Environmental > Aquatic > Marine > Coastal >... | reverse complement strand
TTTTTCAATACTTGGATCGATAAAGCATTCATTATCAAGCTTTTGCCTGTATACCTTTTTACACTTTATCACAATTTTACTCTCTTCAAAATATGGGTACTCTCCCTCTATAATAGGAGTCAGGTTAGTTTTTTCTATCTTATCTTCCTCTCTCCCGGAAACTGTCCCAAGATATGTAAGGTCATTTCTGTGGTTTTCCGAAAAGAAAGTCAGGGTAAAGTTTTCATTACCTTCTACAAAGTCTAAAGTGTGTCTCTGGGGTCTTATAAATATATATACAACATCTCTATTCCATAGGTGACCCATTCCTCCCCAGGAAGCAGTCATTGTATTTATCTTATCTCCGGACTTTGCTGTAATAAGCATCCAGTCCATCCCTATCAGTTTAAATACATTATCAAGATCAGTTGTCTCTATCTTCTTAAACATTATAAAAACCTCCTCTAAAGCAAGTATAAAGGGGAAGAAACTCCCCCTTTATTATTTTGCAAACACTAATTTTTTTACATCTTCATAGTTCTTAGCAAAATGAATCTTCATATCTTTAGATACTTCCTTAGGAATATCTCCTGCATCTGCTTCATTGTCTGCAGGGAGGATGACCTCTCTTATTCCCACTCTGTGAGCACCGATTACCTTTTCCTTGATTCCACCCACAGGAAGAACTTCACCTCTTATGGTGATCTCTCCTGTCATAGCGATATCCTGTCTTACCTCTTGTCCGCTAAGGATTGAGATAATTGCTGTTGTTATTGTAATTCCTGCAGAAGGACCATCCTTTGGAGTAGCTCCCTCTGGGAAGTGAAGGTGAAGATCCTTGCTTTCAAAGATTTTCTCATCTTCTATTCCATGCTCAGCCGACGTGGCCTTTACATATGTCATAGCTACTGCTGCTGATTCCTTCATTACATTTCCAAGAGTTCCAGTAAGAGATAGTTTACCCTTACCTGGAGTAGTTACTCCCTGTACTTCTAGAGTTACTCCTCCTACAGATGTCCATGCCAGTCCATTTACTACTCCTAGCTTTGGTTGCATCTCTCTTTGCTTCTGAGGTCTGTATTTTACCTTCCCCATATATTTTTCAAGATTATTTACAGTTATGTTCACCTTTTTCTTATCCTTTTCAAGGACCTCTCTGGCTACTCTTCTGAATAATCTGTAGATCTCTCTTTTTAGTGTTCTTACACCGGCTTCCCTTGTATATTCATCTATTACTCTCATCATTGCATTGTCTGAGACTTCAAGATTTATATCAGCTAAACCATTTTCTATCTTAGCCTGAGGAATCAGGTATCTTTTAGCTATATGCAGCTTTTCAAACTCCGTATATGATGACAGGTTGATTATCTCCATTCTGTCTCTTAGAGGACCTGGTATAGTTCTCAGGTCATTTGCTGTGGAGATGAAAAATACATTTGAAAGATCAAACTGCATATCAAGGTAGTGATCCTCAAAGTGGCTGTTCTGCTCAGGGTCTAGTACCTCAAGCATAGCTGATGACGGATCTCCCTTAAAGTCACTTGACATCTTATCAATCTCATCTAACAGGATAAGCGGGTTCTTAGTACCTGCATCCTTTATAGCCTTTATTATTCTTCCTGGCATAGAACCAATATAAGTTCTTCTGTGTCCTCTGATTTCAGATTCATCTCTTACTCCACCTAGAGACACTCTTACAAACTTTCTACCCATGGCATCTGCCACTGATTTAGCAAGAGATGTCTTACCTACACCTGGAGGTCCAGCTAGACATATGATAGATCCCTTCATATTTGGATTAAGTTTCTTTACAGAAAGGTACTCTAGTATTCTTTCCTTTACATCCTTTAATCCGTAGTGGTCTGCATCCAGTGTTTCCTCGGCTTTATTTACATCCAGGACATCCTTAGATGCCTTATTCCATGGAAGATCGATTACAGTTTCTATATATGTTCTGGCTACTGTAGCTTCTGCAGAGAATGCAGGCATCTTAGCCAGTCTTTTTATCTCTTTTTCCACCTTTGCCTTGGCATGCTTTGGTAGTTTTGTCTTCTTTATCTTAGCTCTCAGCTCTGCTATGTCGTCGTCTTCAGGTTCCCCGTCTAACTCCTCCTTCATAGCATTTATCTTTTCCTTCAGGTAGTAGGATTTCTGTGCCTGATTTATCTTATCCTTTACCTTATTATCTATTTTTTTTTCGATGCTTGCTATCTCAGTTTCCTTTGAGATGATCTCCATCAGCTTATATCCTCTTTCCTCTATATCAAATAGTTCAAGGATATTTTGCTTAGCTTCACTGGCTACCTGTAGGTTAGAGGCTATAAGGTCTAAAGCCTTTTCCACATCTGTAATTCCTCTAAGGTTAGCTATAAGGTCTGGAAGGATCTTATTATTCAGCTTAGCATATCTTTCAAAGGAATCCAGCACCTTTCTGTAAAGAGCTTCTGCTGTTACATCTTCGATATCTCCGCTCTCTACCACACTGTACTCAGCCATATAGTGACCGTCTTCCTTAAAAGCATCCTCTACGATTACTCTTTCCTGTGCTTCTACCAGTACCTTTATAGTGTTGTTAGGCATCTTTACCGTCTGAAGGATATTTACGATTACCCCTACCTTATGTACATCCCCAGGCAGTTCAGGCTCCTCTTTAAGGAAGTCTTTTTGCATACAAAGAATTATTTTATTGTCATCTATCATTGCCTTCTCTAGACTGCTGACACTCTCTTCTCTTCCTACAAAAAGAGGTGTTATTATTCCTGGGAAGATAACCAGATCTCTCGTTGGTATAAAAGGTTTAGTTTGCATAACGTTATCCCTCCTTTTTTTCTATTATTACGTCCTTGCTGCTTAATACACCCTCAGCTGTAATTGTTACCTTATCTATATCTTCCTTTGAAGGAATCTCATACATAAGCTCGAGCATAGTGTTCTCTAAGATCGATCTCAGACCTCTTGCTCCTATCTTTCTTTCAAGGGCAAGCTCCGCTATCTTTTTAAGAGAATCTTCTCTGAAGTTAAGGCTTACTCCCTCTAATTCAAAGAACTTCTTATACTGTTTTACTATTGAGTTTTTAGGCTCTGTAAGGATACTTACAAGAGCTTCCTCATCTAAGTTTTCAAGAGTCGAAATAATAGGTAGTCTTCCTATAAGCTCTGGTATAAGACCATGCTTTACAAGATCTTGTGGAAGTACTTTAGAAAGAGTTAATCCTTCATTTTCTTCTTTTTCAGCCTTTATGTCTGCACCAAATCCCATTACTTTTTTATTAGTTCTTGATTTTATATGCTTATCCAGTCCCTCGAAGGCTCCCCCTACGATAAATAGGATATTTGCTGTATCTATCTCGATAAGCTCCTGATGCGGGTGCTTTCTTCCTCCCTGTGGAGGAACCTGAGCTTTTGTTCCCTCGATTATCTTAAGAAGTGCCTGCTGTACTCCCTCACCCGATACATCTCTTGTTATAGATGTATTTTCAGATTTTCTTGCTATCTTATCTATCTCATCTATATATATTATTCCTCTTTCAGCTGCATCTACATCGTAGTCTGCTGCCTGAAGTAGTCTTACCAGTACATTTTCTACGTCATCTCCCACATATCCTGCTTCTGTAAGAGTAGTTGCATCAGCTATAGCAAATGGTACGTGAAGCACCTTAGCCAGTGTCTGAGCCAGTAGTGTTTTACCGCTTCCTGTAGGTCCTATCAGAAGTACATTTGACTTCTGAAGTTCGATCTCTTCCTCACTTTTAGTTGTTCTGTGAAGAATTCTTTTATAGTGATTATATACCGATACAGCCAGTACCTTTTTAGCATGTCCCTGCCCTATTACATAATCATCTAGTCTTTCCTTTATCTCTCTTGGTTTTAACAGGTTCATTTCAGAGAATGTATCCTCTTCATAAGCCAGTCCGTCTATAGGGAAATCAAGCATCTCTGTACAAGCTTCCACACACTCATTACAAATATAAGCTCCACCTACACCTGAGATAAGTTTTGCTACTTCTCCTTCTTTTTTACCACAAAAAGAACATTTAGTATCTCTATCCATAACTATTATTCACCTCGTCTATTTACTGAAAACAGCATCGATAAGACCATATCCCTTAGCCTCATCTGCACTCATAAAGTTGTCTCTTTCAGTGTCATCCATTATTTTTTCTACCGTTTGTCCCGTCTGCTTAGCCAGTATCTGTGATGTTACTTCCTTCATTCTAAGGATCTCCTTAGCCTGAATAGCTATATCTGTAGCCTGACCTCTTGCTCCTCCCAGTGGCTGGTGGATCATTATTCTTGAGTTTTCAAGGGCATATCTCTTTCCCTTTGTTCCTGCAGTAAGTAAAAGTGCTCCCATACTTGCAGCCTGACCTATACAAACTGTCTGTATATCCGGTTTGATATAGTTCATTGTATCATATATTGCCATACCAGAAGTTATTACTCCTCCCGGACTGTTGATATACATGATTATATCCTTTTCAGGGTCTTCTGCCTCTAGAAACAGCAGCTGTGCTACTATGGAGTTTGCCACCTGATCATTTATTTCAGTTCCTAAAAATATTATTCTGTCTTTTAATAGTCTTGAATATATGTCGTAGGCTCTTTCTCCCCTTCCTGTATTCTCTATCACTGTTGGATTAAACATATCCTGCCTCCTTAGATCAATAATTAAATCAATAAAAATTTAATTTTGATTTTGATTTATCCAATTATTCATCTTTTATTTTTAATCTAGGGACAGAAGTAATTTCTGCCCCTAGATCTATATATTATGTGATTTTCAGTAGTAATTACTTAGCGCTTGCTACTACGAAGTCTACAGTTTTCTGCATTACAGAATCGATCTTTACGTTCTCTTTGAATGCATTTAGGTTTCCAGCTTTAGTTAGCTCTTCCTCTAATTTAGCTGTATCCATTCCATACATCTTAGCAACGTCTTCCATCTTAGTTACTAGCTCTTCATCAGAAATCTCGATTCCTTCAGCTTTAGCGATAGCATCTAATACCATATCCATCTTGATCTTATTTACTGCCATTGGCTCTATCTGCTCAGACATCTTCTCAAGAGTCATTCCTGACATCTGAAGGTACATATCCATGTTCATTCCCTGCTGAGTAAGCTGCTGCTCCATCTCAGAGATTCTAGCTTTTACTTCTCTTTCGATCATAGAAGCTGGTACTGCTACTTCAGTTCCCTCTCCAACTTGCTGAAGAAGTTTTCCTCTGTATTCGTTAGCAATTCTTGCCTCTTCTCTTGCTTTGATCTCTTCAGACTTTTTAGCTCTTAGGTCCTCTACAGATTCGAATCCCTGCTCTTTAGCAAACTCTTCGTTTAACTCAGGAGTTGAGTTCTTCTTGATAGCGTTTATTTTTACTTTAAACGTAGCTGGCTTTCCTGCTAGGTTTTCAGCATGGTACTCAGCTGGGAAGTTTACTTCGATTTCTCCCTCTTGTCCAGTTGTGTATCCTACTAACTTCTCTTCAAATGTATCGATAAACATCTTAGATCCAAGCTTTAGAGTATGTGAATCAGCTTTTCCACCTTCGAATGCTTCACCGTCAACAAATCCTTCAAATCCAAGATCTATAGTATCTCCCATCTCAGCTTTGTAGTCTGCATCTGCATCTTCAAGCTTTGCTCCTCTTTCAAGCATAGCAGCGATTTCAGCTTCTACAGCATCGTCAGTAAGTGTGTAAGTTTCCTTTTCAGCTTCTAGTCCCTTGTAGTTTCCAAGAGTAAACTCAGGATATACGTCTACAGTGAATACTGCTTCGTACTTATCTCCATCTAGGTTTACTGACTTAGGCATGATGTAGTTTACTGGCTTAAGTCCTGCTTCAGTGATGATAGTCTCATAGTTTGTGTGTAGTACCTTTTCAGTCATTTCTTCCTTGATTACTCCATCAAACTGAGCTTCGATAGCTGATGCTGGAGCGTGTCCCTTTCTAAATCCTGGAACTTCTACCTGCTTAGCAAGCTTAGCTAGTACTTCTTTTTTGTATCCTGCAACTTCAGCTCCTTCAAGCTTAAGAGTAATCTCAACAACTGAGTTGTCTAGTTTTTTAACATCGTAATTCATTAGTGTTTCCTCCTTGGTTATTTTGTAAAAATATTGTAAAAATCATCTTTTACTCTAAAATCTTTAATCCTGATTTGAAGAATTTCTTCCCCTCTATAATAAACTTTTTCAGGATGATATACAACATCAAATTTTTGCAGTGCGTATCCAAATTCATCTATCTTGTGTGCTAAATCAAAGGCTACTGCAGAGTATCTTTTTCCACCCTTTCGAATAAAGGTTTTAAAATGCCTGTTTTCCACACCAAATTTCTTAAGGTTCTCAAAGGAGAGCGCCTCGTCGATGAACAATGGATGCTCATTGCCTAACCCATATGGGGAGATGCTGTTTAAGTCTTCTAATAGACTGTCATCTATATTTTCAATTGGAAATTTCCCGTCTATCTTCAGTACTTTTTCCTCTTTTTCTCTGCCTGTTTCATTGATACTTGCCTTAAGTTTTTCCTCTATCTCATCTAACATCTCAGTTTCAGCTATAAAACCTGCAGCCAGGTCGTGGCCGCCAAACCTTAACAATCTGTCACCCATCTCACGAAGCATATTGAAGACATTTATCCCCTTTATACTTCTACACGATGCTTTTCCTATCCCGTCCCGGAGAGCTATAAGTACCACAGGTACATTATATTTCATCGCAAGTCTTGAGGATACCACACCGATTACTCCCGGATGCCATCTTTCTGATTTTAAAAATAGATACTTAAAGTCTTTATCTTCATTGTTTTGGATTTCAGCGTCTATTTCACTAAAGATACTTCTTTCCAGCTCTCTTCTCTTTTTGTTGGACTTTTTCATCTCTTCAATAATATTGTAGATTTCAAAATCATCCTCCACTGTAAAGAAGTCTGCTCCCACCTTGGAAACACCTATTCTTCCCAGAGAATTTAAAAGAGGTGAGATAAAGAAGCTCACATCTGTAGTAGTGATATCTTTATTCTGAAGCTTCAGATACCTCATAAGGTAGGTTAATCCCTTTACTTTAGTATTCTTTATCACTTCAAGACCCTTTTTAATTATAATCCTGTTTTCATCTACCATAGGGACTACATCTGCTACAGTTCCTATCATGACGATATCTATATACTCATAGAGTTTCTCTAAAGGGATACCGAGCTTTTTGTATACCGCCTGAGCTACTTTTAGAGCTACTCCGGCTCCTGCCAGGAATTTAAATGTATATCTGTCGCTTAGTTTAGGATTTATTATGAGAAGTTTTTCATCGCCCTCTTCCTTTACTATCTTATGATGATCTGTTATTACCACATCTATTCCTATACCCTTGGCATATTCCACTTCTTCCACAGAGTTTACTCCTGTATCCACTGTGATAATCAGCTTGCCGCCTCTCTGATCTATATAGTCTATAGCCTTTTTATCAAGACCATAGCCTTCCTCCATCCTATTGGGGATGTAGTACTCCACATCTATCCCTATAGCACGAAAGGCATGAACCAGAAATGCTGCTGCAGTAATACCATCTACATCATAATCTCCATATATATACAGTTTTTTTCCCTTTTCCTTCAGGTTCAGGATCTTTTCTACTACAGTATCCATCCTCTCAAATTCAAAGGGGTCTCTAAATTTTTCCACATGCGGCTCTATGAACTCTTCTATCTTTTCCTTTGTGTCTACTCCCCTATTCAGCAAGAGTCTCGTAAGATTTTCTGTAAATTCCCATTCCCTTACTTTTTTGTCAACAAGGTCGTTATCTAGTCCACTGAACTCCCACCGCATACCAATCACTATCTCTTTACTTCATCAAGTATTTTAGAGATATTAACTGCATGCTCTATGCTGTCATCCAGGCTTACTCTAACTTCAGGAGTATATCTAAGACTAAGTTCCTCTGAGATTCTTTTTCTAAAGTATCCCTTTAACTCATTTAGTCCTTCTAAGATCATCTCTTTATTAGTTTCTTTTCCAGGAGTAGGAAGAGCACTGAAGCTTATATCTGCAAACTTTGAGTCAGGTGTTACCCTAACGTGAGTTACAGAAAGCATTCCTCTTACCTTAGTGTTCTTTACTTCCTCGAAAAGTACCTGTGATATTACCTTAGATATCTCTTTCTCTATTGCTCCAAGTCTTTGTTTTCTCATGATTATCACACTCACTTTCTACATAGATTTTTTAGACTCTCAGCCAGGAAAGGTCTCCCCTTCCCAGCTGTTCTATCTTTTTAATTATCTAAGTGTTCTCTTTATTTCCTGTATGTTGAATGCCTCTACTATATCTCCCTCTTTAAGGTCGTTATAGTTAGTTATTCCTAGTCCACATTCCTGACCTGCTACTACTTCCTTAGCATCGTCCTTATATCTCTTAAGTGTGCTTAGTTCACCTTCATACATTACTACACCGTCTCTAAGTAATCTGATATTAGAATCGTTTTTAACCTTTCCGTCAACTACGAAACATCCAGCAATTTTACCGAATCCAGTGATATTAAATACTTTTTTGATCTCGATTCTTCCAAGATAGATCTCTTTGAATTCAGGATCAAGCATTCCTGTAAGCGCCTTCTCGATATCTTCTGTGATGTGGTAGATGATAGAAGATGTTCTTACTTCTACACCTGCTGCATCTGCTTCCTTAAGGGCTTTAGTTGTAGGTCTTACATGGAATCCGATGATGATAGCATTTGATACTTCAGCTAGTCTTACGTCTGATTCAGTGATTGCTCCAGAAGCTGCCTGAATGATATTTACTGCTACTTCATTTGTAGATATCTTGTTTAAAGAGTCTTTAAGAGCCTCTACAGAACCTTTTGAATCTGCTCTAAGGATGATGTTAAGTTCCTTTACAGTTGCATCTTCAAGACTCTGAGATAGTGATTCAAGAGTGATAGATTTTTTAGCTGTAGTAGCCATTCTTCTCTCTCTTGTCATCTCCTCTACGATTCTCTTTGCATGCTGCTCATTCTGGATTACGTATACTACGTCTCCTGCTCCTGGTACAGCATTGAATCCTACGATCTCAGTTGGCTGAGATAGTCCGATATTATCTACTCTTGTACCCATATCATTGATTAGAGCTCTTACTCTACCGTTAGCTTCTCCCGCTACGATGATATCTCCAACCTTTAGCTCACCTTCCTGGATAAGAACGTCAGCAATAGGTCCTACTTTAGGGTCTAGTCTAGACTCAAGTACTATTCCTTTTGCTCTTTTCTTTGGGTTAGCTTTAAGCTCTAACATTTCTGCAGTTAGAAGGATAGTTTCTAGTAGTCCGTCTAAGTTTAGTCTCTGCTTAGCTGAAACCTCTACGAATTCTACATCTCCACCCCACTCTACAGGAACAACCTGGTGCTCTGTTAATTCATTCTTAACTCTAGCAGGGTCTGCACCCTCTTTGTCGATCTTGTTTACTGCAATGATGATAGGTACTCCTGCTGACTTAGCATGAGCTAGTGCTTCTACAGTCTGTGGCATTACACCATCGTCTGCTGCTACTACTAGGATTGCGATGTCTGTTACCTGCGCTCCTCTAGCTCTCATATCCGTGAACGCCTCGTGACCTGGAGTATCTACGAATGTGATCTTCTGTCCGTCTTTTTCAATCTGGTACGCTCCGATCTTCTGAGTGATTCCACCAGCTTCTCCGTCAGCTACATTTGTTGCTCTGATTGCATCTAGAAGTGAAGTCTTACCGTGATCAACGTGTCCCATGATAGTGATTACCGCTGGTCTGTCTACAAGGTCTTCATCCTTATCTTCTATCTCAAGAGCAAACTTCTCTCCGAACTCTAACTCTTCAGGCTCTTCTATCTCGATCATTGCATCGTATTCTTCTGCGATTTCTTCAGCAATCTCCATAGGTAGAGTACTGTTTATAGTCAGCATCTGTCCCTTTAGGAATAGTTTTTTAATGATTTCAGTAGAAGAGATCTTAAGTTTTCCAGCGAAGTCACCTAGTGTGATCTCTCCAGCTAGCTTGATTACTTTTAATCCATCCTCTTCAACTACTGTTTCCTCTACTTCTTCAGCTTTATTTACAACGAAGTCAGATCTTCTACCCTTTTTCTTTTTGTTAGAAGACTTTTCCTTTGTTTTAACTTCCTTTACTGTCTCTTTTTTAGAAGTTTTTGCTCTCTTTTTCTTCTTTTTCTTCTTATCGTCGGTACCGTTAGCCTCTACGTGCTTTGCGATCTTTTCGATATCAGTATCTCCTAATCCACACAGGTGTGAATTCGCATCTATTCCCAGTTCGTGTACTATATCTAAAATTTCCTTGTTAGACATATTATATTCTTTCGCTACCTCATGTACTCTCTTTTTCACACTAACACCTCCTAGTACGCCTACTCTATGAGTCCACGTGCTACTTTCTTATTTTTCACTCCTACCACAGTCACCTCTGCTTTTTTGAAAACTTCTCCCAGCTGGATCTTGTTTCCAGAGTGAACATATTCTATTCCCATTTCTTTTGCTTTAGTAATTATTTTTTTATCATTTTTATCACTGATATCCTCAGCTATTATAATAAAGTGTACCTTCTCTATATCTTCAAAAACCATATTCATTCCAAAACTAAGGAAATCAGATGTTTTCATGGCATTTAAGATTCCAATATAATCCTTGGCACCTTTTTTCAGATCTTCCAGCATTCTGCTAAGCTCTGCTATATCCATGTTGTACTTTCTATGCTTAGACAGACGCTTTACACACTCATGAGTTCTACATATATAAGAACCCCTGGTCTGCATCTTCTGCTCCCTGTCATATACATACTTCGAACCTTTTTTAGCTATTCTGAAGAGATCCTTTTTTTCATTCTTCTCTCTACAGACTATACAGGTTCTTTCAGTCTTATTCTCCATCTACTGGAGCCTCTGTTGTTTCTGCTACTTCTACTGTTTTGATATCTACTCTCATTCCAGTTAGTTTTGCAGCTAGTCTAGCGTTCTGACCATTCTTACCGATAGCCAGTGAAAGCTGAGATGTGTCTACGATTACTCTTGCAGTCACTTCATCTTCTAAGATCTCTACACTTGTAACTTTTGCAGGACTAAGTGCTGCAGATACAAACTCTTCCTTAGATTCTTTCCACTCTACGATATCTATCTTTTCACCGTTTAACTCATTTACTACGTTCTTGATTCTCAGTCCTCTCTGACCGATACACGCACCTACTGTGTCCACATCAGGTACTGGTGAGAATACAGCTACTTTAGCTCTTGATCCTGCTTCTCTTGATACAGCCATAAGCTCTATTGTTCCCTCTTCGATTTCAGGAATTTCAAGTTCAAATAACTTCTTAAGAAGTCCGTCATGCTTTCTAGAGATAAGGATCTTAGGGAATCTAGATGTCTTTTCAACCTCTACTACATACACCTTTAATCTTTCACCGATTCTGTATAGATCCGATGGAGACTGCTCAGTGATAGGAAGCATAGCTTCTATTCCGTCAAATTCGATGAAGATATTTCTTTTGTCATCGATTCTTCTGATGATACCGTTTATGATATCGTCCTCTCTGCACTTGAATTTGTCATATACATTTTGTCTTTCCGCTTCTCTTACCTTCTGGATTACGATCTGCTTACCGTTAAGGATAGCGTTTCTTCTAAACTCCTCACAGTTTACAGGGATCTCCATTACATCTCCAAGCTTAGCTCTCTTTTTAAGCTCATGAGCATCCTCAAGGATAATTTCAACAGCTGGGTCATAAAGGTCTTCCTGAGTTACTACAGTTTTCACTTCAAATACCTCTACGTTTCCAGTGTTTCTATTTATTATAACTTTTACGTTATTTTCTTCGTCGCCATAGTGCTTTTTGTATGCAGCTAATAGTGCCTGCTCTACAGTTTCAAGGAGACTCTCTTTGCTTATCCCCTTTTCCTTCTCTAATTCAGTTAGAGCTTCAAGGAAGATCTTAGCGTCCTTACTCTTCATTTTCTACCTCCTAAATTTTAAAAATCTTCAAATTCAAATACAAGATTGGCTTTTTTCACTTCAGAATAAGGAATCTCCAATACCTTGTCTTTAACATCTAGATAAATAATGCTATCTTCATACTTCTCTATTACACCAGTCCAGTTTCTAGAGTCATCCATCTTATGCTTTAGGATAAGTCTTGCTTTCTGTCCTGTAAATCTCGTATAATCTGTTTCTTTTTTCAGTGGTCTTTCTATCCCTGGGGAAGAAACCTCTAAGAAGAACTTTTCCGGAACAAGACCGTCTACATCCTCATCTATCCTGTTACTTACTTTAGCACAGTCATCAAGGCTGATCTCGTCATTTTCCTTTTCCACATAAACTCTCAGGTACCAGTATCCACCATCCTGCAGATACTCAACATCCACAAGGTCTAAACCAAGTTCATTGGTCACAGGAAGCACTATTCTCTCTATCCTGGCCAAAAGATTTTCTTTTTTTTCTTTTTGCATCATTTCACCTCTCTTTCCAAAGATTACGAAAGAAAGAGTGGGTCTAAACCCACTCTTGTTCGTGTTCTATATATGTACTATCCAATAGAATTATATCATAGAAGGGTATAAAAAGCAAAGCTTTTCCCGCCCTTTTGAAAAGAGTTCAACCACAATAAAACCACACTATGAACATTGTCCTAGTATATAGTTTTATAAGTGTGTTAAAATTTCATTTCACATTTAAAACAAAGGAGAGATCTATCTTGAAAAAACTATTATTAATATTAATTCTAACTCTTACATTTACAGGCTGTGATAAAGGTAACAAACCGGAGAATACCAAGCGGATAGGGGTTGTTTTTTCCGTGGGAGGCCTTGGGGATCATTCCTTCAATGACTCAACAAACAGAGGAATAACTGCTATAGAGGAGATGGGGTACACAATAAAAAGAGTTGAACCGGCTAACCCCTCTGAAGATGAGGGATACCTAAGAGAGTTTGCTGAACATAATTTTGACGTCATCGTAGGAGTAGGTTTCCTCATGGAGGATCCCCTAAAAAAAGTAGCTCTTGATTACCCGGAGCAGAAGTTTCTCGGAATAGATATGAACCTTGATCTTCCCAATGTAAAGTCTGTCATCTTTCATGAAAAACAAGGAAGTTTTTTAGTGGGAGCTCTTGCAGCTATGGTTTCTCAAGGGGAACCTGTAGCCTTTGTCGGGGCTGTACAAAGTCCTATGATAAATGCCATGGGAGAGGGCTTTAAAGAGGGAGCTCTCTTTACCTCCCCTGATATAAAGGTTATCTCTTCATACACTCCTGGTCCGAGTCCATTCAATGATCCTGCCAGAGGGTATGAGATAGCTGCATCTATGATAGACAATCAGGGAGTCAGAGTAATCTATCACGCAGCAGGGGGTACGGGTCTTGGGGTTTTTCAGGCAGCCAGTGAAAGAGGTGCCTACGCCATAGGAGTAGATACAGACCAGGATCACTATCAGCCTGGTACAATCATCACCTCTATGATTAAATCTCTTGATACAGTTAGTGAAAGAGAGTTAACAGAGATCCTAGAGGGTAGGTTTTCCCCTGGAATAGATATGCAGGATATCTCAAACGGAGGAATAAAAATCACAAATACACCATATGAAACAGGCGTTTTAGGAGACAGAGAGGAGGAGCTCCCCCTCCTTATAAAAAAACTT
>Ga0209272_10001676_pt1 | contig 13644 bp, 8 predicted proteins | sample tdDd002_FD_187125 | JGI IMG/M metagenome (GOLD analysis project Ga0209272, IMG submission 187125) | Marine sediment microbial communities from the Atlantic coast under amendment with organic carbon and nitrate - tdDd00.2 (SPAdes)... | ecosystem: Environmental > Aquatic > Marine > Coastal >... | reverse complement strand
GGTAGCCTATGCTAACGGAATTGTATTTGCACTTAACGAATATGCCAGCTTGGTTGCGATTAAGACAGGCGCTCAGCCTGAAGTGCTTTGGGAAGCATACGACTATTTATCAGATGTGCCAAGTCCCATTGCCACAGATAAATACCTATTTGTAGTGACATCATACGGTCTTATAGCTTGTTACGATGCTTTATCAGGTGAGCTGTATTGGGAGCATGAGTTCGATAATGGTTTTTATGCATCGCCAATTTTGGTTGATGATAAAATCTATCTGTTAGATAGAGCTGGAAGCATGCATATTTTCAAAGCGGATAAAGAATTTGTTTCTATCGCAACATCGAACTTAGGAGAGAAATCAGATTCAACACCGGCATTTGCAGATGGTCATATATATATTCGAGCAGGTAAGAATCTTTATTGTATTGGAAAGTAATGGAGAATAATATAAACGATATTGTAGATAGAATTGTTTCTGAAAAGGGAAAGACTTCTGAGAAAGTTATTCCTATTCTTCAGGGAATTCAATCAGAACTAAATTATCTGCCGGCGGAGGCTTTGAAGCGAGTTTGTGAAATCACAGAGATTACTCAGGCTCAAATTTCGGGTATTTCAACTTTTTATTCTCAATTCCGACATCAGCCAGTAGGCGAACATATCGTTCGTGTGTGTGTAGGTACAGCTTGTCATGTAAAAGGTGCAGGACAGGTTTACGATGCATTCCGTAGAGAATTAAAATTAGTTGATAATTCAGATACCGATGAGCAGAAGAAGTTTACGCTTGAAGAAGTGGCTTGCTTGGGTTGCTGTACGCTAGCTCCAGTTGTTCAAATCGACGATGTGACTTACGGTCATGTTGAAACAGGAACGGTAAAAGATGTACTTGAGGATTTCTTACTGAAAGAAGGAAGTGAGAGCCAAGAAAAAGTGAGAACACTTTCAGAAAAAGGTTTGCCGCAGGGTGAAATTAGAATAGGATTAGGTTCTTGTTGTATCGCTAGTGGTAGTTCTGGTGTAAAGGAAGCTTTGGAAGATACTCTAGATACTAGTGGTATTAATGTGGATGTGAAACAAGTTGGCTGTGTTGGGGTTTGTAATCAAGTTCCTATGATGGAGATTCACAAACCGGGTGAAGATGCCGTTTATTATACAAAGCTAAAATCTGAAGATGTTAGAGATATTATTCAAAAACATTTCAAGTCTGATAGTTTTATGGACCGCTTCAAAAGTCGATTCTATAATTACGCAGAGAACTTGACTTTTACTGATATTCCACAATCATCAGCTCGTTACAGTGCTAATGAACAAGACACACCAATTGCAGAATTTCTAAAGGGTCAAATTAATATCGCAACCGAATATCGAGGTGAGATTCGACCTTCAGACTTTGAAGAATATAAGAGTAAAGAGGGATTTCAAGCTCTTGAAAAGTGCTTGAAAGAAATGAATCCCGATCAGATTATAGATGAAATTGAGAAAAGTGGACTGAAAGGCCGAGGAGGAGCAGGTTTTCCATCAGCCATTAAATGGCGTTTGGTTAAGCAGGCTCAGTCCGATAAGAAATATATTATTTGTAATGGCGATGAGGGAGACCCTGGCGCTTTTATGGATAGAATGCTTTTAGAATCCTACCCTTTCAGAGTTATTGAGGGGATTATAATAGGAGCATATGCCGTAGGAGCAAACGAAGGTCGACTGTACATTCGTGCAGAATATCCTTTGGCTGTTGAGCGCATCAGAGAAGGCATTAAGATTTGCAGAGAGAAAGGTATTCTGGGTAAGAATATATTAGGATCAGATTTTTCTTTCGACATGGAAATTTTCGAAGGAGCTGGAGCTTTTGTTTGCGGTGAAGAAACAGCTTTAATTGCTTCAATAGAGGGGCAACGAGGCATTCCAAAATTACGTCCGCCTTACCCAGCTGAAAAAGGCCTTTGGGAGCAACCAACCCTTATCAACAATACTGAGACTTTCTCATTGGTTCCATGGATTCTAAGAAATGGAGCGGATGAATTCAATAAAATTGGAACGGAGAAAAGTAAGGGAACCAAGGTGTTTGCTTTGGCTGGAAAAATAAACCGAGGAGGATTGATTGAGGTACCTATGGGTATTACAATTCGTCAGATTGTAGAAGAAATTGGCGGAGGAATTGCTGATGGAAAGAAATTCAAGGCGGTTCAAATTGGAGGACCATCGGGAGGTTGTATTCCTGCTGATATGGCTGATACAACTATCGATTTTGATTCATTGAAAGAAGTAGGAGCCATGATGGGATCGGGAGGACTAATTGTTCTCGATGAATCTGATTGTATGGTTGATATTGCTCGTTACTTCTTGTCATTTACTCAAGAAGAATCTTGTGGGCGATGCACTTTCTGTAGGATTGGAACTAGAAGAATGCTTGAGATTCTAGATAAGATTAAATCAGGAAAAGGCAAGCTTGAGGATTTAGATTTGCTTGAGAAATTGGCTATCAACACAAAGAAAGGAAGTATTTGTGGCTTGGGACAAACAGCACCAAACCCAGTTCTATCAACTCTAAAATATTTCAGACACGAATATGAAGCACATATCAAAGGAACTTGTCCTTCGGGTAAATGTGAAGACCTGATTTCTTATGAGATTGAAGAAGATTGTACCGGTTGTACTAAGTGTGCACAACGTTGTCCGGTTGATGCTATTGAAGCAAAGCCATATGAATTGCATAAAGTAGATAACGAACTTTGTATTAAGTGTGATATTTGCAGGCAAATTTGCCCTGTTGATGCGGTAGTAATACGATAGAAGTAGATTATGGTAAAACTTAAAATTGACAATAAAGATATAGAGGTATCTGCAGGAACAACGGTTTTAAAAGCCGCTGAATCTGTAGGTATTCACATTCCTTCAATGTGTTACTTGGATGGCTGTTCTAATCATCCAACCTGCATGGTTTGTATGGTTAAGGATACGCAATCAGGTAAAATGATGCCATCTTGTGCAACTAAGGTTGTTGATGGTATGAGCTTAGCAAGCGAGGATGCTGAGGTTTTTGAGGCAAGAAAAGAAGCTGTTGAACTTTTACTGAGTGATCATGTTGGTGATTGTGAAGCGCCGTGTCGAGTGGCATGTCCTGCTTTTATGGATATCCCTAAAATGAACCGTTTCATAGCACAAGGGAAGTTTGATAAAGCTCTTGAAATTGTAAAAGAAGAAATAGCCTTACCGCATATACTGGGATACATTTGCTCTGCACCTTGCGAGAAAGTTTGTCGAAGAAAGGATGTGGACGAAGCCGTATCAATTTGTATTCTAAAAAGAACAGTTGCTAAAGAATCAGAAAATAAATATCTACCAGAAGTAAATGAGGCAACAGGTAAGAAAGTTGCCATTATTGGTTCTGGAGTAACGAGTTTGGCTGCTGCATACCATATTTTGAGAGCAGGTCATCAGTGTACTATACTTGAGAAAGAATCTGTACTTGGCGGAACACTTCAAGCTTCAATTGCTAAGAGCGAAATGCCACAAGAGGTTCTAGATTCTGAAATTGCAATACTTCAAAGATTAGGTTTGGAGATTAAACTCAATTCAGCAATAAATAAAGATAATTTTGAGTCTATTCGAGTAGAGTACGACGCTGTAATCATTGCAAGTGGCTCAGGTTCGGATGAAATAGCTAAATTGAATCTTGATTTAAAAGGTGAGAAAGAGGCTTTTAAAACCAATCTGTCTGATGTGTTTGCTGGTGGAAGTGTTCTTCGCTTGCAAAAAATGGCTGTAAAAGCTTTGGCTCAAGGTAAGGAACTTGCTCATTCAGCGAATCTGTTTTTAAACGGTCAAGAAGTTGAAACAACTAAGCGAAAATTTAATTCACGTTTTGGTGTTCTCCGACAAACAGAAGCTTTAGAATATCTTAAGGAATCGGTTGAAGGAGATAGAAAAGAAATAAAAAATACGACTGATGCCATTACAGAAGCTGCAAGATGTTTGCATTGTGATTGCAGAAAGATCGATAATTGTAAACTCCGAGATTGTGCTGAAACGTATCAGGCAGATAGAAGAAAATTCTTGATGGGTGATAGAGAATCGCTCAAGAAGCATTTCAATCACGAAAGCATCGTTTACGAACCAGAGAAGTGTATTAAATGTGGTTTGTGTGTTGAAATTGCCCAAAGGAATAAGGAATTGACCGGCTTAACTTTTATTGGAAGAGGATTTGATGTTGAAATGGCAGTGCCATTCAATCAAAATATATCAGTAGCTTTAACTCAAACGGCACATAAATGTGCTGAAGTATGCCCAACGGGTGCTTTGGCCTTAAAGTAATAAAACGGATCCTATTGATTTGTGTCAACAGGTTTATGAGAAGCTGTTTGAAAATAAAATATCTCGCAAAGGTCGCTAAGATTTTCGCTAAGTCCGCAAAGAGATGTGTATGATTACTAACACTTTGTGTTCTTGTTATTTTTCTCTGCGTTCTTTGCGTGAAAAAGAAAATTACATAGGGTAGTTTCAAGAAGGTTTTGAATAAAATTAAATGAAAACATGAGATTGTATTTAACATCAATATTTTTCTTTGTTTTAGCTTTATCGGCTAAAGCCCAAAATCAATCTAATTGGTTGGCTTTTCGAGGGAACTCGGAGTTGATGGGCTATACGAATGCTGAGATTCCAAAGGCTCCAAAATTACTTTGGACATATAAAACCGGAGATGCAATTAAGTCATCACCTATCATCAGTAATGGGACTGTTTTTGTGGGATCCAATGATGGGAAAATGTATGCCATTTCAAAAGCTGGTGAGCTAAAATGGACATTCGATGCTAAAACCTCAGTTGAAGCAGCTCCATTATACTTGGATGGTAATCTTTATTTTGGTTCGCTTGAAGGCAAGTTCTTTTGTTTGAGCGCAAGTTCTGGTGAAAAGAAATGGGAGTATGTTACTGAAGGACAAATTTCAGGCTCTGCATCTTGGTTCTATGCCTCTAAAGAAAAAAAGAAACGCCTAGTTTTTGGTAGCTACGATTACTTCCTGCACTGTGTTGATGCTAAATCGGGAAAAGGACTCTGGAAATATGAGTCTAATAATTATATCAACGGGGCTCCTGCCTGTGACGGAAAAGTTGCTGTTTTTGGAGGTTGTGATGGTTTCATCCATCAAGTCGATGTAACAACTGGATTAGTGAAAGATACCTTGAATGCAGGTTCCTATATTGCATCATCTACCGCTCTTGATGAGGGAAAGGCTTATTTTGGAAATTACGACGGGCTTTTTTATTGTGCCGATCTAAAAGCTAAAAGAATCCTTTGGCAAAAAGAAGGTGGAATCTCATTTTTAGGTTCTCCATCCGTAAATAAAGACAAAGTAATTATTGGTGCAGAGAACCGAGTGGTGTACTGTTATAACAAGAATACAGGAGAACTCATTTGGAAATTTAAAACCAAAGGTAAAATCGAAGGTTCACCCGTGATTACAAAAAAGGCTGTTTTAATAGCCTCTGGCGATGGAAGAATCTATCAGTTAAACTTGGAAACAGGTATGAAGATTTGGTCTTATGAAATAGGGAGAGCAATTGTTTCTACCCCAGCCGTAATCAATAATATGATTGTTGTGACTTCTATGGATGGTCGTATTTATGCTTTTGGAAAGAAATAGAATAATAAAAAAGAAGAGATGCTGAAACTCGAAAATATCACAAAATATTATGAAGTGCCTGAAACGGCTATCCGTCGAACAGTTCTCAATGAGCTTTCATTAGAAGTTACAAGCGGTGATCGTATTGCGATTTTAGGACCATCGGGTTCTGGGAAAAGTACATTGCTAAATGTTATGAGTTCGCTTGATCTTCCTAATTCAGGAAAAGTGATCTTCGATGGAGAAGAAATTTCGAATTACACATCTGAGCAATTAGCTCAATTTCGCAATAAGAAAATAGGCTTCGTTTTTCAATCTCATCATTTACTTCCGCAATTAAGTCTTCTTGAGAATGTTTTGTTGCCTTACCTTCCAGAAAAAGATAAGCTTGTAAAAAAAGAAGCAGAGAAAAGAGCTTTGGAATTGTTGGATTTTGTGGGTCTATCGAATCAGATTCATCAACGGCCGGGACAAATGTCGGGTGGCGAGTGTCAGCGTGCTGCTGTGGTTAGAGCTCTCATTCATCAACCTAAACTCATATTGGCAGATGAGCCAACAGGATCATTAGATAAGGCAAGTGCAGAGCAGTTAGCCAAACTTTTTGTGAGAATTAACGAAGAGCAAGCAGTTAGTTTAGTGGTCGTAACGCATTCCGAAGAATTAGCTCAGTACATGAATCGAGTTTGCCGTATTGAGGATGGGAAAATTCAAGAAATTGAGAAATAGAATATGAGCATCTATCAATACATATTAAAGAGTCTTTGGTTTTTCAGGAAGCAGCATTTAGCTGTTTTATTGGGAACGATAATCAGTACAGCTGTTTTAACGGGAGCTCTGATTATTGGTGATTCAGTTAGAAATAGCTTGCACACTTTAGTCGACCTACGATTAGGAAAGGTTGAGTTTGCAATGCCAACTGGCGATCGATTTGTTCGAGCAGAATTAGCTCATGATATTTCTAAGGAATTAGATATAAAGGTGTCACCCGTTTTAAATGTAAAAGGCTTGGCAATCGAGTCAGAATTTCAAAGTCGTGTGAATGGTGTTCATGTCTATGGTATCGATCAATCATTTTCAGATTTTGCAGCAGGTACTCTAAGCGAATTGAAAAAAGATGAGGTGGCAATCTCTGAAAATCTTGCTGAGAAATTGTCATTGGCAGTAGGAGGTGAATTTTTGTTAAGGCTCGAGAAAGCGAATTTAGTTCCTGTAAATGCGCCTTTTGTATCTGATGAAGATCAAACAATCGCCCTTCGACTAAGCGTTAAAGCTATATATGGAGATAAGGATCTTGGACGTTTTAGTTTGAGAAGTAATCAGGTCGCTCCCTATAATATTTTCATCTCACGCGAATTCTTATCTGAGGAAATGGAATTGCAAGGGAAAGCAAATTTATTGCTTGCAAGTAATAAGGAAGAGAGTTTGACTGAGCTTGACTTGAATACTGCCTTGGCAAGAAAATGGCAATTGGCTGATGCGGGTTTACATTTTAATGATTTGAATGCCCAATCTGTTTATGAGTTGAGCTCAGATCGAATTTTTATAGATGAACCTATCGCTAACGAAATTCAGAAAATGTGTTTGCCAAAGGATGCTTTGTTTACCTATTTTGTGAATAGTATAGAATCGAAGTCTGGTAAAACACCTTATTCATTTGTCACAGCCATAGAGAAGGAAGATATGTTTTCTGATATCCGCAACGATCGAATTCATATTAGTTCCTGGTTGGCAAAAGACCTGAAATTAAAAATAGGCGATAGTTTAAAGCTGGATTATTTTGTGATTGGCCCCATGCGATCCTTGGAAGATGAAAATCATAAGTTTTTGGTGACTGGTATCTTCTCTGAAAAAACGAAGAAGCTGGATAAAGCTATGATGCCTTCTTTCCCTGGTTTGTCGAATGCGGGTTCTTGTAACGATTGGGATGCTGGTATTCCTATCGATTTCACAAAGATTCGTGATAAAGATGAAGCTTATTGGAAAAAATACAAAGGAACGCCTAAGGCAATGATAGGCATGTCGAGTGCGTTGAACATGTGGAGTAACAAATATGGACAGTACACTGCTTTTCGTTTCCATAAGGATGCGCTTTCTGCTGTTCAGATAGAAGCCAAAATATTGGAGCGTTTACATCCTTCCATGCTGAATCTGAGTTTTATCTCTGTTCGTAATCAAGGCGATAATGCGGCTAGCAATATGGTCGATTTTGGAGAGTTATTCCTCAGCTTAAGCTTTTTTATTATCGCTGCTGGAATTTTACTTACCCTATTGATCTATGCCTTAAATCTGGAAAATAGAAATCAGGAAACTGGAATTCTAAAAGGCTTGGGCTTTAGTAATAAAAAAATATTGCGCATCCGATTTTTAGAATCGATGCCAACTGTTGTATTGGGTGGTATATTAGGAAGTATTATCGGAATTGCATACAATCAAGCCATTATTTGGGGCTTGAACTCAGTTTGGCAGGATGTGGTTCGAACCAATATGATTCAATTGCATGTGCAGACTCAAACCTTATTTATTGGAGCGATATCAGGAATGGTGATTGCTTTGATTTCTATTTTTTTTGTGAGCAAAAAGAACTTGAAACGATCAGTAGTTGGTTTAATTCAAAATACGCAAGTCAATTCGAATCCAAAAAAGAAGAAGAAACTAACTCTTCTGATTACCATATTTACTTTGGTTATTTCACTGCTCATTACAGTTTATGCTTTTACAAGCTCTGAGGTATTAAATGCTGAATTACTAATGTCTTCAGGAGGTTTATTGATGATCGCTTGTTTTGCTGCTTTCTATTATTTTCTAATTATTAAAGATGAAAAGAATAGCAAGTCTGTACCAACGATAATTGAATTGGCAATTAAAAATGCTGCAAGAAATAAGGGGCGAAGCCTGACAACTGTTATTCTTCTAGCTCTTGGTTGTTTTTCAGTAATGATCACAGGAGCTAATCGTAAGACTTTTGCCGATACAGAGAATACGGCTGCATCGGGAACAGGAGCTTATAAGTATTGGATAGAAAGTACGCTGCCAATTTTATACGATATTAATACAGAATCGGGGAAAGAGAAGCTTGCTTTATCAGATGAGTTTGCAAATGATTCAGCTGATTTTATTCAATTCCGAAGTTTGGCTGGTGACGATGCTTCTTGTTTGAATTTGAATCAAGTGCAACGCCCTAGAGTTTTAGGTTTTAAATCAGAGATTTTTGATAAGCGATCAGCATTTTCATTTGCTAGCTTACATGAATCAGTAGATAAGGAACATCCATGGATGGTTTTGAATCAAGATTTGGGTGAAGATGTTGTTCCAGCTATAGCAGACCAAACAGTAATTATTTGGGGTTTGAAAAAGGCTGTTGGCGATACCCTTTTATATAAGAATGAATTCGGTGAAACCATAAAATTACTACTTGTTGGAGGCTTGAATAATTCCATATTTCAAGGTAATATCTTAATCTCCGATCAGAACTTCCAGAAACATTACCCATCGGTAAGTGGAGCAAAGTTGATTTTAGCAGATCTTAAAAATGAAGAGCAGATTAAAATATTGGAAGACGATTTACAAGATTATGGGCTAATTGTTCAGAAGGCTAATGATCGATTGGCAGCTTTCTATTCTGTTGAGAATACTTACCTAAACATGTTTATGCTGTTGGGAGCACTGGGTGTGATGATTGGAACTTTAGGTTTAGGTATCGTTCTACTTAGAAATATGCTAGAGCGTAAGAAAGAGTTGGCTCTTCTAAAAGCAATCGGTTTTGGGCAGAATGATATTTTTAAGCTGATCATGCTTGAGAACTTATTCCTATTAGTCGTTGGATTGGTAAGTGGAGCACTTGCTGCTGGAGTTGGTATGTTACCGTCTCTATTTTCTGATGCCTTTAGTATGCCATTGGGATTTGTATCGAAAGTCACCTTTGCCATTCTAATTTTTGCTCTTATCTCAATATATATACCGGCAAAATTGGCCATGAAACAGAATTTAATAGAAAGTTTAAAAGAAGAGTAAAATATCAAATAATACACCAATAAATATTTCAAAGAATAACCGACCCAAATCAATAACTAACTGAAAGAACAATGAAAAATTTAAGCTTAGTAATCTGTTTGGTACTATTTTTCTCATGTACCTCAAAAAAGAAAGAAGTCAGTCAATGGCGCGGTGAAAACCGAACTGGAATTTACGATGAAGCTAATCTTTTAACAGAATGGCCAGCAGATGGTCCTGCCTTATTATGGGAGAACGATGAAGTCGGTAATGGATATGGTTCGCCAGTGATTACTGATGATAAACTTTTTGTCAACGGAGAAATTGATAGTTTGGCTTACCTTATTGCTTTCGATCTAAAGGGAACAATGCTTTGGAAAACTGAATTCGGTAAAGATTGGATGAAGAATTATATTGGAAGCCGATCTGCACCAACTGTAGTTGATGGATTGGTATATGTTGCTTCAAGTATGGGTGATATAGCATGCATCGATTCTGAGACTGGTATGAAGAAGTGGGGCTTGAATATGATTGAGAAATTTAAGGGAAAGAATACACGTTTTGGTTATTCTCAATCTCTTGAAATTGATGGTGACTTGGTGTATTGTGCTCCAGGTGGCGAGGATGTTAATATTGTTGCTTTAGACCGATTTACAGGTGAAACAAAATGGACTAATAAAGCTTATGGTGAGGTTCCTGCATACTGTTCGCCTACCATATTAGAATTTCCTACTCGTAATGTATTGGTTACTTTTTCTGATAACGCACTTTTTGGCTTAGAATCAACAACAGGTAAATTGCTTTGGTCTCATATGCAAGATACACTTTGCGATATTCATGGTAATACGCCTATCTACGAAAATGGTCACCTTTATTATGTGGCAGGTTGTGGTAACGGAACGGTTAAGCTTGAAATTTCTAAGGATGGAAGCCAGATTACTGAGGTTTGGAGAAATAAGAAACTCGATAATATTATGGGTGGAGCTGTAAAAGTGAATGATAAGATTTTTGCATCGGGACACCGTAAAAAGAAATGGAAAGCTATTGATGCCACTTCAGGGAAGATGGTTGATAGTTTAAAATTTGGACGTGGCGCAACCATTGCTGCTAACGGTCTATTGTATTGTTATAACGAGCAAGGAAAAGTAGCTTTGGTTAAAACTGAACCTAATATGGAGATCATAAGTCAGTTTAGAGTGAAGAAAGGTACGAAGGAGCACTTTGCTCAACCTGTTATTAATAATGGTATCTTGTACATTCGTCATGGCAAAGTTTTATTGGCTTATGATATAAAAGCACAAGGATAAATCTAAGTTATAAGATGTGAGATTTTGATCTCACATCTCATTTCTAATTATTCAAATTATAGAAGATGACTAAGAAAATATTTATTTGCGGTTGCGAGAAAGATGGGAAGATTGAGAAGAAATCTGTAGAAAGGTTGATTCATAGTCTGGAGGAGAAAAATATTGGATATACTTATATCGAAGATCTTTGCGGAAGTGTTCTCAAAAGCCCAGATGATTTAGAAAGTTTATATACAGCTGAAGATGCACTTGTTTTTGGATGTCAGTCGCGTGCCATGCAGCATTTGATTGATAATACAGGTAGGAAGATAAAAGATAGCAATACCGAATATTATCATATCGATGATGAGGATGGCAACAAACTTGTTGAAACAGTAAAGACGGATAACCCGAAAGCCTTAAAAATAAAGTATGCCGATGAGTGGAAGCCTTGGTATCCTGTAATTGACTATGAACGTTGTAATGGTTGTCGAAAATGTTTAAACTTCTGTTTGTTTAGTGTCTACTCTGTCGAAGATGACGGTAGTGTAGTGGTTTCAGCATCGGCAAATTGTAAGGATATGTGTCCTGCATGTGCTCGTGTATGCCCACAAAACGCTATTATTTTCCCTAAACATCAGGAAAGTCCAATTGATGGAGGAGATGGTGAAATGTTATCGGGAGATAATGTATTGGAACAAATTCAGAATGACGATGTCTATTCGGTATTAAGTGCACGCAGAAGTAATTTTAAAGTTTCTTTATTAAAAAAGGAACAATTGAAAGTGGCTGAGGAGGAAAAAAGAGCCTGCTGTGCTGGAGCTGAAAAGGAAGAGAAGAAAGAGGAAACTTGTGATTGCAATTGCAAGGATGAGGGATCGGATAAGAACAGTTGCTGTTAAGTTCTTTTATATAACTCTGGTAGATTTCAAAACTAAAAGGTGGCCTCTTTTTAAAGATTTTTCGGTTAACGAAAGCTTTAGAAAGACCGGGAAGTTGAGAACTTGTTCGAAAATCACCCGGCCGCACTTAAGCTTGAGGCAAATAAGAAAGATGTTTTAAAAGCAGCCTTGATTTTTTTTGCTTCGTTTTTTGGATCAAGCCAAAAAATGAAGTCTGGTTTATTCGCAAAGCTCATGAGCTCGCTAGCTCGGTTGGGCGAAGCACCAATTTATTAAGAAAATATGATTTTAAGATTAGGAAATAGAATAATGCGCCAAGTGGATTTCCGCTTATTGTGGAAGATTGCTTACAACTTAGGTTGGAAAGGCATGCGTACTGTGGCAAAGCATAAAAAGAGATTGAAAAAGGGTGAATTATTTCCTGCATTTCTTATGATTTCTTTAACCGACAATTGCAACCTGAACTGTCAGGGCTGTTGGGTGAGTATTGATAATAAATCCAAAGGGATGGATGTTGATACACTTAATAATGTGATTGAATCAGGAAAGAAGAAAGGATCATATTTCTTTGGCTTGCTTGGAGGAGAACCCTTAATGTATCCTCACTTATTTGAGGTGATGGAGAAACATTCCGACTGCTATTTTCAGCTATTTACGAATGGTACGCTTTTATCTGATGAGTATGCTCAGCGTATGCGTCAATTAGGAAATGTATCCCCATTGATTAGTGTTGAAGGCTTAAAAGACGTGAGTGATGTGAGAAGAGGTGCCAACGATGTTTTTGGTAGAACGATGAAAGGCGTTGAAGCTTCGGTGAATAATAAACTTTTTACTGGTGTTGCAACTTCAGTTTGTAAATCGAATTTTAAGGAATTGGTTAGCGAAGAATTTGTAAACGCTTGTATCAAAAAAGGCGTTCATTATTTGTGGTATTACATTTACCGACCAGTGGGAGCTCGTCCAACGACAGAATTGGCTCTTTCGGAAGAGGAGATTTTGGAGTTGCGTCAATTCATGGTTGATATTCGTGTGAAAGCACCGTTAATGATTATCGATACCTATTGGGATGGAGAAGGTAAAGCAATATGTCCTGCTGCTATTGGTTTGAGTCATCACATTAATCCATTTGGAGATATTGAGTTCTGTCCGCCTATTCAGTTTGCCAAAGAGAACATTGGTAATGGAGAGAATTTAGATTCTGTGATTGAGAATTCTGACTTCCTTAGAAATATGAGAACAAGAGTAACGGATAAAACTCAGGGCTGCATTTTATTGGATGATCCTGAATATCTAAATACCATATTAAAAGATTCTGGGGCCTATGATTCTTCGAACAGAAATACGGGCTTTAACGAATTAAGTCAAATGAGACCTTGTGCTGGTCATCATATGCCAGGTAAGGAGATTCCTGAAAAGAGTTTTGTTTATCGCTTTGCTAAGAAATATTCCTTTTTTGGATTTGGAGCATACGGATAGACAAATACAATGTTCGCTCACTGAGCGGAGTCGAAGTGGAGCCAAAGTGAAGTTGAAGTGAGTGGAAGTTTTAATAATCGGACAATTTAGCTAATTGAAAAATGATATTAAGAAATAATAATTCTTCAGGAGATTTGGGTAATAGCCTACCTCAGTCACCTGAAAAACTGAAGCAGATAAGAGATCTTATTCGCGATTATGCTGCGGAGAGAAATCTGATTCCACCTTTACAGGAAGAGGAAGTGATCTTTCATTCGGGTGAGTTGATTAAGAAGCATCCCGAGCTTTTCTTGTTTCAGAAATTATTGGCTGTGATGATTAATAATCACGCATGGCACGATATTGTTTCTAGCATTCCTTTCAATCGAAGAATTTTACTT
>Ga0209272_10001673_pt1 | contig 13654 bp, 10 predicted proteins | sample tdDd002_FD_187125 | JGI IMG/M metagenome (GOLD analysis project Ga0209272, IMG submission 187125) | Marine sediment microbial communities from the Atlantic coast under amendment with organic carbon and nitrate - tdDd00.2 (SPAdes)... | ecosystem: Environmental > Aquatic > Marine > Coastal >... | reverse complement strand
TATATACCCTAAGATTTACTTCACTATCACTTAATTTATATTATAACATTAAATATAAAGAAAAAAGTTAGCTAAGCTAACTTTTAACTATCATTTATATAATTCCCATTTCCTTACCAACTTCTTCAAAAACATCTACAGCTTTTGAAAGTTGATCTTCGGTATGTCCTGCTGTTACCATACAACGTACTCTTCCAGTGCCAAGTGCTACTGTTGGGAATACAATTGCAGATACATAAACACCTTTTTCTAATAGTTTTCTAGAGAATTCCATTGATTTTGCTTCATCTCCAATGATAACTGGTGTAATTGGTGTTTCACTTTTACCTGTATCAAATCCAAGTTTACCTAATTTTTCTTTAAAGAATCTTGCATTTGACCATAATCTATCTGTATATTCACTTGAATTCATTAATAATTTTATTGCTTCCATAATTGGCATAACAGCTGCAGGAGGTAATGCTGTACTAAATAAGATTGGACGTCCTCTGTGACTTAACCATTCTTTCATAACACTTTTACCAGCACAGTAACCACCTATAACGCCAATACCTTTTGATAAAGTACCAATACAGAAATCTACTCTTCCGTGTAATCCAAAGTGATCTACTGTTCCTCTACCACACTCACCTAATACGCCTGAACCATGTGCATCATCAACATATGTTAATGCTTCAAACTCTTCAGCTAAATCTACAATCTCTGGTAATTTAGCTAAGTCGCCATCCATACTGAATACACCATCAGTGATAATTAATACTGTGTTATAGTCTTTTCTTCTCTCTTCAAGAACTCTTCTTAAATCAGCCATATCACTATGTTTGAATATTGCTTTATCAGCTTTAGAAAGTTTTACACCATCAATGATACTCGCATGATTTAACTCATCAGAAATAATTAAATCACCTTTAGTTGTAATTGCTTGGATAACACCAGCGTTACAGTTGAAACCAGATTGGAATACCATAGCGGCTTCTTCTCTCTTGAATTCAGCTAATAACACTTCTAATTCCTCATGAATATCCATGTTACCTACGATTGTTCTAACAGCACCTGCTCCAACACCATATTTTTCAACTGCTTTTATAGCAGCAGCTTTTAAAGCTGGATGATTGGCAAATCCTAAGTAGTTATTAGATGATAAGTTGATAACAGATTTTCCGTTTAAAATAATTTCTGCTCCATTTTCACCCTCTAATACAGGTAGTTTTCTATAAACACCTTGATCTTTTAAACCTTGAACACTATCTTGTAAATACTTTAAATCATGAATATTACTCATTAAAGAACTCCTTTCACATAGCACTTTATTATTATAATTGCTCTCACAATTGTTCTCAAAATACACATCAATTGTACTATAAATTACTCATTTGTACAATATATCGAACAAAATTAATCGTTATAATATAATATTATCACACCTGTTGAAATATCTTTGTTTAGATTAATATAACGATGCTCTTTTTCAGCTAAAAAATTGATCGCATCTCCAGCTTTTAATGTTATCTCTTCAGCACCTATCTGAACTTGTATTTCTCCCTTTGTAACCATAAAATACTCTTCTACACCCTTAACATGAGCTTCAGAATAATGTTCAGAATCTGCTTCTAGTTCTACAGAATACATTTCAAATTTTTTGTCTGCACTATAAGGGAAGTATGGATAGATTGCATATTTCTCATCTTCTTGTGTCAATCGTTTGATTTGCGATTTTCTTACCACATTAAAGGTTTCGGTCTGCTCATTTAATAAAGATGTAAACGAAACTCTTAAACCATTGGCAATCTTCCAAATCGTACCGACCGAAGGATTGGTCTCACCTTTTTCTATTTGAGATAACATACTTTTACTGACTTGTACGATCTCTGATAACTTACCTATACTGTAACCACGTTCTTCACGCATTTTTTTTAAATTTATTCCAATTAGTTCATTAACTTCTTTCATTAGTCACCTCAAAATAAGTGTATCACAGATTTCAAAAAAAAATAACTACATCAGATAATGTAGTTACAAGAAAGAATATTCTATTAATAAAACATTTGGAACATAACCATGAGAATAGCAACTACACCAAGGATTAACGCAACAATTGGTAATACAAACTGAAGCGCAGCAATAATCATTGCTAAGATATCCTTTGATGAAAACTCCATCTCATCTTTAATATCCAGATGTTGGTCGTCAAGACCAACATCTGAATGATTTGCTTTATAATTCATTTACTAAATGACATGCTACGAAGTGTTTATCACCTAAGTCTACTAACTCAGGCACTTCTTGAGAACATTTTTCAACAGCCATAGGACAACGCGTTCTGAATTTACATCCAGACGGTGGATTAGCTGGTGAAGGGATGTCACCTTGCAGAACAATTCTTTCTTTTCTATCTCTAGGGTGAGAAGGTGGTACTGCTGATAATAAAGCTTGTGTATATGGATGCTTAGGACGACCAAAGATCTCATTCTTTTCAGCTAATTCAACAATATTACCTAAGTACATTACAGCAATTCTATCTGAAATGAATCTAACTACAGATAAGTCATGCGAAATGAATAAATAAGTTAAATCCATTTCTTTTTGTAAGTCATTCAATAAGTTGATAACCTGAGCTTGAATAGATACGTCAAGTGCAGATACGGCTTCATCACAAACAACAAATTTAGGATCTAAAGCTAATGCTCTAGCAATACCAATTCTTTGTCTTTGTCCACCAGAAAACTCATGCGGGTATCTCTTAATGTGATAAGGAGACAATCCACATTTCACAATTGTTTCTGTTACTTTATCTTGTAACTCTTTACCTTTAAATAATCCATGCTCTTTTAACGCCTCACCAACAATTTCACCAACTGTCATTCTCGGGTTAAGAGAAGAATACGGATCTTGGAAAATGATTTGAACTTCTGTTCTAAGCTCTCTCATTTCTTTTTTTGATAATTCCATGATGTTTTGACCTTGGTAAATTACTTTACCTTCAGTAGCATCAAGTAATCTGATTAATGTTCTACCAGTTGTTGATTTTCCACAACCAGACTCACCAACAAGACCAAGTGTCTCACCAGCTTCAATATCAAAAGATAAACCATCTACGGCTCTAACATGACCTACAACTTTTCTTGTAACGCCACCTCTAATTGGGAAATGCTTTTTAAGACCTTCAACACGAATAATCGGTTGCTTTTCTACGTTACTCATTACTTATTTCCCCCTTTGTCGTATAGCCAGCATCTTACTTTTCTACCGTTAGGTAAGTCAAGTAATGGTGCATCTTTCTTGAAACAAATATCCATAGTCTTTTCACATCTTGTGTTGAATTGACAACCTTCTGGTCTGAAAAGTGGATTTGGTACACTACCTGGGATTGCATATAACTCATCGCCATTTGTACCCATATCAGGCTTAGAGTTCATTAATCCAATTGTATATGGATGCATTGCTTCATCAAATAAGTCAAATACATCTGCTTCTTCAACTACTCTACCAGCATACATAACAATAACTCTATCAGCAACTTCTGCAATAACGTTAAGGTCATGTGTGATGAACATAATAGCTGTGTTGTAATCTTTTTGTAAGTTCTTCATTAACTCAAGAACCTGTGCTTGAATTGTTACGTCAAGCGCTGTTGTTGGCTCATCTGCGATAAGAAGTTTCGGAGAACATGCAAGCGCCATAGCGATCATAACTCTCTGTCTCATACCACCTGATAGTGCAAACGGGTAATCATCGATTACTTCGTCAGCTCTTGGAATACCAACTGTATCTAATAAAGCAATACTTTCTATTCTTGCTTCTTCTTTGCTTAAACCTTTGTGAAGCATTAACACTTCATTTAATTGGAAACCTACAGTAAATACTGGGTTAAGTGAAGTCATTGGCTCCTGGAAAATCATAGAGATATCATTACCTCTAATCGTTCTCATTTCAGCTTCACTAAGTTCTAAGATCTTCTTACCTTCAAAAGTAACTTCACCTTCTTCAATAACTCCTGGAGGATTCGGAACTAATCTTAATACGGACATAGATGTAACACTCTTACCGCATCCAGACTCACCTACTATACCTAATGTTTCACCTTCATTTACATGAAAGTCAACACCGTCGATTGCTTTAACACAACCACCTTCAGTATAGAAATACGTTTTTAAACCTTTTACTTCTAGTACTTTTTTAGACATTCCCTTTCACCTCCATTATTTTTTAAGTTTTGGATCTAGTGCATCTCTTAAACCGTCACCAAGGATATTAAAGCTCATTACTGTAACAAAGATAGCTAAACCAGCTGGAATCCATAACCATGGCATAGACTCAATTTGCTTTTGCGTTAAGTTAGATAACATGTTACCCCATGATGCTTTTGGTGGTTGTACACCAAGACCAAGGAATGATAAACCTGCTTCTGAAAGGATTGCTCCTGACATACCTAATGTTGCATAAACAATGATCATTGCCATTACGTTTGGCCACAAGTGACGCGTAATTTTGTTACTGTCTTTAATACCTAATGCCGTAGCTGCTTCCATAAACTCTTGTTCTCTTAATGAAAGGATTTGGGCACGAATCATTCTTGAAATACCTGGCCAGCCAAGTAAACCGATGATTAACATTACATTGTAAATACTTGGTCCTAAGATTACTGACATAGTAATACAGATAAGTAAGAATGGGAATGCCATAACTACTTCTGTAAGTCTCATGATGATTGAATCTACCATACCACCATAGTAACCAGAAATTGAACCAATTAACAATCCTAAGAATACGTTGATAGTTGTTGCAACTAAACCAACTGAAAGTGAAATTCTTCCACCGTAAACTAATCTAGTGTAAATACATCTACCAATTTTATCAGTACCTAAGATATATGATTTGTTACCTTGTCTTTTTTGCTCTAATAATTCACCATCAGCAGTAATTGTAATTAAACCATTCTTATCTTCTTCACTCCAGTCAACAAATAATTCTTGACCGTTCATGTGATAGATTGCATAAGTTTTCTTTCTATCTGCTAATTTGTTGAATTTGTCGTGATCTTTTTGTAATTGTTTGTACTCAGCTGAAACCGAATCAGAGATATCTTCTTCTTCCAATTCATCAGTTCTTCTATTTGAACCTTCTTCACTGTGAGTAACACCATTATAAGTCACAACAGAAACTGTTTTAAGACCCATTTTCTTTTGGGCTAATTCAATTACATCACCATTAACTTCATAACGAACATATTGTTCTTCTTCGTTAACTTCAACTGGAGCTAATCTCTCAGTTACTGTAACTTCTTCACCTTCAACATTAACAATTGCAACTTCTTTATCATCACGAATTGTGTAGAAAGTCGTATCGTTAACTTTAATAGAATGGAAACTTAAATCTTCATTTAATAAATACTCTAATCCGTTTACAACAAACGTTGGATTAACTGGATCAGCGAAGTTTACTTCGATAACATCACCATTAGCTTCGTATTTAGCATAAGCATTTTCTACATCATACTCAACTGATTCTACATCAGCAACGAAGTCCATGAAGTTACCTTCTACTTTAACAACTTCTCTTAAAGTGAAGTCGTCTCCTCTGAACATATAAGTTTTTCCAGTTGTATCTGACATAACTGTAAATGTAGATGGTTCAACTTCATCATGTTGTGATAAGTAAACTCTCTTCATTTCAGGATCATCAGCTGTTGAAACTTGTGATTTTTGCTCTTCTTTGAAGACAAATTTACCATTATCATCTAAGTAATGAATTGTATGGTCATTTGGTCTTACTGTTATATAACTACCAGAAACACCTTCTTCAGGTAATTCCCAATCATACTCATATACATCTAATCTCCAAGGCATATTACCAGCTGGCATGTTACCTTCATTGTAATGGAAAGGCGTTACTATCGGTGCAATAATTGCTAATGTCGATAAAACAACTAATATTACTAATGAAACTAAAGCCATTCTGTTTTTCTTAAGTCTTCTAAAAGAGACAGTCCATGGCGATTCAATTTTTGTTCTAACATCTTGCCCGTTTTCTGGAGCTTTTTTGTTTTCTACCATTTTCTTCCCCCCCTTAGTTATACTTAATTCTTGGATCAGCTAAACCATAGCAAATATCTGCTAATAAGTTACCTGTTAGTGTTAAAATAGAGAAGAATAAAGTTGTACCCATTAATAAAGGATAATCTCTATCTGTAACAGCTTTAAAAGCAATTGTACCTAGACCTGGCCAAGCAAATAATCTTTCAGTGATGATTGCACCACCAAATAATCCTGGTAAAGCAAAACCTAATAATGTGATAATTGGAATTAAAGCATTTCTAAGGGCATGCTTATAAATTACAACTTTCTCAGCTAAACCTTTAGATCTTGCTGTTCTAACATAGTCTTGTCTAATTACTTCAAGCATAGCCGTTCTTGTAAATCTCATGTATCCTGCTGCACCTGGTAATCCAAGTACTAAAGCTGGTAATACCATGTGATATAGAACATCTTTAATATAATGCCATGTACCTATGTCTTTAGAACCTGGTTCCGCCATTCCGGAAATCGGGAACCAACCTAAATCAATTGCAAACACTTTGATTAACATTAAACCAAAGAAGAATGCTGGTACTGAACGACCTGCAAATGCAAATACCGTTACTGCGTTATCGAATAAAGAGTACTGTTTCGTGGCGGACACTATACCTGCCGGAATACCAATTAGTATACTAATTACTAAAGCCGTAGCTGATAATGCAAAAGTATTCCACATGTATAATTGGATTACTTTTGTAACTGGTTGTCCATATGCCGTTGAGTGACCTAAGTTTTGGTGGAACACTAACTCAGAAACCCATGCAGCATAACGCTCGATTACACTCTTGTCTAAATCGAATTTTTCTCTTAATCTTTGTTTTTCTTCAACTGTCATGTTAGGGTCCATCATTTTAGATGTTGGATCACCTGGTGCTGCAGCGTTCATGAAATAAACAGCGATTGTAATCATGAAAATTACAGGGATCAGTTGTAAAAATCTTCTGATCAGAAAAGTTCTCATTCTTTTACCTCCCCAAAGTTATACTTCCTTATAGTATGTTGTTATTTGAAAATATATATAAGCACTATATATATGTAACAAATGATTCTATTTAAGAATAACATATTCAAAGACTCATGTGTGTTTTATTATATACACATTTAGTGTAGAAATGTTTATTACTGTTAATAAAAAATTAATATTTTTTAACATTTTCTTTACATTTTTATAGCCCAGCATATGCTGGGCTATAAAGTAAGGTTTCTTTAAATTTTAGTTAATTAATTATTCAGCTAGGTAATCTAATTCGATATCTAAGATTTGAGAGATAAAAGTATCAAATGTATCTAACTCTAAATTATGAACTCTGCTGTTAACACCATTGATAACGGTTCCGATTGATACGAATAAGTAAGGAACCTCTTCGTTAGCAATTTTAGCCCACTCTTGATATAATTCAGCTCTTTTAGCTTGGTCATATTCTTTGTTAGCTAATCTGAAGATCTCGTTAGCTCTTTCGTGGTGGAAACCAATAGCGTTGAATCCGCCAAGAACGTCAGCGTCTTCACCAAAGATTTGTGTTGGATCTGGATCAACTGCTAAAGACCAACCCATGTTGTACATTTCGAAATCTTGCTTTTCGTATACTAAATCAGCAACTGCAGCAAATTCCATTAATAATCCTTCTAGCTCAACACCTAATGCTCCCCAGTTCTCTTTAGCAACTGCGATTAAGTTTAGAGGCCAGTCAACATCATTGTATGAAGTCCATACGATTGATAATTTTTCGCCATCTTTATCTAAGATTCCGTCGCCATCTGTATCAGCCCAACCAGCTTCTTCTAATAAAGCAGCAGCTTTTTCTGGGTTGTAGTCATAAGAAGTTAATTCAGAAGTATCAGGATAAGCCCAAGATACTGGAGAAATAGGTCCTAGACATGGAGCAGCAAAACCTTCCCATTGAGCGTCGATAAAGTCTTTTAAGTTAAGACCATACCATAATGCTTGTCTAACTCTCTTATCAGAGAATTTTTCTAATCTTAAGTTGAATCCGATGTATCTGTAAGAGTTTCCTAAGTATTCTTGTACTTCAGCGATTCCAGACTCAGTCATTGTATCGTAGTTTTCTAAGTTAGCAGAAACACTTGCAACATCTACGTCACCAGCATTAACTGCTGCTGCAACTGTAGCATCTGGAACTACCTTAAAGATAACGCCATCAATATTTGCTTTTCCTAAGAAGTAATCATCGTTAGTTGTAAATTGAACATATTGTCCAACTTCAAATACGTCAAACTTCATTGGTCCTGAACCCATTGGAGCAGAACTTAATTCAGCAAATTGCTCGAAATCATCCCAAGCATAGTAATCAGCTGATAAGATTCCGTATCCAAAATCAGCAATCTTAGCTACATTTGGCTCTTCGATTGTGAATGAAATTGTGTAATCATCAATTACTGTGATACCTTCAACAGTATCAACCTCTCCAGCTCTGAACGCCTTAACACCAACGATATCAGATACTGCAGAACCTCTAGAACCGATATAATCAGGACTAGCAATTGTCATAAATGTAAACTCAACATCTCTAGAAGTTAATTCTGTTCCGTTATGGAACTTAACGCCTGGAGTGATGCTGAATGTATAAGTTAAGTTATCTTCTGAAACTTCCCAAGTTGCTAAGTCAGCTGTAAATTCAGCATTCTTATTAACTTTTACCAAACCGTTGAATACTAAATCACATACGTTTGAATCGTATACTGAGTCAGAAAGGATTGGGTTGAATTCACCATCAAATGATGACATACCAACTGTTAATACGTTACCTCTTCTGATTGCTGGGTTAGCTTCTGCCATAGCAGCTAATTCAGCTTGTCTTTCAGCTTCAGCGTCAACTGTAGTTTCTTCTTCAGTTACATCATTTTCTTCATTATTTTCTGCGTTTTCTACAGCGTTTTCTTCTCCTGCATTAGTAGCTTCGTTATTATTTTCGCCGCAACCTGTTAAAGCTACCGAAAGAACCATAACCAATACCAATAACAGTATCAATGATTTTTTAAACATTCTTAATCCCCCTTAGATTAGTTATCAAACCACCCTACGTAGTTTGCAATGTTTAATTGTTTCCTGTTAGAAACAACTTACAATAAATATTATATAATTTTTATACTATTTCGTCAAATTTCGGAATTGTAATAAAAACCCCCCTGTACACCTTCATATTGCAAGCTTTTGTTAACAAATCTCCGGAATTGTTTCGGTATTGTAACATCTTTTATTTACTATCAAACAATCAAATGATTTAAACAGGGTTTTTCTGAAGCCAATAATTTTCTCGTTAAAAAGAGGAAATCCGTCAGTTCTGTTGAGAAAGAATCCCTCAACTCAGTAGCTCTCAATAATTAAAAGTTATTTTGATTTCACAGCATAAAGAACCCCGTTATCATTACGATAACAGGGTTCTTAGTTTTATTAATATAATAGGAAAAACATTAATTTGCTAATTATTTATCTAGATAAGCTCTACCAAAGTAGAATGTACCAAGTACTGTTCTTTCTACATCTTTCAAGTAATCTTGTTGGTGAATTTTATCTACATAATTGTAAACTGGAATAAACCAAGCATCTTCAACTAAAATCTTTTCAGCTTCAGCAAGCATATCATATCTCTCTTGACCCATTGCTTGTGATGAACTTTTGATTAATGCATCAAATTCTTCGTTAGACCACTCTGGTGAGTTAAGTGCATTACCAGTAATATATAAACCAATGAAAGTTAATGGATCAACATAATCACCAATCCAACCACCTCTAGCCAATTGGAATTCGTGTGTTTTTCTTAATTCTTGGAATACACCAAATTCCATTGAAGATACTTCCATGTTGATTCCTAGTTGAGTTTGTAATGCATCTTGCGTTTGTTGTGCTACCAATAAATGACCTTCAGTTGCGTTAGTTACATACTCAAGAGTTGGGAAACCGTCTCCATTAGGGAAACCAGCATCAGCCATCAATTGTTTCGCTTTTACAATGTTACCTTCCATATCATAGATATCAACACCATACTCTAATGCTTTGTCAGCAAATTCTTCTCCGTTAGCATCTTTAATTCCCGGAGGAATAAAGTTGATTGCTGGAATATTACCTGAGTTAAGCATATCTGCGATTGCTATTCTATCAATAACAAGTGATATCGCTTGTCTTACTCTAATATCTTGTAATTCTGGTACTTTATTTGCATTTATATTAAAGTAGTAAGTACCAGGTCTTGCTTCAATTTTAAAAGTAGGATCTTCTACTAATAGTCTTGGTATCTCAGCAGGTGGAAGTGTTGTATTAAAATCAAATCCGCCAGATTCATACTCAGCTAATGCAGCAGTACCTTCATTAATCATTTTAGCAAGAATTTTATCAATCTTAACCTCTTCAGCTTTCCAGTACATTGGATTCTTCTCAAGAACAATTCTATCTCCAGGAACATATTCAGTTAAGATATATGGTCCATTACAGATAACTGTAGTTGGATCAGCTGCCCAAGCGCCATCAGCTTTTGCCTCAACAGCATCTTGTCTTAGTGGTAATAATGTAGAAAAACCAGTTAATCCTACAAAGTAATCAGCAGGAGCTGATAATGTTACTTCAAAAGTTGATTCATCAATTGCTTTACATGAATCATAGTTAAACTCAGCAAAAATCCATGAATAATCTGAAGCAGTAGCAGGATCTGTGTTTCTATTCCAAGCATATTCAAAATCGAAAGCTGTTACAGCTTTGCCATCTGACCATTTCACACCATCTCTGATATGGAATGAATAAACTAAACCATCTTCGCTCACTTCATGACTATCAGCCATAGCATATACAGGTTTACCATCAACTTCTCTCATCAACCCTTCAAAAGTGTTGTTTATAACGTGACCTGAGTTAGTAGCTGCGCTTAAACCTGGATCCAAAGTTTCAATTGTTGCACCAAGATTCCAGTTAAAAACCATCTCTCCGGCTGGTTCTGTTGCATCCGTATCATCATCTGTTGTGTTGTTTGTATTATCTGTATTAGTATTATTTGAAACTGCATTATTTGCAGCATCATTGTTTGAATTATTGGCAGTATTATTTTCTCCACAACCTACAAATAATGAGAAGACTAATGCGAATACCAACATCAATGTAAATATTTTCTTTAACATTCTTTTTTCCTCCCTATTGTTGTGCTTCTACAATTAATAAAGAGCCTATTGCTAGGCTCTTCGAAATTAATCTAAGTAGTCTAACTCAATATCAAGAATTTGACTTGCAATATTATCATAAGTATCCATTTCAAGATTATGAACTCTGTTGTTTACACCATTGATAACAGTTCCAATTGATACGAATAAGTAAGGAACCTCTTCGTTAGCAATTTGAGCCCACTCGTGATATAACTCAGCTCTTTTTCCTTGATCATACTCTTGTTTACCCAATCTAAAGATTTCATTCGCTCTTTCATGATGGAAACCAATTGCATTGAATCCACCAAGTGCATCTGCGTCTTCTCCGAAGATTGCTGTTGGATCCGGATCTATTGCTAGAGACCAACCCATGTTGTATAATTCAAAATCTTGTTTCTCATAAACTAAATCAGAAACAGCAGCAAATTCCATTAATAAACCTTCAAGTTCAATACCTAATGCGCCCCAGTTTTCTTTTGCAACTGCGATTAAGTTTAAAGGCCAATCAACATCATTATACGATGTCCATACAATTGTGAATTTCTCGCCATCTTTATCTAATACACCGTCACCATCGGTATCTGCCCAACCAGCTTCTTCTAATAAAGCAGCAGCTTTAGCAGGATCAAAATCATAACTAGTTAATGCAGATGTATCTGGGTATGCCCATGATACTGGAGATATAGGTCCTAGACATGGTGCAGCAAAACCTTCCCATTGAGCATCGATAAAGTCTTTTAAGTTAAGACCATACCATAATGCTTGTCTCACTCTCTTATCAGAGAATTTATCAAGTCTTAAGTTAAATCCAATATATCTATAAGAGTTTCCTAAATATTCTTGAACCTCAGCTACACCAGCTTCTGTCATTGTATCATAATTTTCTAAGCTTGCTGTTACTTCCATAACATCGATATCACCTGAGTTGATTGCCGCTGCAGCAGTTGCATTAGGTACAATTTTAACAATAACACCATCAATAAATGCTCTTCCAAAGAAGTAATCATCAAATGAAGTTAACTCTACGTATTGTCCTACTTCATAAGACTTGAATTGCATTGGACCAGTACCCATTGGCGTACTGTTTAGAAGTTGTAATTCTTCCATTGTTTCGAAAGCATAGTAATTCGGGTTCAAAATACCATAACCAAAATCAGCGATTTTCTTTACATTCTTAGTTTCTATAGTAAAAGAAATTGTATAATCATCAATCACTTTAATACCTTCGATTGTATCTGTCTCACCAGCTTGATATGACTTCACACCTACGATATCAGCAACTGCAGGACCTCTTGCACCTGCATATTCTGGATCGGCAATCGTGTAATATGTGAATCTTACATCTTCTGCTTTAAGTTCATCACCATTATGATATTTTACACCTTCAGTGATTGAAAATGTATATGTTAACTTATCTTCTGATACTGTCCATGTTGCTAAGTCTGGTACAAATTCACCATTCTTATTAACTTTTACTAAGCCGTTAAAGATAAGATCGTTAACATCTGCATCATCTTTAGAATCTGAAAAGATAGGATTAAACTTACCATCTAATGAAACGACACCATAAGTTAATACATTACCTCTTCTAATAGCAACGTTTTTTTCAGCCATCGCTTCAAGCTCAGCTTGATCATCGTCTTCTTCAATTACTTCTGTTTCTTCGTTTTCCGTGTTAGCTGGCTCATTCTCTTCAGCCTCTTGGTTATTTGCAACAACATTGTTTGTATTATTAGACGTATCCCCACAGCCTACTAATACAGTCATTACAATCAATCCCATAACTAACAACAAAATTAATGATTTTTTCAAACTATCATCTCCTTTTCATTTAATATCCTATGCGTTTGTTTGTATACTCGTACATGTACACTTACAGTTTAGGAGTTATAAGGAACAAGGTCAAACCGTTGAAAAATCAGCTTTCCCCCTTGTAATCATTGAAACGACTGAATTGTCAGAATATTATTACTAATTCGCATAATGGATTTAACAATTGTTAAAAAAGATGTGTCTTCTATGTATCTAAAATACGTCAGTTTGTTAACATCATCACTTGCATTGTTACAAAAACGCAACAAAAGAAGCGCTAAGTTATTTGCGCCCCTCTCAAACTGCTATTAAAACTCTATAATTTAAATATGTTTGTACACATTGTCATAAAGTATTTAAGATTGTTTTATAAGAAAATCCATCTTAAATGTTATGTTGATAATTTATATCACAGTAACTATTATCTATTACAGAAAAAAAACCCAGCAACAGCTGGGCTCTAATATTACTTATTTAAGAAATCTAATTCAATATCTAAGATTTGTGCAGCAACACCATCATAAGTGTCTAATTCTAAGTTGTGAACTCTGTTGTTAACACCGTTAATAGTAGTTCCGATTGATACGAAGATGTAAGGTACTTCTTCGTTAGCAATTTTA
>Ga0209272_10001668_pt1 | contig 13686 bp, 15 predicted proteins | sample tdDd002_FD_187125 | JGI IMG/M metagenome (GOLD analysis project Ga0209272, IMG submission 187125) | Marine sediment microbial communities from the Atlantic coast under amendment with organic carbon and nitrate - tdDd00.2 (SPAdes)... | ecosystem: Environmental > Aquatic > Marine > Coastal >... | reverse complement strand
ATGGTCATGTCGAAGGTGATAAGTGTTTGTTTTTAGTGGCGAGTTTATTGAAAAAAGCTTTAAAACGAGAGATTGATTTTGTTGCGAGATATGGTGGTGATGAGTTCGTTGCTGTAATGACAAATATAGATTACGATGGTGCTTATTTGGTTGCTGAAGAGATGACCTCCAATATAAGAGAACATGCCATTGAACATACTTATTCACCTATTGAAGACATAATTACAATAACCATTGGAGGGTATACTCTGATACCAGAAGATGATGCTTCTATGGAGCAAATTATTCATAATGCGGATAATGCACTCTATAAAGCAAAGGACAAAGGTCGTAATCAAATCGCATTTTGGAATGATATTAAGGATAACTAATGAAAAAAGTATTTTTTTTGATTGCATTTATAGGTATTATTGGCATAAGTCTAATACCTTCTAAAGAGGCCAGTGCAATTGGCATTATTGGTGGAGCAGATGGTCCTAGAGCTGTATTTTTAGCGAGCACACATCCTGTAGACTCTTATATTGCAATTGGTGCAGTCGGTTTAATATGTATTGTATTTGGACTGGTTTTAATGAAAAAGAAAGGTACTGTGAATTAAATAACACTTTTACTTTTATTTTAGAATACTATAGTTTATACTATAAACAACGTCAAGGGTCTATGAGAAAAGCAACCACTTTTCTATTAATGGAGTCTAAAACGACAAAAAACGAATTTCGTTTTTTGTCGTTATTTTTTTTTGAAAGGAGTAATTATGCAAGCATTTAATCCAGAAGCAATAGGTGTATTTGGACTTGTTGTGACAGTATTTGTCTTTGGTTTAGAACAATTGGGTATTGGAGTTAAGGGTGGCGACCATACTGAGATTTCAAAAGAGGTATCTTATGTAGCATTTTGGTTTGGAGGTGTCGCTCAAGTATTAACAGCGTTTATGATGTCGATATTTGGCTTTGCAGGAGAAAAATCTACATTCCTAGCAACGGTATTTGGTCTTTACGGATTCTTTTGGTTGGTAGCGGCAAATCACTTTAGACATGGTGGTGACAAGAAAATGCTGGCTAATTTCTGTGGTGCGACAGGTGTCATAACCGCGTTCTTAACAGTTATTGCATTTAAGCTAGGATTGATATGGCCATTAGGTATTGTGTTGTTTTTAATCATATTACTAATGGGTGCATTGGTCATCGCTTTATCAGGTATCAAACCAAGTTTTATAAAAGTTGCAGGTGTCCTTAATATCTTAATCGGTATTGGTGGTTTATTCATTTTCTGGTCTGCAGTCACACACGGTTTACCACTATAATATAAAGGCATCATTTTCATAATGAAAATGATGCCTTTTCTTATGCCACTTTAACTTTTGGTTCCTTGACAATTTTAGTTTCCCAAACACCTGATTTGTAGATAACATATCCGATAATACAAATAACAAAGTTGCTGATAATCATAGCAAACCAAACAGAGTTGGTTCCGAGATTAGTGAACTGCTTGAATAAAATGATCATTGGTATTCTTAAAGCCCATAGTCTTCCGGCAGAAATGAGTAATGACAAGCCAGTATGACCTGATCCGATAAAGGTACCATTTAATACTGAAAAAGCTGCCATCAAAGGAATCGTTGCGATAATAAGTTTCAGATACCAAGTGGCTTGTTCGACAATTTCAGGAACATTGTTAAATTGTAATACTATATTCTCTGCGAAAATAAATATGATTGCACCACCTGCAACTAAGATAGCGGAGGACAATAGAAAACTTACTTTTACAGATTGTTTTGCTCTTTTTAGATTGTTGGCCCCAAGATTGGTACCAACGATTGCACCAAGTGCACTACCGATGCCCATTGCAGGCATTAAGATTAAGCCTGTAATTCTATTACCAATACCGAAAGCGGTCAGTGTTGAAACACCAAATCCGATAACAAATCTATTCAGAACACCAAATCCAAACGATGACATCACACTACTAATTGAGGCAGGAAAACCAATCTTAAAGATATGTGTAATAATTGTTTTATCCAGTTTAAGATCATGATAATCCAATTTCATATGGCGCTTGCTGTCTTTGAATAAAGAGGCAATAGCAAAAGTTATAAATAAACCTCTAGAGAGTATGGTAGCAATTGCAGCACCTGCAATACCCATATCAAATACAATCATAAAAATAGGATCTAAAATGATATTAAGTGTTACTGACAGTATAGAAAAAAGCATTGGTGAAAAAGTGTCACCTTGAGCTTGTTTGATTGAATTGAATGTGAAAAATAGGAAAATAGTTGGTAATCCTAACATCATGAGTCGAAGGTAGGTAATACCATTTTCTAACACCATATCCGTTGCACCGAGTAGCGATACAATGTTGGGTGTAAAGATGGCTCCGACAATACCGAGAATTATGGATGCCAAGAATGAAAAGGTTAAAGCTTGTGCAGCAACCTGTTTGGCATGAATTTCGTTATTCGCACCAATATATTGTGAAATCAAACTGATACAAGCAGTAGAAATACCCGTTCCAAGTGCGAGTAACATACCTATTGCTGGAAATATCAAGACAATTGCTGAGAGCATTTCTCCTTCAAATCCTTTGATCATTTCATATTGACCTACCCAGTAGGTATCTGCTAAGTTATAAAGCGTCTGCATCAAGTTTGACATCATGACAGGCAGTGCCATTGCCAAGACGACTTTGTACATAGGTGCTTTTAACATCATTTCTTTTTTGTTTTTCATTAGACCTCCTAGATGAACAAATACTATTATAGCATAGATGTTTCGGTAGTCAAATGTTTCGTGTACAGAAACATTAAATTGTCAGGCGGCATCATTATAGTTTCATAAATTATATGGTATTATATTGAAAAGGAGACTCATATGTTATTAGAAAAATCTGTTATAGATAAAATGACTCTGTTAGACATTATAGATCAGGATATCAATGTTTATAAAGAAGAAGATTTTGATTTGAATCATGCTTCTCAAGAGTTGTTATCTAACCATCAAAAATTTATCATGATATATAATCAAAAGAAGTGTGCGATATTATCTACTTTTGACTTGTTAGCATTACATGCAAAAAAAGAATCCTTAGCAGATGTGAAATGGCAAATACCTTTAAAGGCCTCATTGACGTTTAGAGAATTCTTAGACCAACACGATCCTGACAGCAGATATTTTACAGTAATCAGTGATTTAGGGCATGGGTTTATTGATAAACATAAAGTACTTTCTATGTATCAAAAAATTGATGAAGAGAATAATGCTTTGATTACTTCAATTTTAGACAATATCGATTTAGCAATCAGTATTGTGGATACCGACTCTAGGGTCAAATTTTGGAACAAAGGTGCCGAAAAATTGTATGAAATATCAAGAGATAGGATATTGGATCATGTTCTGACGGATTATTTTCCAAACGCACTTTTACCAACTGTGGTAAAAAATGAGCAGAAAGTTGTTAATGTCTATAACCTACCAAGAGAGAATTGTCATAATCTGATTAGTGCGAGTCCACTTTATAGCAAAGGGATTCTCATAGGTGCTATTGGATATGATCGAGATATATCTGAACAAATTAAAATAGCTGAAAACTTGCAAGTGACTGAAAGCAGTTTAGAAGTATTACAAAAAGAATTACAAGCAATTGGAGAAGAACGTTATTCATTTGATAATATGATTGGGGAAGATCCAAGCTGGAAAGAAGTTGTTAAATTAACGAAAATGGTTTCTAAATCCATGTTGAGTATATTGATTTCAGGAGAAAGTGGTACAGGCAAAGAAGTACTTGCAAGAGCGATTCATATTGAAAGTATGAGAAAAGGTTATTTTGTGCCAATAAACTGCTCGGCGATTCCAAAAGATTTATTTGAAAGTGAATTATTCGGTTATGAGTCAGGCGCTTTTTCTGGTGCAGCTAAAGCTGGTAAAGTCGGGAAATTTGTATTTGCAGATCGAGGGACTATATTTCTTGATGAAATTGGGGATATGCCTTTAGAAATGCAGGCAAAACTTCTTAGAGTTTTAGAAGATGGTGAAGTGACCCCGGTGGGAGCCAATGAACCGATAAAAGTTGAAGTTAGAATTATTGCCGCTTCAAATAAAGATCTGTTAGACTTATGCGATCAAGGTTTATTTAGAAAAGATTTATATTTTAGACTCAATGGAATAGCGGTACATTTATCACCGTTAAGAGAACGACCACAGGATATTAAGTTGCTGGCAATTAAATTTTTAGAAGATATGAAAATTGTATATGGCAATAAACAGTTAAAATTGCCAGATTATATACTTGAAATGTTATGTAATTATCACTGGGAAGGTAATATCAGAGAGTTAAAAAATATCATTGAGAGAATGGTTATCCTATCAAATAATAACGGATTAGTAGAAATATCAGATAGATTTTTACCCGACGTTATTAGAAATATGGCTATTAGTATGAAAGTAGGGCCTTCTTACTCGTTAACGGACTTATTAGAAAAGACTGAGAAAGAGGCAATAACAGAGGCACTGTCTCAATCAAAGTCGAAATCTGATGCCGCTAAACTCCTAAAAATACCTAGAAGTACATTATATTTTAAGATGGACAAGTATGGTATCAAACACGCGTCAGAAAATTGACACAGCGTCAGAAAATCGACGGCGCGAAAAGTTTTTTTAATTTTGCTAAAAATTTAGAAAACTCAGAAAAGTCGCTAATTTCAATCTGAGTAGAATGAATACGAAATTAGTCTAAAATCATTGGAAAACATTATCAATTAGATGCGTCAGAATACTGACGCATCTAATTTTTTTACCCACTAATTTACCCATTTTAACTTGGCATGATATATGCATTATATATAAGAAAACTATGGGGGAAAGATCGATGAGAATACAAGAACATCCAGTTTTGGATTTTAAAAAAGGGAAAGAAGTTGAATTTACTTGTAATGACAAGACCATTATGGGATACGAAGGCGAAACCATAGCAGCTGCTCTTCATGCATCAGGTGTGAAAGTGTTAAGTCACAGTAGTGAAAATCATAGACCGAGAGGGTTCTATTGTGCTATCGGTAATTGTTCTTCTTGTTTAATGGAAGTTGATGGGATGCCAAATGTTAGAATTTGTACAGAACCGTTGAAAGCGGGGATGGTTGTATTGTCTCAAAGTGGTAAGGGGGAAATTCGATGAAGCATGTGGAAGTATTTGTTGTAGGAGGCGGACCTGCTGGATTGTGTGCAGCTATATCTGCAGCAGAGTCGGGCGCTGATGTAATAGTCGCTGAAAGAAGTTCTATCTTAGGGGGACAGTTAATCAAACAGACACATATGTTTTTTGGATCTGAAAAACAATATGCTGGTACTAGAGGAATAGATATAACAGATATCTTAATCGATAAACTAAATGAAATGGACAATGTCAAAATATTAAAAGATACAACGGTATTGTCTGTATATGAAGATGGTGTTATTTCAATAGAAGAAAATGGTGTTTATAAAAAAATTAAACCAGAACGTATTATTATTGCAACAGGTGCTTCTGAAAAATCATTAGCATTCCCAAATAATGATATGCCGGGAATTTATGGTGCTGGCGCAGTCCAAACACTTATGAATATCCACGGTGTAAGACCTGGACACAATGTTTTAATGGTTGGTGCAGGTAATATCGGGTTGATTGTATCTTATCAGTTGATGCAAGCTGGTGTTAATGTAAAAGCGATTCTAGATGCTTCTCCTACTATAGGAGGTTATTTGGTACATGCATCAAAAATTAGACGTATGGGTGTACCAATTTTAACAAGACATACTGTAAAAAGAGCTGATGGTACAGACTCTTTGGAAAAAGCAACTATCGTTGAACTCGATGAAAAGTGGCAAGAGATTCCAGGATCTGAACAAGAATTAGATGTGGATGTTATGTGTGTATCAATTGGCTTATCACCACTATCAGAACTTTTATTCCAATCAGGGTGTGAAATGGCATATATAAGGGAGTTTGGAGGTTATGTACCACTTAGAAGCATCAATCTGAAAACTTCTCAAGATCATATTTACATTGCAGGTGATGTAGGTGGTATAGAAGAGGCAAGTAGTGCTATGGTAGAAGGTCATATTGCTGGATTGGCTGTAGCAAAGAGTATCAATAAAGTTCATGAAAACTATGACTTACTTTATAAAGATTATCATGAACAGCTTGCATCACTTCGAGCGGGTCATGCAGGGGATCATATTAGATCGGGTTTAGAGAAGGCGACTATATAGGAGGACGTATGTTAGAAAAAACGGGTATAGCATCTGAAGAACAAATAGCAAGTAGTTTTCCTTCTATGGAAAGATTAGAAAAAGGTCCTGTGGCTGTCATTGAATGTTTTCAACGCATTCCATGTAACCCATGTGCTACATCGTGTAAAAAAGGTGCAATAGTACCTTTCGTAGATATAAATGATTTGCCGGATTTGAATCACCAGAAGTGTAATGGTTGTTCATTATGTGTATTCAATTGTCCAGGTCTAGCGATAATGGTTGTTGACTATACTTATTCAGAGACACAAGTCAGTTTTAAATTACCATATGAGTTTTTACCACTGCCTTTAGAAGGATCTACTGTAATGGGTCTTGATAGAAATGGTGACGCTATTTGTGACTGTGATGTTTTAAAAGTAACGAATTCAAAAGTAATGGATAGAACACCACTTGTGACCGTGGCAGTCGATAAGAAACATCTTATGACATTTAGAAATATAAAGGTGGTGCAAGATGGAAGATAAAACAATAGTATGCAGGTGTTCTGATATAACAATTGAAGATATTAGAGAAGCAATAAAAAACGGTTATGAAACATTTGAGGAATTAAAACGTGTTTTAAGAACCGGAATGGGTCCATGTCAAGGAAGAACTTGCATGCCTATTATTTTAAGAGAAATATCAATTATGACAGGTGTACCAATTGAACAATTGACACCGGGAAGAAACCGTCCACCTGTGAATGCAATTAGTTTAGGTGCCATAGCGGATCAAGAGGAGGAAGCTGATGAATAAGACTGCTGAAATCGTAATAATCGGAGGTGGTATTTCAGGTGCTGCTATCGCTTATAATCTTGCTAAAAAAGGCATGAAGAACATTATTGTTGTAGAGAAAAAATTTATAGCAAGTGGTGCTACAGGTTCTTGTGGTGCTGGTATCCGCCAACAGTGGGGTACAGAAATGAATTGTAAGATTGCTAAAATGTCATGTGAGTTTTTCGAAACCGCTAATGAAGTTTTAGAATATGATGGCGACATTGAATTTAAACAGGGTGGTTATTTATTACTGGCCAGTTCGGAAAAGGAAAAAGAGCAATTTAAGAGAAATATTAAACTTCAGAATTCTCTTGGAATTCATTCCAAAGAATTAACCTTAGATGAAGCAAAAGAAATTGTACCAATATTAAATACTGATGATTATGTAAGTGCTGCTTATTATGAAAAAGATGGTCATTTAAATCCATTCCATACAACTCTTGCATTTTCAACTGCTGCAGAGCGTTTAGGTGTTGAGTTCATGAAATATACAGAAGTAACTGACATCATTGTTGAAGGTGGCAAGATAAAAAGTGTTGTAACGGATAACGGAATAATAGAAACTAATAAAGTCGTTAATGCAGCAGGTGGCGATTCACAGTATGTTGCTAAAATGGCAGGGGTTGATATTCCGGTTTATTCTGAAAGACATCAAATCTTGGTGACGGAGCCTGTTGATCCAATTCTATCAACGATGGTAATGTCATTTACAGGTAATTTTTACTGTCAACAAGTACCGCATGGCGGTATCGTGATGGGACGTGGAGATGCTGGTGAACCTAGAGATGGCAACATTAATTCGGGATGGCATTTCCTTGATGAGATGGCAAAGACGATCACAAACTTGTTACCACCTTTAAAGAAAGCGATGGTTATTAGACAATGGGCTGGTCTTTATAATTTAACACCTGACAGACAACCGATATTAGGACCTGTTTATGAAGTTGAAGGTCTATATTTAGCGGTTGGATTCTCAGGACATGGATTTATGTTTGGTCCAGCAACTGGAGTTTTAATGGCTGAAATGATTATGGGTGAAAAGACATCAATAGATATAAGCGCATTAAATCTTTACAGATTCGCAAAAGGTGAATTGGTATTTGAACCATCTGTTGTATAAAGAAACGATGCGTGTTATAGTATAACTGTAATTTTAGAAATTTATTTTACACTAACTATAATTCTGAATGTTGAAAAAATTATATGATAGTCTATAATAAGATTAGAAGGAATTGACTAAGTAAGTTGATATTAATAGGAGGGAACAATTGAAAGTACTTAAAGTTGCAGTTGAAAAATGCATAAGTTGTGGTGCTTGTGAAGAAAAATGCTCTACATTGTTTAAAAAAGAGAACGATAGAGAGAAATCATGTATTCAGATAAATCCTAAAAATGGTGGTAGAGTTATTAATGTCTGTAATCAGTGTGGACGTTGTATAGATGTCTGTCCTCCAGAAGCACTAAAAAGAGATGCATCGGGTATTGTTAGATTAGATGCAAAAAGATGTGTTGGTTGTTTAATTTGTGTAGGCTTTTGTCCAACGAGTGCCATGAGGCAACATGATGATTATTTAGTACCTTTTAAATGTATTTCATGTGGTCAATGTGTAAACGTCTGTGAGCAAGGTGCATTAGTATTATAGGAGGGCGAAATGCAAATCGAGAAATTAAGAAGTGAACATAAACTTCTAACGGAATTTAAGTATGATCTACAACCAATAGAAAAAGGGTATGCAAATCGTACGTTATATATCAATTTATCAGAAAATCATATAGAGTCACAACCCGTTACACAATTTATGAAAGATAAATTTGTCGGTGGAAAAGGCTTTGGATTGTATAAATTATGGCATGCCGTAAAGCCTGAAACAAGATGGCAAGATCCTGAAAATGAGATTATTATCGCACCAGGTCCAGTTGCGGGTATTACTCAATATCCTGGTACTGGAAAGTCGTTGGTTGTTTCTATTTCTCCATTAACAGATATGATTATCGACAGTAACGTTGGTGGTTATGTTGGACCGTTTTTAAAGTTCTCAGGCTGGGATGCTCTTGAGATTCAAGGAAAAGCTGAAAAGGATGTTATTATCGTCATAGATGGTAATGATGGTACTGTTAAAATAGAAGAAGCGCCATTAGAAGCTGTTGATGGACATGTTTTAGGTGAGCAATTAACTGAAATGTATGCTAAAGATGAAGATGATATGAGAAATGTATCTGTTGTGACTGCAGGAACGGCGGCAGAAAATACATTGATTGGACTTCTTAATTTTACTTTCTACGATACAAGAAAAAAAGTAGCTAGATTAAAGCAAGCCGGTCGTGGTGGTATTGGTACTGTTTTTAGAGATAAAAAAGTCAAAGGTATTGTTATTAGATATGCTGGAACTCACGGTAATATGAACAATGTTGATGATATTGCACCTATCAATAAAGCAGGTATCACAATTCATAAGCAAATTGATAAATTAGATGATGTTCAGTGTCGAATGAGACAGGTTGGAACAGCAAATATAGTTGAAGTAATGGATGCATATGATCTATTACCAACTCATAACTATCAATATGGTTCTCATAAAGATACAGTGAAGATAGATTCACATACATTTATTAAGAATTATTTATCACAAAACTCACCAGATGGTTGTTGGTATGGCTGTTCATTATCTTGTGCTAAAGCTGCTGAAGGATTTAAGTTGGAATCAGGTCCTTATAAAGGTGATAAAGTATGTGTAGATGGTCCAGAATATGAAACTGCAGCAGGTTGTGGATCTAATATTGGTGTGTTTGATGCACATGCAATCTTAGAACTTAACTTCTATTGTGATACTTATGGAATTGATACAATTTCATTTGGTACCTTAACTGCTTTTGTCATGGAATGTTATGAAAGAGGGATCATCACCAAAGAACAAACTGGTGGATTAGAGCTTACGTTTGGTAACAAATGGGCAGCTTATGAGTTGATTCATCAAATGTCTAGAGGTGAAGGGTTCGGTAAAATAGCTGGACTTGGTATTAGAAAAATGAAAGATGTCTTTGTGAATGAGTTTGGTGCTGATAGAGATTTCTTGAATGATATTGGTATGGAACAAAAAGGTCTTGAGTATTCAGAGTATATGTCAAAAGAATCATTGGCTCAACAAGGTGGTTATGGTCTGACTAATAAAGGACCACAACATGATGAAGCTTGGTTGATCTTTATGGATATGGTAAATAATCAGATCCCTTCGTTTGAGGATAAAGCCGAAGCACTTCATTACTTCCCAATGTTTAGAACTTGGTTTGGATTATGTGGTTTCTGTAAATTACCTTGGAATGATACTACACCTGAGAGTAATGCAACGGCGGACGAACCTGCAAAAATGCCTGAACATGTTCAAAATTATGTGAATATATTTAATGGTGTTACAGGGTTATCGATTGATAGAGACGAACTGATTAGACAATCAGAGCGTGTGTATAATTTCCAAAGAATCTTTAACATTAGAATGGGTAAAGGTTTAAGAGTACATGATGCAACACCATATCGTTCAATGGGACCTGTTACTAAAGAAGAATACTTATCAAGAGAAGAAAGATATGATGGTCAATTAAAAGATATCATTGGTTTAGATCCAACTGAAATGTCTTTAGAAGATAAGATGGCTGCAACTAGAAAACACCGTGAAGCTCAATATGAGAAATTAACGGATGCTGTTTATAAACGTCGTGGATGGACGCCAAATGGTGTACCAACTGTTGAAAAACTATCAGACTTAGGTATGGATTTACCAGAATTAGTTGAAGTGATTAATAAACATTTGTAGAAAAGAGACGTTATGATTCAAGTGAATAATAATCCGTTTCCATACGATAACAATATGACTATATCTGATATTTTAAAGAAAAAGAAATATATGGATCATATGATTGTTGTACGGATTAATGGTAATCATGTTAGACCAGAAGAATATAATACTAAAGTTGTTAAAGACGGCGATGATGTAAAAGTCATTCATCTCTTTGGTGGCGGTTAAAAGTGGACTCTGTCCACTTTTTTTATTCCTATACAAGATGAGTTCCGTTTATGCTAAAATGTTATAGGGGGGATACTTATGCAAAAGAAAAGCTTATTAACTACATTTTCAATCTCAGCCATTTCTGCGATTATTGGTATTGTTGTATTGTTAGGTACTGTGATGGTTGTATTTATGATAAATGATATTGAAGAGGCAGAGGAACTTATAGAAGAAAGTATACTATCTTACCAAACAGATCTTCAGGTTCCATTTGATGAACTGAGTGAGAAGTTTGATGAAAATCAAATTGGATATTATAATCAAACCAGTTCAATGTTAGATTTGACTAAAGAGTATTTATTAAAGTCGGATGGTTTATCAGATAAAGACGACATGGTGAACTCAAGTTTCATAATGAGGCAATTGAATCTTCTTCCTGAGTCACCACATGAAGGTTTTTTTGTATTAAATAATGATGGGGATGTTATTGTAGATGAAACGGGTTTCTTAAAAGGCAATCTAACAGATTTGGTAGATGATACCGGGGAAAAAGTGTTTTCGTATCCGTTGGAATCAAAAAACATATCAGAAATTTCTTTTTCATCTTCATGGGAAAACATGAATGGGCTTGAGACTTATTATGCATCCTTAAAAAAATTAAATGAAGACTATTATATAGGTTTGATGACGAGTAAAGATGCTGTTATGGAATTGTATAAAAACTACCATCTGTTAAAGTTTCAAAGTGTGACGGATATGCAATCTGCTTCCTATACAATTTTGGAGTTAGAAGGTAAATTAATTCTAGGCAATATCAATTTTACAAAAGCTGATATTGATCAGTTGATTAAAGATAGCAGTGTTGGAGAAGTTACTTATTTAGAACATGAAACATATGGGAATATATTTTATCAAGTTTACCCAGAACTGAACTGGATCGTTATCAATCAAAATCGACTACTCACTAAAATAGATCAATTTTTGAATGAAGAAATTGATAGAAGAAACTCTCAATTGGTTTTTATAATTCACTTGGTTGTTGTACTTGTAGTACTAATGGTTATTGGTTTTGCAGTACTTTCACAAAGGGTTAGAAAGAAAATTGAGCGTCAAATGGATGTGTTAACTATATCTGCTAAAGAGAAGAACTTGATAACAGAACCAGATATACAATATCAAGAGTTCAAACAAGTGGTAAAGGTTTTTAACAAACTTATTAAAGCTAAAGAGTACACAATAAGTTCAAAAGAAAAGAATAATGAGCAAGAGTGTAATCAGTCTTATTTAATAAAAATGATTAAATATCAACTGATAGATTCTAATGTATTGGCTAAAAAGGAATCTTTTGATTTAAAACAACTGATGTATGAATGTCTTGAAAGCCTGAAGTTGGAAAATTCGGTTTTTAAAGCAGAAATCATTTGTGAACAAGATATTGATATGACTCAAAATAAAACACTTATAAAAGGATTGGTTCAATTTGTTGTAACCAATTTAATTGTCAATTCGGGTTATTTAGATAAGAATACTATTACAATAGAAATATACGCAGACGATGAAAATGCACATCTCTCATTTACTAGAAATGTAAATAAAAATCAAAAGACTCATGAAGATATTATTTATGATTTGCTTGAAGAGATTGATGAGGTAGTAATGTCTAGTATCGGTGGTTCGCTTGATTATACGAGTTATGACCAAGCAGATAGAAAGCTGATAATCCATTGTCCGTTAGTGAACTAATTGACAATCATAGGCTTATCTGTTATTATAAATTTAATTGAATATCTTCAGGGCAGGGTGAAATTCCCGACCGGTGGTGATAGTCCACGAACTCGAAAGAGTTGACTTGGTGAAATTCCAAGACCGACAGTAAAGTCTGGATGGAAGAAGAATGAGTTGTATTTTTGCCCTGGTTTTTTGCCAGGGTTTTTTGATTGTAACAGCTTTTCTTCTATAATATAGTTATATTATAAGGAGGCAAAATGGAAAACAAAACTCGATTAAATTATTTAATCAAAATCGCATTATTAGGTGCTTTAGGTGGCGTATTGATGTTGATGAAAGCGCCGTTAGCAATATTTCCAAATTTCTTAACGATTGATTTATCAGATATCCCAGCAATAATTGGTGCATTAGTATTAGGACCTATAGCGGGTGTACTTGTTGAAGTTATGAAGATTTTAATTAACTTCATTTTAAACGGAAGTTTTACAGGTGGTGTTGGAGAACTTGCAAACCTCTTAATCGGTATATCGCTTGTATTACCAATAGGATTAATATATAAGAAGTATAGTCATGTGAAAGGTGCAGTTATCGGTGGTATTATTGGTACCATATCAATGACACTTATGGGAGCACTGTTAAATTATTTTGTGTTATTACCTCTGTATGCAAATTTAATGAATATGGAAGTTATGGATTTTGTTTATCAAGCAGAGCAAATTAAAATATTTGGTAGTTTAATGAATACGGAATGGGATTTAGTTCTATTTGGTATCACACCATTTAATATATTTAAAGGTTTATTACTTACAACGGTAACAGCACTATTATACCGATTTGTAATCCCGCCTTTAATGAGAATTCAAAACTAGGATATTTAATATCCTTTTTTTTTTTTTGTATACTATCTAAGCTTATAG
>Ga0209272_10001666_pt1 | contig 13686 bp, 10 predicted proteins | sample tdDd002_FD_187125 | JGI IMG/M metagenome (GOLD analysis project Ga0209272, IMG submission 187125) | Marine sediment microbial communities from the Atlantic coast under amendment with organic carbon and nitrate - tdDd00.2 (SPAdes)... | ecosystem: Environmental > Aquatic > Marine > Coastal >... | reverse complement strand
CCCTTATCCTAACCGCACTGGCGTTGTACATCTTTGGTAGTAAAAAGACTTACGCGCACCGTTATATCTATCCAGGTATCGCAGGTATGATCCTGTTCATCCTGTTCCCTCTTGCATATACGGTCAACCTCGCCTTCACTAACTACAGTGCGAAAAACCAGCTTTCTTACGACCGAGCACAGTCGGTTCTGCTTGATAGAACATTCCAAAGCGGCGACAGCTACCCGTTCACCTTGTACAAAACAGAAAACGGTCACCGTATCGTAGTAAAAAAAGGTGATGTGTTGCTTGCCACTGATAACTTCAACTTGGCGACACCATCAGCAGATATGGACCTTTCAGTGGTAGATTCTGTTGCGGGTGAGAAAGAGAAGATCAAAACCATCATCAAAAACAAAGCAAACTTAGGCGCTGTGGATCTACACCTACCAACAGGTGAAGATATTCGCATGAGCGGCTTACGTAAATTTGCGGCAGTGGTGCCACTTTACACGCTGCAAGATGGTGGTGAATCGATTTACAACAATCGTACTGGTGAAACTCTAAAGCCAAATATGGAAGTAGGTTTCTACCAACCTGTTGATGAGCATGGGCAGTTCACGGGTTCTACGGTTTCTCCAGGCTTTGTGGTTGGCATTGGCGGTAAAAACTTTGAGCGAGTCTGGAAAGATGACGGCATCAAAGAACCGTTTGTAAGCATCTTCTTTTGGACAATTCTATTTTCAGGTCTCACAGTCGGCTTAACTGTGATTATCGGTCTAGTGCTTGCGAGCGTTGTTCAGTGGGAAGCGATTAAAGGTCGCGCTGTTTATCGTGTACTACTTATTCTTCCATATGCTGTACCTGCGTTTATCTCGATTCTGATTTTTAAAGGTCTCTTCAACCAAAGCTTTGGTGAAATCAATATGGTGCTTGAAGCGCTGTTTGGTCTCAGCCCATCTTGGTTCTCTGATCCAATCATGGCGAAAGTGATGATTGTGTTCGTGAACACTTGGTTAGGTTTCCCTTATATGATGATTCTCTGTATGGGTCTACTGAAAGCGATTCCAGATGATCTATATGAGGCTTCTGCGATTGATGGTGCGAACTTCTTAGACAACTTCCGTAACATCACACTTCCGTTGATGATTAAGCCGCTAACACCGCTATTGATTGCGAGCTTTGCCTTCAACTTCAACAACTTTGTACTGATTCAGTTATTGACTCAAGGTGGTCCAAACATGATTGGTACATCAGAGCCGGCAGGTTACACAGACTTACTTGTAAGCTATACCTACCGTATCGCATTTGAAGGTGGCGGCGGTCAAGACTTTGGTCTTGCAAGTGCAATCGCAACACTTATCTTCCTATTGGTTGGTGGCTTAGCTCTACTAAACCTACGTTTCACTAAGCTGTCTCAGGATTAAGGAGTACCGACTATGGCAATGGTACAAGGTAAATCACTTAAATACCGTGTATGGGCGACACACGTTGCGCTGTGGATCTTTTTGTCAGCGATTATCTTCCCACTTCTGATGATTGTGGCGATTTCGTTCCGTGAAGGTAACTTCGCAACAGGTAGTCTAATTCCTGAAAATCCATCATTGGAGCACTGGAAGCTAGCATTAGGCTTTTCGGTGACGAATGCAGATGGTTCTGTTACACCACCACCATTCCCAGTGCTGACTTGGCTGTGGAACTCAGTGAAAGTGGCGGGTATTACCTCGATTCTTATCGTGGCGCTATCGACAACCTCTGCTTATGCGTTTGCTCGTATGCGCTTTAGAGGCAAAGACACCATCCTGAAAGCGATGATGATTTTCCAAATGTTCCCAGCAGTATTAGCGCTAGTAGCACTATATGCCTTGTTTGATAAGTTAGGTCAGTACATTCCATTCCTTGGTTTGAACACTCATGGTGGCCTGATCTTCTCTTACTTAGGTGGTATCGCGCTGCACGTTTGGACGATTAAAGGCTACTTTGAAACCATTGATAATTCGCTTGAAGAAGCGGCGGCGTTGGATGGCGCAACACCTTGGCAAGCGTTCAGATTGGTACTGCTACCATTGTCAGTGCCTATTCTTGCAGTGGTATTCATTCTTTCGTTCATTGGTGTCGTGGGTGAAGTTCCAGTAGCATCTTTACTACTTTCTGATGTAAACTCATATACATTAGCGGTTGGTATGCAGCAGTATCTATACCCTCAGAATTATCTTTGGGGTGATTTTGCAGCAGCAGCAGTTTTGTCTGCACTACCAATTACCATCGTATTCTTGCTTGCACAGCGCTGGTTAGTCGGAGGATTGACATCTGGCGGGGTGAAAGGTTAATAAGAACGATAAGGGCGACCGCATGGTCGCCCATTTTGTTTCTCAACTTAACATTATTGGTTTGGCCGCCGACAGTTAAGAAGAGTGCAACTCTGGCGTTACGCATAGCTGGCTGTTAGCTAGATTCCTTACTAAAAACTACTAACAGTTTTTGTAACCAAAACCCGGTTTGTCCCGGGTTTTTTTATGCCTAAGAAACCGTTGCAAGTATAAGAATTAAGACACGGAAAGATATCTGCTTGCTGACGGGATGCGATGCAGTATAGAAATGTATATGCAACAAAATCCTTGTTACATTGCCAAACTTGCTCGTTGTCTGCGGTGCCTGCTAAAACTCTCGATTGGATGGAGCGCACCCTGCGTAGCGCAGTAACACGTAAACACTCTCCTGTGACAGAGCTACCTTTCGGAATAGGTCAGCAAACGTTGCATCACCACCAAAACACGCTTGAATATAGTGATTGATCTCTTGGTCTTGATAACCTTCCACATACAGTGTCCTGACCCATTGATACTCAACAGCTTTAGTATTGGTTAATGTATTTGCATTAAGAGTTACTTGGCTCACACTCACAGAGTCCTTTGAAGCTAATCATTCGCTAGCGAATTTAAGCAAACAAAGATTAAGGAAAAATGACAATAGTGAGGCTTAACTGAAAGCTGACCAAAAAATGTGAGTATCAGGCTAAAGGCGTGCTAGTTGAGAGGGGGGGAACACCTAGAGGCGGATACCTCTAGGCTGAGAAGCTGTTTACTTGAGGTACTTAACGTGCGCTTCCATCTCTTCGCCAATTTGTTTGCGCATGTTCATTAAGCGAATCGCAGAATCACGTAGTTCAATGTCTTCTGCTGTTTCTGGAATCCATTCAGGAACGCTGGTGGGCTTGCCATGCTCATCTACCGCAACCATGATGACAATGCAGTGGGTTGTTAAGCGGTTTTTAAGCTCTTTAGGGTCACTTGCTTGCACGTCTATTGCAATATGCATTGAGCTTCGACCTGTGTAGATAACCTTGGCACTAACTTCAACCAAGTTGCCAACATGAATTGGTTGAACAAAACGTATACCACCTGCATAAGCGGTAATACAGTATTTACCACTCCATGCTGCGGCATTGGCATAGGCCGCTAAATCGATCCATTTCATCACGGCACCACCGTGAACTTTCCCCCCAAAGTTTACATCTCCGGGCTCAGCTAAAAAACGCAGGGTAGTGTCGCGTTTACCATTACTCATCTGTCAGTCCTTTCGTGTTAGAGGCAATTATAGTTATTGCTTATTATCTTAAATAACAAAGCTGTTAATTATCTGCAACATCTATTCGAGTTTAGACCGAAAAAGTTATTTGAGTGAGGTCTTAGCAAGTGTGAAGGGGTGTTAAGACATAGGAAACGCTCCCATCAGGAGCGTTGTAGTATGTATGAGGTAGGTGCTAAGAACCGGCTTTGGAGGCCATAACTTGGTCCATAATCGTCATGCTTTGTTCAAAGTAGGGGTTGTAAGTTAAGCGAGCATGTATCTTACCTGGCTCTACATATCCCCATGCCGAATACCAAATATCCTCCCCTTGAGCACATTGATCTTCAGCGCTTGATGTTTGACCATTGCCACAAATCAAGTTCGTGCCACCAATACCATAATTTGGGTTAGTTGGTGCAAAAAGAAGCCCCATGTGTGAACCGTTTGATATACGTTGCTCTGGAATGTTCATGCTAAAACGTGTTGAACGAGACTCTACGAGATCATGTTCTCCCTGCCAAACTATATGGCTATTGGGGTTCGACATTTTTTGGCTGAATGTGTCGATTGCAAACTGCGTGCTGATGACTTTGTCGCCTTCGCTTAGCAGCATAAAGACAGGCTTATTGTAGCTAGCGGCTTCAAGCTGTTCTCTCACGACCGAAGACGTTTGATAGTAAACCGCTGCAGCACTCATAGGCAAAGAGTTGTAACGCAGTGGATTATCTTCAGGGTCTTGATCGGCCCAAGTGATAAAGTGGCTGGCGAGTTCAGCAAATTGAACTGTGCTAGACCCCGGTTGAAGTGCTGGAGAAAACAGGAGAAGCCCTTCGATTGATGGGTCATCGATAGCTTCCGATGTCACTAAGTTTGCACCTGTCGAATATCCACCTAGCCAAACGGACTGCGAGTCTTGTTTCAATAGGGCAATATGATGCTTAACAACACCTTGCCAATCAGAAAGTTCTGGTAATTGTAGATCCCCAACTTTGCTTGCATGGCCAGGTAATAGAATCGTCCGTACTAAATAGCCGTTGTCAGCTAAGTGCTGGGCGATATCCGAAAATGAGTAAGGTGAGTCCCCTAGGCCGTGAACAAGCAATACGCCTTGGCCATTCGGTGTTGTGGGGCGGTATTCTCTCGGTAGAACCTGCGCAAGCTCTGATGATTTGTCGTCTGTGATAAATAATCGATTTTCAGTTAGCCATTGTTTTGTTTCATTGACATAGGCATCAAAGCTTTGCTGTGTATAGTTAGGCAATGCTTGAGCTTTATCATAAGCCGGGTCTATTTCTGAAGATGAACACCCAACCAGTGCTGCGGTAGTTGCTGCAGCGACGTAAAAAACGAATGCGACGGTTTTACGCTTCATATATTCGATGGATTCCTGACTATTTGGTGATTTCTTCATATTCCCCTTCAAGCACAGATTTTTGGTTTGCTTGAGTAAAGGCATTGCGATTCATTTTGATCGCTTTTTCAATTTTCTTACCAGTGATCAGTGCCACAATCATTAATGGAACTGCCACAATAAGACTAAATATTAGGGTAAAGAAACCAATAAACAGCGCCAAGATACCAGAAACAACTCTATTCATAATGCTTACCTCTTAATTGATAGGTTCACAATACTGCAAGGTAAATGAATGAAACATGAACAAGGATCAAAAAAGCCACTCTCATCCAATGAGAGTGGCAAATACGGGGGATTATTATTCGTTATAGTGTTGTGGAGATTTGCTCCCAGCGAACACTGAGAGCGATATCTTGTCGATGTTAGCTAGGTTATTTTACTGGGTAGGTTTTGTAGCGAACACCCATCATCTGTTCCATACAGTGAACCACTTGGCAGCTGTAGCCAAACTCGTTGTCGTACCAGATGTAAAGAACACAGCGACTGTCTTGAGCAATCGTTGCTGCGCCATCAACAACACCTGCGAAGCGAGAGCCAACGAGGTCAGTCGAAACGATTTCTGTTGATTCGGTATAGTCAATTTGGCCAGATAGTTCTGAGGTTAGCGCCATCTCACGTAGGTAAGCGTTAAGCTCTTCCTTGTCGGTGCCTTTCTCAAGGTTAAGGTTCGCAACTGCCATAGACACGTTTGGTGTCGGAACTCGAATAGCGTTGCCGGTTAGTTTACCAGCAAGTTCAGGTAGCGCTTTAGCAACGGCTTTCGCTGCTCCTGTTTCAGTTAGTACCATGTTCAGTGAAGCACTACGGCCACGACGTTCACCTGAGTGGAAGTTATCAATCAAGTTTTGGTCGTTAGTGAAAGAGTGAACCGTCTCGATATGACCAGAGGTGATACCGTACTTATCGTTCATTGCTTTCAGTACTGGCGTAATGGCATTGGTTGTACAACTTGCCGCAGAAACGATCTGATCTTCAGGTAAAATAACGTTGTCGTTAACCCCGAATACCACATTTTTAATGTCACCTTTGCCCGGAGCCGTAAGTAGTACTTTCTCCGCACCGTTACAATCTAAGTGTTGGCCCAAGCCCTCTGCATCACGCCATACACCAGTGTTATCAACGACCAATGCATTGTTAATTCCAAAAGAAGTGTAATCTACTTCTTCAGGCTTATTAGCGTAAATAAACTGAATGTAGTTACCGTTTGCAATGATTGCTTTACGTTCTTCATCAACGATGATACTGCCGTTGAATTGGCCATGAACTGAGTCGCGGCGAAGCAGACTCGCGCGTTTCTCTAGATCACCTTTCTTACCACCACGAACGACAACAGCGCGTAAACGTAGCGGGTAACCTGGGCCATTTTTCTCTATCAATAGGCGAGTAAGTAGGCGGCCGATACGACCGAAGCCATACAAAACGACGTCACGAGGTTCAGTAACGCTTTTTCCATCCATCGCACCCATCAAAGAAGTGTGAAGGAAATCTTTTACGCCGTGTGAATCATCGCGGCCTTGCCAGAATTGGTGAGCCAGTTGTCCGATGTCAACGCGACATGGGGACAACTCCATGTCTGACAAAGCTTTGATTAGTGGAAGAGTTTGTTCTGGGGTGAGAGGAGTGCCGGTATAACGGCGAGCAAGACGATGAGTCTTTATGATATCAATGGTTGCCGCGTTAACTAGAGTTTTACCAAAAAGTAGGACTTCTACGCCTTTTTCACGGTAAAGCTGACCTAGTAGAGGAGAAATTGATTCCGCAATCGTTTGGCTGATTTGCCAATCTAATAGATGTTTCTCTGGACTCATGTTTCGTTTGGACCTTTCACGTTTTGGGGACTGACTCTACTTTGCTTGTAGGGGGAGCAGGTAGAGAGAAATTAGCAATGTATTATTTTTGTAATTTTTATGCGGCAGGATTGTAATGCCTAACATCTTATTCTGCTAGTAAAAATAATTGCAGCAATAATGGCTGGGAATAGGGGGTTTTATAGGGCGAGTTGTTGATTTAAGTCGTCGGTAATGTCTATTGACAAAAAATAAAAAGCTCAGTTAATTCGCGAGTAAAAATACTCGTGCTACATAATTTATGTAAGTGATGATCACCTAAACGTATGAGAATGTGATTTACATATGTAATTCAACTTAAAACGTATACGACAAGCCGACAGAGATCAGATCGACTTTCGAACTAAAGCCGTTAATTGGATTTTGCAGTTCTGTGAACTGACCACTTATTATTTTTTTATCACCAGTGAAGCGTTGCCACTCCAGTGATACATTGACTTGGCGGGTTAGATCACACCTAACTCCAACTAAATAACTTTGACTATCTTTCGTTTTTCGCGCTTGGCCGTATTGAATATAAGGGGTGAATTGACCAATCTGATAATCTAGTCCTGCGTACCAATTCGCGTAGATACTTTTCTCCAACAAAGCCTCCGCTTGAAAGCGTAGACCTTGCCAGAGGTAGTAGCTCATGCCCGCCGAGAACAAATTCAAATCGTAAGTAATGTTTCCCATAGGGAGACCCTTTTGCACAGTTTTTACTTTAGAGTAAGCAATGTGCAACAAGTTATCGTCGAAATAGAACTCACTGGAGATACCAAAGGCGTAGTCAGTGTCTAAGCTGAATTTGGCGCCATATAGTTCGAATTCTTCTTCTTCGGGAATAGTAATATATGGTGAAACCGTCAACTGAACACTGTCATTAATTAACATATCCCAATCTACAGTGACTCCATCGTAATGGGTAATACCTAAGTTGTTACTGTAAATCTCTGGAGGCAAGCGCAGCCAAGGGTAAGCGCTGGATACATAGTAATACTCAGACATGATATAAAGGGGCACCCTTAGGCGTCCCGCTTTAAAACGTAGATTCTCATAGGAATACTCTAAATATGCGCGCTCCACTTCTGGGCTAGAAAACGTATCTTGTGGACGTTTGAGAACTTGAACGGCTCCCCTAAAGTTAGCACTCATTTGCCAGTCGAGCTGAACGCCGAGCGTCGTATCACAATCAAAGCACCATTCATCGTCGATTTCTCGGTTAAATAGAATGGGTGCTGAGTTATCACTCTTCGTAGCACTAAACGTCCCAAAACCACTTAGCCGTAAGTCGTCAGTTAACTGGATTTGTGCGGCACTCATCTGAGGTACTGAAACAAAAAACAGTACGAGAATGAGACTATATAGCTGACTATTCTTGAATATGATAGATGACATAAGCATCCTCTGGAACGAGATGGCTTGGCACATAGGCCACACCATTCTTATTGTGTTTAAGCCAATGGATGATCGCTTTCTCGCTCTCGTTTTCAATTTCAAATGGAGCAAGTGCTTTACCAGAAAAAGACTGTTTGGCCCATATAGCACTCATTTGGCTTGGGCTCTTATTCAGTAGAGTTCTGTAAAAATCATCTCTGTAATGTGAGGTTTTTGGTAAGTCCATAAGACGGGTTGGAGTCCCATTAATGTGAGATAACCTGCCTCTATAGAGCATTTTCACTTGGTGGGTACGTAATGCTTCAAGCTGATTATTGAACGTAATCACCATGAAATCATCCGCATAGCTTCTGTTTGCGTAGCAAAGCAACACAATTGTCATTGAAACCAGTAATGCTTTCGTGCAGAAAAAATCCCGCAACGAGATGTGGCTATTTCTCATTACTGTAATTCTTATTGATGTAATGAGTGACTGGATTTACATTTTTTTGCTTACCTTGCAAACTCACTAGAAGCCATTTCCTTATCGTTCTAACCTGAGACGTTGATATTTCGATTTGTTATTTATGGTCTGTTTTTAATAATCATCTACACTTAATCTTTTAGAACTAAAAATTTGATTCAAGGATTGAGATCAAATGCTTTTGACAAGAATGTCGATAAAAAGTCGCCTATTGATACTGTGTTTAATACCAACCTTAGTCATCATTTTATTAAGTGCCAACTTAGTAAGTCAGATTCAGGGCAGACTTCACAGCTACGTACTAATTGGTGAAAAAAACAAATTCATTAATTTAATGACTGAGTTTTCCCAACATAGTTACCTGGCGTTAAGCAAGCAGCTTAATGGCCAAGACAGCAAAACCTCTGCTGCGCTATCTCGAAGCATACTTAGTGCAATGCACAGCAATCAGGGTCAAGAACAGAAACAAGCACCTCACCGACTACCAGACTCAACTGCCAGTTATTTGGAGGAATTAGCTCAGCTTCTTCCTGAATTGAAACCATCGAGCCCTCAAGAGACCATTGAACTCGGGCGACTTTTTTATACGGTACTTTACGATTTATATGCTGATGTCATTTCTCTTGAATCCCTGGCCACAAGTGATGATGTACATAGACTGGACTTAATCATTAGTGATTTAAGTTGGCTTCACTTCTGGATGGAGCGAGAAGCTTGGTTAGTGCAGGAGATTCAAGTTGAGGGATGGCCGTATAGAGAATATGCGGCCGAGTACTTTCGAGTTAGCGAAAGGCAGCAGTACTATTTAGACAAGTTCATCAGCTTAGGCGCAGATACTGCGCAAGTTGAAAAGTTGTTGGCGATTTTTACGAGTCGCAATTTTCAAAAAGGTTCGTACGTCAAAGAGCAGATCTTATACAACCGTTTTACTCCAGAAGAGTTAAAGCAGTCTGTTAGTGTCGTTGAACATAGAAACCAATTAGTCGAGAAGCAGTTACTTACTTTCTCTCAGCAGCTTCAACTGGAACTGGCAGAAGAAATGGAAGCAGACCAACGTTCTATCTGGTTAATTGGTGCGACCGGTGTGGCTGTTCTCATTGTTATGTTTGCTTGGGGAGCGAGTACGCTATTTCGAATTAACACCAAGCTATCGCGGATTCTTAATGTGATGTCGAACATGCGCGATTCCCATCAAGTTGAGCAAATTCCTATTGACGGACGTGATGAATTTGCGGCTTTTGCACATGAATTGAATTATACAATTAAAAAGCAAAAGGCGTATGAACAAAAGCTTGTGGAAGCGAAAGATAACGCGGAAGCCGCTAACCAAGCGAAGAGTATATTTTTGGCCAATATGTCACATGAAATTCGTACGCCGCTTAACGGCATTATAGGAATGACTGAGATATTGTCGGACAGCCATCTGAGCTCAAGTCAAAAAGAGATCCTAAATGATGTCGATGCTTCTTCTCATGCTCTATTGGTCTTAATTAACGATATTCTTGATCTATCGAAGATTGAGTCAGGCAACTTGGCATTGTCAAAACACACAACTAATTTGCGGGAAGTGATATTCGATACCATGAATATGGTGAATGCACAGGCATTAAAGCAAGAAGTAACCCTTCAGATTGAGTTTTCCGATGTGGTCCCTGTTTTCATTGAAGCTGACGAATTTCGTTTAAAGCAGGTCTTAATGAATTTATTGAGTAATGCTATCAAATTCAGTCAGCAGGGTGTTGTTACGCTTCGAGTGCTTATTTGCTCCGAAGGCTCTATCTGTTTAGAGGTAATAGACACTGGCGTCGGGATTGCGCAAGATAAATTAGTGGATATTTTCAAACCCTTTACTCAAGAAGATGGCACGATTACGAGGCGTTTTGGTGGCACAGGTTTAGGGTTAACAATTTGTAGCCAGCTAATTGACTTGATGAATGGCAAGATCGATGTGGATTCGAGAGTTGGGCAAGGTAGTGTATTCACCGTTGTGATTCCCTTAGAAACACCAAATGACCAACCTGCTATTAAACAATTTACCCTTAAGACGCTGTTCATTTCTAATCGCGCTGTGCATGCCACTCTCGCACAAAATGAATGTGAGCGTCTCGGGTTGAATGTGACGTGTCGAGACAATTGCGCTCAAGCCGCAGATTTAAATGATGAGTACGAACTGGTTATCTACTGTTTAGAGCGAGATGCGAGTTCTAGGCAGGATCTATCTCAAATTAGAGCGAAATTTCCGTCTGCTGACATTATTGGTTTGCAACACCACTTATATATTGTTTCAGAATTAGATGCACTACTGACATCTCAAGTGACTTTGCCGATATTAGGAAAGCGCTTTGAAAGTGTACTTAGCCAGTGCCAGCAAGGTTCAAGATTTAAGATAGCGCACCGTGAGAATAGTGAACTTAAAGTAGATGTTGGGTCTGTGAACCGCGTTCTTATCGTCGAAGATAACTTGATGAACCAAAAAATAGCGAGTTTTTTTCTTAGCAAAGTCGGTATAGATTTTACGATTGCTAGTAATGGACTGGAGGCCGTGAATTTAATTGAAAGTGGAGAGGTGTATAGCGCAATATTGATGGATTGTATGATGCCAATTATGGATGGTTTGACGGCAACAAAACGGATACGTGAATGGGAAGAGAAAAACGGAAATACACCAATGCCGATTATTGCATTAACGGCAAGTGTATTGCCTGAAGAGATTCAAAGCTGCTTCGATGTGGGTATGGACGCATATCTCCCAAAACCATATAAGTCAAAGCAGCTATTTGATATTTTTGAACGTTTACACGTCGCTTTTTAGGTCTTCTAGTGGTAGCCAGTTTACTTTGACTCCAGCTTGAAGAAACATGTCTTGGCTTACTTTTATTTTATCGCCCCAGCGAGAGAGAAAGTCTTCGGTTTGCTCAGGGCAGTGAACAGCAGAAATCCCTGTTTGAATAATCTTAGCTGCACAGTTTGGGCAAGGAAAATGCGTTACCCATATTTCACACGAGTCGAGATCTCGTTTTGCAAATAGAATGGCATTTTCTTCAGCGTGTAGGGTTTTTAGGTACTTCATCTCTCTATCATCGGTCATTGCACTGTCGGATATACCGTGTGGATAGCCGTTAAATCCTACAGAAACAATTCTGTTTTGCTTGGTGATGACGGCACCAACTTGAGTGGAAGGATCTTTACTCCAAGAGCCAACAAGTTCAGCCATTTGGTAAAAGCGTTGCGCCCATTTAGATATCATCGATTGTTTCCTCTGAGAGCCAATAACCGCCTTTAGGCAGTTAGCAAGTTAAATGTGATAGAGATCTACTCATAATATCCTAATTTAAGTGCAGTTAGTCCAGTAAAAACCGCTGTTCCGACGAGTATTTACTTGAGGAGTCACTCTTTTAAGTGATCTAGATCACCTTGATTTTCCCACCTCATTATTGGCAAAGGGAACAAATGCTATGGACCTTGTGCGAGATCTCTCACAAGCGCGTGAGCTTACAGAGGGAAATAGGCTAAGAAATTTGTCTTTCCTTATCTTATCTTGTTGATTATCAAGTGTTTGAGTGATTTTTGTTCGTTTTGTTTTTGCGAAAATAACTTAAAATAGCGTTGTGGAAAATCACCAATCGCATAATCTTAAGTTGTCAGCAGGAAGCAGACACGGAACAGGAAAGACCCAAGGATAGGTCATCTTCAGGATGAAGATTCGATTATTCAGGATGAATAATTGGCAAGGAAAGCGAAGGACATTGGCTGGACGCTAGTAACTAGGATGGTTACACAAGGAAAGACAATGGACGCTTAATGGATTAAGGCAATTGCTATCAGGATGATAGAGTCAAGGACACCGCTTAAGGATAAGTGATGTGAGTTAGCGAGGATAGCTAACGGGCTGGATTGCCAAGGACACCGCTAGGATGGCGATGATACGGAAAGTGCTGAAGGATTCAGCGTACTATCAAGGAATAGATGCAGGGAGCACCTATTAGTAGCCGGATTGCTGCGAGTAAGACTATACCCCACTAGGCGAAAGCTTAGTGGGGTTTTCTTTTGCCTAAAGAAGATATTACGAGAATAAAAAAGGGAAGCCAATGCTTCCCTTTGAGTTTGTTTACGTCGCGTCGATTAACGCTTAAACGTTACTTCTTCTTGCTCACCTAAGTGGATCTGTGTGGTAGCCGGTTGAGTTTCTGCAATCACCTTTCCGTGACGAATAGAGTAACGTACCGGTACTTGGCGACGCAGTGCATCGAAACCGTTTTCTGCAGGCAGAATTAGCAAGCTGCCAGGTTTACCTTCTTCAATACCGTGTTTATCTTGAATATTCAGTGTACGCGCTGAGTTATCAATGATTAGGTCTAGACCGTTGTTGATTTGGTCGTAACCCATCACTTGGCTAACATGCAGACCCATGTGCAGAACTTGCAGCATGCTAGCGGTGCCTAATGGGTACCAAGGGTCGAAAACGTCATCGTGACCAAAACAAACGTTAATGCCAGCGTTCAGCATCTCTTTTACTCGTGTCATACCACGACGTTTCGGGTAGTCGTCAAAACGGCCCTGTAGGTGGATGTTCACCAGTGGGTTGGCCACAAAGTTGATGCCGGACATTCTTAGTAGGCGGAATAAGCGAGATGCGTATGCCCCATTGTAAGAACCCATTGCTGTGGTATGGCTCGCTGTTACCTTGTGGCCCATTTCGTACTTATGCGCGAGTGCCGCCAAAGTTTCAACAAAGCGCGACTGTTCATCATCGATTTCATCACAGTGAACATCGATCAGGCGATCGTATTTACGTGCGAGTTCGAACACATAATGCAGAGATTCCACACCGTATTCACGAGTGAACTCAAAGTGAGGGATTGCGCCGATAACATCCGCGCCAAGCTTCACTGCTTCTTCCAGCAGTTCTTTACCGTTCGGGTAAGAAAGGATGCCTTCTTGAGGGAATGCGACGATTTGAATGTCGACCCACTCTTTCATCTCTTCGCGCACTTCGATCATTGCTTTAAGTGCGATAAGTGTCGGATCAGAAACAT
>Ga0209272_10001658_pt1 | contig 13717 bp, 9 predicted proteins | sample tdDd002_FD_187125 | JGI IMG/M metagenome (GOLD analysis project Ga0209272, IMG submission 187125) | Marine sediment microbial communities from the Atlantic coast under amendment with organic carbon and nitrate - tdDd00.2 (SPAdes)... | ecosystem: Environmental > Aquatic > Marine > Coastal >... | reverse complement strand
TGGCCGTCCTCATCCTCCCAGCGAAGTAATGCCTCGACGCCACAGATATCATGAGTGATAGCATTCACTTTGGGTTGATAGTAAAGCTGATATCGTTGAGTGCCTATTGACTTCCTTAACTCAGATTCAAGCTGTATACGTTTGATACTGTCTAAGCCCATTTGTTGGGTAAAAAAGCAGAATTTGTTTCGATTTTCTTCTTTGGCGCGATATAAGGCAATGTCTGCATTCTTGAATAAGGTTTCCATGTTATTGCTATCATCAGGAAATAGGCTGATCCCCATACTGGCAGTGATAAAGAGTTCTTTGTTGTCTATACAAAGGGGTTCACTGATATGATTAATAATGCGGTTAGCCATATTGACTATGTTTGCTGGCTCTACACCTTGCTTGATGATAATGGCGAACTCATCTCCACTTAATCGAGCCAGAAGATCACCCTCACGAAGTGAGCTGTTAATACGTTTAGAGATCGCTAGCAGGACTTTGTCCCCGGTATCATGGCTTAGAGAGTCATTAATCTTTTTGAAATGATCGAGATCGATCGTCAGTAATGCAATGCTGCTAAGATCTCGTTTGGCCTCTTCGATAGCCTTCTCGAGAAATTGTTGGAGTAGCGTTCTGTTAGGAAGTTCGGTAAGCAAATCGTAATGAGCAAGTTTGTGTAGTTTGCTTTCAAACAGTACGCGTTCAGTGATGTCTTTACCCATCGATATATAGTGACTTATCTTGCCCCGGTTATTTCTGATCGGAGAGATGGTTTTTTCTTCATAAAGAATACTTTCGTCATCTTGCCTTCGTGCAAGAACTCGGTGGATAGTCTGGCCGTCTTTTAATTGTTCCTGAACTTTCCGCACATCTTTTTCATTATCAAGCGTTCGCTTAAGTAGGGTGGAAGACTGTGCGCCAATGATATCTTTGGATCTCACTCCCGTAAATTTCTCAAACGCCTGATTGACATATTCTATGATGCCGCGGTGGTTGGTAATGATAATAGAGTCATTACTTTGCTCCAATGCGCGAGACATACTTTTAAGCTTTTCCTCGCGCTCAATCCAGTAAGTTACATCTCTGAAGTTCAGCAATAATTCACTGCTGGAGCTATAGGTTGTTTCGGTAGCGATAAACTCAACATGTCGAGTCTTCAAACTATTCAGCTGGATGCGTATTTTAACCGGATTATGGTTGTTTTTTGCTTTATTCTCACGAACATCATTCACCAATTGCTTCATTTGTTCACGGTTTTTATGTCCGTTGATGAGTTTAAGCAGGTTTTTACCTTTGGCAGATTGCACATTTATATTGAGTATATGGCCCGCGGCTTTATTGATCGTATTGATAGTCATATCCGAGCTAATGGTAATTAACCCGTCTGGAGCGTGTTCAAGTACGGTTGAGTACTTAAGTGCCACATCCTCAATGTCTTGCTTTAGGCTCTTTTCGTGTCTCAGCATTTGTAACAGATGCCAGGCGAGAACAATGCAGCCAGATACCAGGGTCATGACTAAGAGGGTAAATATGGCAAATTTGACCATTCGTTGTTGAGAAAAGGCCAGCTCGAATACCGCTTCGTTGATATTTATCCGAGAGATAATAGTCCATGGAAGATCTGTACCATCAAAGGGTAGTGTAAAAAGCTCATCTCCTAGGAATTTGTTACCTGAAAAAAAACGGGTGAATGTATAAAGATATTCACCTTGTCTAACTTGGCCGTTTTCACTGAATTTGATTTTTTTCCACAGGGAAGGATGTGTCTGGAAGAAATCTTGGTCCTGCGTTTTTTGTCGCGATGGCATAAACTGCCAAGCGCTATCAGATGTGGGGCCGAGTAGCCAGTTCCCCTCGTTGTTGACTAGCCAGTTTTGGCCATCATTCCAGTTATATTGATTATCTAACTCAGCGAGGTAGTCATGCCCTAGATAGTTTAGCGAAATGAGCCAGCTCTCTCCGTTGACGGTAAAGTGACTTATGAAGCGCAACATAGGTTTGATCGGGGTTTCTATTTGGCCGTTTTCCATGTTCAAGTCAAATTGCGAAGTATAAAAAGTACCGGGGCTGATCTTGAGAGATTCCTGAACATAGGGGCGGTTGCTTTTATCCTGAAGCTGGTCTTTTGGAACTCGGTACGCCTGGCCATCTTTCATGTTGATGCGAATAACTTCAAGGCCCTGAACATTGATGAGTCGAATCTGATCATAATAAGCGCGGGTTTGAGTCATCCGTTTGAATGTATTGGCAAGGCTCTCTTGTTTTTGGGCTGAACTGTGTGAACTGATATTGAGCTCATTGGCTTTTTGGGTCAAATAACGTAGATCGTCAATAATGGGCGCAAAGTGGAGCCTGGTGATATGCAGCGCTGACTGGTGAAGGTTACGCTCTCTTTCCTGAATACGTTGCTCAAGCTGAGTGACATCTCCGTGGTAGATGTAAAATGCGGCCGCTGCCGTTATTGACAATAACGGAAATAGCAGGGCTAAAAATCGGAGAAAAGCTAGCTTCATATATCATCCATGATGTCATTTCACGCCTATCTGTTAACAGTATAGTGTTGTAATGAAAAAAGTCGCATATGAGAGGGTGTGTTTCCCCATTTTTTTGGATGAAATATTTTGCAACGGTATGTTCCTAAGTGCCTGATAACGTTATAGGAGCGACTCTTGTAAAAAAGAAGTTGTTGATAAGTTAGTTACTACTGCAGTCACTATAAAATAGTGATTCTGGTTAACCTTAGGAGGAAATACTCCAATTTGGTCGCCAGATTATTGACTGCAAATAAAAGGAAACCCTTATATAAAATAAGGGTAAGTTATCAGGGCGGGTAACATTGACTCTTATGATATTGACTCATAATAATAAGTTTATCCTGTTCCGAATTCTTATATGAGTCTGGATGCATCTTTTTGCTTGTATATTTTGTGCCAAGTTAAAGTTTCTGAAATAAATAAGTGTACACCTTGGAACTTTTCACCTATTTTTCACCCTAATGATGCTATTAGGGTATATCTTTGGCGTGTCTAATGCAGGTGTGGTGTGAATAATAAGCAAACAGGATTTGTTCGTCTTATATATGCAACGAAATATTCGTGGCTGGGATTGTGTGCTGCCTGGCGTTGCGAAGCAGCTTTTAGGCAAGAATTGGTGGCATTTTGCGTATTGTTACCTGCCGCGCTGTTGTTACCGGTAAGCGGGCTTGAGAAATTAATATTAATTGGCTCTGTGATCGCGGTTATTGTGGTTGAGTTACTGAATTCAGCCATTGAGGCTGTTGTTGATCGTATTGGTCTGGAAAAACATGAACTTTCCGGACAAGCAAAAGATATGGGATCAGCCGCTGTATTGCTGACTCTTATAATGGCGATATTAACTTGGGTGTATATCGTTTATTCAAACTTAGTTCTTTCGTAGCAAGTTTACTTACAGGAAGTAAAAATGACAGATATTGTCAAAAAACGATTGGGTATTCTCTATCCTATCGGTGCCGCCTTATTAATTTTCCTTTTTATTCTCTCCATATCTCGTGTTGGCTTAAGTTTATGGCACAGTGATCGTGTTACGGAAGCGAATGGATGGTTTAATATATTTCTAAGCGGGATACGCATCGATATTGCGACGCTGAGTTACCTGCTTATTTTACCCGGGTTATTGACTTGTCTTTTTGCCGGTAATGGATTGCTTGGCAGAGCATGGTTGTTTGTTCTGCGAGTTTGGTTGTTACTGGGTTTATGGCTGTTGGTATACATGGAACTGGCGACGCCTTCCTTCATTATGGAGTATGATGTTCGTCCTAACCGTCTGTTTGTTGAATACCTGGTGTACCCCAAAGAAGTATTTGGCATGCTCTGGAGCGGGTACAAACTCGAGCTGTTCATCGGTGCTGTTGTTAGTTTAGCGACAGTATTTTTTGGCTGGAAGTTGACACGCCATTTGGTGACTGGTCTCGTATTTCCGCGTTGGTATTGGCGGATCCCTTTAGCTCTATTGGTTGTTGCAACGGGCGTTATGGGGGCAAGGTCAACCCTTGGTCACAGGCCGCTAAACCCAGCGATGGTCGCATTTTCAACCGATCCACTAATGAATGATCTGGTTCTCAATTCATCGTACTCTATGGTGTTTGCTGTAAAGCAAATGTCAGCCGAAGACAGTGCAAGCAAGTATTACGATAAAATGGATAACGACGAGGTTATCTCACTTGTACGCCAGTCAACAGGGCGAGAGAGTCAAGATTTCGTCTCGAGCGATATCCCAACAATGGCCTACCATCCGGCAACATATACGGGCAAGCCAAAGAATCTTGTTATCTTGTTACAGGAGAGCCTTGGGGCAAGGTATGTCGGTGGTCTCGGGGGGATGCCGTTAACGCCGAACCTTGACGAGTTGATGCAAGAAGGCTGGAACTTCACCCGTATGTACTCGACCGGGACACGTTCAATACGTGGTATCGAGGCAGTTATTACTGGTTTTTCTCCAACGCCTTCGCGTGCTGTGGTCAAACTTGGTAAGAGCCAAACTGGCTTTTTCACAATTGCGGGTCTATTGCGGAGTAAGGGATACCATACCCAATTTATCTATGGGGGGGAAAGTCACTTCGACAATATGAAGAGCTTCTTCCTGGGCAACGGTTTTGAGGATATGCAGGACTTTCCGACATTCAAGGACCCTTCATTTGTTGGTTCTTGGGGGGCGTCAGATGAAGATTTGTATCAAAAGGCCCATGAGCAGTTTTCGAAGTTGAATACCTCAGATAAGCCATTTTTCAGCTTAGTCTTCACATCTTCCAATCATAGCCCGTTCGAATATCCCGATGGACGTATAACGCCCTACAACGAGCCAAAGCAAACGCGTGAAAATGCGGCAAAATACTCCGACTATGCATTGGGGGAGTTCTTCAAGCAGGCAAAGCAATCTTCTTATTGGGATGATACCGTGTTTGTGGTGGTAGCAGACCACGATTCACGTGCCTATGGCAGTCAATTAGTGCCTATTGATAGCTTTCATATTCCTGCCGTTATTTTAGGCGAAGGGATTGATGCTAAAGAGGATTCACGTTTGGCTAGTCAGATTGATATTCCTCCGACGTTGTTGTCACTTATTGGTGTTGATAGTTATAATCCGATGATAGGGCATGACCTGACACAAAACATTGATAGTAAGAATTTGCGGGCGATGATGCAGTTCTATAAAAACTTCGCATGGATGGACAATAACAATGATGTCGTTATTTTCCAGCCGGATAGGGATCCGAAAGGGTTCTCATATAATGCGAATACAACAGATTTAGTTGAACAGGAACAGCCTCAGCCTATGGTTAAGATGGCCCACGCGAATGCGCTCTGGGGTAGCCTTGCCTATCAGAATAGCTTCTATAAGCCTTTGGCTGAAAAATAGCACCTCAACACGTGGCAAAGCAGTTTTATCTGCTTTGCCACGCATTTTTATCGTTTTAATCCTCATCTCTTAAGCAATTCACAAACAGCCTCGCCGACACCTGCTGCAGATTGCGGGTTCTGGCCTGTCACGAGTCGACCGTCGATAACTACGTTGGCAGTCCAGGCTGGTTGCTCGATATAGTGCGCTCCATTGATTATCAGCTCGTCCTGTAGCGAGAAGGGCACAATGTCCGTTAGCTGCACGGCGTCTTCCTCTGCATTGCTAAAAGCGGCAACACGTTTATCACTAATAAGCAGAGAATCGTCTGAAAGCTTAAGGTTGAGAAGGGCGGCAGGACCATGGCAAATAGCCGCGACAATACCACCTTGTTCGTAGATGGCTGCTGCTTTGTCCTGAACATCGGGATCATCGGGGAAATCCCACATGGTTCCGTGTCCTCCGGCAAAGACGATTGCCTGATAGTGACTCGGATCAATGTCATCCAGCGATGGGCTATTTTTTAAGAGAAGGGTTAGTTCTGGTGTCGCCATAAAGCGAACATTCAGATTGTCATCTTCATCCCAGCTCCGTGGGTCGACAGGTGTTTCGCCGCCCTGTATCGAGACGATGTCGACGTCGATACCACGATCGACAATAGCGTAGTAGGGGTGAGTGAGCTCTGATAGCCAGAAACCGGTCTTTTCATCTGTATCACCCATTTGGGAGTGACTGGTCAATACAATTAATGCTCTTGCCATGCTCCAGGTTCCTCTTCATGAATTGTGAAGCCTTGTTGGTGCTATTACGAAGTTTATACCCAAACGACTTCAAGGTGTTTGGGTGCTACCAATTGGTGCCTCACCAAAGGCAATCTGCTTATACGAAAAGATCGGGTTACTAACTGATGTCCATCGTGTTCAGGGTAATTTTGATATTAAACAGCTGGGGGAATATTTGCATAGTAAAAAGCCCCGAACCAGAGCTTTTCAATAAGCAGGTTCAGGGCTTTGCTTTATTTAACTCTCGTAAGAAGAGAAAATCAATTTACCTCAATCGGTCCACCAAACGATGTTACTGGCGGTACTTCACCAGTGAACTTCTCGAAGCTAACCAGACAGGTATTGGCACTGGTTGCCTGAGCCAGCTCAGACGACGGGATATCCTGAGTCAGGGTGTTTGGATCACCGTAAGTACAGATGGCTCCGACTTTTTCATTAAGCGGGCCATACCAAGCACCTTCTTCTATACGGATCACGCCGCGCGCATAGCTATCTGTTAGAACCGCACCGGCAAGAAGCTGGCCACGGTCATTAAATACGCGAACAATATCACCATCTTTAATGCCTTTGGCTGCTGCATCTTTCGGGTTGATGTATACAGGTTCACGACCTTTTACGGCATAGGTTGAACGGTATTCTTCCGACTCACACATTTGGGAGTGAAGGCGCTTGTCCGGGTGACAAGATTGCATCCAGAACGGATGTTTGTCAGAACCCGGACCACCGTGAGAGCGTTCGCTTTTTTCGAACCACATTGGGTGGCCCTGACAATGTTCGTAACCGAACCGGTCGATTTTTCGGCTTGAGATCTCAATGAACCCTGATGGCGTTCCTAACGCGTTGATCTCTGGATCTTCGCGGAAGTCAGCATGACGAACCCACGGTTTGCCTTCACCAAAATCAAGTACACCTTTTTTCCAGAACTCATCAAACTCCGGCATGTCGAATGACGCCTTGTTCGCATCACGACAGTCTGAGTACAGCGAGCGTACCCATTCCATTTCATCCATACCACGGGTGTATTCCTTGTGGCGGCCGAAACGGCGAGACAGCTCGGTAAAGATTTCAAAGTCAGTTTTAGACTGATACAGTGGATCGACTAATTTTTGCATCGCAATCAGACCGCGGCCACTGTATGAGCCGTAAATGTCGATATCGTTACGCTCGAACTGGGTACAAGCTGGTAGCACGATATCAGAGAAGCGACAGGTTGCTGTCCAGGCGAAATCAACCGTCACGACCGTTTGCAGCTTCTGGAACGCTTGCTTCATACGGTTACGATCCTGGTGGTGGTGCCAAGGGTTGTTACCACTGATCACCATCATCTTGTAGTCAGGCAGGATGACCTTTGAACCGTTGTATTTGATTTCTTTCCCCGGCTCTAGCAGGCAATCGACCCAGCGAGCTACTGGGATGGTACGGCTGTAGCCATTAAAGTCGTTGTTATCCCATTTGGGTTTCTGGCCTTGGTCGAGATTACGCGGGAAACCACCCGGTGCAGCAAAGCCAGTTGAAGGCACACCGATTGAACTGTAATGGTGGCCGTATGATACACCGCCACCAGGCAGACCAATCTGGCCAACCATCGCTGCAATAACGGCACCCATCCAATATGGCTGCTCACCATGCTCCTGGCGCTGGATACACCAGCCAAACAGGATTTGGGTGCGACCGTTAACCAACATACGGGCAAATTCACGGATCTTGTCGGCATCCACACCACAGATCTCGGCAGCCCACTCAGGCGTTTTCTCGATGTTGTCTTTGGTCTTACCCATGAAGTAAGGCACAAATTCATCAAACCCGAGGCAATAAGTTTTAACAAACGCTTTATCGTAAAGATCTTCGGTGTACAGGGTGTGTGCAACTGCAAGCATGAATGCAACGTCAGTTTGCGGGTTAATGTACATATGGTCGTTACCTAGGTAACGCTGCGTTTTGTTCTTGACCGGGTCAACAGAAAGTACGTTGATGTCGCCGTTGGCAACTTTCTCTTTCAGTTTCTCAAGGTAGGCATAAGACTCGTGTGTTTCACAGTTCCAGCCAACCTGCAGGTTTTTAACCGGATCGGTTGCCCATAGTACGATGTTCTTGCTGTGATCAAGGATCTCAGACCAAGAGGTACCCTGCGCGTATACTTCGGTCGAGCCTAAGATATACGGAAGAATCGTTTGGCCTGCACCGGTCGAGTAATCGCCCACTTTGGTAATGAAGTTGCCGTGCATACCAACGGCGCGTTGCATGTGGCTGGTACAGCTGTGGAACTGACCAGTCTGGCGCCAGCCTGTTTGACCCGCGTGTAGTGCCCATGGACCGTAATCTTTTTGAACGCGTTCAAGCTCACGATAAAAAAGATCTAGTGCTTCATCCCAAGTCACGCGAATGAAACGGTTGTTACCGCGGGTTTCACCGCTGTATTTATGCTTTTTCAGCCAGTCTAGGCGTACCATTGGATAACGGACGCGTGATGGGCTATAGATAATCCCCTTAATACCGTTCATCATGTCGGTTGGGTGCTTATCAAGCTCCAGCGGTTTTATTTCCTGAACCTTGCCCGCATAGATATGGGCACGGAATGCTCCCCAGTGCGAGCCAGACATTTTCCAGGTACCGGTAGTTTCCGCGGCGGTAGCTTTTGCCGAAGCCAGCAGGCTCGGACCGATGACAGAGACGGCACTTGTGGTCGCAAGACCCTTAAGAAAACTTCTTCTGCTAACAGACATACTTAAAATACTCCATCAATCGCTTAGTGGTTGCCGTCAGAAAAATCTGATGAATGCTTTTGTAGATACTTCAGTACCAGCGATTTGCTGTCGGTATCGAAGTTAACGAATGCCATCATGCCGTTGAACATGCCAGGCCAAGTGTTGGCATCAAAGTGCGCTTCATCTGGCTGGGTGTGACACACTGAACAGTTAGTCTGGTAAGATTGTTTAGCCTGCTCCCAGATTGGCTGTACATCGTCAAGGAGGGCTTCTTTCTTCATCCAAAGCTTGGCGGTAACACGTTGCCAAGGCAGGCCTGTGAGGTCATCTTCTTTGCGCTCGAATTTTTCGACGATCTGATCGTTAGTTGCAGACTCTTTCAACAGAGAGGCAACCGCGATATTCATACCAAAGTCTTCCTGAATAACTCGGCCAAAGCCCTTGTCTTTACGCCAGCCAGAGACTTCAATTTGAATTGCATCGCCAGATTGGTCGATGACTTTCACTGAAGATGCTGGATTTAGTAGGCCGGCTTCCGTTGATAGGCTTTTTTCTTGATAAAGAGGTAGATGGCGAACACTGACGTATTCTTCGCCATTGGTAAATTTGGTGTTAGAAGCCAATTGTTCAAGCTGAGAAATCATGCCGCCAGTGCTGTCCATATTTTCTGGAAGGTGGTGGGCGATGCCTTTGTGGCAATCAAGACAGCTTTGATCACGCTCTTTTGCTTGTTTCATCTGGATACGTGCGGTCGGAGACATTTTCGTGAAGTCCATACCGTCGTAGTCGTGGCAGTTGCGACATTCCAAAGATTTGTTTGAGCTAAAGCGATCCCATTCGTGTTGAGCTAGGACAATTCGTCGGTCTTCAAATTTTTCTGGGGTATCAATAAAGCCGGCAAAGTGGGCAAACACTTCTTTACTTGCTTGGATCTTACGAGCGACTTTTGATGTCCAATCGTGAGGTACGTGACAATCAGGGCAAGTTGCACGAACACCTGAACGATTCTGGTCGTGGATCGTACCTTCGTATTCAGGTGCGATATTTTCAGCGTGGCAGCCGACACAGAATTCTTCGGTATTGGTTGCTTCTAGTGCAGTATTAAATCCACCCCAAAAAATAATACCGGCGAGAAACCCGCCTAGTGTCAGTACTCCGAGACTGATATGGATACTTGGACGGGATAATGTCCGCCAAGTTTTAGTTAGAAATGATTTCATATTGGGTTCTCTTATTGTTGATTCTGGTTAATGTCGTGAAGGGATCAGCCGCCGTGACCTGGAGGACCAAGGAAAAAGATCTGCATCATCCAAACGAAGAATCCGTATCCACCCACAGTCATGACACTGAGAACCGGGAAGAGAACGACTGTAATTAAAAAGAAAGTTCGCCATTCAAGCTTTTGCTTGTCCTGGCTTGCTGTGCTAATGCCATTGTTCATAGAGCTACCTGTATAATTATTAGTTGAACAAAAAACAAAGAAGAGATTTTACAATTCTATTTTTAATTAGATCATAAAATATATTCGCAGTGATTCAATTAGCCCGGGCGTATTAATATATTTAATTGCTGGGTTTTTTGATCTTCAACGGAAAGATGAATAAGAATAAAATGGTTGTGTTTATATATGGTTTCTTATTAATAAATGTTAATAACATTATAAAATATAATCGACCTGCTAAATGTTTGTGGTTTGTTACTGCTGTTAAGAGGGTGTTGCGGCAGGGTTGTTTCTTACTGGTTGTAAACGGTGTTTATAACCTTGTGATTATGCATTAACGATATTAGTGATTTAACATATATTTCCAATTACCATAAAGGGCAGGGAATTATTAATAAGTGTTAATATGCATATTATGGAAAGAATAACAGATAATACATAGAATTAATGGTAATAAATCTCATTTGTATTTATTGGTTGGTGAAGTTTATTTCCTAATAAATAAAAAACCAGCCACAATTGTGACTGGTCGAAATAATATTGTATGCCGCCTATCGTGATATTAATGAGTCACTTCAAATGCCAGTGCTTTCTTTTCAACTCGACGAAAGGCGATTGTTAGAATTCCGTTTATGACTAAATAGAAAAGGCCTGCCACGCCAAAAACAACGAGTGTGTCATAAGTTTGAGCATTGATACGCTGAGCGTAGCCCATGATGTCCATGATGGTGATTGTGCTCGCAAGTGATGTACCCTTGAACAATAAAATCACTTCATTGGAGTAGGCCGGTACTGCACGACGGATAGCATAAGGTAGTAACACACTTAGCGTTGCTTTCTTATCCATACCTAACGCTTGGCAAGCGTGCCATTGTCCAGCCGGAATGGCATTAAAGGCACCTTGGAATAGTTGTGTGCTGTAGGCCGCTGTATTTAGCGCCAGTGCTAACATTGCACAGAACCAAGGCTGGCTAAGCCAGAGCCAGAAAACACTCTCACGTACCGCTTCAAATTGCCCTGGTCCGTAATAGATAAGGAAAATCTGTACCAGTAATGGCGTGCCAGTAAATAGGGTGATTAACCCCCGGCTTAGCCAATGAACAATAGGGGTACGCAAGATCAATGTTACTGTCATCAACAGAGCCAGGGTACATCCAACCAATAATGATACCGCGGTTAGTTCGATACTGGTGACAAGGCCTTCGAACAGCTGCCAGACATGTTGTTGGTTCATGCTGAGGCTCCTTGTGCGTTGCCTAGTCCCTGGGAACTGAACTTTTTATCCATGCGCTTGACAACGCGTTGAGTGATCAGAGTGATCACCAGATAGATAGCTGCGGCACAGGCGTACCAAGTAAAACTTTCATGGGTTGCGGCAGCCGTTAACTGGGCTTGTTTTAGCAAGTCAGTAACACCAATCAGAGATACCAGCGCCGTATCCTTGAGCAGAACCAACCATTGGTTGGTCAGCCCGGGCAGTGCGTGACGAACTGCTTGAGGAAGAACGACACGGATAAAGGCACGTTGTTTGCTGATCCCCAAAGCACTGGCTGCTTCCCGCTGCCCATTCGGTACTGCTTTTAATGCGCCCCGTAATGTTTGTGCCGCATAGGCTGCGAAAATGAGCGAAAGGGCAATGACACCAGACAGAAATGGGCTGACTTCCACATAATCGCCGGTCAGAATGAACAGTACCTGAGTCGAGCCAAAGAATATAAACAAAACGACTAGTAGCTCCGGAAGGCCTCGCAGGATAGTAACCAGTGCTGTCGTTGGCCAAGAAAGCACACGATAGCGAGACATTTCGCCGCCGGCAAAGAATACAGCCAATACGAGTCCTACCAACAGACTGGCAAAAGCCAGCTGTATCGTCAGCCAGCCAGCCTCTGCCAGGGTAAGCGCATAACCTGATAACGCCATATTACTTACCGAAGTACTTGTCGAAGATTACCTGGTACTTACCGTTAGCTTTAACTGTTTTCAGTGCTGCGTTCAGTTTGTCTACCAGCTCTTGATTGTTCTTGTTTACGGCAATACCAAAACCATTGCCAAAATATTTGGCGTTGGTTACTTGATCGCCAACGTAAGTTAGTTTGTTGTTTTTCTCGAACCATTCAGCAACAACTGCCGTGTCACCAAATACAGAGTCGATACGGCCGTTTTGCATGTCAATAAACGCGTCTTGGTAACTAGCATAAGGAACCGCAGTAACACCATTCATTTGCTCTGTCAGGTAACTTTGATGAGTAGAGCCGTTTTGAACACCTATGCGTTTGCCGTCCAAGGCTTTTTTGCTGGCGAGTTTGCCCTCAATGGCGACAAATGCCGCTGAGTTTTCATAGTAGGCATCGGTAAAGTTAACTTGTTGCAAACGCTGCTCGGTAATATCAATACCAGAAATGGCTGCATCGTAACGACGGAATTTGAGAGCCGGGATCAGGCTGTCAAAAGGTTGATTATGGAAAGAACATTTCGCTTTGATCTCTTCACAAAGAGCGTTCGCTAGATCGACGTCAAAACCCTGAATTTGATTATTTTGATCTACATATTCAAAAGGGGCGTAAGTCGCTTCCATTGCAAACTTGATTTCTTCCTGTGCTGCAACCTGGGTTGAGGCCAGGCCGATTAGGGAAGCTAGTAAGATCTTTTTCATCGCGATACTCCGTGCGTAACTGTGCCCTGCATCGTTGATAGAAATGATGCAGAAGAAATTGGGTTGTCAGGTTATAAGGGTCAAGCTTTAAGACTTAAATCAGTGTGTCAGGTATTCGGCAAATTCCGGGGTAACAGGTTTGACGAAAGCCTCTTTGGTGCCATGTTCGATAATTCGACCTTGTTCAAGGTATAAAACATGGCTGGCAATTTTTCGTGCGAAATCGACCTCATGAGTCACGACGACCTGAGTAATCCCGGTCTCACTGAGTTCATTGATGATTTTGACGACCTGATTGGTTATCTCTGGATCCAGAGCAGCCGTAGGTTCATCGAAAAGCAAAACATCCGGTTTCATCATTAAAGCACGAGCAATTGCCACTCGCTGTTGCTGGCCGCCTGACAGCTGCAGTGGCCAGGCATTGATTTTATCGGCCAGCTGAAGGGTAGAGAGGATCGTCAACGCTTCCTGCTTTGCCGCTTCTTTATGCATTCCCGCCACTTTGACAGGTGCTTCAATCAGGTTTTCCAGTACTGTCAAATGAGGCCATAGGTTGTATTGCTGAAATACCATGCCAACTTTGCGACGTAATTTCAGTCCGTCTTTTTCTTGAACGGCTGAACGGAAGTCGAAGTTTTCATTGGCAATATGTAGTTCACCGCTGCTGGCGGTTTCAAGAAGATTCAGGATGCGTAGCAATGAGCTTTTACCGGCACCGCTAGGACCGAGTAATACCAAAGTATCGCCCTTGTCACAGCTGAAGTTCACATCG
>Ga0209272_10001657_pt1 | contig 13720 bp, 13 predicted proteins | sample tdDd002_FD_187125 | JGI IMG/M metagenome (GOLD analysis project Ga0209272, IMG submission 187125) | Marine sediment microbial communities from the Atlantic coast under amendment with organic carbon and nitrate - tdDd00.2 (SPAdes)... | ecosystem: Environmental > Aquatic > Marine > Coastal >... | reverse complement strand
GAAATATATGGGCAAAACCACTGACCGACCGCGTTATCAGCCCGCCAAAGGGTGCCGAATTTGCCTGAGCCTGCCCCAAATCAGATTTGCGCAGAACAGGAAGCCCAGCCAAGTTAGCGATACTGGTAATCTTTGCGCCCTCAAAGTCGGCCAATCGATCACCATACCCAGCCAGCGCCTGCGCACGCGCGATCTGCCGGGGCAGCTCTTCGGCATATGCCGAATCGCGGGCATCGGCGCTGCGCGTTTCGAAATCGTCAAAAAAACGGGTCATGTACAGGTCTCCTGGCCGTAGAAGGTGTCGTCCATCCGGCATACTTTGGCGTAGGGGGTTGGGCGGATCCTGCACCCGCCCAGGGTCATCGGTCTTGCAGTGCTGAAATCAGCTGAGCCAACGCTTGCGACGACGGTAGGACCGCACATCACGAAAGCTTTTGCGCCCATCATCGGACATGCCCAGATAGAATTCTTTCACGTCCGGGTTTTCTCGCAGTTCCTTGGCTGGCCCATCCATCACGACACGACCTGATTCCAGGATATAGCCGTAATGCGCGAACCGTAGCGCCACGTTGGTGTTTTGCTCTGCCAGCAAGAAGGTCGCGCCCTCTTTTTCGTTAAGGTTCTTCACAATGGTAAAGATTTCCTCGACCAGCTGCGGCGCCAACCCCATCGAGGGCTCGTCCAACAGGATGCATTCGGGGCGCGACATGATCGCTCGACCGATCGCAACCATCTGCTGCTCGCCACCCGAGGTATACCCGGCCTGGCTTTTGCGGCGTTCTTTCAAACGGGGGAAATAATCGTAGACCATGTTCAAATCCGCATCGATGTCGCCGCGCGACACGTTGCGTGTGTATGAACCGGTCAGAAGGTTTTCTTCGACCGTCAGGTGTTCAAAACAGTGACGGCCTTCCATCACCTGAATCACCCCGCGTTTCACCAGTGCGGCCGGGTTCAAATCCTGAATACGGTCGCCACGGTAAAGGATCGAACCTTTGGTGACTTCGCCGCGTTCCGAGTGCAGCAGGTTGGAAATCGCTTTCAGCGTGGTCGTCTTTCCAGCACCGTTTCCGCCCAGCAGGGCCGTAATCCCGCCTTTGGGCACCTTCAGGCTGACGCCTTTCAGTACCAGGATCACGTGGTTGTAGATGACCTCGATATTATTGATCTCCAGAAGGGTCTCGTCGGAGGGTCCTGCATCCAGCATCTGTGTCTACTTTCTGAATATCGTTCGGGTGAATCCCGGCCACACAATGGCGGCCGGGACACATCTGAGAGGCTTAGTTACAGCCCGGAGTGATGTTGTTTTCCTTGGCATACGCCTCGGCGTCGGCGGCGATCAGCGGGGCCAGAACGTCCTGATCGGACTGCATGTAAGGCGTGATCATCGACCAGCTACCTGCCTTGGCATCCCACTGGGTCACAGCACCGAAGCCGTCTCCACCGTGGTTTTCACAGGTCACCTTGAACGGCGGGCCAAAGTTCGGCAGGCCAAGTGCGGCCATCTTCTCTTCGGTGATTTCAAGGTTTTCCATGCCATCGCGCATTTGTGCCTGGCTGATAGCAGCGGTGCCGTGGATGCCTTGGGCGGTTTTGGCCGCTTCGGCTGCCAGCATGGCGGCATACAGACCGCGGTTATACAGAACGGTACCGATCTGGTCGCCTGCACCCGCTGCTTTGCCCGAACCAACAACGTATTTCTGGATGTCGTCAAACACCGGGAAATCCGAGCCAACATTGTGGAAGGTCAGAGCCTTGTAGCCGTCAGCACGGTCGCCGGCAGGCTTCACGTCGTTTTCCGAACCGGACCACCAGATACCGATGAAGTTTTCCATCGGGAAACGGATGTTGATGGCTTCTTGGATGGCAACCTGGTTCATCACGCCCCAGCCCCACATCAGGACATAGTCAGGACGTTCGCGGCGGATTTGCAGCCACTGCGATTTCTGCTCCTGACCGGGGTGGTCAACAGCCAGCAATGTCAGGTCATAGCCGTGCTTTTTGGCCAGCTCTTCCAGGGTCCGGATCGGTTCCTTACCATAGGCCGAGTTGTGATAGACCAGCGCGACCTTCTTGCCTTTCAGGTCACCGCTATTCAGGTCCAGAAGGTGCTTGATCGCGATCGAGGCACCATCCCAGTAGTTCGCAGGGTAGTTAAAGATGTTGCGGAAAATCGCACCGTTCTTGGCCGAAGTCCGACCATAACCGCCCGAGTGCACGGCGATGCCGTCAGCAGTGGCTTTGGGGATCAACTGATAGGTGATACCGGTCGACAGGGGCTCGTATACCAGCGCGTCAGACCCTTTGGTCGACTCGTAGCATTCCACGCCTTTTTCGGTGTTATAGCCGGTTTCGCATTCCAGCAGGTTCACCTTTTCACCGCCGATACCGCCATCGCGCTCGTTCAGCAGGGTAAAGTAGTCCGCATATCCATCCGCAAAGGGGATGCCGTTAGCCGCGTAAGGGCCAGTCCGATAGCTGAGCGACGTAAAGGTCAGGTCAGCCATCGCCGGTGCAGCGGCCACAACGGCGGCAACAGCGGCAGAGATCAGTTTCAGTTTCATCGGTAAATTCCTCCCTTTGGTTCTTCCGATGGTGTCAGGTCCGGGGTTTTGCCCCCGGTGTTGGCAGGGCCCCGCCTTAGTGCGGGAAGGGCCAAAGCCGTAGTTTTTCCTTGGCGACGCGCCACAGTTGCGCCAGCCCGTGTGGTTCCGCGATCAAGAACACGATGATCAGCGCTCCTACGATCATGAATTCCAGATGCGCGGCCAGGTCTGTGGGCCAGCCCAACGCCCCAACCAACACGTTCTTCAACAGCACCGGCAGCAGCACCAAGAAGGCCGCGCCAGCAAAGGATCCAAAGATCGACCCCAAACCACCGATGATGATCATGAACAGAACAAGGAACGATTTGGTGATACCGAAGGCCTCCCCGACCTCGACAGCACCCAGGTAAACCGAGAAAAACAATGCGCCGGAAATCCCGATAAAGAACGAGCTGACCGCAAAAGCACTGAGCTTCGCACGCAGAGGGTCCACGCCGATGATCTCGGCTGCGATGTCCATGTCACGGATCGCCATCCATTTGCGACCGACCGTGCCGCGTGTCAGGTTGCGCGCAATCACCGCGCTGATCACAACAAAGACCAGACAGAACAGATAGGCTGCCCAGGCTTCGGTATTCGCGCCAGTCACCGGCGTATCAAACACCGTCCGCTCGGGCGCGCTGATCTGGCCCGAGGCGGAGTAGTTGTAGAACCACGGCACCTTATTGAAGAGCCACACCAGAAAGAACTGCGCGGCCAATGTGGCCACGGCCAAATAGAATCCTTTGATCCGCAGCGAAGGCAGACCAAACATGACCCCAACAAACGCTGTGACGCCGCCCGACAACAGAACGTGGAAAAAGATGTTCACCTCTGGGAAAGCCGTCATCAGCTTGTAGCAGGCATATGCCCCCACAGCCATGAAACCGCCCGTCCCCAGGCTGACCTGCCCACAATAGCCCACCAAAATATTCAGACCGATCGCAGCAATCGCATAGATCAGGAACGGCATGAATACGGCGTTCACCCAGTAGTCATTGATGACATAAGGCACCACCAGAAAGGCAACGAGCAAGACAAAGTAGTACCGCCACCGATCGAACTTGATCGGAAAGGTCTGGTTGTCATCGACATAGGACGTTTTGAAATCGCCCGCTTCACGATAGAACATATTCCCTTACCCCTGCTCATTTGCGTGGGTGAAACCCAGCGCCGAATTATTGATTTTGTGACCTTGTGACAGTTTCAGATAGGCAACCACACCGGTCAGGAACCCAAGGCCAGCCAGACCAGCCGCTGTCAGTACCTGTGTCTGCGTCAGCTCAGAAGCGGTCAGGGCGATATACCCAAAAGCCCAGAACCCTGACCAAGAGATGACATTGATAATTGCAACCAGTTTGCTCATGATCAGACCCTCTCGATGATTTTTTCGCCGAACAGACCCTGCGGACGGAAGACCAGGAAAACGAGCGCCAGCACATAGGCGAACCAGTTTTCTGTCGCGCCACCAACCAGCGGGCCAATGGTGAATTCGAACAGTTTCTCACCCACGCCGATGATCAGGCCTCCCACGATGGCACCGGGGATCGAGGTAAACCCGCCCAACATCAAAACCGGTAGCGCCTTCAGAGCGATCAGTGACAGACTGAACTGCACGCCCGATTTGGCACCCCACATGATCCCCGCGACCAGTGCGACAAAACCCGCGACCGACCACACCATTATCCAGATGAAGTTCAGCGAAATCCCCACAGACAAAGCGGCCTGGTGATCGTCCGCCACAGCGCGCATTGCGCGGCCTTGTTTGGTATATTGGCTGAACAGCACCAGGATAATGACCAAGATAGCCGCGATAACGGTGGCAACCATATCCAGCTTATCCAGGAAGAAGCCGTAGAAGTTCTCGTTTCCAAGCCCCATCCACTGACTATTCTCCTCGATCCAGAAGCTCCCGCCTTGCGGCAATCCGACATCCAGCTTCTTGATGTCCGAACCCCACATCAGGTCGCCGAAGCCTTCCATGAAATAGGCCAGACCAATGGTAGCCATGAACAAAATGATCGGTTCCTGGTTAACCAGATGGCGAAAAATGAACCGCTGCACGGCCCAAGCCAAGAAGACCATGACGGCCATAGTCAAAAGGATCGCCAGCAATGCCGGGACGTTCCAACCAAAATGGTGCACCTCGGTGCCAAATACAGCGTTGATCAGGTGGCTAAACGGAACCTGCCCGTCCATGATCCCGACCAGTGTCAGCGCCGCGAACAACGCCATCACACCCTGGGCGTAGTTGAAAATTCCAGAGGCTTTGTAGATCAGCACGAAGCCCAGCGCGACAAGAGCATACAGAACGCCAGCCATCAGGCCGTTCAGCAGAACCTCGGTTCCAAAGAGTAATTGATCAGGCATGGGTCCAGCCTCCGCTGCGGAATTTCGGGAAGAAAGCGAAATTAGTCATGAGCAACCCCCAGATACGCGTCGATCACAGCCTGGTTGTTGCGCACCTCGTCCGGTGGGCCGTCCCCGATTTTCTTACCATAGTCCATCACCACAACGCGGTCGGACAGGTCCATGACCACGCCCATATCGTGTTCGATCAGCGCAATGGTCATGCCGAATTCGTCATTCACATCCAGAATAAAGCGGCTCATGTCCTCTTTTTCTTCGACGTTCATGCCTGCCATCGGTTCGTCCAAGAGCAAGAGCTTGGGTTCCGCCGCCAGCGCACGCGCCAGTTCGACGCGCTTTTTCAGGCCATAAGGCAATCGTGAAACCGGTGTTTTGCGGATCGCCTGAATTTCCAGAAAGTCGATGACTTTCTCGACAATCTCGCGGTTGGCCACCTCTTCGCGTTCGGCTTTGCCTTTCCAGATCGCTTGCTGAATCATGTTGGTGTTCATGTGGTTCAAGCGACCCGTCATGACGTTGTCCAACACAGACATGCCTTCGAACAACGCGATGTTCTGGAATGTCCGGGCGATACCTTGCCGGGCGACTTCGAAGGGGCGCATGGGGGGGCGTTTCGCGCCCTGATACCAAACTTCGCCTTCCTGAGGGACATAGAACCCCGAAATCACGTTCAGCATCGAGGATTTTCCGGCGCCGTTCGGGCCGATGATGGCGCGAATTTCACCTTCCTTGATGTCGAAACTAATGTCGGTGATTGCCTTCACACCGCCAAACCGCAGCGTGATGTTTTTCATCTCCATCATGGTGCCGCCGATTTTGCGGCCGTCCTCGGTGATGTAGCCTTCGTCTTGAGCTGCCTGGTTCATTCCGCTGCTACCTTGTGTGCTTTCGTCGGCGCAATGGCCGCGTCCATCAGTTTCAGGGTGGCGCTGATCGAGCCTTTGCGACCGTCCTCATAGGTGACTTCGGTGTTTGTAAAGATTTCATCCTTACCGTCGTACAGCGCAGCGATCAGATCATCGAACTTCTCTTCGACGATACGGCGGCGCACCTTTCGGGTCCGGGTCATTTCGCCGTCATCCGCATCCAGTTCTTTGTGCAGAACCAGGAAACGGTGGACCTGACAGCCCGACAGCATTTCGTCCTGGGCAACCGAACGGTTCACCTCTTCGACATGCTCTTTGATCGCGTCCAGCACCTTTGGGTGGCCTGCCAGTTCCTGATACGAGGAATAGGCGATATTGTTGCGCTCGGCCCAGTTGCCAACAGCGCTCATGTCGATGTTGATGAAGGCCATGCATTTGTCGCGGTTATTACCGAACAAAACCGCCTCAAGGATATTCGGGAAGAACTTGAGCTTGTTCTCCACGTATTTTGGCGCGAACAGGCGGCCATCGGCCATTTTGCCCACATCCTTGGCCCGGTCGATGATCCGCAGGTGACCAGTATCGGGTTCGATAAACCCAGCGTCACCAGTGGCAACCCAGCCTTCGGCATCCTTGGTCGAGGCCGTGCTTTCGGGGTTTTTGTAGTAGTATTCGAACACGCCTGGGCTGCGATAGAACACCTCGCCACTGTCAGCGATGCGCAGCTCTACACCCGGCGCAGGAACACCTACGGTGTCATTGCGCACCTCGCCATCGGGCTGGACGGTGATGAAAACGGTGGCTTCGGTCTGGCCATACAGCTGTTTGAGGTTGATCCCCAGCGAGCGGTAAAATTCGAAAATTTCGGGTCCGATGGCCTCGCCCGCGGTATAGCCGACGCGCACACGGCTTAGACCCAGCGTATTTTTCAGCGGGCCGTAGATCAGCAGGTTGCCCAACCCATATTTTATCCGATCCATAAATCCGACGGGTTTGCCATCCAAAATCTGTGGGCCGACTTTCTTGGCGTGGGCCATGTACTTGTGGAACAAGTACTTTTTCATCGGGCTTGCGTCTTCCATACGGATCATGACGCTGGTCAGCTGCGTTTCAAACACCCGCGGCGGGGCGAAATAATAGGTCGGCCCGATCTCGCGCAGATCCGAGGTCAGAGTTTCGACGCTTTCTGGGCAGTTGACGCAGAACCCCGTCCAATAGGCCTGACCAATCGAGAAAATGAAGTCACCCACCCATGCCATCGGCAGATAGGCCAAGATTTCCTCGTCCGGGCGCAGATGATCGAACTCGGACGAATTTTTCGCACTTTCGATCACGTTACGGTTCGACAGAACCACGCCTTTGGGTTTGCCGGTTGTCCCCGAGGTATAAAGCATCACGCAGGTGCTGTCATAGGTCAGCTTGCTGCGGCGCTTTTCCAATTCAGGCGTAAACTCGTCACGTGCGGCGTGACCTTGTTCCTGGATATGGCTGAATTCATGCAGGCGCGAATGGTCGTATTTCCGCATTCCGCGCGGGTCCAGATAGATCATATGCTCGAATTGATGCAGGCGGTCCTGCACTTCGATCACCTTGTCCACCTGTTCTTGGTCTTCGGCGATTACGAAACGCGCGCCGCAGTGATCCAGAACATAGGCCATCTCTTCGGCGGCGCTGTCTTGGTACAGCGGAACCGGGATGGCACCCACGCATTGTGCCGCGACCATAGCCCAATAGAAATATGGGCGGTTTCGTCCGATGATGGCAATGAAATCGCCCTCGTTAACGCCCAGATTAATCAGACCCAAGGCAAGGTTGGTGATTTCAACCTCGGCCTGTTTCCACGTCCAGCTCTGCCAGATGCCGAACTCTTTTTCCCGATATGCGGGCCGCGACCCGAATTCGGTGGCGTTCCGGTGCAAAAGCGCCGGGATGGACGCAAGTCCACCGGCCGCCTGTGACGACTGTGCCAATTCTATTCCTCCCAAATGGCCGTTATTGATGGCCTGCGACCGCCTGCAAACGACGATTCTCCCGTCTGCTAGGGTGCGCAGTTATGTTTTGACGTCAACTTTTTCCTGATCATTTCTCAATTGTAACGAATTGTAACGACAGCAGGTTTTCCCATCTTTCTTCCGTGGGGACGAATAAACAGATGCTTCCCCTACCCGCCAAGAAGATGCTAATCATTTGAAATCAAAGGGTCAGTAGGGAGAAGAGTAGTGCCAAGGGACACCGATGCCTTGACGATGGCAGGGCTAAATCTGATCCAGCAAGCCCTGTCCATTTATGACAGCGATCTGAAACTTGTCGTGTCCAATCGCCGTTTTGGCGAAATGTTCGACCTGCCCGAGGCTCTGGTTACACCTGGCGCGGGCTTTGCTGAAACTATTCGTCTGCTTGTGGATCGGGGCGAATACGGCGAAGTAGAAGACGCCGAACAGGTAGTCGCCCATCGAGTCGAACAAGCCCGCGCGTTTGCACCCCATTATATCGAACGCGTGCGCCCCAACGGTCAGCGCATTTCGGTCGAGGGAAATCCGCTGCCTCAGGGCGGGTGGGTCGCAGTTTACACCGACATCACCCGCACCAAGCAACAAGAGGAACTGCTGCGCACGCGGTCAGAGGAAATGACCGACAAAGTTCTGGCCTATGCCGAAGAGCTGGCCGCAACCAACCGCAAACTGCAATCAACCAATGTCGCGCTCGAAGAAACCAAGCGCATCCTGACTGAAACCGAGGCCCGCACCCGCCTGACAACGGAAATGATGCCCGCTCATATCGCGCACGTTGGGCTGAACCGATGCTATACGTTCTCGAACCGGCGGCTGTCATCGGTGATGCCGGGGCGTCCGGTGGACATTGTCGGCCTTTATATCGGCGATGCCCTGGGCGACGCGGCCTATGCCGCGATCGAGCCACATCTGGAAGATGCCTTTGCTGGGATGCCTTCCGCATTTGAATTCACAGACGAGGAAAGCTCGCGCCGGATCCGCACCTCTTTCACCCCAGACCAGAGCAAAGACGGCAAGGTCGCGGGCGTCTACATCATGTCCGTGGACATCACGCAGGAAACGCAGGCTCGGTCGGCGCTGCAACAAACCCGGCGCCGAGAAATGGCAGCGCAGCTGACCAGTGGTATGGCGCATGATTTCTCGAACCTGCTGACAATCATGCTGGGCAGCCAATCGCGCCTGCAACGCATGGACCTGCCCGAGCCCGCCCGCGAACTGGTTAAGGCCACGCTGTCCGCGGCGCATCGCGGCGGGGCTTTGCTGAACCGTCTGGCAGACATCACCGGTGCCCGTGACTGGAACCCGCAGTCGGCCAGTTTGTCCTCGCTTTTGGATGATCTGAAAACGCTGGCCCTTCCTGCCTTACCGGACACGATGAAATTGCATGTGAATAACCTGATGCGCGACAACATTATGATGCTGGACACCGGCATGTTGCAGGACTCGTTGCTGAACCTGATCCTGAACGCGCGCGATGCCTGTGGAGGCAAAGGCCAAATCGTGCTGACGGTTTCGCCCGTCCAGGGGTTGTGGGTAGAGTTCGCCGTACTGGATAGCGGCCCAGGTTTCTCCGATGCCGCGTTGTCACACGCGCTCGAACCGTTTTTCACGACCAAGGGCGGAGAGGGCTCGGGGCTGGGGCTTGCCATGGTCTATGACATGACGAAACTTGCCGGCGGGCGGGTACGCCTAGCCAACACCGAAGACGGCGGTCAGGTGGCCCTGCGTCTGCCCTTGCGGCTGTCAGCCCCAGCAGCCGCACCTGGGCTGGTACTGCTGGTCGAAGACAGCCCAGACCTGCGCACCGGCATCCGTGAGATGCTGACCGACATGGGCCACACGGTCATCGAAGCCGCCAGCGCCGAAGAGGCCCTGCTGCTCAGTTCCGAGCTTCCCGAGATTTCCTATGTCCTGTCAGACATATCGTTGGCGGGCGAAATGACGGGCGTCGATTTTCTGCGCGCCCTTCCCTTGACGCATCCGCCCTGTTACCTGATGACATCGCTGTCCCCCGAGGACCCGCTGTACCAGGCCGCAACCGAGCTGGCCCCGGTGCTGCGCAAACCCTTCTCGAATGCGCAGCTTTCGGCGCTATTCGCAATCACAAGACCCGAGCAATGACCCAGGCACCCCTAGTCACCATCCTTGACGATGAACCCGCCATTCGGACCATGCTGTCTGATGCCTTGCAGGAAGCCGGGTTTCGCACCCTAAGCTTTGGCCGGGCGACCGAGTTCGAGGCAGCGCTGAAAACTGCGGCGCCGGATGTCTGTCTGGTGGATTTGTCTCTGCCGGATCGTGACGGGCTGACGCTGGTCCATCGGCTGGCCTTGGAGCAAGGCGCAACTGTCATCATCATTTCAGGGCGTGCCCAGGTTCAGGATCGTGTGACCGGGCTGGAACTGGGGGCGGATGACTACATTATCAAACCCTTTGATCCGTCCGAAGTCGTCGCACGAATCCGTGCCCGCCTGCGCCGTGAAAAATCATCTACCCAGACCGGCAACACCGCTCGCTTCAATGGATGGACCGCCCATTTCGACAGCTACGTTCTGGAGGATGAAACCGGCGCACAGACACCGTTTTCCCATGCCGAAGGCGAAGTGCTGCGTTTATTCCTGGAGCGCCCCAAACGGCTGATATCGCGGGCGGTAATGCAAGAAACCCTGGGCGGCGCTGCCGGCGAAAGCTTTGACCGCGCGATGGACGTACGCATTTCCCGCCTGCGCACGAAACTGAAAGAAGATCCCAAAAATCCTCTTCTGATCAAAACAATCTACGGCGCAGGCTATATTTTCCTGGGCGATGTACACTGGAGCTGACCCCGGTTTCACCTTTAGAGTCAGTTACTTGCCTGCATCCCCTTGCGCTGATTCTGTCGGAGCGATACGATTCGATCATGCTCAGCTGCTTGATGTATCGCCAATGCCCCAAATCCGGTCGCGCGCGCTATTACCGCGTCGAGCTGACCTATAACCTGTTCAACGAAATCTCGGTCCTGCGCGAATGGGGTTATAGCGGCGGGCACGGCGCCACGCGTATCGACATCTATGGCAGCCTGCGCATGGCGTCCGAAGCCGCAGATCAGATCCGCAACCGGACCCTGAAACGCGGGTATCTGCGCGCCGCCGCCTGACCCCAATTTTCCGTACCGGCACTTTGCATCACAGGTTGCGCCCGCGCCTCAGAGCCCCTACCCCTGTGGCAAACAACGGAGCGCTCATGTCCACCATTACTCTTGTCCGCCATGGTCAGGCAAATACCAGTGCGCAGGACGAACACAGCTATGATAATCTCAGCGACCTGGGCCACCAACAGGCCCGCTGGCTGGGTGAGCACCTGACACAAACCGGCGAACATTTCGAACGCGTCTATTGCGGCACCCTGCGGCGGCACCTGCAAACTGCCAATGGAATGCAAGCCGAGGCGCGTGCCCCCATCCAGCAAGACCCGCGCCTGAACGAGATGGAGTTTTTCACACTGGCCAACCTGCTGCGCGACCAGCAAGGCGTCGCCATGCCTGACTCGCGCGAGGCCTTCGTGACCTACATGCCCCTTTTGCTGGCCAAATGGGAGGCCGGTGAAATCGAGAACCCGCCCGAAACCTTTGCCACCTTTGAATTCCGCGTAGCCGAGGTTCTGGCCGAAATCAACGACGGGCGCGGCCCGGCGTTGGTTGTGACATCAGGGGGATTGATCGGAATGGCGTTTAGGCAGGCAATGGGGATGGATATCCACGCGTTTTCGCGGACCTGCATTGCCATTATGAACACCTCGGTGCATCGTTTGCATCGTCTCGGCGACGACTTGTCGATGACCCAGTTCAACGCGATTCCGCATTTGGACAGGGCTGACCGGCAATTCGCCCAAACGCATCTTTGATTGCCTAACAGGCTGCTGAATAAAGGATTTTTCAGATGACACATCTGTGGGTACGCGCCGAACAACGCGCCAACGAAGAGCGCGTGGGCCTAACCCCTGACGGTGTCGCACAGCTGATTGCAGCGGGTATCCGTGTAACGGTCGAAGACAGCAGCGTACGCGCGATCCCTTTGCAGGGCTATATCGACGCCGGGGCCGAAATCGCACCGGAAAACACATGGCCTCAGGCCCCGCAGGACGCCATTATCTTTGGCCTGAAAGAGCTACCCGAGGATGGCACGCCCCTGCCGCATAAACACATCATGTTCGGCCATGCCTTCAAGGGTCAGCACTCTGGCAAATCACTGTTGCAACGGTTCAAGGCCGGGGGCGGAACGCTCTATGATCTGGAATATCTGGTGGATGAAACCGGCCGCCGCGTCGCCGCCTTTGGGTATTGGGCCGGGTATGCCGGTGCGGCAGTCACGCTCAAGGCCTGGGCCGCACAGAAACGCGATGAAATCTGCGGCCCAATTGGCGTTTACCCCAGCCAAGAGGTGCTGAACGCGGACCTTCTGGCCGAACTGGACAGCCTGAATACCAAACGACCCAGCGCCATCGTTATCGGTGCTTTGGGTCGCGTAGGGGCAGGCGCCGCTGATCTGTGTCAGGCGATGGGAGTTGACGTCACCAAATGGGACATGGCCGAAACCGCAAGCGGCGGGCCTTTCCCAGAGATTCTGGCACACGACCTGTTTCTCAACTGCATCTTCGCACGCCCCGGCACGCCCGTCTTTGTGCCCAAGGACGCCCTGACCGCCCCGCGCGCACTGACAGCGATCGGGGACGTCGCCTGCGACCCGGACAGCAATTACAACCCTGTCCCCATCTATGACCGCGCAACCACCTGGGATGCGCCCGTCTTGCGGGTTTGCGATGGCCCGGTGATGGATGTGATGGCCATTGATAACCTGCCTTCGATGCTCCCGGTCGAAAGCTCAGAGGATTACGCGACGCAGCTTTTGCCATCACTACTGACGCTGACGGATCTGCAAACCGGCGTGTGGGCCCGAGCCCAAGCAACATTCCTTGAACATTTGGCCCAGGCCTGATGGCGCTATATGTTGGGTATCTGGCGGCCTTCATGGGGATGATCTGCTGGATTCCTCAGGCTGTTCAGGTATGGCGCACACAGGACACAAAATCCCTGTCCCTGCCGGCAAATCTGTTGTTCCTACTAACGGTTAGCCTGTGGCTGGCTTACGGGGTGATGATCGTAGATTGGCCCATAATCGTTGCAAATATCGTGTCGGTAACGGCGATGGTCGTCATTGTCGCCGCTAAGCTGAAATTCAAATAACGGAGAAAGCCATGACGATTCATTGGTGCGGAACCGGCCTGTCGGCCATCCCTGGTTTACGGCGACTGCTAGAGGCCGGACATCCCGTGACAGTCTGGAATCGGACCACTGCCAAAGCCGAAGAGGCCGTCGGGGATCTGGCCAAAGACATTCGCGCGTTCTCGGTCGAGGCGCTGACGGATGCGCTGCACCCCGGCGATATCGTGGTCTCGATGCTTCCCGCCGATTTGCATGTTCCGCTGGCCAAACTGTGCCTGTCTAAAGACGCGCATTTCGTCTCGTCTTCGTATATTGCGCCCGAAATGCGCGATCTGGACAGCGCGGCCCGCGACAAGGGCCTGCGTTTCGTGAACGAGGTCGGACTGGATCCGGGGATCGACCACCTGATGGCGCATGCCCTGATGGCCGACTACCGCGACTCTGACGCGTTTGATCCGCAAAACACGCTGTCATTTATCTCTTACTGCGGTGGAGTGCCGAAAATCCCCAACGCATTTCGGTACAAATTCAGCTGGTCACCACTGGGTGTTCTGAAGGCGCTGCGCTCTCCGTCGCGTTCGATCCGGGATTTCAACGAATTGCGGGTGAGCCGACCATGGGACGCGATCAGCAGCTACGACGCCCCCTTACCGCAGCCAGAAACCTTCGAGGTTTATCCGAACCGCG
>Ga0209272_10001656_pt1 | contig 13725 bp, 10 predicted proteins | sample tdDd002_FD_187125 | JGI IMG/M metagenome (GOLD analysis project Ga0209272, IMG submission 187125) | Marine sediment microbial communities from the Atlantic coast under amendment with organic carbon and nitrate - tdDd00.2 (SPAdes)... | ecosystem: Environmental > Aquatic > Marine > Coastal >... | reverse complement strand
GGTTGTCGATATTGCGGGTCATCCAGTCGGCAGACGAGATCATCACCTCGGGATCGCCGTTGTTCTCGAATACCACCACACGCGGGTGCTCGAGGAAACGGTCGACAATACTGATTGCCGTAATATTTTCGCTGATCCCCTTGATTCCCGGGATCAGCGAACACATTCCTCGCACAATCAGCTTGATGGCGACTCCGGAACTGCTTGCCTGATAAAGCATGTTAATCAATCCCTTATCAACCAAGTTATTCACCTTAAGTGTAATACCCGATGGCAGGTTTTGCTTGGCATGGGCAATTTCCCTGTCTATCAGATCATACAGGCGCGAGCGGGAATTGCGCGGAGATACGATTAAGTGGTTGAATTTTACTGGCCGGTAAGGGTTTTCGATATATTCGAAGACCTGCCGGACTTCATTGGTGATTTCATCGTCACAGGTCATTAGCGAGAAGTCGGTATAGAGGCGCGCCGTGTTCTCGTGAAAATTTCCCGTGCCTAGGTGGGCATAACGTACCAAATTTTCGCCTTCCCTACGGGTGATGAGGCATAGTTTGGAATGAATTTTTAAACCCGGAACACCAAATACCACATGTACCCCCGCCTCGGTCAGACGACGTGCCCAGATAATATTCGCTTCCTCGTCAAATCGAGCCTGCAGTTCCACAACGACGGTTACCCGCTTGCCGTTGTTGGCTGCATCTATCATTGACTCGATGATTCGGGAATTTTTCGCAACTCGGTAGATATTAATCTTGATGCCGAGGACTTTGGGATCATAGGCCGCCTGGCGAACCAGTTCGGTCATATGGTTGAAGGTATGGTACGGGTAGTGCAGCAGTATGTCCTGCGCCTGAATTGCATCAAAGGCATTGCGGGCTGAGGTGAAATGATAACTTTGTATCGGCTGCAGAGGTTTGTTTTCCAGATAGCTACGGCCAACATTCGGAAAGCCGATGAAATCTTTGAAATTATGATAACGGCCTCCGGGAATAATGCTGTCATAACTTGACACTTTCAGCAGCCCGCAGAGTACATCGATCATCTCGCTCGGCATATCGCGCTGATAGACAAAGCGAACCGGCATTGCCGTAAGGCGCTGGTTCAGCCCTTCTGACATTTGTTCCAGCAGGCTATGCTCGACCTCTAGGCTTAGATCGTATTCGGCATCCCGGGTCATCTTCATTGAATAGGCACTAAGGCTGTCGTATTCGAAAAAGCCACTGAAAATATCATCAAGGCAAAAGCGAATAATGTTATCCAGTAATATAAGAGTCTTGCGCCTTTTTCCTTTTGCTTCAGGTAGCTCGATAAAGCGTGGTAGCTGATCGGTCGGAATTTCGATCAGGGCATGGCCTTTCTTTTCTCCCTGTTGCATCTCAACCGTCAGGTAGGAATACTCATCTTTTAGAAATTCGAGCAGGTTAATATCTTCAGTGAGTAGAATTGGAATGATATGGGGAAGAATTGCATTGCGGAAGTATTTGCGTAGCCAGGCTTTCTGATGGTTATCCAGCTGTAATTCATTGACCAGAAAAATATGCCGGCGGGCCATTTCCAGCAGTATTTCGTTATAGAGGCTATCGAAGTCCTGGTTAAGTTTTAGGACTCGGCTCTGGATTTTACTGAGCAGCTGCTTAGCACTGTCGTTGCTGCCTTGTTCTTGGCTGATCAGTATCTGGCGTTTTACATCGGCAAAGCGAACTTGGTAAAATTCATCTGTATTGCTGGAAAAAATACCAAGAAAGCGGACGCGCTCAATTAGCGGCACTGATCTGTCTGCCGCCTCTTGGAGAACGCGTTCATTAAATGATAGCCAGCTTAATTCTTTTTCAATATAGAGAGATTCCGTACTCATTGTTTTCCTGCTAAATAAGCTATGGGCTAAAGCTGTGCCTCTTTAGTTAGTTTTCATCGATGTCGATGTTTAGATCGTCAGCCAGCTTTTCCAGTTCCTCCTGGACCACTTCGAGCTCAAGCTCTGAAGGTAATTCAAGTTGAAAGTTTGCCGTGAAAAGGGGGTAGCCCCAGTTAGGTGCGCTTTGGGTATTTGTTTTGAGTTTGTCTATATTGATCCCGAGCTGGTTGAGCTTGGCGGTGACCTCTTTGACAATCCCGAGTCGGTCATTGCCGGTAACAGTGAGGCTGTGCAGTGTGGTGACTGGAACTGCTTTGCTGTCATCTTCGACAATATGGATCTGCAATTCATCGATCTTTGATAGGGTTTGACTTAATACAGGAAGATATTGCTCTGCGACTTCGATCTGCAGTATACCGGCAAATTGCCCGGCAAGTTTACTGAGGCTGCTGGCCAGCCAGTTACCATGATTTTGGTAAATTGTATCGGAGAGCGTTTCGACTAAACCAGGACGGTCTTTACCAATAACAGTAATAACGAGATGCTTCATAACAACTTCCTTATTCGTAGTAGGCTTGTTCATTATGTGAGCAAGTACAATATCTGTCCAGAAGCAACGGTAGAACGGCCAGTGAAATGAAAGGAGTATTGGCCTGACCCGTACCGGCTGTCATATAATTGTCATCTAAAAGAAATATTATTGATAAACGTATAAATCTTATGAGGTAATAATGGCAGACGCCAGTGCACTTTTGAGGGGAGACAGTCCTGGCCGTCGAGTAAAAGACAAACTGGCGCGCTATGGAGTGACCGCTGGTGGTATTTTTGTTCTTATTACTTTAGTCCTGATTTTCTTCTATTTGCTCTATGTCATTATGCCGATTTTTGCTTCGGTCAAAGTGACCCCCAAGCAGGCATTTTCCATTGATTTCCCAGACCAGCCTGCCGCCATTTATCTCAATGAGCAAAATAACATTGCCTATAGGATGTCTCAGCAGGGAAATTTGACCTTCGTGAGCCTAAGCTCGCCGCAAGCCGGGGAGCGGATAAGTCAGCATACCGTGATGGCAAAGCCAACCAGTTTTGCTCGTTCGCTACCTCGTGAAGAGGTTTTTGCCTACGGTGGGCAGTCCGGTGAGGTGGTGGTGTTCAAACCGGCCTTTCAAGTCACATTTTCCGGCAATGTAAAACAAACAACCCCTGATATTACCTATCCTCTCGGACAGGTGTCGTTTCAGCTTGATCCTGATGGCCTGCCTATTACTCAGCTTGCTGTATCATTGCGAGCCGATCATGCTGTCGTGGTCGGAGTGACGGCGGATCATCGGGTAAGGGCAATGATATTCCGTCATCAGGATGGCCTGCCCGGACAGGTGTCAGATTGGTTATCGCAGTCATTTTATATTGATGGATTGCCTGAGACACTCACCGCTTTGGCTGTGACTCCCGATACCCGGACGTTATACGCTTTGAGCGGCGAGAATTTATATGTAGTGACACTGGACGGGGTGAACTCGACGATCCGCAATGTTGTTGATGTGAGTACAGCTCAGGGTACGCCGCAGAAGTTGACATTATTATCGGGCGCAAACTCCTTGCTGATCACGGCCAGTGATAACTCGGTATCGCAGTGGTTCGAAACCCTTCTCGAGGGCAAGCGAACACTGGTTAATGCGCGAGATTTTGTCTTGCCTGACAGCCCTGTCGTACGGTTAGTACCTGAATATTCCCGCAAAGGTTTTTTTGCCGTACACCAGGACGGTACGCTTTCGGCATACTACACCACGGTCAAAGGCCATATCTATCGCGATCAGATGTTGGACAGGGTACCTGACTGGGTCACTATTTCTCCTCGTGCCGATCGTTTGCTGACGGTTAATGGTGACAACTGGCAGCTCTACCAGGTTGACAATCGCCACCCGGAAATAGGTTTTTCATCGCTGTGGCAAAAGATTTGGTATGAGGGATACCCCGAGCCGGATTACGTTTGGCAGTCGACCTCTGCCAGTGATGAATTTGAACCGAAGCTAAGCTTGGTTCCTGTCGTTTTCGGTACCCTCAAGGCGGCGGTGTATGCGATGTTTTTCGCAATTCCGATGGCGTTGGCCGGGGCGATTTATACGGCCTATTTTATGTCATCGAGAATGCGCCGGGTGATTAAGCCAACGGTTGAAATTATGGAAGCCCTGCCGACGGTTATTTTGGGTTTCTTGGCCGGAATTTGGCTTGCACCGATCGTTGAAGAGTATCTGCCCGGCATTGCGATGATTATCGTGGCCTTCCCATTGATGATGTTGTTGGTTGGGATCGGTTGGTCACTGCTTCCGGGGCAGTGGCGACATCGCTTGCCGAACGGACTGCACATTATATTGCTGATGCCGATGATTGTGCTGCTAGGCTATGGCTGCCTTGAAGCGAGCCCGCATGTTGAGCAATGGTTATTTGCCGGTGATATGCGGATGTACCTTACCAATGAGTGGGGAGTTGGCTATGACCAGCGCAATACGCTCGTTGTGGGTATTGCGATGGGATTTGCGGTGATCCCGACCATTTTCACGATTGCCGAAGATGCCATTTTTTCGGTACCAGGACATCTCACCAGCGGTTCATTGGCTCTGGGAGCGACACATTGGCAGACTCTGACTCGTGTCGTCTTGCTGACGGCCAGCCCGGGCATTTTTTCGGCCATCATGATGGGGCTCGGCCGGGCGGTTGGCGAAACAATGATTGTACTGATGGCAACGGGGAATACCCCGATTATGGATTGGAACATACTAGAAGGCTTGCGGACCTTGTCTGCAACTATTGCGATTGAGATGCCCGAAACCGAGGTAGGCAGCTCGCACTACCGGGTCTTGTTCCTGGCTGCATTTGTATTGTTTGTGTTTACTTTTATTTTCAACACGATTGCCGAGCTTGTTCGTCAGCGTTTGCGAGAAAAATACAGCTCACTGTAATGTGAACGCCCACTAACCGACAGATAGAATGAAACAGATAAAGTGATGGGAAATTGGTTTAAATCGGGTTCTCCATGGATATGGCTGACTGCTGGAGCGGTGAGCCTGAGCCTGGTTGCCGTACTGGGCTTGTTGTTACTGATAGGCTGGAAGGGGCTGAGTTATTTCTGGCCGGCCCCTGTGTATCAGTTTGATGTTGATATCAACGGTCACAAGCAGGTCATTATCGGTGAGGTTTATGAGACAAAGTCGGTATCGGTTCGTCAGTTGGCCGAGGCCGGTGTCGATGTGTCGGCAATAGAAGGCGAGCGGGTTTTTCGATATCTGATCAAAACAGGAAACCGTGAGCGTGTAGAACTCGATTTTATAACTCTGCTTGAAACTCAGATCAACAGCCGGGCGCTTGCCGATGATATCGCGGTGATTGACCGAATTAAAAACGGTAAATTCTACGGTTATCCCATTAGCTTTATTGATGATGGTGAAAGCAAGCCGATCGAAGGATTAGCGCAGGGGTTATTGGCCGCCGAGCAGGTTCGGGATGAAATTAAGGTGTTGCAGAAGACAGATATTGCGGCAATTAACCATCAGCTTGAATTACTGCGCCAGCAGGAACGCCGACATGGCAAGCAGCCGGAATTTACCCTGCAGCGTCAGCAACTCGATCAGCGTTATGCTGCTGTTGAGCAACGGCTGTTAGACTTGCGGTTGCGGTTGGAAAATGATGCCTTGCTGGTTCGCGACATGGTCGGTACCACAGTGAAATTACCTATCGAGCAGATGTTGGATATTTGGTATCCGAACAATTTAACGACACTTGAAAAAGTGGCCCACTGGGGCAGCCAGATCGGGAAGTTTGTCGGCGAGGATCCCCGAGAGGCCAATACGGAAGGCGGGGTTTTTCCTGCTATCTTCGGTACCGTTTTCATGGTGTTGCTGATGAGTGTTATCGTGACTCCACTCGGGGTCATGGCGGCGATCTATTTGCATGAGTACGCAGGGAAAAACCCTTTTACCAAGTTGATTCGGGTTGCTGTGATCAACCTGGCCGGCGTTCCGTCTATTGTTTATGGTGTCTTTGGCCTTGGTTTTTTCGTCTATATGGTCGGCGGCACGATTGATGATGTCTTTTTCTCTGATCAGCTGCCAGCCCCAACCTTTGGTACACCTGGTATTTTATGGTCAGCATTGACGCTGGCAATCCTGACGCTGCCAGTCGTTATAGTCTCAACGGAAGAAGGCTTGGCGCGGATACCGAATTCGGTGCGTCACGGCTCATTGGCGCTAGGAGCGACACAGGCAGAAACCCTGTGGCGAATTGTGCTGCCGATGGCCAGTCCGGCTATAATGACAGGGCTTATCTTGGCGGTTGCTCGGGCGGCAGGTGAGGTTGCTCCCCTGATGTTGGTGGGGGTCGTCAAAATGGCCCCGACCTTGCCGGTGGATGATCAGTTTCCTTATTTGCATCTGGATCGTAAGTTCATGCACCTTGGCTACCATATCTATGATGTCGGGTTTCAAAGCCCCAATGTCGAAGCCGCTCGGCCTCTGGTGTATGCCACCTCGTTTTTGCTGGTGACGGTGATTGTCGGGCTGAACCTGACGGCCATTGGTATTCGAAATCACTTACGTGAGAAATTCCGCTCTTTGGAACAATAACGGGACACAGTAAATTACATGTTTTCAATTAACTCGACCATGGGCCTGTTTGAGCCAGAAGATTTAGCCGCGTTACCCGAAGAGAAAACGGCGATGTCGATTGAGGGGCTTGATCTGCATTATGGTAATCAACAGGCTCTGTATAATATCAATATGCGGATAGCCAAAGGTCAGGTGACTTCGTTTATCGGTCCGTCAGGCTGCGGTAAGTCAACCTTATTGCGCTGTATCAACCGGATGAACGAGCTGGTGGAGGGATGTACGGTCGAAGGCAAGATTATGCTCCACGGCCAGAATATCTATGACAGCAAGGTTGATGTTGCCACCCTGAGGCGACGGGTCGGGATGGTATTCCAGCGACCGAATCCGTTTCCAAAATCCATTTATGAAAATGTGATTTATGGACTGCGTCTACAAGGGCTCAAAGAGCGTCGAGTGCTGGATGATGCAGTCGAAAACTCACTACGCGGTGCCGCTTTGTGGGATGAGGTCAAAGACCGTTTGCATGAAAATGCTTTTGGGCTATCTGGAGGTCAGCAGCAGCGTTTGGTGATTGCCCGGGCGATTGCGATTGAGCCTGAAGTCTTGCTGCTGGACGAGCCGACCTCGGCACTGGATCCAATTTCGACCCTGACGATTGAAGAGCTGATCAATGAGCTCAAAACCAAGTACACCGTGATTATTGTTACCCATAATATGCAGCAGGCCGCCCGAGTATCGGATAACACGGCATTTATGCATATGGGGGAGCTGGTGGAATACGCCAATACCAACGATATTTTCACTACGCCCAAAGAAAAACGAACGGAAGATTACATTACTGGCCGATACGGTTAAGGAATCAGATCATGTTGGATAATTTAAGTCTTGGTCGCCACATTTCAGGCCAGTTTAACGCGGAGCTGGAAAGTATCCGTACTCATGTCTTGGCGATGGGCGGTTTGGTCGAGCAGCAATTGGCCGACGCGCTCAAGGCAATGCATAAACAGGATGCCGAACTGGCCAAGCGGGTGATAAAAGATGATCACAAGGTCAATGCGATGGAAGTGGCCATTGATGAAGCCTGTACCCGCATTATTGCCAAGCGTCAGCCGACGGCGAGTGACCTGCGGCTGGTGATTGCGATCATCAAGACCATTACTGATTTGGAACGTATCGGTGATGTGGCAGAAAGTATTGCCAAGGTGGCGTTGGAGAATTTCACCAACAAGCAATATAACTTGCTGGTTTCGCTTGAAGCACTAGGGCAACACGCGGTCAGGATGCTGCATGAGGTACTCGATGCTTTTGCCCGGATGGATGTTAAAGCCGCGATTGACGTCTATCAGGAAGATGATCGGATTGACCGTGAATACGAAGCCATTATTCGTCAACTGATGACTTATATGATGGAAGATCCGCGTTCGATTCCAAATGTGCTGCAGGTGATGTGGTCAGCCCGCTCCATCGAGCGGGTGGGTGATCGATGCCAGAATATCTGCGAGTACATTATCTACTTCGTTAAAGGCAAGGATATCCGCCATACCAGCCAGGAAGAGATCGAGAGTATTCTGAAGCGCTGACTCAATTAGCTTTTGGCAAACAGATCCGGGACAAATGTCTGGCTGTCCGCTGGTGCCCTTACATAACCTTCCTTGTTGACTTCTGGTAGGTCGATATGAGGGTAGTGGATCTCTTCATACGGGATGTGGGACAGCAAATGAGAAATACAGTTAATTCGGGCTTTCTTCTTATCATCGGCGTTAACCACCCACCACGGGCACTGTTTGGTATCGGTATAGGCAAACATGCGGTCTTTGGCGGCTGAGTATTCAGCCCAGCGGTCGCGGGATTCAAGATCCATCGGGCTGAACTTCCAACGTTTTATCGGGGTATGAATCCGTTCAAGGAAGCGGGCTTCCTGCTCTTCGTCGGATACCGAGAACCAGTATTTCAGTAGTATGATACCGGAGCGTTGCAGCATGCGCTCAAATTCAGGGCAAGAACGGAGAAACTCTTCGTATTCGTCGTCGGTGCAAAACCCCATTACTTTTTCGACGCCGGCCCGGTTATACCAGCTGCGATCAAACAGCACCATTTCGCCAGCCGATGGCAGGTGGGCTGCATAACGTTGGAAATACCATTGGGTTTTTTCTTTCTCGGTGGGGGCTGGCAGGGCTACGATGCGACATACCCTCGGGTTTAGTTTTTCTGTGATCCGTTTGATAACCCCACCTTTTCCTGCTGCATCCCGGCCTTCAAAAATGACGACAACTTTGAGTCCACTGTGTTTTATCCATTCTTGTAGCTTAACGAGATCAACCTGTAATCGTTCAAGTTCTTTTTCGTAGTCTTTCTTTTTGATTTTTTTAACGGGGTTACTATTCGTCATACCGCACTCCGTTTGAACGTAATTTTATTGTTTTGCCTTCTTCTAAAGGATAATCCCCAATTAAACTGATGACGAATTAGAAACCGGGTGTTTTTTGTCTGAACTGTAAATTAGACAGAGGTAGACGTTGAGGCATTTATAAAAAAATAAATACTATTAAGTATGTAGGTATTTGAATTAATTATAATTGCACGCTGGGTTGTTGTATGGTCTGATGTGTTGGTTTGTAAACTGTGAGGTTGTCAATACATTATTGATAATACTCATAATTAAAAGGACCAAGGAAGAATAATGTATAAATTAATGTCAGGGCTATTAACATGCCTCGTCTTGGCTGGGTGTGGTGGCGGAAGTGATGATCAGTTCTCCAAAAATAACTATGCGACGCAAAGCTGCCCGTCAAATATGACCTGCGGTTTCATGAAAGCACCCAAAGATTATAATAACCCTAATGGTGAGCAGGTTGATATTTACTATGGGGTGCATAAAGCTCTAGATCCTGCCAACAGAATCGGTTCGCTGATTCTTAATTTTGGTGGGCCGAGTGCGGAAGCGGTAGTAGGGGCGTCCAAAATGGCTACTTATGCTTTGCCACAGGAAATTTTGAACCGCTTTGATATTGTAGGAATGGATCCTCGTGGTACCGGCCAGAGTGCTTATGCCAGAGAGCTAACGGACTGTGCAGTAGCGAAAAACAGAGGCCAAGGTGACTGCACGGTAACGTACCAGCAGTATGCTCCTTATCTAGGCAGCAATTCAGTTGTAAAAGATATCGATCGTTTACGTAACCATCTTGGTGATGAAAAGCTGACCTTCTTGGGCTATTCATACGGTACCCGACTGGGTTCTTTGTATGCGCATACTTTCCCTGACAGAGTTCGTGCAATTGTGCTTGATTCGCCGATGTCGCCAACAGCAGCGAATAATGTTGAGCTTAGGATCGGTAATACTGCTGGTTACGATAAAGTTGCAGCATTTCGTTTAGACTACGCAACTTACCCTAGTCGGGAAACGCGCTATCAAGATATTGCCACCACTTTGTACTCCTCAGCCCAGGTTTATACAGCCAATGATGGCCAGGCACTGAGTAAAAAAGATGGGGCTGATGTGATGGACTATACAGTTGCCCGCGATTCATCTCGTAAGAAGGAATGGTCGGCGATTCGTAGTGGACTTAAAGAGTTACTGGATAACGATAAGCTTATTACGCTGAAAAATGAATTATCGATTCATCGTATAACTTCTTATAATTCAGGCTACTCAAACTTGAATGATGAATTGCGTGGTAGTGCCTTGTTCAAGGCCGTGGTCTGTACCGATGAAAGGTTGCCGTTGTCAGAAAACGAAATGTTGGCATCCGAACTGGGTTATAAAAATGCGTCAGCTCTTTTTGGGGGCAAGACATACGCTGAGACTGCCAAGCTTTGTAATGGCTGGTCAGCACGGCGTGATCCTATTGCGCCTGTCACAGACATGGCTTCGGCACTGGGCGGCAAGCAGATTTTGATTATTGGTGGCTTGTATGATCCGGCTACGCCATACACCTGGACAGAGGAGATGGTTGCGAACTTTGGTGCTTCGGCTTCAAAGGTAACAGTTGATAATTATGTCGATCATGGTTTCAGTTATAGCAAAATTAGCTGTGTTGACCAGAAGACGACCGCATACCTACTTGATCCGGAAACGAAGATAGTAGAGGAGACATGTAATGCTAGTGCGCTTTCACAGAGCAAGTCATTTATGATTGCACCTGACATTCAGCATCCAGCGAAAGATGTTATCGGCTGGTAGTTGGCCACGGAGCATGGGTAATCAAACAGCCTGCTTTAATACAGGCTGTTTGATTATTAACTATTGCTCTAGTGAGCGAATAACCGCTGCGATCCTCTCAGCCGAGGTGACGGGGATGCTGAAATCATCCACATCGCTGCTGCCCATGTGAATCTGATTGGTATACTGAAGCATTTTGCTTGGGCGGGTACTTTTCCCAGATAGATGAATTTCTTGTACGCCGCTTCTTTCAATAATATCTGTGACATTGCCTGCCGTGACCCCGGCGCCAGCCATTATGCTGAGGTTCTCGCCACAGTAATTAACCATCTTCGCCAGCATTCCTGTACCGTCCAGCGCATTAGGTTGCAGGCCGGAGGTGAGCACTCGCTCGCAGCCTGCACTCATGATGCTATCTAATGCCGCCATTGGATCTGTGCATTGGTCTATAGCTCGGTGGAACGTAATACCCAACCCCTTTGCTTCATTTATCAGGCTGCATAACACGTCGCTGTCAACTTGGCTTTGGGCGTTAAGTACGCCGACGACGACACCCTGTAAGTCAGCTTGCTTGGCGGCATGAATATCTTCCAGCATGATCTCGATATCTTGGCTTGAGAATAAAAAGTCGCCTTGGCGTGGACGGATCATGGCATAGACCGGAATTGACGAGATCTTCGCGGCTTGTTTCATCAGGCCAATACTCGGGGTTAATCCGCCAAGAGCCAAGGAGGAGCAGAGTTCAATACGGGTTGCACCACCTAGCTGGGCGTAGTGGAGTGATTCGATGTTATCGATACAGACTTCAATATGTTCAATTTTCACTGTGATGTATCAAGGCAGGAGATGATGAAGGCAGTGTAGAGGATCTTTACTTGCTAGAGGGTTAATCAGATCAAGAATAAGCCGAGATGTGAGATCAAAAAGGGCCCGGTGTGTCCGGGCCTCATTCTATTTTTGCCTATTGGCTGACTTTGGCTTTACGCTATTGCGTTTGTTGCCTAATTAACACCGTGAGCGTGGTGTTAATGGTAATTACTTACCCAGGTCTGCAGTGTGCTCTGATAGGTAATCAGCAACACCTTTTGGTGATGCATCCATACCTGCTTTGCCTTCTTCCCACTGTGCTGGGCAAACTTCACCGTTCTTCTGGTGGAAGTTTAGAGCATCAACCATACGTAGCATTTCGTCGATGTTACGGCCTAGTGGCAGGTCGTTAACTACTTGGTGACGTACAAGGCCGTCTTCGTCGATTAGGAAAGAACCACGGAAAGCAACGCCTGCTTCTGGGTGCTCAACATCGTAAGCTTTGCAGATTTCGTGCTTAACATCAGCGATTAGCGGGTACTTAACCTGACCGATACCGCCGTCTTCAACAGCTGTGTTGCGCCATGCATTGTGAGAGAACTGAGAATCGATAGAAACACCGATTACTTCAACACCTTTTGCCTGGAAATCTTCGAAACGCTTGTCAAAAGCGATTAGCTCCGATGGGCAAACGAAAGTGAAGTCTAGTGGGTAGAAGAAAACTACAGCTTTCTTACCTTTAGTAAACTCTGCAAAGTTGAAGTTATCAACGATTTCGCCGTTACCTAGAACAGCTGCAGCAGTAAAATCTGGTGCTTGACGACCTACTAGTACCATTTGGTGCTCCTAAAATATTCGGTTTGTCGCCGACCTTTTCGGTTGGCTCCATGTTTGGACGAGACAAACTATAGCGAAACTGTTAGATTGAAAAAAGCGGAATAAATAGATTGATGTAATCGAAAAATACGATGAACAAATTTCCTTCTCTCAAACAACTGCATTATTTAGTTACCTTATTTGAAACCCGACATTTCGGCGAAGCTGCCAAGAAGTGCTTTGTCAGCCAGTCGACGCTGAGTTCGGGAGTTCAGAATCTTGAAGAATTAATTGACTGTCAGCTTATTGAACGAGACAACAAGTCATTGGTGTTTACCTCGATGGGCGAAGATGTTGTGGTCCGCAGCCGTGAACTGCTTGCTCGCAGCCAGGATTTAATGGAACTGTCGAATTGTACCGGCGACGGGATGGACGGTCAGTTAAGGGTCGGTTGTATCCCCACTATTGCCCCCTTCTTGTTGTGTGACTTAGTGCAGGAGGTGAACCGCCTGCACCCAAGCCTGAATCTGTTGCTGCGGGAAGATACGACAACCAATTTACTGGCGGCATTACGTAACGGTGAAATGGATGTGCTGATTTTGGCTTTACCGGTGGAAATCAATGGCATGTATAGCCAGACGGTGGGGCGAGACGCTTTTAAGATGGTGATAAGCAAAAATCAGGCTGAACAGGTCAATGTACCACTTCGTTATGCCGATTTGCCGGATGAGTCGGTGTTTTTGCTAGAGAAAGAGCATTGCCTGACAGAGCACGCAGTTTCTGCCTGCAAGCTGACAAGTAAGGAGAAGATCAACCCGTTTACGGCAACCAGTCTACATACCTTAGTTCAAATGGTTGCGAACGGATTGGGAACAACCTTTATTCCGCAGATGGCTATTGATCATGGAATATTGGATAACCAGAATTTGGTGGTTATTGAACCACCTGGCCAGGAGGCATACCGAGAAATAGGCCTTGTCTGGCGCCCTACCTCAAGTCGTAGTCGTACCTTTAACCGGCTTGCCGAGATTGTTGAGGGTCTTTTGTAGTCCTTCCTACAGTGTGCTGGCAGATTCCCGCGCTGTCAGCATTTTTCACTACTTCGAATGCTCACCTCGATATTTTTAATTGGTTAATATTCGTTTGAATAATAGCTGTTTTGTAGAATTATTTTGTTTCGCTTTGCGAATGAATGAAATTGATTGAGTAAGCAACTATTCCCCTAGTGTATGAACAGCAATTTATCTTTCGATATAAATGGTTGTTATTTAACCTATTGTAAACACCTTTTCTTCTCTCTTGTGTTTGAAACGCTTTTTTACACACAGGTTTGAATTATGCCGTTAGGTAATTTAATTACGTAACTGGTTACATTTTGATGTCGATTCATCTTTATCTTCAAAAACCGAGTATTTCTCTGAAAATTGTTTTAATTCAGTGTTTTGAGTTATTACTCTATATTGATTAAGTTGTTGATTTTAAAGCGGTTG
>Ga0209272_10001655_pt1 | contig 13736 bp, 7 predicted proteins | sample tdDd002_FD_187125 | JGI IMG/M metagenome (GOLD analysis project Ga0209272, IMG submission 187125) | Marine sediment microbial communities from the Atlantic coast under amendment with organic carbon and nitrate - tdDd00.2 (SPAdes)... | ecosystem: Environmental > Aquatic > Marine > Coastal >... | reverse complement strand
CAAACATTAGGTCGTTAAGTTGCTCAAGATCGTCAAAAAGCGCTGGTTTGATTACAAAAGTAGACATAAGAACTAAGCCAAAAATGAGAATCCATATAGTGTGTGTTTAAACATGCATTTAGGCAAGCAGGAATGCAAAAGCCTCTTGCTGACAAAGCAAGAGGCTTGGATGTTTATGATTGCTCGTAGCTAATCTAAGATCGTGCTTAATTAAGATTGCACTTAACTAACTACGTTTAAGCACCCGTTCGATTTCGCCTAGGCTGGATGGATCATCAATAGTGGATGGCACCACGTATTGCTCGCCATCGGCTATTTGACGAATGGTCCTTCGCAAAATCTTACCTGAGCGGGTCTTTGGCAAACGGTCAACAACCAGCGCATGTTTAAAGCACGCTACTGCGCCAATCTCATTGCGTACTTTCCCCACCAACTCACCTTCTAGCGTTAGATCATCAATCTTCACACCATCTTTAAGAACCACGAAACCAAGCGGTAGCTGACCTTTTAACTCATCATGGATACCAACGACCGCACATTCCGCAATCGCAGGGTGACCACCAACGATTTCTTCCATCTCGCCAGTAGACAGACGGTGACCTGCGACGTTAATTACGTCATCAATACGACCCATGATAAACAGGTAACCTTCTTCATCTAGGTAACCGCCATCTCCCGATACGTAGTAACCCGGAAATTGACTTAGATAACCTGTTTCAAAGCGGTCATGGTTGCGCCAGACAGTCGGTAAACAGCTTGGTGGTAATGGGCGCTTCAGAGCCACAAAACCTTGTTGATTTGCGCCCACTGGCATGCCCATTTCGTTGAGAATCTCGACCTGATAGCCAGGAATCGGCTTGGTAGCGGAGCCTGCTTTTACTGGCATCATCTCAATACCGGTCGGATTGCCCGCGATAGCCCATCCAGTCTCGGTTTGCCACCAGTGGTCAATGACCGGTTTATCTGCTTTGCTTTCTACCCATTCTAGGGTTGGTGGGTCAAGGCGTTCGCCTGCCATAAAAATAGAAACAAGATTGGACAAGTCGTATTGCTTAATGAACTCGCCTTCTGGGTCTTCTTTCTTAATTGCACGAAAAGCGGTTGGCGCGGAAAAAAGCACATCCACTTTGTATTCGTCACAAACACGCCAGAATGCACCCGGATCCGGTGTTCTCACTGGTTTGCCTTCAAATAGAATAGTGGTACAACCATGAATCAACGGTGCGTACACAATATAAGAGTGACCAACGACCCATCCTACATCCGATGCAGCCCAGAACACGCCATCTTGGGGGATGTTATAAATCGACGTCATCGAATATTTCATCGCTACGGCATGACCACCATTGTCACGCACCACACCTTTTGGTTTCCCTGTTGTGCCAGAGGTATACAAAATATAAAGAGGATCTGTCGCTAGCACAGGGACACACGCATGAGGCAAAGCTTGCGCGTATTCTTGCTGCCAATCTAAATCACGCTCAAGATTAAGTTCTGCTTCGCACTGTGAGCGCTGAAGAACAAAAACTTTCTCTGGCTTCCAACGACTGTCCATAATGGCTTTATCGACCATGGGTTTGTATGGAATCACCTTATTAATTTCGATGCCACAAGACGCCGTCATGATGACTTTGGGTTCCGCATCTTCAATTCGAACGGCAAGCTCATTCGGGGCAAAACCGCCAAACACCACCGAGTGAATCGCGCCCAATCGAGCACACGCCAGCATCGCCATTGCCGCTTCTGGGATCATCGGCATGTAGATGACCACACGATCGCCTTTGGTGACGCCTTGGTTAGAAAGCATACCCGCAATCTTTGCAACTTGGTCACGTAGAGCTTGATAGCTGTATGTTTGTTTTTGCCCCGTTACTGGCGAGTCATAAATCAGGGCGGTTTTATCGCCTCTCCCTTGCTCGCAATGATAATCCAACGCGAGCCATGACGTATTCAATACGCCATCAGGAAACCAACGTTCAATCCCATGCTCGTCAGCTTGTAAGATGGTGTTTGGCGCTTCAAACCAATCGATGTTTTCAGCTTGAGCACGCCAAAAGTTTTCCGGTTCATTTTGTGCCCAAAGATATTCTTTTTGATATGCAGACATATTGCTTCCTCCAGTATGTCCTGACATTGCTTTTTAATACCAATCGCATTAATTAGATGTTCAGAAGATTGCGTAGGTAAAACCGCTTAGAACAAGGCAAAGATTGCAGCTAGCTAGTTGCTCTACCTACACCTTCTTTAACTAAGAAATAGGTTTAACGAAGTTATCAGCGGTTTTAACAAGCAAGAATCATCAAATAATTGATGTGGTTGGTATAAGTATCACTACCATGCAATTGTGTTATTCAAAGACATTGGAGGGAACACGCACAAAACCCTCCATCAGTATTCTTGCGCTGCGGCTCATGATGGCTTTCTCAACCACCCAACCTTGTTCTGTTTGTTTGGCTTTTGCCCCCACCTTAAGCATTCCTGATGGATGCCCAAACGTCACAGACTCTTTCTCTCCGCCACCAGCCGCTAGGTTCACCAAAGTACCCGGGACGCATGCCGCCGAGGCAATAGCGACCGCTGCGGTTCCCATCATGGCGTGGTGAAGTTTGCCCATAGATAAAGCTCGGACGAGAATATCGACCTCACCTGCCTCTACGGCTTTACCACTCGACGATAAATAGGATTTAGGCTGAGAAACAAACGCAATCTTAGGCGTGTGTTGACGTGTTTGAGCCTCTTCGAGCGAATCAATAAGACCCATTTTTAACGCGCCATGAGCACGAATAGACTCAAACTTCGCAAGGGCTGATTCATCGTTATTGATGTCATCTTGAAGCTCAGTGCCTTGGTAACCGAGTGCTTCTGCGTCTACGAAGATTGTCGGTATGCCTGCGTTAATGAAGGTGGCGTTAAACGTCCCAACATCTGGCACGACCAAATCGTCTACTAGATTGCCGGTTGGAAACATGCTGCCTTCACCATCAGCAGGGTCGACGAAATCAACTTGGATTTCAGCAGCAGGGAACGTCACTCCATCAAGCTCAAACTCCCCTGTTTCTTGAACGAAACCATTTGCGATTGGCACATGAATCAATATGGTTTTGCCAATATTTACCTGCCATACACGAACGGTAACGATGCCGTTTTGAGGAATTCGATCTTCGTCGATCAACCCTGCATGGATGGCGAACGGTCCGACTGCAGCAGAAAGATTGCCACAGTTACCACTCCAATCGACAAACGGCTTATCTATCGATACTTGCCCGAACAGGTAATCAACGTCGTGATCGACTCGCTGACTGCGCGACACAACCACAGTTTTACTGGTGCTGGAAGTTGCGCCGCCCATGCCATCAATTTGTTTAGCGTACGGGTCTGGGCTACCAATCACACGAAGTAGCATTTTGTCTCTTGCCTCGCCTGCAACTTGCGCTGGCTGTGGCAAATCTTCAAGGTTGAAGAACACCCCTTTGCTCGTACCGCCGCGCATGTAAGTCGCCGGGACTTTGATTTGGCTTTGCATCTTGCTATCCATATCTTACTCCGTTATTGCGCTATCTATTGCGAGAGGAAATCTTGAGCAAAGCGCTGTAACACACCGCCCGCTTTGTACACGTGAACTTCATCTTCGGTATCGAGTCGACAAGTCACTGGCACATCAACCTTGTCGCCATTTGCACGGGTAATCACCAACGCCAAATCAGCACCCGGGGTGATATCACCGATAACGTCATAAAGTTCAGTGCCATCTAATTCGAGCGTCTTTCGGTTCACGCCATCTTTAAATTGCAGAGGAAGTACGCCCATTCCAACTAAGTTGGTACGGTGAATACGCTCAAACCCTTCAGCGACAATAGCTTCTACACCCGCCAAGCGAACGCCTTTCGCCGCCCAATCTCGCGACGATCCTTGACCATAATCCGCGCCTGCGACCACGATAAGTGGCTGCTTGCGATTCATGTAAGTCTCAATCGCTTCCCACATGCGTGTCACTTTGCCTTCAGGTTCGACTCTCGCTAACGACCCTTGCACTACTTCGCCATTTTCCTTGACCATTTCATTGAACAACTTCGGGTTAGCGAAAGTAGCGCGCTGCGCGGTTAAGTGATCACCTCGGTGAGTCGCGTATGAGTTGAAATCTTCTTCTGGCACGCCCATCTTCGCGAGGTATTCGCCTGCGGCGCTGCTTGCCAAAATTGCGTTCGATGGCGACAAATGGTCGGTCGTAATGTTATCGCCTAAAACGGCAAGAGGACGCATTGAAGACAGAGTTCGCTCACCAGCCAGTGCTCCTTCCCCCTCTTTTTGCCAGTAGGGAGGTCGACGGATATACGTACTCATCGGACGCCAATCGTAGAGCGGATTCGGGTTACGAGCCTCATCATTCAGTTTGAACATTTGAATGTAAACTTGATTAAATTGCTCTGGCTTAACGTACTCACCCACCACAGCATCAATTTCTTCATCCGTTGGCCACAAGTCATTGAGGTAAACCGGCTTGCCGTCTTTGTCTGTGCCTAAAGAATCACGTTCGATATCAAAACGAATCGTACCGGCTAACGCGTAAGCAACGACCAAAGGTGGTGATGCTAAGAATGCTTGTTTTGCGTAAGGATGAATTCGACCATCAAAGTTGCGATTCCCAGAAAGTACCGCCGTTGAATACAGATCTCGGTCGATGATTTCTTGTTGGATTTTCGGGTCAAGTGCGCCACTCATACCGTTACAGGTTGTACACGCATAAGCCACGATACCAAAACCAAGTTTCTCTAGTTCAGGGAGTAAGCCAGATTCTTCAAGGTAGAGTCGAGCAACTTTAGAACCCGGAGCAAATGAAGACTTCACCCAAGGTTTGCGCACCAATCCAAGCTCATTCGCTTTCTTAGCGACCAGACCTGCTGCCACAACGTTTCTTGGGTTACTGGTATTGGTACAAGAAGTAATCGCCGCGATGATCACCGCGCCATCTGGAAGCTCGCCTTCCTTCTCTTGCCACTCGCCAGACACACCACGTTCAGCAAGCTCTGAGGTGGGTAAACGACGATGAGGATTAGATGGACCTGCCAAATTGCGCCCGACTTGGGACAAATCAAACTCAAGCACGCGTTCGTAAACCGCCGTGTCTAAATCATCCGCCCACAGACCGGTTTGCTTGGCGTACTTCTCTACCAAGTCGACCTGTTGATCATCGCGCCCTGTCAGTTTGAGGTAATTAATAGTCTGCTCATCAATGTAGAACATCCCAGCGGTTGCGCCGTATTCTGGCGTCATGTTTGAGATGGTCGCGCGGTCGCCGATGGTTAGGTCTCGCGCCCCTTCGCCAAAGAACTCGAGATAGGATGAAACCACACGTTCATTGCGCAGGAACTCGGTAATCGCCAACACGATATCGGTAGCGGTAATACCCGGTTGACGCTTACCAGTCAGCTTCACGCCAACAATGTCTGGTAGACGCATCATCGACGGGCGACCAAGCATAACCGTCTCCGCCTCTAAACCGCCGACACCAATCGCAATCACGCCAAGAGAATCAACGTGAGGCGTATGACTGTCTGTGCCGACACAGGTATCTGGGTAAGCAATGCCTTGCTTGGCTTGCACAACCGGAGACATCTTCTCCAAGTTGATTTGGTGCATGATGCCGTTACCCGCAGGAATAACACTGACATTCTCAAACGCCGTTTTGCACCACTCGATAAAGTGGAATCGGTCTTCGTTTCTGCGCTCTTCTATCGCGCGGTTTTTCTCAAACGCCTCTGGGTCAAAGCCTGCGTGTTCAACTGCCAGTGAATGGTCAACGATCAACTGCGTTTCAACCACAGGGTTTACTTTCGCTGGGTCACCGCCTTGTTCGGCAATCGCATCACGCAAACCGGCGAGGTCGACTAATGCAGTTTGTCCAAGGATGTCATGACAAACCACACGTGCCGGATACCAAGGAAAATCGAGGTCACGTTTGCGTTCAATCAACTGTTTTAGGCTATCAGTGAGCATCTTTGGATCGCAGCGACGAACCAACTGCTCTGCTAAAACGCGTGAGGTGTATGGGAGCTTTTCATAAGCTCCAGGAGAAATATCGTTAACTGCTTCTCGGGTATCAAAATAATCGAGTTGGGTTCCCGGGAGCGGCTTACGATATTGAGTATTTATATTTGTGGTGATGCTCATGGGCTTGCTTCCGCTTTAGTGTACATCTTGTGCCTGAACGCACCGCGATAGTGTTTTTGAAATGGATTCGCGGTGAAAGAGACGCCCCTTATGAATGCCATCAAGACAAAACTCACAAAGAGGCGTCACGCGCTAGCGTTTTTCGATTGGCACCCAGTCTTGATGATCCGGTCCGGTATAATCCGCACTTGGGCGAATGATTCGGTTGTTCGCTCGTTGTTCATACACGTGCGCCGCCCAACCTGTCAGTCGACTCATCACAAAGATTGGCGTAAACAGTTTGGTTGGAATATCCATGAAGTGGTAAGCCGAAGCATGGAAGAAGTCGGCATTACAAAACAGACCTTTCTCGCGCTTCATGACAGATTCCACACGCTCAGAAACCGCATAAAGATGCGTGTCACCCACCTCTTTCGATAACGCTTCTGACCAACGCTTGATCAGTGCATTACGAGGGTCACTTTCGCGATAAATCGCATGACCAAAGCCCATGATTTTGTCTTTGTTCTCTAGCATCTGCAGAATATTGGCTTCTGCTTCATCTGGCGTTTGCCAATCTTGAATCATTTCCATCGCAGCTTCGTTTGCCCCACCATGAAGTGGACCACGTAACGTACCGATAGCAGCCGTAATACAAGAATGAAGATCAGAAAGCGTCGAGGCACACACGCGCGCCGCAAATGTCGAGGCATTAAACTCATGCTCTGCATAAAGAATCAAAGAACAGTGCATCACCTTTTTATGCGTTTCACTTGGTGCTTGATCAGTAAGCAGTTTCAGGAAGTAGCCGCCAATGCAGTCTTCGCTGTTATCGTGCGTTTTGATTCGCACGCCATCGTGGCTGAAGCGATACCAGTAACAGATGATCGCAGGGAAAAGCGCCAGCATTCGCTCAGTAGCATGGAGCTGTTGCTCAAAGTCCATTTCTTGCTCTAAGTTACCCAACATAGAACAACCTGTGCGCATGACATCCATCGGGTGGGCATCAGCAGGGATCAGCTCTAACGCTTGCTTAAGCTCCGCTGGTAAGCCACGTAGGCTCAATAGATGTGTCTTGTAGGCGTCTAGCTCTTGTTGATTAGGTAAGTGACCGCGTAACAGCAAATGCGCGACTTCTTCAAATTGAGCATGATTTGCCAAGTCCGTAATATCGTAACCACGATACGTTAGACCCGTCCCCGTTTTACCGACAGTGCATAAAGCTGTGCTTCCAGCGCTTTGACCGCGTAGACCTGCGCCACCTATCTCAGCTTTCTTTTCTACAGAATGAGGCATTGTTGAACTCCTTTTCTGTCTGACTTGGCTCTCTTAATGGGCTCTTTTGAATCAGACAATTTTCACGTTATTGGATTAGAGATTCTTAAATAGTATTTGTCTTGGGCTTCCGTTTGTTTCTTAGTTGACCTTATTTACCTTCGGAGAACAGCTTGTCTAACTTATTCTCGTAGTCGTGGTAATTAAGGTGCTCATACAGCTCTTTTCGTGTCTGCATTGAATCAAGCAACGCTTCTTGGTTGCCAACTTCAAGCAAGTGTTTGTAAACCATCTCAGCCGCTTTGTTCATCGCACGGAATGCACTCAATGGGTACAAAACCATGTCCACTTTGGATTGGGCTAGCTCTTCACAGCCGTATAATGGCGTTTGTCCAAACTCAGTAATGTTGGCAAGAATAGGCACGTGCTTCCCTGTTGCTTGCTCTAGCGCTGTTGAGAACTGTTGATATTGGTCTAGCTGATTCATGGCTTCTGGGAAGATCATATCTGCGCCAGCCTCCACACATGCAATCGCTCGTTCAATCGCGCTATCCATGCCTTCCACCGCCAACGCATCAGTGCGAGCCATAATGACAAAGCTCTCGTCATTACGTGCATCTACCGCCGCTTTCACTCGATCAACCATTTCTTGTTGGCTAACGATCGCTTTGTTTGGGCGATGACCACAACGCTTCTGCGCCACTTGGTCTTCCATGTGCACTGCCGCCGCACCCGCTTTTTCCATCGCTTTGATAGTGCGTGCAATGTTAAAAGCCCCCCCAAAACCGGTATCGATATCAACCAATAACGGCAGATCGCACGCGTTGGTGATGCGGTCTACGTCCACCAAAACATCGTTCAATGTTGTGATGCCAAGATCTGGCAAACCGTAAGATGCGTTGGCGATGCCGCCCCCCGACAGATAGATAGCTTGGTGACCCAAGTTTTTCGCCATCATGGCGCAGTATGGGTTAATGGTGCCGACGATCTGCAGCGGGTTGTTTTGCTCAATGGCGAGTCTGAACTTCGCCCCCGGAGATAAGCTCATGACAATTTCCTTCTAGTCTTGTTCTCTATCTTTATTTTCAGAATGTAGAATCTGTAATTCGATAAGTTTTCGGCTGCCTGAGATGTGCCTTCTCATCAGCATTTCTGCCAGCTCTTCATCACGGTTGCGAATCGCTTGCAGAATGAATTTGTGTTCGTTGAGTGCTTCATTAGGACGAGATTGCGCACGTGGCGATTGGTAACGATACATGCGCAGTAAGTGATACAGTTCGTCGCAAAGCAAAGAGATAAGCTTGCTGTTTCTGCTCGCTTGAATGATTCGATAGTGGAAGTCGAAGTCACCATGCTGGTGGAAGTAAGACGATCCTTCTACTTCGTCAATATGTTTGGAATGTGTCGACAATAACATTTCCAAACTCAACAATTCTTCTTGAGTGATATAGCGAGCCGCGAGCCTTGCCGCCATGCCTTCTAACGCTTCTCGGACGGAATACAATTCGATGAGTTTTTCTGGAGAGAAAGTGATAACGCGAGCACCAACATGCGGAATGCGCTCAATCAAACCAAGTCCTTCAAGGCGCATCATGGCCTCACGCAAAGGGCCTCTACTCACTTGATATTTCTTGGCTAATTCAGGCTCTGAGATTTTACTGCCCGGTTCGATTTCACCACTCACAATCGCTTCCACTAACGATTCGGTCAGCGATTCAGATTTAGTGTGCTCCTTCTCAGAGACAATCACTTTATGACGAGTTTTCAATTCTGTATTCATATTCAAAGCACTCGTATTTAGAAATCAAAGTGTCAATAATTTGTTAACCTGAATATAAAATAGACGATCAGATTGTCGACAATCAAGTAAATTGTCGACAATTTAGACTAAGGTATAGTACCAAGAAGGGTAATTAAGGTTGAAATCGACCATTAAACAAAAAGATTACTGAAGATTGTCGACAATTAAAGCCAAGTACATTCAAGAGTTAAAACAAAGTAGTAAATTAATTGAACAGTACTGGATGCGCACGTGTGTACACTAGTTGATGAGCTCTTGTATTTTCTGATGCCCCCTCAATGAAATCCTTCTAAACTCTGATCCTTGGAATCTATACCCAAGTAGCCTCGAGATGCTAGGTTCAGCGAGAATGACTTGGTTTGTAGACGCGCAGCGATTTAAAGGTCTAGTGGGTCTAAATCAAGAATCGACAACAAAGTATACAAGCCAAGGCCCTTACTATTTGTAAAGAGTGCCCTTTGGGAGCGTGTCATTGACTCGGTTTTTTATTAAACCAATGGCTACGTCAAACAACTTGGAAAGAACAGGCTATTACACTGCGTTGTTTTCCTTGCCCTCGAATCAATGACAACGCTCTGAATCCTGCACCTTGAAGTCACTTGGGTATATATATTTACTCACATCAACATGGTCAACCTGCTTGGAAGGTAAAAACGTATTGGCATACTCAAGATAAACACCACTTTCTAGAAACAGTTGGAATAGCTCCATATCCAAGTGTTCATCCAACGCCATTTTGTACATAATGTCGACTGCCACACTGACAGGTTTAGCCTTTTTATATGGCCTATCCGCTGCAGTTAACGCTTCAAATATATCTGCGATAACCAGAATTCTCTCAGGAACTGAAAGATCTTCAGCACTCAGCTTTCTAGGATAGCCAGAACCTTTTAGCGTCTCATGGTGCGTTGATGCATATCGAGGCACATTGCGTAGCTCAGGAGGAAACGGCAGCGCCTCAAGCATCTTTATACCGCTTATCATATGTTCATTAATTTTATAGCGATCTTCAGCTGTCAATGTACCGCGAGAAATAGATAAGTTATAAACCTCACCCATGTTGTATTGGTGTTCTGGAACCTGCATTTTGATCCCATGCTTAGGATCAAACTCCACTGGGCGTATACGATGAATAATATGTTCCGGCTTGTCAGCTAATAGCTTCTCAACAACAGGCAAATTTGCGCTGTTTTCTTTTTTATTCAGCTCTTCAAACGGAGACAAACCCAGACGGTCATCGAAGTGCCTTAACCAAGTTTGTTGAGCGATCTGTTTGATTCGCTCTACCTTCTCATCACTCATAAACTCACCACCAATGTTTGCCTGAGCGATAAATTCAAAGTCATCGGTTAACTTACGTTTCTTTTCATAGAAGATGTCTCTCGCTTCTTCTTTTGTTAACTCACCAGACAGTATCGTTTTCAAATATTGGATTTCTGCATCACGCCACAATACTTCAAAGCGTGTGCGTATTTCATGAATTCGGTTATAGTTTGCTTCTAACTTGGTGCCTTTATCTACAATATGCTCTGGGGTTGTAATCTTACCGCAGTCATGAAGCCATGCAGCAATTCGAAACTCCCGTCGCTCATCTGCGTTTTTGAACTTAAAGTCTTTAAATTTACCACTAGTACTGGCTTCAGCCGCTTCAGCCAGCATCAAACCAATTTCTGGAACACGATTACAGTGCCCTGCTGTATAAGGCGATTTGTCATCGATAGCCTGAGCAATAAGGCGGATAAAGGCTTCAACAAACTCATCCTGTTGTTTCTCATGACGTTGAATTTCCTCAGCCATCTCAACGACCGAGTCTGATAACTCAGATACTTCTTTAATTCGAGTATTTACTGCCATCGAGTTGCCGAAGTTCCTCGCTTTTATCTGCTCTGTGACCTCTCTAAGCTCTGTAATTGGCCGAACAATTGGAGAACCAAACTTCCATGCTAGCGGTATTAACCCCATCATGACCAAGCCGGTGGCTAACGTTGAGGTAACCAGCTTGGAAAATACTTGTTCGGTAACTACAGACTGAGGGATAACCACTGCAAAGTATTCAACACTTCTACCATTGGTGACCAAAGGTGTCACATACACGTACTTCATTTCACCATTTATCCTAACTGGTATCATGCTGTCGTGTTTTTCACTGTCTTTGGTAATTTCGTATATTTCTGGGTAAGGCACAAAGCTGCCGCGCCATTGGCTCGAATCCAACCATTTTTCATTGAGTGCAACTTTTTGCTCAACAGTAATCGCTGATAGCGCTTGGTTGACTATCGCTAATACTGAGCCATCTGACTCTTTCATAAAAAGATGGTAACTCGGTTTTTCGCTGGTTTTTAGCGTGGTTAATTCAATTGAATTACGAGAATCTAGACTCTTGAGTTCTTCTAAGGTGTGATAGTTATCAATCAGATAATCGATTTGGCCTTTTTGAAGGGCTTCTTTTGCTATGTCTAAGCTAGGAAGCTCTAAGATGTTTAGCGTTGAATAACGGTCTAATAGCCATCCTTTTAGACCAAAACTGCTTACAACACCAACCTTCTGTTGCTGGAAGCCATCAAGCCCCTTTGGTACATTTTTAATTCCTCGACTTGCAATGGCTAACTCGCCCTCAAACATTGACACACTTTGATATCCCAACCCTTTTGCGCCTTTAGCCACCGAGTGCAAAATGTCGATATCATTTTGAATATACTTGTCTACCAATGTTTTTGAGTCAAAACCATTTATAAACTCTATCTGGAGCCCTGTTTGCTCAGCGACAAGTCGAAGCATATCGATAGAATAACCATTTGGTTGACCCGCCTGAGCGTAATCATAAGGTCCCCAATCATTTTGGTTTGAAACCATTAGCGAACGGGTATTCATTATAATTTTCTGCTGCTCGGGACTCAGTTTCAATGGTTTAGAGTTGGGAATCTCCACGGGAGCAAACAAGGAAATGTTTGATGCGATAACCTCCCCTTTATTATTGAAAACAAACGACTCTGCACCGCTATCTTCACTCATCCCTAGTTCTGAAGGTTTTATTTTATCGTTTATCGCTGACAGAACAATATCGACACCAATGACGGCTTGTTTACTTCTGACTGAATACGTTTGTCCGGTGATTTTTAAGTGTTGGAACAAATAAGGATCAGTTTTGTAGATACCATCCTGAGTTGCAGCATCAAACCATGGTCGTTGAGTTGGAAAGTAGTTACTTGTTTCAGTACTGCTCTTTGTTAATTCAAACTTTTCGGTGAAATACTGTGTTTGTCTCAGCCTTAAATCACCTTCGCCATTTATCTTAATGATGACCCAACGATCTTCTGGATCAGCATCAATCTTTTCCCTGACAATCGGAGACGATGCTAAATTAATGATTTGATAGAAATCATCTGTTTCAGTTCCAAAATACAGACTGTAAAAAAGAGGGTTATCTTTCAATACTTGTGTGAATATTTGCCTAGTTTCATTTTCGCTAAACTGATGCTGTGTAGCGATCGACACACTTCTAAGTATGCTTGCACTGCTTGCCGCATTAGCATCAACTTGCTGTATATACTCACTCACCTCAGTCGTTGCCATAACGAGTTTGGTTAGCACATGCTCTTGAGACATCTGCTTGCCAAAATAGTACTGTAAAGAGATCGCAATAAACGCAGTGGCTGCCGTTGCAAACAAAAACAGACTACCAACGGTAAAACGAATTGAAAACTTACGCGAATGTAATGGTTCAGACTTCATTCTATAGTGCCCTCCGTTGGCATCGATGGAATGTGAGGTCTATGTCGAAACTAGGACATCTTGTGTATGTATTTTGTGATTTCCTAATACAAAACCATTATTCAACGAGTTGCTTTATATATCAACTCAGGCATTTATAAATACGTGTAATTACATTTTGTATATCAAGGAGTATGCGCAAGGTTGTATTTTTACCGCAACACGAGTCAGTGGCTATTAGCTTTAGCCCACCTTAATACATGGAAAGCAAAAAGGCAGAGCATTGGCCCTACCTTTAATCTTTGGAAGTTGAATAAGTATTAAATCGTTTGATGCAGCTGATACTTGTGTAACATTGCTTGCTGATGCCCTGCTATTTCTGCAACTTGCTCTGAGTTTTCAACCATAGAATCCAAACGGAGTTTTGTTAACTCACCTTGTTCTGAAATGCGGGTTATTGAACGAGAAACATCAGCCGTAGCACGGTCTTGCTCTTCTGTTGCTACGGATATCTGCTCAATTCTCTGCTGAATATGTTTCACGGCTACATTAATATCGGAGAAAACAATTTTAACGTCGTCACTCGATTGCAGTGCTCGTGTCATCTCTTCTCGAGAGTCTATGACTGCTTTACGCGAGCCTTCTGCTGCGGCCACTAGCTCTTTCATCATTTGGCGAATGTTGGTGGTTTGTTGAGATGTCCCACTGGCCAATTTACGAACTTCATCCGCAACAACAGCAAACCCACGGCCTTGTTCACCTGCACGAGCCGCCTCAATTGCCGCATTGAGAGCCAACAAAT
>Ga0209272_10001654_pt1 | contig 13741 bp, 8 predicted proteins | sample tdDd002_FD_187125 | JGI IMG/M metagenome (GOLD analysis project Ga0209272, IMG submission 187125) | Marine sediment microbial communities from the Atlantic coast under amendment with organic carbon and nitrate - tdDd00.2 (SPAdes)... | ecosystem: Environmental > Aquatic > Marine > Coastal >... | reverse complement strand
ACTTCATAAATTTAATATTGAGCTTCCTGAGAATGTTATCTAGTAAATGCGATTGTGCGAAATATCAGATAGATTCCCTATTTTCGTATATGTTGAAATTTATCCTTTCGTTTGTCATTATTATTAATATCTCTGTTGTTGTTTCTTTGGGGCAACAATTAAAGAATGATCAACCCTTTACTTCTATTGAAGATGTCCCTGAACTCACTCAGAAGAAATTAGCGAAAGATGGCTCTCGACAAATTCAGATTTATTTAATACGTCATGCCAAGCCAAATTTGAATAAGAAATTTCTAAGTTCTGCAAATCAGGCTCAAGATTATATAGAGAACTACAATATAGCACCCATTCATGAAATAGATTCGGGTAAGGTAAGAGTTAACTTGAATAAACCCCATCAAATTTATTGTTCGAGTTTAGTTCGTTCTCAGGAAACCGCTCTGGCTTTATTTGGAGATTCATATGTTATCGTTTCTGATAGTGTTTTTAGAGAATTTGAATTGAAGATTGTTCGTGCAAGCTCTGTGGTGAAACTCCCTTTAGATCTTTGGAAAGGAGTTAGTCGTCTTTTTTGGTTGTTTGGTTGTAATCATGAGGGTATTGAAAGTTATAAAGAGGCTAAAAAGCGAGTTGTATTATCTGCTGATAATTTAGAAAAACTTGCTAATCAGGAAGAAACTGCTATATTGGTAGGACATGGCATGATAAATGGAGCAATTGCTAAAGAGTTGAAAAAACGAGGTTGGGATCTTAAGTCCAAAAAAGGACATCTAAACTTAGGAGCAACGGTTTTGCAAAAAAATATTCCGAATTAATAAATAGTAGAATCAAATTAGAGTGGCATAGCTGTGCGTTTATGAACACCAGTTGTAGCTATAGTGAACACTTTTTTTTAGGCGTTTTGTTTGTATTTTGCTGATATATAATGAATTGTTTGTTTTGGTATTGAGATTGATAAATATGATGTGGTTAAGGAAAACATTTATTAAGGTGAAAGGCTTAATCTTGTTGCTGTTTCTTTTAATGTTTGTGTATTGTTCACAAGCTCAGAAAAAGAAAAGACTCAGCTCAGGAGCTTTTTCATCCTATGATAAAATTTTTTCAGGTGATGTTAATAAAATCAATCTGCCTGATTATTTGGATGGTCCCCACTTTTTTTATGAGAAAAACGATAGAGTAAAAGTTTGGTATGTTGCTCATAAGCATAATGGGAATACTATAGAGATTAGGGAGAAGTTCATTAAAATCAAAAAGGATTCGATTCGATTTAAAGGTCTGTTTGGTGATAAAAACAGATATTGGTTAAAAAAGCAAAAACCTGTACCTGTTCAATCGGAATATTCTAAGGTTGATTCAATAATGGTTGTTGGGGATGTTCATGGTGAATTTGATGTCATGAAAAAGCTATTAGTCTCTAATAAAGTTATCTCTGATAAAGGAGATTGGTTGTTTGGGAAGAATCATCTGGTCTTTGTTGGGGATATTTTTGATAGAGGAGATCAGGTTACTGAAGCTTTGTATTTTATTAAACGCATATCTCAAGGTGCTAAGGAGAAAGGTGGAAAAGTCCATTTAATATTAGGGAATCATGAGGTGATGGTGTTAATGAATGATTCTCGCTATATCGCACCAAAGTATAGAAATTTGAGTAAGCGATTATTAACGAATTATTATAATTTTTTTGCTGAAAATACCGATCTGGGAAGATGGTTAAGATCATTGAATGCTGTCCTTAAAATAAATGATAAGTTGTTTGTTCATGGGGGCTTATCTCATGATGTGGTTAAAAAGAATCTTTCTATCGACCAGATAAATGAAGATATTCGATACAGCTTGTTAAATGCAGAATCGATGTCAGCATCTGAATTAAAAAAGAAAATCTATTTCCCAGGAAACCCTTTGTGGTATAGAGGGTATATGATGGAGTCGAGATCCTATTCCAGGATTACTGAATCGGAGATAGATGAGGTTTTAAAATATTATGGTGTAAGTCAAATCATGTTTGGGCATACCGAGCTCGAAGAAATAAAGTTTTTATACCAGAAAAAAATATGTGCATTAAATGTGCCTATGGGCTATGTGCAGTTTCGACCACAAATATTACTAATTGTCGGTGATCAGTTTTATCGCTGTTTGTTGAATGGAGAAAAGGAGTATATCAAATAATTAAAAAGCTCTTTCTTCTTCGAAAATCAAAGTATTAGGATGAAGAATGTGAGGCCATTTATTTTACTGATTGTTTTATTAATAGTAGGAGTTGATTTTCAAGTTCAAGCTGGTTTTCAGAATGAGGATAAAGGAGTTTTTACAGATCTTTTTTCTAAGGAAGAACCACTTCGTATAGATCTTTTTGCCGACTATGTCAATCTTTTGGATGATGTTTCTGATAACCGAGTTTATCATGACGCTAAATTCTCTGTGCATAACCCATCTTCCGCAATTAATGAGATGCCAATCAGGTTGAAAACAAGAGGTAACTTCCGTTTACGTAAACAAACATGCAATTTTCCCCCCTTAAGGTTTAAGTTTGATGCTGATCAGACAAGAGGGACTGTTTTTCAGGGGCATAATAAATTGAAATACGTGAGTCATTGTCAGAACTTTAAGGAACATTATGAACAACATACTCTTGAGGAGTTTTTGGTGTATCGAATGTATAATATCTTCACAGATTATAGTTATCAGGTACGTTTAGCTCAGGTTAATTTTATTGATGTTAATGAGAGAGATACGATTCAACGGTTTGGTTTTTTTATTGAAGATAAAAATCATCTGGCAAAAAGAATAGGTCGTCAAGCTTTAAAATTTCGAAATATCAAACAATATCAAGTGCTCCGCTCTAATATGCTTGTGTTTTCCTTGTTTCAATGTATGATTGGGAATAGTGACTGGGATGTTTCTCGTTTGCATAATGTGGATTTGATGTCAGTGAACGACCATAGTCTGCCGGTGGCGGTGCCTTACGACTTTGATTGGTCCGCAATTATTGCTCACGATTATTTTGTACTTGATCCGCAAATAGATTTAGAGGCTAAATATAAGCGAAGATATAAGAGCTTTCGGTGGTCTGATGAAGAGTTTGAGGCTGCCTTTAATACTTTTCATGAGCTCCGTGATGAATTGATGACACTGATTTCAGATTTTGAATACCTTGAAAATGATAATCGACTTAAGATGCTTGATTATATTTCTGAATTTTATGATCTAATTTCTTCTAAGGTCGATGTGAAAGAGTATATTCTAAAACAAGCGAAGAAGATTCCTGTAGATAGATAATATAAATAATCACCTTCTTTTTCTTGCCCCCATTTTATAGCAATTGAAGTATAGATCAATATTACTTATTGATTTTGCACTTATTCTTATCTCACCCCTATTTTACAGGGGTGTTGTTTGGTTTAATTGTGTTTTTTCTACTCCGCACCCTTATTTTGGAAGTATTTTTGCGTGTATAAAAACTTTTTATCATCTTTGTGGTGTCATTCTTAGGGGGTGTATCTCTGAAAAACATGTTTTTTTTGAAATAAAGCCCTTTATTCTAACTAATAAACCAAACAACCATGTCCACTATTCGTTTTCAAGCTTTAACAGAGCTTTTATCAAGAGTTCCTATGGAAGTCAATCTGCCATCTAATAAAGTGACAGATTATTATGGAGATCTCGTATTCAATACGGACTCAATGAGAAAATACTTATCCAAAGAGGCTTTTAAAGCTGTAATGGATGCCAATCAAAATGGTGGTGCCATTGACAGAAAAATGGCTTCAGGTGTGGCTGCGGGTATGAAGGCCTGGGCTATTGAGAATCACGTAACTCATTACACGCATTGGTTTCAGCCATTAACAGATGGAACGGCAGAGAAACACGATGGTTTTATAGATTATGGCGACGGTGGTCATATGATCGAGAATTTTTCTGGTGCCCTTCTTACTCAACAAGAGCCAGATGCTTCATCTTTTCCGTCCGGGGGTATTCGTCAAACATTCGAGGCACGTGGTTATACAGCTTGGGATGTATCTTCACCCGCTTTTATTGTTGGAACAACGCTTTGTATTCCTACAGTATTTATTTCGTATACAGGAGAAGCTCTTGATTACAAAACACCTTTGTTAAAAGCTTTGGCAGCGGTTGATGAGGCAGCTGTTGGTGTTTGTCAGTACTTCGATAAGAACGTGACTAAGGTTCATACCAACCTTGGTTGGGAACAAGAATATTTTTTGATAGATGAAGCATTGTATCAGGCTCGTCCAGACTTGGCTTTAACGGGGCGCACCCTAATGGGGCATTCTTCATCAAAAGATCAGCAGTTGGATGATCATTACTTTGGGTCTATTCCAGAGCGTGTAACTAATTTCATGATGGAGTTGGAATTGGAATGTCATAAATTAGGGATTCCTGTCAAGACACGTCACAATGAAGTTGCTCCAAGTCAGTTTGAGTTGGCTCCTATTTATGAAGAAGCGAACCTGGCTAATGATCACAATCAGTTGTTGATGGATGTTATGAAAAAAGTTGCTCGTCATCACAAGTTTAGAGTCTTGTTTCACGAGAAGCCTTATGCTGGAATTAATGGTTCAGGTAAGCATAACAACTGGTCATTGGGTACCGATACGGGTGTCGTTTTACTGGCTCCTGGGAAAAATCCAAAAGGAAATATTCAATTTCTTTGTTTTGTTGTAAACACCTTGATGGCGGTGTATAAGAATCAAGATTTATTGCGTGCTTCTATTTTAACAGCTTCAAATAGTCATAGATTGGGAGCAAATGAAGCACCTCCTTCAATTATCTCAGCATTCCTGGGTGATGAGGTTTCTACAATGTTAGATAAAATTGTAGAGGAAGTAGGAGAAAGAAAGATGACTCCGGACGAAAAAACAGCATTGAAACTGGGTATTGGTCGTATTCCTGAGATTATTCTAGATAATACGGACCGTAATCGTACATCTCCATTTGCATTCACCGGAAACCGATTTGAATTTAGAGCAGTAGGTTCAAGCTCAAATAATGCAGCAGCTATGACAGCTTTGAATGCGGCAGTTGCGGTTCAGTTAAATGAATTTAAGGCCGCCGTAGATTTCTTGATTGAAGAAGGCATCAAGAAAGACGAGGCTATTTTCCAGGTAATGAAGAAAATGATTATCGAATCGAAACCAATACGTTTCAATGGTGATGGTTATTCTGAAACTTGGGTTGAAGAAGCTAAGGAAAGAGGTTTGACTAATATTACGAGTGTGCCTGAATCCATTTCGAAATATTTGGAACCCGAAGCTAGAAAAGCTTTGGTTGGTAGTGGCGTGATGACTGAGAAAGAACTTGAAGCTCGTGTTGAAGTTGAGATGGAGAAATTTACTATGAAGATTCAGATTGAGTCTCGTGTACTTGGCGATTTGGCAATTAACCATATTGTGCCTGTTGCCGTAGCTTACCAGACTAAATTAATACAAAATGTTCAAGGTTTAAGAGATATCTTCACCAACAGTGAGTTTGAAGAATTAGCTGGAGCGAGAAAAGAGTTAATTAAACAAATTTCAGGTCATATTTCTTCAATTAAAGCTAAAGTTAAGGCTATGGTTGCTGCTCGTAAAGAGTGCAATTTAATTACGGATGCTGCTGAATCGGCATATGCCTACGATGAAAAAGTACGTCATTATCTTGAAGAAATTAGGTATCATATCGACAAGCTTGAGTTGGTTGTTGATAATGAAATGTGGCCATTGCCTAAGTATCGTGAATTACTTTTCAACAATTAATATAAGTGGCGAAAGCCAAATTATAAAAGCAGATTTAAAAGAGCTCCTGGTTGGAGCTCTTTTTTTATGTCCGATTAACTCAAATGATAGACTATGCTCACTTGAGTAGTGTTAAAATATTTATGTTCTTAATATAAGAGGAAAGCTTATCTCCTTTTGTATCTTTATCAGGAATTCCTAAATTGGAAAGTCAATTTTATTTTGCACTATTTATACTGTTGTTAATATGAAGGTTTTAGCAAGAACTACACTTGGTCTTTCGTTGTTGTTTTGTATGGCTTGTTCGCCACAATACTATGTTCGCAAAGGCGATCAGTTGTTTGATAAAGGATTATATCATCAATCGGAATCTAAATATGATAAAGCCTATGAAAAATCAGACGATCATGTGTTTAAATCGGATGTGGCTCTTAAGGCTGGACTTAGTTTTGAAAAAATAAACCAACCTAAGAAAGCTGCACGCTGGTATAAAAAAGCAACGCGAAGACGCGATTCGTTTCCAGACGCTTTGACTCATCTGACTCAAGTTGAAATCAAGAATGGAAATTTTGAAGATGCAGAAGAGGCTTTCTCTATTTATAAAGATTATGTACCTGAAAACGTAAGGGGATCTGAAGAAAGATTGGAAGGTATCTTTGAGAGAATACAAGAGTGGAAAGAGAATCCTCAAGCGTATAGAATCTTCCCAATGGATCATCTTAATTCCAGGGCTAGTGAATTTGCTCCTCTTTATCTTAGTGGTGATACCAATATTATTGTTTTTACAAGTACGCGTAAAGGAAGGCTTGGCGTCAAACAAGATGGTGTTACCGGCGATAAGTTCTCTAATCTTTATCGTTCTGATTACACCAATGAGGTGAAAAGGAATGTGAAGAATAAAAGAGGAAGAGTGATTGATTCTAAAACCTTAATAAAAGACGAGTTCGAATGGCAGCGTCCAGTTAGCTTAGGTGATAGTGTGAATTCAATATTAAATGATGGAGCAGCTTGTATAGATCTTGAAACGAATGTTTTATATTTCACATCATCTCGTAAGGTTGATGGGAAAGATCGTGGAACAAAGATTTATAGTATCGCTATGCAAGGGGATGATTGGGGTGAATTGAATAAGATTGATATTGTTGCCGACTCACTTTCAGTTGGACACCCTTCTATTTCAGCGGATGGTGAAACGCTATATTTTGCATCTGATATGGCTGGTGGTTATGGCGGAAACGATATTTGGATGGTGAAGTCAGAGGGAGGCCAATGGGGAAGTCCTGTTAATATGGGTGCTGATATTAATACAGATAAGGAAGAGATTTTTCCATACATACGAGATAATGGTATGTTGTATTTTGCATCTGATAGATTAGATGGAATGGGAGGATTGGACTTATATGTAGCTAAAGCTCGTGCAGATGTTTGGGATGTAGCGAATATGAAATATCCGATGAATTCCGAAGCAGATGATTTTAGTATCGTTTTCCAATCTGGTGAAAATAAAGGCTTGTTTGCTTCATCAAGAATTAAAGGGAATGATGATATTTTCTCATTCGAAAAAATGGAGGTAGATTCTTTATTGATCGAAATAGCTGAAGGTCGAATTAGTTTTGATGAAGGTTTGGCTGGTAAGAACATTCGAATTAAAATGGAATCAGACAAGGGTGAAAGATCAAATATTAAATTGGGTGAGAACGGAGAATTTAAATTACCGATCCGTGCTAACACAAAGTATACGATAACTGTTTCAGGTGAAGATTTCCTTACTGAGAAAAAAATAATTGAAGCAGGAAATGTTGATGAGGAACTGGATATTAATTTAAATTTTGAACTAAAAGGAGTTGGTGTACCCATCAGGTTGAAAAATGTATTGTTTGGATTTAATGAGTGGGTGTTAACAGATGAGGCTAAGAATGCGCTAAATGATATTGTGAAGACCATGAAGGAGCACGACGATATAATTATAGAACTTAGTTCTCATACTGATTATGTAGGTTCTAAAACTGTTAATGATAGTGTTTCTAATTTGAGAGCACAGGTTTGTGTAGAATATCTAGTTGAAAAAGGTGTAGATGGTTCCCGATTAAAAGCATTAAGCTTTGGTGAGGATAAACCCTGGGTCGTGAAGCAAGAAGGTCAGGATAAATACCCATTTCTTAAGGTAGGCGATGTGTTGAGTAAAGCTTTTATATACAAGCTTAAGGATGAGAAGCAAAAGGAAGTTGCCATGCAGATGAATAGAAGAACTGAGATGAAAATCGAACGAATTAATAAGAAACCTTAGGCAAGTTTTGATAGATCAAAAAGATCGAAGAGATAGTTCAGGAATAGGGCTTTCGTTAAAGGGAAAAAATACTAACTTTACGACGGCAAAAAAATAACAAAAGCGTTCTGCCATGCAGGGCGCTTTTTTTACTACTATCCAACCATGAAAAAAGACGAAAGATACAACTTAAGAGGCGTTTCCGCATCGAAAGAAGATGTGCATAATGCAATTAAAAACATTGATAAGGGGCTTTATCCAAAGGCTTTTTGCAAGGTGATTCCAGATTATCTTACAGGAGATGATGAGTACTGCAATATCATGCATGCTGACGGAGCAGGAACAAAATCTGCTTTGGCTTATATGTATTGGAAAGAAACAGGTGACTTGTCGGTTTGGAAAGGAATCGCTCAGGATGCTATTATTATGAACCTTGATGATCTGCTTTGTGTGGGTGCGGTTGATAATATCCTGCTTTCGTCGACCATTGGTCGCAACAAAAACCTGATTCCAGGTGAGGTTATTTCTGAAATTATTAATGGAACTGAGGAGTTGCTTGCAGAGTACCGTGAGTTAGGTGTGAATATCTATTCAACTGGTGGCGAAACGGCTGATGTAGGTGATTTGGTTCGTACGATCATTGTTGACTCGACTGTTACCTGTCGTATGAAACGTAAGGATGTCATCACCAATGAAAAAATTCAAGCAGGTGATGTTATAGTTGGTTTGGAGTCATTTGGTAAAGCAACTTACGAAGAAACCTATAATGGTGGAATGGGGTCGAATGGATTGACATCTGCACGTCACGATGTTTTCTCTAAGTATCTTGCTGAAAAATATCCAGAGAGTTTCGATGGAGCGGTTCCGGAAGATTTGGTGTACTCAGGTAATTGTAAATTAACTGATGCTGTTGAAGGTACTGAATTGGATGCTGGTAAATTGGTTTTATCTGCGACTCGTACTTTTGCTCCAATCGTTAAGGTAGCTTTGGATAAGTTCCGTTCTCAAATTCACGGTATGATTCACTGTTCGGGTGGAGCACAAACAAAAGTTCTACATTTTGTGGACAATTTGCATATTGTAAAAGATAACATGTTTGATGTGCCTCCATTGTTCAAGTTAATTAAAGAACAGAGTGGAACTGATTGGGCTGAGATGTATAAGGTGTTTAATATGGGACATCGTTATGAGTTCTATGTGCCAGCTGAAATTGCTAATGATATTATCGAGATTTCGAAGAGTTTTAATGTGGATGCTAAAATTGTCGGACGAGTTGAAGCCTCTGATAGTAAAAAGTTGACCATTGAAAGTGAATTCGGAAAGTTCGAATATTAAATAGATAATATAGTGTGAGCCGATTGTCCTTTATGGGATAATCGGCTTCTTTGTATATGTAATTCACGCTACTCCATCAGTTGGGTTTTGGTGAGTAGAAATTGATATTGTTCATTATTATGATGTGTTTTAACACGGATTATTTTTATTAATAAGACTCAAATCGGTTAAAGTGATTTTATTTTCCTAATTTTGTGCAAATTTTAAGAGATTATAGGAATGAGCGATAATGTGTTACTAGGAAAACTAGAAGGTGTTTTTATCCGCTTCAAGGAGGTTAGTCAATTGATTACCGACCCTGAGGTTATGAGTGATATGAAACGCTTTGTTAAGTTGAGCAAAGAATATAAAGAATTAGATTTGGTTGATTCTGCTGCGACAGAATATAGAAATGCACTTGAAACTATTGCCGAATCAAAAGAAATATTAGCCACTGAAAGCGATGAGGAATTGCGAGAAATGGCAAAAATGGAATTAGAAGATCTTGAGGAAAAGTTACCTGAAATGGAGCAAAATATTAAATTGCTTTTGGTACCTGCTGATCCTGAAGATTCGAAAAATGCAATTGTGGAAATCCGTGCAGGTGCTGGTGGTGATGAGGCTAGTATTTTTGCAGGAGATTTATACAGAATGTATACTAAATTTTGTGAAGGTAAGGGATGGAAGGTATCTATGTCTTCATGCAGTGAAGGAACTTCTGGTGGATATAAAGAGGTTGTGCTGAATGTTTCAGGAGCTAATGTATATGGTGTTCTGAAATATGAATCAGGTGTGCACCGTGTTCAGCGTGTTCCTCAAACAGAAACTCAAGGTCGTGTTCATACCAGTGCTGCATCTGTGGCGGTATTGCCAGAGGCTGAAGAGTTTGATATTGATGTAAAAGAAAGTGATATTCGTAAGGATACTTACTGTTCTTCAGGTCCAGGTGGGCAGTCGGTAAATACAACTTACTCGGCTATTCGTTTGACTCACATTCCAACAGGAATTGTGGTAACGTGTCAGGATCAGAAGTCTCAGCTTAAGAATTTAGCCAAAGCGATGATTGAATTGCGTTCTCGTATTTATGCAATGGAGCATCAAAAATATTTGGATGAGATTTCATCTAAACGTAAGACAATGGTTTCTACAGGTGACCGTTCGGCTAAAATTAGAACATACAATTATCCACAAGGTCGTGTAACCGATCATAGAATTAATTTGACGATGTATAATTTGAGTGCTATTATCGATGGCGATATTCAAGAAATTATCGATAAGCTTCAGGTTGAAGAAAATGCAGAGCGACTTAAGGAAAGTGGTTTATAATAATATTTGGCAGTGGTTTTTAACTACTGCCTTTTTTTTGATCTCATTTTAATGAATCATCAATTGAAAAAAAATAAACAACCATTAAATAAATAACAAATGAACTATCAAGCTTTATTCGAGCAAATCAAATTAAAGAAATCATTTTTGTGTGTTGGTTTAGATACTGATGAGAAAAAGATTCCTGAACATTTGCTAAAAGAAGAAGATCCAATTTTCGAATTCAACAAAGCGATTGTTGATGCAACAGCTCACCTGGTTGTTGCTTATAAGCCAAATATTGCTTTTTACGAATGTAAAGGTGCTAAAGGATGGCTTTCCCTTGAGAAAACGGTTTGTTATATCAAGGAAAATTATCCGGAAGTATTTTTGATTGCTGATGCCAAGCGCGGTGATATTGGAAATACATCTAAAATGTACGCCAGTGCATTTTTAGAAAATATGCCTTTCGATTCAATTACAGTTGCACCTTATATGGGTGAGGATTCGGTTACGCCTTTCCTTTCATATAAGGATAAGTGGGTTATTCTATTGGCATTAACATCGAATAAAGGTGCTTTCGATTTCCAGTTCTTCAAGGAAGGTGAGCAAAAAATGTTCGAGAAAGTTCTTGAAAAATCACAGGAGTGGGGTTCTCAGGATAATATGATGTATGTAGTAGGTGCTACAAAGGCAGAAATGTTATCCGATATTCGTAAGATAGCTCCGAATCATTTTCTATTAGTTCCTGGAGTTGGCGCACAGGGTGGAAGCTTGCAGGAAGTTGCTAAATACGGGATGAACGATCATTGTGGATTATTAGTGAATTCGTCAAGAGGCATTATTTATGCAGATTCAACACCAAATTTTGCTGATGTTGCTCGCGAAAAAGCTTTGGAACTTCAAGAGGAAATGGCAGCACTAATGGATGCTAAAGGGATATTATAGTCTTATAATAAGACTTATAGAGAAGCGATGATCTTAAGATCATCGCTTTTTTTGTTGTATTCTTAGAAATCATATCATAAATTTAGTATTCTGTTTAAGAACTTAGAATCTGTTTGTTATGAATGAGGATTTTCTACACTACGCATGGAAGTACCGACTTTTTGATTCGGAAAATTTGATGTCAAGTCAAGGGCATCAATTGGAATTAATTGAAACAGGTCGTTTGAATAGGGATTCTGGGCCAGATTTTTTTGAAGCCAGAATCAAAATAGACGGTTTACTTTGGGTGGGTAATGTAGAGATTCATTTGAAGTCATCTGATTGGTATAGGCATCATCACGATATAGATTCAGCATACAATAACGTCATTTTACATGTTGTTCTTGAAGATGATAAGGATATTGTTCTGTCAGATGAGCGATTGTTGCCTTGCTTAGAGCTTAGTATTCCAGATCATTATATTCAAAAATATCAAAACTTGATGTCTTCTCAGTCTTGGGTTCCTTGCCAAATTGATATTCCAAAGTTGAATAATTTCTTTGTAAACCATTGGCTTGATAGGATGTTGTTAGAGAGGCTAGAAAGAAAAGCTGATGAGATAAAACAGCTTTATCATCAAAATGCTAACTCTTGGGAAGAAACCTTTTATCAATTATTGTCCCGATACTTTGGGATGAAGGTAAATCGTGATCCTTTTGAGCAATTGGCAAGATCGATCCCTCTTAAGGTGCTGGCTAAACAAAAGAATTCGCTTTTGCAGCTGGAAGCTATCTTGTTTGGACAGGCGGGATTTCTTGAAGATGATTTCTCAGTTGACACCTATTACGTTAGTTTACAAAGGGAATATCATTTTCTAAAAACTAAATATGATCTTAAACCCATTGATAAAAGACGATGGAAATTTATGAGACTTCATCCGGTCAACTTTCCTACTGTTAGGATTGCTCAATTAGCTAGTTTGATTTATCAATCGCAATCTTTGTTTTCAAAAATTAAACAAATAGAACAGATTGGTGACTTCTATCTTTTATTACAATCCAAAGCTTCTCTGTATTGGGAAAACCATTATAGGTTTGGGGAGAAAGTTGACTTAAAAAAGAAGACCTTGGGTAAAACGACTGTTGATATATTAATAATCAATGCAATTGTCCCTATTTTATTTGTTTATGGCAGGGAAGTTGGGGATTCACTTTATATCGATCGAGCCTTGTTCTTTCTTGAAAAATTGAAGGCAGAGCAAAATTCAGTTATAAAATCATGGAGAGAAAGTGGAGTAGGTGTAAGGTCAGCATACCATTCCCAGTCTTTACTTCAGCTAAAGTCAGAATATTGTGATAAATATAAATGTCTTGAATGTGAATTGGGAAATAGAATTATTCGACAGGAACAAATGTGATTTTCTTTATTGCAGTTAGATAAGATTGATTAAATTAGATTTTATTTTTTCACATAAATATTCGCAATGTCATTAAAGGGACGTAAAGTCTGGGAGGAGAATGTTAAAACACTCAGTTTCGCTTTGATTCTGATGATTGTTGTTATTGGTGTCGGTACCTTGGGGTATATGCAAATCAATGAAGAGTATAGTCTGATTGATGCTTTGTATATGACAGTTATAACAATATCAACTGTTGGGTTTAAGGAGGTGCATGATCTTACGGATAATGGTAAGGTATTTACGATATTATTAATTCTGACCAGTTTTGGTATTTTTGGTTATATTGTTTCAGCAGTGACCCGTTTTATTTTAGATGGTGTTTTTCGTAGAAATTTAAAAGATTATAGAGTGGCTAGAAAAATTGAGAAGTTAAGTGGTCATGTCATAGTGTGTGGCTTTGGTCGTAATGGACGTCAGGCAAGTTTAGAATTGTTAGAACATGGTGAACAGGTTGTTGTGATTGATTCAAAAGAATCTAGTATTGATAAGATACGGATGATTCCGGATCTGCTATTTATCCAAGGGGATGCTACGCTTGAGGAGGTATTGACATCTGCTAGTATAGCTAATGCTAAAGCCTTGATTACAGCTATACCTGATGATGCAGCTAATGTATACGTTTGTTTGACCGCTAGAGAGTTGAGTCCAAGTATTAGAATTATTTCTCGTTCATCTAAATTGCAATCTGATAATAAACTAAAACGAGCTGGGGCTAATAATGTTATTATGCCTGATCTTTTG
>Ga0209272_10001650_pt1 | contig 13763 bp, 9 predicted proteins | sample tdDd002_FD_187125 | JGI IMG/M metagenome (GOLD analysis project Ga0209272, IMG submission 187125) | Marine sediment microbial communities from the Atlantic coast under amendment with organic carbon and nitrate - tdDd00.2 (SPAdes)... | ecosystem: Environmental > Aquatic > Marine > Coastal >... | reverse complement strand
AACCAAGTTTCTTGGGCTGGTAAAGTTTGGGAAGCGAAGTGGTGGACTAAAGGTGACGACCCAACTAAGTCAGGTCAATGGGGAGTGTGGAAAGAAGTAGGTCCTGCAAGTTGCTCGACTAACTAATCTTCCACTAGTCAAATAACAAAAAGCCATTCAGTGTTCTGAATGGCTTTTTTAGTTTTGCTAGAAATTGTTTGAATCGTTAGGTTAGTTTACCGCTCTAACTTTACCTTGTTTCAGACTATTCAAAACTTCCGACTTAGGCCCATCAGCGATGATGCAGCCTTTCTCCATTACAATTACACGGTCTACAACATCGAGCATTGATGTTTTATGCGTAATTAGAATCAAGGTTTCACTTGGTTTCAATTGCGCTAACTGTTGCTTGATGTGCATTTCAGAACGGTTATCCATTGCACTGGTTGGCTCGTCCATCAGCAATACCGGTGGACGCCCTAGCAATGAGCGAGCAATCGATACCGCTTGACGTTGGCCACCAGAAAGTAACTGACCACCTTCACCGACTTGGCGTTCTAAACCGGCAGGATCTTGCTGAGTAAATACTGTGACACCCGCGCGGTTGGCGGCATCCATGACATCTCGGTCATCGGCAAGTGGGCGGCCTAGCGTGATATTGTCTCGAATCGAACCATAGAACAGTTGGCTATCTTGAGGGACACAACCAATATTGCGGCGGATATCGATATGGTGTAGCTGTTTGATATCGGTATCATCAATTCGAACATGGCCTTCGGTCGGCTGATAGAGACCCATTATCAGGCGTTCCAAGGTAGTTTTACCAGAACCAATTCGGCCAATGACGGCTACCTTTTCACCTGGGTTGATGGTTAAACTCAAATCTCGTACTGAGGCTACTGGAGAGTCTGGGTAGTGGAAGGTCACTTTATCGAGCTCAATCTTACCGTGTACGATAGGACGGTGGATGTAGCGCTTACCTTCTTCCTGTTCGTCAGGCATCGACATCACTTGATCAATTATGGTCATGGATGACTTAGCTTGGTTGTAGCGAGTCGATAGCAAAGAGAGTTGCACCATCGGACCAATCGCACGGCCGCTCAACATGGTTGCTGCGATAAGACCACCCATAGTGAGTTCACCTTCCGCAATGAGGTAGACACCTAAGATGATCATGCCGATGTTTGAGGCTTGTTGAACAAATCCAGCGGTATTTTGAATGCCATCGGTAATACGGCGGCTCTTAATATTCCAGTTCGCCATGTGAGCGACAGCCTCTTCCCAGCGGAACTGGAACTGGCTTTGTGCACCAAACAGCTTGACCGTTTCTAAGCCAGCCAAACTTTCGATTAAGTTAGCGTACTTTTGCGACGCAAGACGAGAGCCTTCTTCTATGGTATGGCGTAGTGGTCCTTGAATCAGTAGCGAATACACCACCAAAATCAGAACACCAACAATAGGTACGATAACCAGATTGCCAGCCATAAGCCAAATTAGGACAAGGAATAGAATCGCAAAAGGTAAATCGATCAGTGATCCAATGGTCGCAGAAGTAAAGAACTCTCGAATCGATTCAAACTCTTGTAGGTGCCTTGCAAATGCACCGACCGATGGTGGTCTGGCTTCCATTCGAATACCCATCACTTTACTAAATAGCTTGGAAGAGATCAGAATGTCTGACTTTTTCCCCGCAACATCAATAAAGTAACTGCGCATCAGTTTGAGCACTAAGTCGAATAGGAAGATAACAAAGATACCACTGGCCAGAACCCACAAGGTTTCAAACGCTAAGTTTGGCACTACTTTGTCGTAGACCAAGCGCGTAAACATGGGGGCAGCAACTGCAAATAGGTTAATCAGAATCGAGGCGATTAACACGTCGCGGTAAATGTGCTTGGATTGCCAAATGGTGCTCCAGAACCAGTGCCCTTCTTTGGTCTTTAGGACTTCTGGAGAGCGTTCGTCGTAACGAAACTGCTTCTTCACCAGAAAATAGCGACCAATATACTGCTCTTCTAAGTCGCTCCAACTGATTGACACAGGTACAAGCCCAGAATCGCCAGTCACGATTTCGACTTCTGTCTTGTCTTCGCTGATGCTGTTTAGCACACAGGCGTCACCACTTTTTAATAGTAAGACGACAGGTAGTACAAGTTGGGATATTTCGTTCAGTGGCGCACGGTTCTCTTTAGCAACAAGGCCAGCACGCTCAGCGGAGCGTGGGAAAAGAAATGGGGTCAGCTTACCATCTGCTAATGGTAAGCCGTTGATTAAAGCCTCTGGTGAGTTTGCTAAGCCATAGTAGCGGCTCACGTAGATAAGCGAATTTAATAGCGGGTCCTGCATGCTATGCCTTTATCCTATTTATCTACAATGAAGCCTTGGAAGACTTCAATAAAGTGCTCAGACAAGAAGTCGAGCTGAGTTTGAGTTTCAACACGTGAGGCGATGGTCTTAATTCCTAAGTTATGCGCAGTTCTAGAGATCGACGTTAGCGTGAATTTTTGCTTCTCATCATCTAAGTGGTGCGTGTATAGGTAGTCGAGCTTAACGTAAGCTGGACGGAATTCGTTGATGTAGTCCAAAGACTGGAAATTACGCCCGTAGTTATCGACACCAAAGTCTGAGCCTGCGGTGCGAATCGCATTACAGAAAAGCGCTGTATGGTGAGGGGCGTTGATGAAGCAGTTCTCTGGGATCTCAAAGTGCAATAGTGAAGCACACGCTTTGTTTTTGTTGAGGATCTGGGTAACCCAACGGATGAAGCTTGGCTGCGAAATGCTCGATTGTGAAATGTTGATCGCAACGGGTTCTGCAATCTCACCCTCTTTGATTCGTTTCACCATAGACTCAATGACGTATTCATCAAACAAGTGGCTAGCGTTGAGCTGTTCTAGCGCGAACAAGTATTGGTTAGCACTGAAACGTTCATCGTCTTTCTCAATCGCAGAAAAGACTTCGCGGTGATAAGTTTGCCCCCAAGAGTTGTTGGCAGCCTGGAAGCGGAAAGTGATCCAATCATTGCTGATGGCTTCTTCCACCAAGCTCTTCCATTGCTGTTTACCCATCAAGTTATCGCTAGTGGCACTCGAAACGTAGCCGTAAGAGAGCTCAGGGTTCGATTTAGCCGTCGCTAAGGCGTTATCAAGCATGGTGAGAATTTCACCTGTGTTCATCGCTGTCTCGCTGTGAACAACCCCGAGTGAGATGCTAGACGTTGCCATGCCGGTTGGATCTGAGTTGATGTCTTGTACGTAGGTGACAATACTGTCGGCGATCAATTTAAGTTCAGTGTCATCCATATTCGGTAAGATGAAGCCAAACTCTTCCGTTGAGATACGGGCAAGGGTCACATTCGGTGAAGTGAGTGACACTTTTAGGTGGTCAGCTAATTCGCGGACCATGCCATCACCAAACTCATAACCTTTTTCATCGTATAGTTCACGAATGAAGCTCGCTTCGAGAATCGCGACGCCACCAAAGCCACCTTCGTTTAGCCAAGAGCTCAACTGACTCATGTAGTAAGCACGGTTACCTAAGCTTGATACCGGATCAACATAGGCGCGTTCACGCAGTTGCTGGGCTTCTTTTGCTTGGGCTTTGAATGATTTTTCAAGCTGAGCTGACATGCTATTGATGCCATCAACGACGTAGATCAAATCTTGCGTATTTGGTCGCGGAAGTGGGTCACCAAATTGGTTGCGCGCGACTTGCTCCATTTTCGTCACAATTAAGTTAAGTGGACGAAGAGCTCGTTTCAGGATGAACGAGATCGAGAATAAACCAAGCAACATAATCAGACAGAATGCAATGACTAAGCGTTCAAACGCCATCCACAACTGGACGTAGGCAGTTCCAGGGTGGCTGACAATTTCAACTTCGGCGAGTTGCATCCATCCACTCGTCACGACGCGGCGATCATGGATTTTGTCGAATAAGTGCAGGTTAGTAAACCACTTAGGCACGTTGTTGGGCTTAACTGGGTATGAGCGAAGTATTTCCTCACCGCTATCAAGGAATATCAGTCTAACAACCGAGTAGCTACTGCCGTCAAAAAGTGCATTGATCACGGACTCAACGGCAACCGTATCTTTATCTTCAAGATAGGGGGCGAGTGCCAAACCTACCGTGTTGATGGTGTTATTCACTTCGGACTGTTGTTGCTGTACCAAGTTGTTTCGCGTGGTATTAAACTCGATGATAAAAACGGATATTAGTAGCATCAAGATAACAGCAATCATTCCTGCGACAAGTTGTTTATATAACGTCATATTGCCTACTCATCATAATTGACTATTGGTTTATTAAGTTTGAGCGATTTCTCGCGAGCACGAAGATCATTCCATAGACTTAAACGAGATGATTTTCCTGCCAGTTGTCCTTGCTTCGATTTCATTAACCAAAGGTTTTTACCGTTAAAACTGTAGATCGGTAACAGATCTCGGCGCTTCGAGGCGCGTTTTATCTCTGGGTTAATGTTATCGAGTAGTATCGGCTCTGCGCTTGGCTTAGAGTAATAGGCGAGAACCATATGAAATTGATTAAGCTCGATAGCTTTTACATAGACTAAACGGAGCTTTCGATCAGAGACACCAAGCTCTAACAGCGAAAAGTATTTAGCGATCGTAAAGTCTTCACAGTCTCCTGCATTACTTCCGAGAAACTCAAGAGGTGTAGCCCAATAATCATTTTTGCCCCAAAGCCTGTCATCGTTAACGAAATTGAGTTGATTAAAGAAGCGGTTCACTTCTGTAAGCTGTTGTCGCTCGCTGAGTGATCTGTACGCAGAGATTTCTTTTCGCCATGTTTCAACACGTCGCGCGGCTCTATCGCCATATGTTTTACGCACAGCCTCAACCCAACGTTGCTCTTGGGTATTCAGAGCAAACGAAGTGGTTGAGGCGATCAGCATGAGCAGCACTGCGAGGATATATTTCATCAATGCAGACTAAGCTTCGACTGTAGTAACAAAAACATGTTCTTCATGGATATTGAACTTTACTCCTTCAAAGCGTTATCACGCGCACCAAGAATTGGTTTTAGTAGATATTCCATCACTGTACGTTTGCCAGTAATGATATCGACGGACGCAGTCATACCTGGAATTATAGGCAATGAGGCATCTTTATTTAGGCTGGTTTCCTTAGTGCGAACACGAACTACATAGAAACTATTGCCTTCTTCATCTGTGGTTGTATCCGCACTGATATGTTCAAGTGTTCCCTCAAGACCGCCATATTTTGTAAAGTCATACGCGCTAAATTTAACGATGGTGGTTAAGTCTGGGCGTAAGAATGCGATATCTTGTGGGGCAATTTTCGCTTCAACCAAAAGCGTGTCTTCACTGGGAACAATCTCAACAATATCCATACCGGGCTGAATAACACCTCCGACCGTATTGATGTTGAGAGTTTTGACTGTGCCTGTCACAGGAGAAGTCACGATAGTACGATTTACGCGGTCTTCTAACCCAACAGCAGACTCTGTCATCGCTGACAATTTATCTTGCGCTTGGTTAAGCTTTTCCTGCTGCTCTGAGCGGAACTTCTCTGCTACATCGATCCGGCTTAGCATTGCCTCACGTATAGCAGACCGAAGTACAGGAATTTTTAGCTCACTTGAGGTTAACTCTCTTCGTGTATCGTTAACTTGGCGCTGTAGTTTCAACAATTCAATTTTTGGGACGACACCTTCATCCGCGAGAGGCTTGGTAATATCTAGCTCTTTCTTTGCAAAGTTGTAGCTGTCACGTAGGTTTCGTACCCGAGCTTGAATTTCAACTAGGTCTTGCTGTTTTTGTTTAACTTGTTGGTCAATAACTGAAATCTGGTTGCTAAGCTTATTGAGGTCTTGCTTGTACTCTGCACGTTGACGAGCCACCAATTTAGGTTTGAGTTCTGATAATTGCGGAGGAAAGGCGAGTTTATTGAAATTGAGTTGAACGTTGTTTTGCCAGTTTTTATTATTGAAATCTTGGTTGATCACCACACTGGTAATAGACGCGGAGAGTTGCATAACGCTCGCGGTCAAGTTGGCCACTTGCTGTTCACGTTCGCGAAAATCTGAACGAAAACGTGTGTCATCAATTAGTAGCAGTTGCTGGCCTTTTTCGACTTTCTGACCTTCACGGACCAAGATATCTTTGATCAGGCCACCTTCAAGGTTTTGTACCACTTGGATTTGTGAAGAGGGTACCACTTTACCCTGGCCTACGGTGACCTTATCAATTTGAGCCCAAGAGGCCCACACGCCCGCTAGAACGAAAAAGATCACCATTACCCATAGCATGATTCGAGCACTATTCGGGGTATTCAGCAGTAATGCCGCGGTTTTATCATCGACATAATCCAACTCTGTGGGAGTAAGCTTGTTATAACTGCTCTTACTCATTGGTGATCCTTGTAATTTGAAGTTATTTTATTGATTTTATTACTGTCTGGTACAAATGTTAAGAATTTGCTGTAATAATCGCATTCTGAGCCTTTCACTTTTGATAGTAAAGCAGCATATAGATTGAGTGTAGCTTTTGTAACGCTGTTCATACTTGAGTTCTAGTGAATTAGAGCGCACAATCAGCAAAAAATTCGTCAGGAGATAAGATGGAACTTGAAGATATTCGCCGAGAGTACAGTAAAGGTGGACTGAGAAGAAAAGATCTTCTGCTCGATCCTATTGCTCAATTTGACCTTTGGTTAAAACAAGCGATCAGTGTCAATCTCACGGATCCGACCGCCATGACTGTTGCGACGGTCGATAGTACCGGTCAACCATTTCAGCGTATTGTGCTCCTAAAGCATGTTGATGAACAGGGTTTTGTTTTCTATACCAATTTAGGTAGCCGTAAAGCGGAACAGATTGGTGTGAACTCGAAAGTTAGCCTGCATTTCCCGTGGCATCCGATGGAGCGTCAGGTTCATATTACTGGCGTTGCTGAGAAGCTCTCTGTGGTAGAGAACATGAAGTATTTCTCATCACGACCTAAAGAGAGTCAACTCGCCGCGATTGCAAGTAAGCAGAGTAGCCGAATCTCGGCTCGTGGCGTGCTTGAAGGTAAGTTCTTAGAGCTGAAACAGAAGTTCGAAAAAGGTGAAATTCCTGTTCCTACTTTCTGGGGGGGCTTTCGTATTAAGCCGACGTCGATTGAGTTTTGGCAAGGAGGCGAGCATCGCCTACACGACCGGTTCTTATTCTCTAAAGAACAAGAAGAGTGGCACATTGACCGCCTTGCTCCATAATGAAAATAAATACGCCGCTTTAAGCGGCGTATTTGCTATTTAGGGCAACAGAAATTTGTGTCTTGAGCAGAGTATGAGGAATAGAAGAACCGTAACCTTGTTCCAAAGCCATATCAATCAGTTGCGCTTTCGTGTGAGCGCCAAATTTAGCTCTTAACCTCGCAACATGGCTTTCTAGAGTCTTAATCGAAATATTCATCACCTGAGCAATAAAGTGCGGCTTTTTCCCATACAACAACAGAAAGAGTGCTTCAGATTCACGTGGAGTGAGCTTTTGAGCCGAAGTATTGTTATTGGGTTTTAGCTGTAACCTCTCATCACTTGGCAGGCCTGTTGCCCGGCATATCCAATGGCCAACTTCTAAAATAGCGGTATCTGATAAGTCTTGCCCATAGAAAATCGTCCCTTGAACGTCGCCGTGATCATCATACCAAGGGGTTTTGGTAAAAATGTGGGCTCGCCAGCGACCATCTGGATACGGGTGAATATCGAGAACTTTCAGATCGGTTCGCGTTTCCATCACATAACTGTCTTGGTTGCGAAACTCGTCTGCGCAACGCGAGGTTGGACTTGGCATTTCTCTGTCACTGAGCCCGATACACTGCTCAGGAGAATCTAATCCAATAAGTTGAGCATATGCCAAATTAGCGTAAACAAAGTTAGAGTTTTGGTCTTTACAGCCCCAGTAGCCTGGAAGCTGGCTAAATAGAGAGACTAAATGCGGATTCACTTTTTATATGTGCCTTATGGAACAACCTTGGGTATTTTAGCGAAAGGCTCTATTGTGTACGATAAAAAAATGCCAGGCACTAAGGTGGCTGGCAAACACAAGATTACTCTTGTCGACGTGTAGAAGAGGTTCTATAACCCAAAAGGGCATAGAGGTACCAATAGATACCGAGTGCTCGCATTTGAGCGACTCTAAGGAGATATTACGTGGATACTAGAAATAAAAAAGGGGGGAAATCCCCCCTGTAAACAATGAATTGAGTGAAATATTGCTAGAAGTTAGTTCAGTTCTCGAACGACTCGGAAACCAAGGTAGTTAGAGGCTGTGAAAGTTGAGAGAATCAATTGTTGATCCGCTGCCGCCATATCTGGAGAGAAGTTCCAAGCACCGCCTTTAGCGATACCACTAGAGCCATTCGTCCATTGCCAAACATTACCAACCGCGTCGTACATACCTAGTTTGTTTGGCGCGAATGCACTAACAGGTGCAGTACTGATGTTAGACCACGGCGTACCACTCCAACCGGTATTTGCTTTACCTGTTTCGAAGCTATTGCCCCACCAATATTTAGCTTGGCTGCCAGCACGAGCGGCAATTTCCCACTCTTGAGCCGTTGGTAAGCGATACTTCGCTCCCGTTTGTTTGCTCAGCCATTTTGCATAGGATTTCGCATCATTTTGGCTAACACAAACCACAGGTGAGTTCGGGTATTGCTTAAAGCCAGGCGTTTGCCAACTGCTTTTCGACAGTGGAGTGACTTCGCCATCTACCAATGCGGTACAAGTCTTTTTAAGTTCTGCGTCGGTTTGATATTTGGTCTGTTCAACGAATGATTTGAACTGATTGACCGTAACTGGCGTGGCACCAATACCGAAAGCATGATCAAGGCTAACACTTTGTGATGCATTGAGACCGACTTTGTATTGGCCCGGTAAAACGGTAATCATCTCAGGTGCTTTGACACCGTTCGCTAGAGAGTCAGCAAACTTATCACCAGAACGTGGTTTGTTGGTTCGTTCTTTTAACTCAGCACGTAGTGAATAATCAGAGCCAACATCGACACTTTTGCTAAATGGATAGTAACCTTCTTTCTCAACTAAGATAGTGTGTTCACCGACAGGTAGCATAACTTCTACTGGGGTTGAACCATAGGACACACCATCAATCAATACTTGGTCATCATAGAGATTAGAGCGTACTGATACATTGACCCACGCGATTTCTTGCTGCATTGCAGGCTTAGATGCGTTTTGGCTTTCATTCAAACAGTACTTTTTATCAAGTCCCAGTAAACGACATGATGTTGTTTTGCCTGGGCGAGACTCCATCTCAACATCCATTAAGCTGCGATAGCGCATACCATCGCTAAAGCCACTCTCGAGGGTTTGGTGATCCAAAACGTGGATATTGATAGACGCTTTATGCAGATTGGTTTTAACAACGTTGGTTTCTGATAGCTTCTCAAGCAGTGATAGACGGAACTCTTTCACTGCTTTTTGCAATGCGAGCTCTTTAGTCTGATTTTCACACTGAGCTAACGTCATTGAATCGGCACAGCGGTTAGTGAAGCTAACAGAGATTTTTTTCGATTGATTCAGCTCTTGAGCCAAACGCTCTGCGCGTGCGCGATACTTGGCAGACTCAAGATTTTCAATTAATCGGCTGATGGTTTTGATTTCAGCTTTTTTAGTCGCAAGGTCAGCTTCAAGCTCGGTTAAACGATGCTCAGCAGAAAGTGTTTGATCTTGGTTGTTTTTAACCGCTTGCCAAGCGTCTTGATAAGCTTGCTGAGAGGTAGCGATGTCAATATTAGGATCGTTGATCATTCGCTGATAATCGCGTTTGAGCTTCGCCTTTGTGGCGTCAAAGTTAGCTGTGAGTGTGCCCGCCTCAGATTTTAGGCGTTTAATTTCACTTTGCTGTTGAATGACTAAATCTTGTTGTCCATCCCTGAACTGCTCAAAAGTCACTAACTCCGAATGCTTAGTAAAAATTTGATCATCGATTTCCATCAATGATTTTGGCGCTTCTTGTGCTACAGCATACGACACCATCAAGCTTGGAGATAATGCTAGCAAAAGGGTCGAGAAACCAAATCGCATTGTCTTTCTTCTACATCCAAAATTATGTTAATTGACTCATTCTAAACGAAAACGCCACTTTGATCTCAAATTATCATTAGATAACTTCGAGCCAAAGTGGCGTTTTTCTTCATCTTTGTGAAATATGTTGGTCTTTTAGACAGTTTTATCCATTAGGACGAAGCTTCACCCAAACCGTATCATTCGAATTGATGGTAATAATTCGGTTGTATGATTGGTAACCATTCTTTGAAACAGTCACTTGGTGTTGACCTTTTGGTAGTACCACTTCAACTGGAGTACTACCGTAACTAATACCATTGATGGTAACTGCGTCGTCGTATTGGTCTGAACGAACGGTCACGTTAACCCAGCTTTTATCCACTTTTTTATTGCTGCTCTTCTTCGCACTCTTCAAACAGTAACGATTAGAAACGTTCAATAGCTTACATGCCGTGGTTTTATCTGGGCGAGCTCTTAACTGTGCTTGGATTTGAGTGAAGTACTGGTTAGTCCCTTCAAAGCTAGAGCGGACAACTTGAGACTCTTGTACGATGACGTTCAGTTGTACGTCTTTGGCAAACTGTTTTGCTACGTGAGCTTCAGTCAAACTATCGAGCAATTGAGATTTGAAAATCTTAACGGCTTTTTGTTTAGTAAGATATTGGCCTTGGTTAGAACATTCACCAAGCGTCATTGTTGCTGAACAGGTTGTCGTATAACTGGTTTCTAGAACGCTGCTATCACGCAATTCACGATCAAGGCGTTTAACACGAGCATCGACTTTTTGTTCTTTTAAGTAAGAAAACTCTGATTTCAAACGCGCTTGCTTTTGCTTAACGTTTGACACGCGCATTTCGTTCTCCGAAATGGCTTGCTTGTTCTCCAGTAGAGATTTTTGCGTCTCTTTCACTGCCGCCCATGACTGGCGATATTCCGTTTGGTAGGACGCTAAATCAATCTCTGGATCTTCAAGAAGACGAGTATATTGGGTGTCCAGTGCGGTTTTAGCGCGATCACGTTTATTGATCAGTTCTTGCTCACTACGTTGTAGTCGGCTCTGTTCATTCTGAAGTTGCAGTAATTGTTCTGCTTCTAAGCTGTATTCGGTTGAAACGGAATCAAGCTCAGATTCTTTATGTTTTATTTTACTTTCGATTGCGGTAACAGGGTCTGACGAGGCAGATTCTTCCGCAAATGTTGAAGTCGATACCCAAAAAGGGGCTAGCGCTAATAGTAACGCTGGGATGCGACGTTTGTTCATAAGTCCCTGCAACAAATAATATTTAATTCACAAATCTCTAAAACTCAAACTATCGCTTTCGGTCTATTTAATCAGTCCGTTGGCTAAAACGATAGGTCGATGTCAAAGACAAACAGTTGACACTCCTTTGTGCTAGTTGCCTTTCAGAGATATCTATTCGTCCTTTTTAGCACGCTTGGCTAAATTCAGCCTGCGATTCTATCACAAGTTTTGAGAAAATAAGGAAAGTGCTCCCGTCATTCTGTGCGTATTGCCGAAATATTCAAGTAAGAAATCCGATTCTGTAAATAACTTCGCCTATAGAAGTGACATTGACCGTAAATAATGTGCACTTGATCATTCTTCCGTACGGGGCTGTTAACAAGCCGCAACGATTAAGTGACTGCTTCTCAACAAAAAGTTGTCAGAAATTAATATGCATTAATTTCCTTATGGGAGGGTATTGTTTCGATAATCTATAATTTTGTTATACCATTTGCCTTTATTGCTACTCTTCCGCGTGGGTTACTATGAATCTTCCACCTAAGCCACTAATTACTCCTGATGCCGCGAATGTTTTGTCACCGAAACCAGCAGAGTTGATCACCTTACCTTCTTATATGGAGTGTCACGATCACAGTTATACTCAGGTGGTCATTGGGCTTAAAGGACATGCGGAATTTGAGGTCAATGGTCAAGGGAATTTGGTTGGGCCAGGGCAGGGGTGTGTTGTTACTTCAGGCTCCGGACACGCGTTTGGTGGGGTTATCGGTCAGTCTGACATTTTGGTACTTAACATGCCGCGACCGAGTGATGACGACCCGCTGATGTTGCACAAGCTTAACGAGCTCAATCAGCGTGATACCTATTTTCAGCTTGATGGCCAAATTCAAAAGCTGATTCAAATGCTGGTTTGTGAAATGCAATCGAGCCCTGAAGATTTGCTCCTGAGTCGCGCATGTAACGATACGGTGATTGCGCTATTGCATCGTCATATGTCGGCTTTTGATAGTTTACGTAAAGAGTCTCGCTTTGATTTGGACGCGATCGATCGTTACATCGAACAAAACTTAAGCCACAAAATTTCAGTTGCTCAACTAGCGGGCAGTGTCTTCTTAGGAGAAAGTCAATTTCACAACCTGTTTAAAGAGCAAATGGGCATTACACCTCACCAATATGTATTGGGTAAGCGTATTGATATGGCAAAGCAATTAATTGCTCAAGGTAACTTGTCACTAGGGCAGGTTGCAGAGCTAACGGGGTTCTCTGGTCAAAGTACCTTTACGCATACATTCTCTCGCCTTCAAGGCATCTCTCCTTCCGTATACAAGAAACGAATTGGTTAAAACTGAAAACATATTCCGAATATAATATTGCTTATTTGAGTGTGACTCTGTTTTTGTTTTGTTAAAAAACAGAGTTTTTAGCAAAAAACTCGGAGTTTTTGACAAGTATTCCTCTCAAGCTCAAAATACACTGCAGGCCATTGTAGGAAACCTGATCGAATTTCAGGTGTGAGATTGAGGAAAACGCATGTTTACAGCAACTGATGTGTTGAATGCTGAGTTTGTTGAGCAGCCGCTTGATAAACTTTGGTCACTGATCTCGCCACTATACATGGTGGACGAGTCACAATGGCTAGAGCAGTTGTTACCTTTGGCAATTCCAACTGACGCTGAGAAAGCGCAAATTGCCAGCAAGACAACCGAGCTAATTGAAGCTATCCGAGCAGATAAGAAATCTATTCAGATGATTGATGCGCTGCTTTTAGAATATAGCTTGGATACGCAAGAAGGCATCTTGTTGATGTGTTTGGCTGAAGCGCTAATGCGTATTCCTGACTCGGCAACCGCAGATGCCTTGATTAGAGACAAGCTCAGCGTTGCCGATTGGAAATCACACCTGAAAAACTCTGATTCTGTTTTCGTCAACGCTTCTACTTGGGGCCTTATGCTGACAGGTAAGGTTGTTGGCCTATCTGAAGAAGAGTCTCAAAGCCCGGTAAGTGCAGTGAATCGTCTGGTCAATAAAATGTCTGAGCCAGTGATTCGTAATGCAATGCATCAAGCGATGAAAGTAATGGGGCACCAATTTGTATTGGGACGCAGCATTGCTGAAGCGCAGAAAAATGGTCGCTCTAACCGTGATAACGGTTTTACCTACTCATATGACATGTTAGGTGAAGCGGCGCTGACTACTGCGGATGCAAATAAATACTTCAAAGACTACCTAATGGCGATTGAAGCTGTGGGTCGCGACCAATATGGTAAAGAAACCAGCCCAGCGCCATCGGTTTCTATTAAGCTTTCTGCTCTGCACCCACGTTATGAAGTGGCAAATGAGCAGCGCGTTTTGACGGAACTCAGCGATACCTTGATGCAACTGCTTCGTAGAGCGGTTGAGCTTGATGTAGCGATCACCATTGATGCAGAAGAAGCGGATCGCCTTGAGTTATCCCTTAAGTTGTTCGAACAGGTATATCGTAGCGATCTTGT
>Ga0209272_10001645_pt1 | contig 13788 bp, 9 predicted proteins | sample tdDd002_FD_187125 | JGI IMG/M metagenome (GOLD analysis project Ga0209272, IMG submission 187125) | Marine sediment microbial communities from the Atlantic coast under amendment with organic carbon and nitrate - tdDd00.2 (SPAdes)... | ecosystem: Environmental > Aquatic > Marine > Coastal >... | reverse complement strand
CGGCTGTTAAGGGAAACGGAAGCAAGAGCGTCTGAAAGTTGCATAAAAAAATCCGGAATCAGTTACTGATTCCGAATTATGTCAGCCTCATAGGATCGTTCAACTGATCCTTAACTGATCGGCATTAACCCAACTGGGTAGCTTTCAGGTCATTTAATGAGAAGAGCATTCTCTCGAAGCTCGTCTCTCAAATCACATAGCTGCCTTAGCACATAACCTTGATAGCCAAGCCGCCCTGAGAGGTTTCACGGTACTTCGCATTCATGTCTTTACCTGTTTCTAGCATGGTTTCGATAACCTTATCCAGAGAAACACGAGGTTCAGACGCGCGACGTAGCGCCATACGACAAGCATTGATCGCTTTCACTGCCGCGATACCGTTACGCTCGATACATGGTACCTGTACCTGGCCGGCAACAGGGTCACATGTCAGACCAAGATTGTGCTCCATTGCGATTTCTGCCGCCATGCACACTTGCTCAGGGCTTCCGCCCATCAGCTCTGCAAGGCCTGCTGCAGCCATTGAACAGGCTACACCCACTTCACCCTGACAGCCGACTTCAGCACCAGAGATAGATGCGTTACGCTTGTACAGACCGCCGATTGCACCAGAAGCCGCGAAGTAACGGGTGTATTCTTTCGGGCCAACAGATTGGATGAACTTATCGTAGTAAGCCAGTACTGCTGGAATGATACCGCAGGCGCCATTGGTTGGCGCAGTGACGACACGGCCGCCAGCGGCGTTTTCTTCGTTTACCGCGAAAGCGTACATGTTAACCCAGTCAACAACGGTCATTGGGTCATTGCTTAGCTTTTCGGTTGTCATCAGTTGCTGACGCAGTGCTGCGGCACGGCGTGGTACACGTAGTGGACCTGGAAGGATACCTTCTTCGCTCATACCGCGTTCCATACATTCACGCATGGTTTTCCAGATATTTGAGAAGTAAGTGTTAATTTCTTCTTCGGCGTTCATTGCATGCTCGTTAGCCATAACAAGTGAGCTGACAGATAGGCCGTTTTCTTTACACTGGTCAACAAGTTCTGCCGCCATCGTGTACATGTAGGGAACTTTAACTGTTGTCTCTGGTGCTTTGCCGAAGTTTTCTTCATCAACGATGAAACCACCGCCGATAGAATAATAAGTCTTAGTATAGGCCTCTTCGTCACCAATCCATGCGTGGATGGTCATGCCGTTTTCGTGCAAAGGAAGGTTGGTAGTATGGAAGTTCATACCGCCGTCAAGAGGGAAATCTACAGTGTGGCAGTGCATGCCAACAGGAAGGCGCTCGGTTTCTTCAACACGAGAAATAAAGCCTGGGATGCTATCGATATCAACATGTTCAGGGCTGTTGCCCGCAAGTCCCATAATGATAGCGAGATCTGTGTGGTGACCTTTACCGGTAAGAGAAAGTGAACCATAAACGTCAACGGTAATTTTGGTTACATCACGTAATTTGCCCATAGAGCGCAGGTCGTCGATAAACTCTTTACCTGCTTTCATTGGACCAACCGTGTGCGAACTGGAAGGGCCCACACCAATTTTGTAGATATCAAAAACACTGATCATGCGAATTACCTCAGTCGGTAGGAAGCGCTCTTGCCTCCGCCCAAGACTGTCATAGTATTATAATTCTCGCCCCTTCCTTGGCGAGATCACTAGAAAAACAAAAGAGCAGTCGGCGCGCGCTTCCTGCTCTTAAGTGTCATATATTCTACCCGAATTGCTTGAGAAGACTATGCGTTGTGGCACATTTTCTCAGACAGATATGTTGGTAGTCCATATTTATCACTGCTGGAGTGATGCTTTATTAGAATGCGCCGTAGATTACAGAAGTAATCGCTGCGATACCACAGATAGCGGTGAAAATCTGTACTGGTGCCGATGTTTTGTACTTAGCCATTGCTGGTACTTTGTACATCGCGAATACTGGCATCAGGAACAGGATTGCAGCGATCATCGGTGCACCCATTGTCTCAATCATACCTAGGATACTTGGGTTGATAACTGCAACGATCCAAGTAGTAATCACGATGAAGCCAAGAGAGATTTTCTCAATCTTCTTAACAGGCATATCAGAACGAGACTTACCCAGACCAACAAGACCTTCGTGTGCACCCAGGAAGTGACCAAAGTAGCTTGATGTGATGGCAGCGAAAGCAACCAGTGGACCAAGCAGTGAAATTAGCGCTGATTCGTGGATGTTAGCCAGGTAAGACAGAACACTGATGTTTTGTGCTTGTGCTGTAGCTAGTTGCTCCGGAGACATAGATAGTACAACAGAGAACACGAAGAACATCACGAAGCCCATCAGCATCATTGCTGCGCCACCAGTGATCATGTCAGTTTTCTTCGCTGCATCTTCACCGTATACGCGGCGTTGCTCTTTAGAGAACTGGCTGATGATTGGGCTGTGGTTGAAAGAGAATACAATGATTGGAATTGCTAGCCAGATGATAGTAGGCATTGCGCTCCAGTCTGGGCTAACCGATACCATTGACGTATTCCACTCAGGGATAAGGTATACAGATAGTGCCAACAGGACAAATACCAGAGGGTAAACCATTGCCGACGTTGCTTTAAGCATCAGCTCTTTACCAAATACAACACCCGCGGTCATCGCCAGGATAAGACCACCAGACAGAAGCCAGCGTGGAATAGATTCCATGCCCATCTGGTTAACCATGAATGAATCAACCGTGTTGGTAATACCAACGCCGTAGATTAGAACGATTGGGTAGATGGCGAAGAAGTAAGCGAAAGTGATGATGTTTGCGCCAGCTTTACCAAAATGTTCTTCAACAGTATCGGTGATGTCAGCTTCAGGGTTTTTAGCTGAAAGAACAAAACGAGCCAAGCTCTTGTGTGCGAACCAAGTCATTGGTGCAGCAATAAGAGCAAGGATAACTAGTGGCCAGAAACCGCCAGCACCTGCTTTAATCGGAAGGAAAAGTACACCGGCACCTACAGCGGTACCGAATAGTGAAAGGGCCCAAGTAAAATCTTTATACGTCCATTTTGCTTTAGCCGTTGAAGCTACTGCTGTGTTGGAAGTGGTATGCATGGTTATATACCTAAGTTAAATTACGGAACGGAAATTAGGAACGGCGCGCATTTTGATGATTTATGGGAGGAAAACTTTGATCGAGATCCCGTTATGTAATCGGTGCGAATTGCAATACAATTAAAAGTGATCTTGATCACACGCGATGTTGCGGGCTGGTTAGGGGAAATGATGTGTTAGAAGGGTTTTTTTAATACCAGAGCTGTTTTGATAACAATCTAATCATCTGGGCAGTCGCCCCCCAAATAGAATAATCACCGTATGGAATTGCATAAATATTGTGTTTTATGCCGTCAATAGTGAACTTTGCAGTGCGCATATTCACTGGGTTTAATAGGTGCTGAATAGGGACTTCAAACAAGACATCAACCTCGTTTGGATCCAGAGCCGGCCTGTAGTTAGGGGATATAACCGATAAGTACGGAGTGACGATATAACCACTGATTGTCGGTAGCGAGGGAAGCTGGCCAAGAATGCGCCTTCTGTTGCATAAAATCCCAGTTTCCTCTTTGGTCTCTCGAATCGCCGTTTCAATTAAATCAGCATCTTCAGATTCATATCCACCGCCTGGAAAAGCGATCTGCCCAGGGTGGTGCTTCAAGTGGCTGGCACGGCGTGTAAGTACAACATTGAAGGTATTTTGGCGTGGTACAAGGGGGATCATAACCGCAGCTCGCTTAAAGGAGCCGGACGCAGACACATGCTGTCTAACCCGAGCTGAATGGCTCTGGTCGTAGCTTGTCTGTGGTGCTAGCAGAAAACGCGCTAGTAATTGTTGCTGATAGTTCATAAACCGTCCGTGGTTATAGATAACAATCTATTTTTGTAAGATTGGCAGAATTTTACTCAGTTTGTCCAGTGTTTCTTGATATTCACTGTCCGCGTCACTGTCGGCAACGACCCCTCCGCCAGCCCATGCATACAGTGTATTTTGTTGAGAAATAAGGGTTCTGATGGTGATACTGGTATCCATTCGGCCACAGCGGCTAATATAGCCGATGCTACCGCAGTACACGCTGCGACGGTGCGGCTCAAGCTCTTCAATGATCTGCATGGCCCGAATTTTTGGTGCTCCGGTGATTGAACCTCCAGGAAAACAGACCCGCAGTAGATCTAGAGAAGAGTAGGAGGGGGCGAGCTCGCCGGTAACTGTGCTGACCAAGTGATGGACGGCCGGAAAACTTTCGATATCAAATAGCTTTGGTACTTTGACAGACCCAGGTTTGGCAACTCGACCAATATCATTGCGCAGCAAATCGACAATCATCAAGTTTTCAGAGCGATCTTTGCTGGCTTGGCGCAGTTCACAGGCATTGTCGTTATCTTGCTGTTTATTCGCAGACCGAGGTCGGGTGCCTTTGATTGGCTTGGTTTCGACATATCCTTGGTTGTGTTGAAGGAAACGTTCTGGCGAAACCGACAGCACCGTACCTTCAGGGGTGCGGATAAAGCCGGAGAACGGAGCGCCATTGGTGTGCTCAAGACGAAGATATGCCTGCCACTCGTCACCTTGGTAATTAGCCTGAAAACGCTGAGCCAGGTTGATTTGGTAGCAGTCCCCTGACAGCAGGTAGTTCTGTACACGGTCAAATTTTTTGCAATAGGCTGCTTTGGTCATGTTAGCAGCCCATTGGTTTGTTAAGTTAAATGATCTATTTTGTTGATTGTCAGCTTTGTCGTGTTGCAGTTTGAATGCACTTTGTTGCTTTTTGAGCCATTCAAGGCGTTTGCTGCCTTTGGGGGAGATAAGAAATAGCTCTTGGGTATGGTGATCGGCGATTAATGCCCAGTCATAAATGCCGACAGCCATGTCCGCGGCATGAATATCATGCTTGGCAATCGTATGGATATTTTCCACTCTTCTTCCAAGATCGTAGGCGAAATAGCCAAGAGCACCGCCAAGAAATGGTACATCCGTCATAGGGTTAAGCGAAGGTAATAGCGAGGCTTGCACATCTTCCACAAGCTTGAAAGGATCCGCGTTGCTGGTTTTTTCATCGCCATTTGAATACTTAATACGAGTTATTTCACCATGTGTTTCCAAAGTGGCTAAAGGATCGGCAACTAAAATATCAAAGCGATTATCAGGATGGCCCTGGGCAGCCGAGCGTAATATCATAGCCCACGGCTGACATGCTAAAGGTTCAAACCACGAGAGAGTCGCTTGCTGGACGTAATCGAGTTGTTCAATGTTTAGTAGAGGATGTGATTTACAAATCATTTTCTTTTTTGTGACAGGTATTCGATTGGCGCATGGCGCGAAATTGTTGGCAAGAGTATCATAAACGCAGAATTTAATACGACGCCCAAGGACGATCCTTTGTGTTTTATTTTTACCGATTCGGCATGAATAGCTCATAAAGGACACTGCCATGAGGATCATGGCGTGTGGTGGCATTGTTTCCTGTACTCCCTATATGCAGGGGATGAACAATGCTAATCGCACCCTATACTGGAAGCCTGCCGTAACGGCAAAGAAAGTCGGGCGCCATGGAATGATAATAATTAACGAGGGCAATTATGACCGTCATTCGTAAACAAGATGTGGTTGATAGTGTGGCGGACGCACTACAATACATTTCCTACTACCACCCGCTGGATTTTGTTCAGGCTTTGGAAAAAGCCTATAACAAAGAACAAAGCCAGGCTGCGAAAGATGCCATTGCTCAGATCCTGATCAATTCGCGCATGTCGGCAGAAGGGCACCGTCCAATCTGTCAGGATACCGGTATCGTTACCTGTTTTGTCAAAATTGGCATGAATGTACAGTGGGAAAGTGATCTGACTGTGCAGGAAATGATTGACGAAGGTGTTCGCCAGGCCTACACCAATCCGGATAACCCGCTACGAGCCTCTGTCGTTGCGGATCCTGCCGGAAGCCGTAAAAACACCAAGGATAATGCGCCAGCTGTCGTACATATTGATATGGTACCTGGCGACAAAGTTGAAATCCAGATAGCAGCCAAAGGTGGTGGCTCAGAGAACAAGACCAAGATGGTGATGCTGAACCCATCGGACGATGTTGCCGAGTGGGTTGAGAAAACAGTACCGTTGATGGGCGCGGGATGGTGTCCGCCGGGTATGCTCGGTATTGGTATTGGTGGGACGGCTGAGAAAGCGGCGGTTCTGGCAAAAGAATCATTAATGGAATCTGTTGATATCCACGAACTTCAGGAGCGCGGCGCCCAAAATACCGAAGAAGAGCTTCGCCTCGATATCTATAATCGCGTCAATAAATTGGGTATCGGTGCTCAGGGCCTAGGTGGCCTGACAACCGTTGTCGACGTGAAAATCAAAACGGCGCCAACCCACGCGGCATCTAAACCTGTATGTATGATCCCGAACTGTGCGGCGACCCGACATGTTCACTTTAAGCTGGATGGCTCCGGTCCGGCAGATCTAACGCCGCCGAAGCTGGAAGATTGGCCGGAGGTGACTTGGGAGGTGGGCGAGAACGTTCGACGGGTCAACATTGATGAAGTCACCAAAGATGATGTCCAAGAATGGAAGTCCGGCGAGACAGTATTGCTTTCAGGTAAAATCCTGACAGGTCGAGATGCTGCTCATAAGCGTATTCAGGATATGCTGGCAAAAGGTGAAGGTTTCCCGGTTGATTTCAATAACCGCTTCATTTATTACGTTGGTCCTGTCGATGCTGTTGGTGACGAAGTTGTTGGTCCTGCTGGCCCAACAACGTCAACCCGTATGGATAAGTTTACCGACATGATGCTTGGCCAGGCTGGGCTTACCGGTATGATCGGTAAAGCTGAACGTGGTCCGGCTGCTATTGAGTCAATCAAAGAGCATAAAGCCGTTTACCTGATGGCTGTTGGTGGTGCTGCGTACCTTGTTGCCAAAGCAATCAAGAAAGCACGCGTCGTGGCTTTTGAAGATCTAGGCATGGAGGCTATCTACGAGTTTGAAGTCGAAGATATGCCTGTAACCGTTGCTGTTGATGCAGAAGGGACCAATGCCCATCAAACGGGACCTGATACGTGGAAAGTTAATATTGCCGAAATGGATGCCTGATATTTCGCTTAACTATTAATCAAAGGAGCCTTTGGGGGCTCCTTTTTTATTTCTTTTGATATTTTATCATTTCTGATTTCCCCCTGAATTCTGATTTTCTCTGAAATATAACTGCGGTGGATAGTGAATGGCTTGAAGGCTTGATATTGTCCGTCGGTTAGGCTTAATGATTTGTTTTTTCTTCTTTTTCGTGGTTTGTTGGGTTTCTGTGTTGTTTTATTGGCTACACTGTTAACTTGCGGTCAAAGGCTTTTCGTTGTGAATGAGTTTTGGCTGCTCGATGTTCTTGCGCTTAACACCAGAAGAAAAACGAAAGCAGACAATAATAATATTAGAGAGGTTGTATGGGGCGCGTACTATTAGCGACCGTTATTGCTGGCTTGCTATTGTCAGGGTGCGGTGAAAAAAAGGTTGAGATACCTGAACCGGAGTCAAGACCGGTTAAATTACAAGCGGTATCCGTGGGTGATAATGAAACGTTCCGGACATTTCCTGCGATTGTTGAAGCCGGAGATAAAGCCGTTTTGGCATTTAGGGTATCCGGGCAAATCATCTCGTTGGATGTAAATACTGGGGCGAATGTTAAGCGTGGGCAAAAACTGGCTAGCCTTAACCCGGACGAACTTACGCTGTTGGTTGAACAGGCGCAGGCGAACTATGAGTTGGCTTATGTTCAGTTCAAGCGAGATGAAGAACTTAGAAAGACCAACGTGGTTTCTGAGTTAGATTATGACACGTCGAAGGCGGCATTAAATCAAGCTCAGGCCGCCTTGAGTAAGCAAAAATCCAACCTGGGCTATGCCACTTTGGTTGCTCCCTATGATGGGACGCTTTCTCTGTCATTGATTGAAAACTATGAATATATAATGGCGAAAGAGCCTGTTATGCATATTCAAAGTGCAGGACTCATCAATGTCACCTTCCAGTTACCCGAACATCTATTGGCCCGCTATCAGGGTAAGTCTGAAACCCAGGCAAGCGTCATATTCGATACGATCCCGGGAGAAGTCTATCCTGCGGAGTTTAAAGAAATAGATACCGAAGCGGATGCGACAACGTCGAGCTTTAAAGTGACGTTGTTTATGGAGCGTCCTGAGGGTAAGAATATTCTTCCTGGTATGGCCGGCTTGGTGAAAATTGCGATTCCAAAAGGAAACTCAGGAGCGATTGCCAAGCGTGCGATCATGCGAGAGGGTAATGCAAATTATGTTTGGCACATCGACGAAGCCGGTATTGCCCGTAAAACTCAAGTTGAGCTCGATGATAAAGGGCGAGTGGTGTCAGGGTTGAATGATGGCGATCAAATTGCGATTTCCGGTATTAATGAATTACAGGAAGGCCAGAAAGTACGCGCCTGGGTTAAGGAGCGAGGACTGTAATATGAAAAAGCTATCCTTTATCACTTTGGTGCTGGTCGCGGTATCTATCTTGCAAGGTTGTGAAAAACCAGCAGTTGAAGAAAGACAGGTTGTTCAGCCCGTCAGTGTCGATGTTGTTGCTTTGGCAGAAGCCGCTCCACAGCTTACTTTTCCTGCTGTGGCTGCAGCGGCAGACAAGTCGAGTCTGTCTTTTCGAATTCAGGGTGAGGTGACCCGCATAGCCGTAGGTCCAAGCGACTTTGTAAAGAAGGGCCAGCTGCTTGCTGAGCTGGATCCGACAGACTATCAGCTGGAAGTTGATGACGCTCAGGCAAAATACAATGTTGCCGACAGTCAGTACCGTCGCTCTGCCAAGCTGGTGGACAAAGGTTTCCTTGCCCAGTCACAGTTTGATGAGTTGAGGGCGCAGCGCAAGATCGCTCAGGCAAGGCTGAAGCTTGCCAAGCTGAACCTTACGTTTACCAAGCTGACAGCCCCTTTCGACGGGGTGATCTCTCGGGTGCCGATCGAGCAGTTCGAGAATGTGCAAGTAGGCCAGCAAGTGATGAATATTCACAGTACTAAGATGGTGGATATTCTGATCCAGGCGCCGGATCTTATTTATTCCCGAAGCTCTGCGGTCGATATCGAAAAGTCTCAGCCTGGTGCGCGCGTTGTTATGACTGATGGTACCGAGTACAAGGCTTTGCTAAAAGAATTTACCACCGAGCCTGAGCCTGAATCCGGTTCATTCCTGGTAACCTTAACGATGCCTATGCCTAAGGGGCGCTTTATTCTTGATGGTATGGCTGTCGAAGTACGAGCAGATGCGCAAAAGTTGAAGATCTATAAGAAAGGTGAGCCAGTGATCCCGTTGGAGGCAATTTTCAACGAAGATGGTGATGATTTGTCACGAACCGAAAAATTTGTTTGGGTTGTGAACGATAACAAAACGGTGACCAAGCGTCGTGTGGCGACAAACAAAGTCGTCCCTGAGGGGGTCCGCTTGTTGGCCGGCCTCGATGAAGGGGAAATCATCGTTGTTGCCGGGGGAAACCGCTTGCGTGAAGGTCAGCAGGTGAAAGTAATTGCCAAGGAGGCTGAACAATAATGAAACAAGATATCGCAGCCTATTTCATTAAAAATAAAGTGATTAGTTGGATGGTGTCACTGATCTTCCTGATCGGCGGCACCATGGCCTTTTTTGGTCTGGGACGCTTGGAAGACCCGGCTTTTACCATCAAGGATGCCATGGTTGTTACGGCCTACCCAGGGGCGACGCCGCTTCAGGTCGAGGAAGAAGTGACCTATCCGATAGAGAAGGCTATCCAGCAGCTAACTTATGTTGATGAAGTTAACTCCATTTCCAGCCGTGGTCTTTCACAGATCACGGTGACAATGAAAAACAACTATGGACCTGATGACCTACCTCAGATCTGGGATGAATTGCGGCGTAAGGTTAATGATCTTAGACCAAATCTGCCTCCAGGTGTCGCTGACCCGTCGGTGATCGATGACTTTGGTGACGTCTACGGTATTTTATTGGCAATTACAGGGGATGGTTATTCGTATAAAGAACTGAATGACTATGTTGATTATTTGCGGCGTGAAGTCGAGCTTGTCAACGGGGTCGGGAAAGTTTCAGTGACGGGCACGCAGCAAGAGCAGGTGTTTATCGAAATATCTATGCAGCGTCTAAGTAGCTTAGGTATTTCGCCGCAGACTATCTACAACACACTGGCAACGCAAAACTTAGTATCGAGTGCCGGTGCGGTCAAAATTGGTACTGAATATATTCGCGTCCACCCAACAGGAGAGTTTACCGATGTTGATGCCCTCGGTGATTTGATCATTACCGAAAGCGGTGCCGAGGGGTTGATTTACTTACGTGATGTTGCCGAGATCAAGCGTGGTTTTAAAGAGGTACCTGATAACCTAGTTAGCTATAACGGACAAGTGGCGTTGAATGTTGGGGTCTCGTTTGTCTCCGGCGTTAACGTGGTGGAAATCGGTAAAGGTGTTTACCGTCGCTTAGATGAACTCAAAGAGCAACAGCCCGTTGGTATTGATATTGGGGTGGTGTATAGCCAGCCCGATGAAGTGGATAAATCCGTCAAGGGGTTCATTGTTAGCCTGGGACAGGCTGTGGCGATTGTTATCGTCGTGCTGCTGTTCTTCATGGGGCTGCGTTCGGGCATTTTGATTGGTTTGATTTTGCTGTTAACTGTGTTGGGAACGTTCGTCTTTATGAGCTGGATGGCGATCGACTTGCAGCGAATTTCACTCGGGGCCTTGGTTATCGCCCTCGGAATGCTAGTTGATAATGCCATTGTGGTCGTTGAAGGTGTGCTGATAGGGATCCAGAAAGGACGAACGAGGATGCAGGCGGCATCAGACATCGTGACGCAGACCAAGTGGCCTCTATTGGGGGCAACTGTTATTGCGGTTACGGCGTTCGCACCAATCGGATTGTCACAAGATTCGACGGGGGAATATTGTGCCACGTTGTTTAGTGTTCTGTTGATCTCTTTGATGCTGAGTTGGTTTACAGCCATTTCGCTGACCCCGTTTTTTGCGGATATGTTTTTCAAAAGTGTTAAGGGCAGTGCCGACGGCGAAGCTGACGATCCGTACAAAGGGGTTGTTTTCGTGGTGTACCGGAAATCGTTGGAAGCCTGCATGAGAAATGCCTGGACAACGGTAATCGTATTGATTGTGATGCTTGGAGCTAGTTTGTATGGCTTTACCCAGCTGAAACAGTCGTTCTTCCCGTCGTCGACGACACCGATGTTCATGGTTGATGTGTGGATGCCGGAAGGGACAGATATCCGTTCAACCAATGATAAATTACACGAGCTAGAAAGCTGGGCCAGTCAGCAAGATCATGTTAGCCACGTCTCATCCAGTGCAGGTAAAGGTTCGCAGCGTTTCATGCTGACCTATTCGCCTGAAAAGAGTTATTCGGCATATGGTGAATTGATTATTCGTCTCGATAGTTATGACGACGTGATGCCGATGCTGCGGAAAGTCAGCGCTGAACTTGATGCCAAGCATCCTGATATCGAATACAAACTAAAACGTATTGAGCTCGGTCCATCTTCCGGTTCGAAAATTGAAGCCCGTTTGGTGGGGCCTGACCCAACCGTTCTCCGTGGACTTGCCCAGCAGACTCTGGACATTATGCGGGCGGATCCCGGAGCCTTTAATGTTCGCCATGACTGGCGTGAAAGGACCAAGGTTCTGGAGCCTATTTTCAATGAAAGTCAGGCCCGTCGTTACGGGATCACTAAATCCGATGTCGATGATTTACTGCAAATGGCGTTTTCTGGTTTGTCTGTCGGGATCTATCGTGATGGTACTAACTTGATGCCGATAGTCGCGCGCTTGCCTGATGAAGAGCGGGTTGATGTAAGTACTATTGAAGGTATGAAGATCTGGAGCCCGGCAACTCAGGGTTATGTTCCTCTGCAGCAAGTCATGCTTGGCGTGAATGTAAGGTGGGAAGATCCGTTGGTCGTGCGTAAGAACCGTAAGCGGATGCTGACTATCATGGCCGATCCCGATCCTCTGGGCGACGAAACCGCGGCAACCTTGCAAGGTCGTATTCAGTCCAAAATTGAAGCGTTGGATTTCCCTCCGGGTTATTCATTGGAGTGGGGTGGTGAATATGAATCATCAGCCGATGCAAAGGCTTCGTTGTTCCAGACGATGCCGATGGGCTACCTGTTTATGTTCCTGATTACTATCTTCTTGTTCAATAAAGTGAAAGAAGCAGTGATCGTATGGGCAACAGTACCGCTTGCGATTATCGGTGTAACGACAGGATTACTGCTGCTGAATACGCCGTTTGGTTTTATGGCGTTGCTAGGCTTTTTGAGCCTGTCGGGCATGCTGGTTAAAAACGGTATTGTACTGCTTGACCAGATAGAGATAGAAATCAGTAGTGGTAAGGAAAAATACCAGGCAGTGGTTGATGCGGCAGTGAGTCGTGTCCGTCCTGTTTGTATGGCAGCAATTACCACGGTACTTGGGATGATCCCGCTGTTGCCTGATGTATTCTTCAAGCCGATGGCGGTAACAATTATGTTCGGATTGGGGTTTGCGACGGTGCTGACACTGATTGTGGTACCGGTTCTGTACCGGATGTTCCATCACTTGACGATCCCGCAGGCATCTTCTTAGGTGTCATACTATTTGTCAGAGACTATTGGCTAGATAAGTAAAGGGCTCCCTCGGGAGCCCTTTTTACGATTAGACAGTTCTATATGATGCCTTGGTCGGCATTATTATCTTAGACGACTTTCCAGCTCATCTCTTCACCGGCACGAATAGGCACCACAACATCACCGCCAAAGGCCATGGTTTCCGGCACTGTCCAGCTTTCTTTCACCAGTGTAATGGTGTCGTTATTGCGCGGCAGGTCATAGAAGTCAGGGCCATTGAAGCTGGCAAAGGCTTCAAGTTTTTCCAGTGCACCGGCTTGTTCGAAAACTTCTGCGTAGAGCTCAATGGCAGCGTGGGCGGTGTAAGAGCCTGCACAACCACATGCCGACTCCTTACGTCCCTGGGCATGCGGGGCAGAGTCAGTACCGAGGAAGAACTTGGGACTTCCGCTGGTGGCAGCTTCAACCAACGCCTGCTGGTGAATGTTGCGCTTCAGAATAGGCAGGCAGTAGAAGTGTGGGCGGATCCCGCCGACCAGCATGTGGTTGCGGTTGAACATTAGATGGTGAGCGGTGATAGTCGCTCCCACGTTTGGCCCGGCATTGTTAACAAACTCAACCGCGTCTTTTGTTGTGATATGCTCGACCACAATTTTCAGGTTTGGCATCTGCTCGACAATTGGGCCCAGTACGGTATCAAGGAACGCTTTCTCGCGGTCGAAGATATCGACATCGTGCGTTGTTACTTCACCATGGATCAGCAAAGGCATTCCGACTTCTTCCATTGTCTGAAGCGTAGGCAGTAGCTCATTGATTGAGGTTACACCTGAATCAGAGTTTGTTGTTGCGCCAGCCGGATAGAGTTTTGCTGCATAGATGTGGCCAGTTGCTTTTGCTTTTCGAATTTCTTCAGGAGATGTATTGTCGGTGAGGTAGAGAGTCATTAGAGGGGAGAAATTGCCTTGGGGCTTTTCGGCAAGAATACGATCGCGGTAGGCTAATGCTGCGTCAGTATCGGTAACCGGTGGAACCAGATTCGGCATAATAATTGCCCGTCCCATATACTGACTGATGTCGCGAACAGTATCTTTTAATACCTCGCCATCACGTAGGTGCGTGTGCCAGTCATCAGGACGTGTAATCGTAATTGTCGTCATAATTGCTTCCCTCCCAAAA
>Ga0209272_10001643_pt1 | contig 13810 bp, 12 predicted proteins | sample tdDd002_FD_187125 | JGI IMG/M metagenome (GOLD analysis project Ga0209272, IMG submission 187125) | Marine sediment microbial communities from the Atlantic coast under amendment with organic carbon and nitrate - tdDd00.2 (SPAdes)... | ecosystem: Environmental > Aquatic > Marine > Coastal >... | reverse complement strand
CTGCGGATCAATGACTGGAGCATTTTCCATGTTTTGTGGAATGCGACAGCTGCGGAGAAACAGCCCGAGTTAAAAGGACCAATCCAATCGCTCTGCTATTGGGAGGGCGAAGATGAATCAGCATTCATGAGTAACCTTACCGGAGACATGAATCCAGAGGTGCTTGTAAAAACGCCCATCCAACTTACGGATGAGCAATACCTTGGTTTGTCTAATTGGGCTGACCGACATCAACACCAAAAATATCGTGAGCACTTGCAGCAACATCATCAGGATACTCACAAATGGAGTGAGGATGAGTGGAAAGCATTTTTGTCGCAGCAAACCAAACAAGCAAGAGATTACGGGTTTGAGCAACCTAACGATGTGGTGCGTTATTTAAGTCTCTCTGTCGTAATGGGGAAAGATTTTATTGATACCTCTTGGGCAAAAGAAGTGCTGAGTAAGCCAAGCCACCAAGGTAAAAAAAGTCACATGGACCAGCTATTTGCTCAAGCATTGAAACAATTAAACGAGGAGTCGTCGACATCATGAGCCAGAATAAGCACACGGAGCTAATGAGTAGTGCGCAAGCCGCTGAGCTTAATTTCTCTACAGACAATGTCAAAGAAGGCAACTGCAAAGAGTGCAATTGTGAAGTATTTGTACGTTGTCATTATGACGACGATAGCCCGATAAAAGAAGCGCCTTATACCCTAGTTGACAGCAAGAAAGGCGAAACGACCGGGCAAACAGATGAAAACGGCTTACTAAAAGTTATCAATATGCCTTGTGGTGGCTATGAGTTGTTTTTGGGAGAAGGCACCGATGCTTATGAGCCAAAGGACGTACTGACAAATAACCCTGCTCTGCAAACTAACCCAGAATATGCCGCTATCACAGGTGAGTACTTTGCGCTTTATACTATTTTAAATAGAAAAGGTTACCTCACTTACGATGCAGACGACAGCGACGAAGATGAAGTTGACGTTGATGGTGTGGGTATCATGTCGATGTTTGGCGTTGCTCCAGACGGATATGAAGAAGCGTATAAGCGATTCTGGGAACTCCATGAAGAGATTAACGACGGGCCAACCTCGCTAAAAGAAGCCGTAAACCGTGCACATTGTGGCTTAGCGGGTGAAGTTGCAGGACAAGCGAAAGACAACGAAGCATTGATCTTATTCTGCGAAGTTGCGCTTGGCTTTGTGCCGGTAGTCGGTCAGGCGATGGATCTCTACGACCTTGGCGGCTGGGGCTGGAAAACTTATGAAGGTAAAAATCTTGATGAGTGGCACTGGGCGGAAGGTGCGCTTATTTCGTTGGGTTTTGTACCAGGTTTGGGCGATGCCGGTAAAAAAATTGGTTTAACGATCCTGGATACGCTCAAAAAAGCCGATCCGGGTGTTATACAGCTAGCGATAAAAAAAATTCGCAGCCTGTCAAACGGTAACATTGTTAAGTACTTAATGAGTTTTGGCGACAAGCTCGATGAGGTGGCTGCTGAAGCGGATGTCCTGCTTAACAACATTATTAACGGTTTGACAAAAGTTCTTAAGGATTCAGCGAATAGCAACTGGATTGTTTTAATGATGAAAAGCGAGTTTGCGTTCTTCATTAAAGCGATGAAGGATTTAAAGAAAAAGATCAAAAAGTCCATCGATTGGATGCGTGGCAAAATTGATGAGTTCACAAAACTTGTATCAACGCGAATTCCAGGAACTGCAGCACCTAAAAACACCAAGCCAACACCAGACAGTGCTAACGCAAGTAAATCTGACCCAAGCAAAAGACAGTCAGAGAAAGGTGATGGCACGAAAGGCCCAGATGCAGAGGAAGGAGCTAAGTCAAAAGAAAGCTGCCAGCCTACGAATAAACAATGTGCAGGCAGTGACCCAGTTGACTTGTTGACCGGTAAAACTTACGAGATCCGAGAAGACTTTGTTGTTCCAGCAAGGTTACCCCTTCAGCAAGAAAGATACTATCAATCAGCAGGAGAGAGGGAAACAGGTCTACTAGGTAAACTCTGGCGCAGCAATTGGGATATAAGCCTAACGGTTGAAGGCTCAATCGTTAAATTTATAGATAAAGACTATTCAATAGCCTTTTTTGACGCACCTTATCAAGGTTCACCGACTCGTTCAGATCTAATGCCGCAATGGCGATTACATCGCGGTGAACATGGTGATTTATTCTTAAAAAACAAGAACGGCTTTGAGTATCATTTTGAATATGCAGTCGGCACGACACTACGCCTTACTAAACAGCAAGATGCGTATGGAAATGCTACACAGTTTGTATACGATCGTGGTTGTTTAAAGTGGGTGGTACTTTGCGATGGGCGGCTAATCCAAGTTGAAACGCAAAGAAATCGAATTCAAACACTCACGTTATGTGAAGCAGATAAAACGCCAACGGTTGTGCTTGCGCGATACAGCTATGACAAAAATGGATTTTTACTGTCTGTCCGTGCGGATGCAGGACGCAGTTTTGACTATCAATACAGTAAAGAAGGTTACTTAACGCGCTGGAATGATCTTTCTCAAACCTGGGTAGAGCACGATTATGACGATAAGGGTCGCTCCATTGCGACACGATGCTCTGGCGGCTACTGGGATGATGGGATCACCTACGATGATGAAAACCGAGTCCATTACTATCATACTGCATTCGGTGGCACCCAAGCCCTTCACCTTGATGATCAAAACAGACTTCTGCAAATTGTTGATGAATTTGGCAACCCAACCAAAAGTGTTTGGCAAGACGATCTGCTGATTAGCCAAGAGAACGCACTCGGCGAAACCGTTCAATATACCTACGACGATTGGGGTAACGTAACCAGTGCTATTGAGCCAAATGGTGCAGAACACGTCTATGAGTACAATGAACAAGGTTGGTTGCTGTCCTACACAAACCCAATGGGTGCGGTTTGGTCTTATGAATACAACACGTTTGGTGACGTAACTGCTATTACGGATCCAGAAGCGCGCCAAACCCAAATTAGTTATACCGAGTTTGGTCAGCGTGCGACCGTAACAGGGCCTGACGGTTCAACAACCCATTACTCTTACTATAACAATGGCTTGTTGGCACGGGTTGAGCCGCCTGTCGGTTACGGTATGGACTTGTTCTACGACAAACAAGGCCGTCTTATCAAGCGCGTGACAGACAATAAGCAAGTGCGTGAATGGGTCTACGAGAAGAACAGCAAGCAACCCTGTCGAATTCAGTACGAAGATGGTACTAACGCTCACTTTGAGTACGATATTGAAGGCAACCTTACCAAAGCGACAGACGCGCTTGGCAATAGCCAACATTTCAATTACGGGCCTTTCGACAAGCTATCTAAGGTGGTTGACCCACTTGGCGCTGTGACACAATATCACTATAACGCGGAAGCCGAGTTTGCCGGAGTCACCAACAGCCATGGTCAAAAGTGGTACTACGACTTCGATAAAGGTGGACGAGTGGCTGCTGAACACCACTATGATGCTCGTGTCGACCACTATCAGTATGATGCAGCAGGTCGATTGAATCACCATATCAAGCCAGATGGTGTACAGCACAGTCACAGTTACGATCCTTCAGGAAAACTACTCGAGACGGTGACGCTCGATCACAACGAGCAACAATTGGCTAAAGCTTGGTATGAGTATGATGCCGCCTCTCGCTTAACCTACACCGAAAATGGTGATGCATGGGTATCCTTTGCTTACAGCCAATCTGGGCTGCTATTGGAAGAAAACCTCAATGGCACCCCAATCGTTCATGAATACGACGAACATGGCCGTCGTATTGGTTCATCAGGCAGCAAAACCGCGCGACAATATCAATGGACTAAGCACCAATTACAGCAACTGTCTGTAGGCGAGCATACCCCGCTGCAATTTGCATATCACCCCGGTGGGCAAGAGCAAACTCGCTCCACAGAGCAGGGGTTTAGCCTTCACCATCAATGGAGTGAAACAGGGTTACTGTTGCAACAACAGCTCGGTGGCAATGGTGATAGCTTACGCCAATATCAATACGATGCCCTCGATAGGCTGGTGGGCATTGACGATGCCAAACGCGGTCAATCTAGGTTCAGTTTAAACGCTAATGGCCAAGTTCAAGCGGTGCGTCAGCAAAAGACGTGGGAAAGTCAGCAACGCTTTGTTCACTTGTTTGGTTACGACAGTGAGCTTAACCTTAACCAACAAGGCTTTGCGACTGAATACGGTGATAGCGACAGTAATGTGGTCTCGCTCGATGATGTACGAGTAAAACGCCAATCTCGCCAATACGATAAGGCGGGTCGTGTATTGGATACGGGACGATTCCGTTATCACTACGACATGTGTGGTCGCGTGGTCGAGAAAACCGAATACAGAGACGGCTTCCGACCAAAAACCACCCGTTTTGTTTGGAGTGGGGATGACAGGCTCACACATATAGAACTGCCCAATGGTGGGCGGTACCGCTACCGTTATGACCCGTTGGGCAGGCGAGTCGCAAAAGAGTGTTTAAGCACCCAACGAATTACTGAGTATTTGTGGGATGGGGCGAACATTGTCCAGCACAGCCAAAAGACCGCCGATGGCAGTGTTATTCAGGAAATCGAATACCTGTACGAGCCAGAGAGCTTCCGCCCTCTCGCGCAGGTGACACATAAGGCCAACCAAGCTTCTCAGCTACACTATATCGTGACAGACCACGCAGGTACGCCACAGGAGCTGTGCAGCGAAAATGGCGAGGTGGTTTGGCAAGGTGAACAAGCCTTGTGGGGCCATTACCAACAGAAAAATACGCTTCCTAATCATGGCTTTAGAGAAAATGCCCAAAATGATGAGCTATACTGTGACCTGCGTTACCAAGGGCAAATAGAAGACCGCGAATCCGGCCTTTACTACAACGTTAATCGCTATTACGATGCAGACAGTGGCCAGTACCTAAGCCCAGACCCTATTGGGTTTTCGGGCGGGTTAAGGCCACAGGCTTATGTGTTTAACCCGCTGGAGTGGGTTGATCCATTGGGGTTGACACCATTGAATCAAGGCGGATTTTCTGTTTATGGTTTGTTTGATCAAGGAGCTACGAAGCCTTACTACATTGGGATTTCAAATGATCCTGATAGACGATTGCTACAGCATATTAAATCAGGGCGTTTTAATGAAGATACTGGGCAACAAAGGGTTCTTCAAAAAGACTTAAGATATGATGAAGCCCGTGGTTATGAGCAGGCGTATATAGAAAAATATGAAACGAAAACGGGAAAAATTGGGGAGGATATTTCGTCTACTAACAGAGGAAATAAAATAAATTCTTTTGATAAAACAAGAACTGATGAACGAGGGAAAGCATTTAATAAAGAATATGAAAATGCTCAGGCAGAGATAAATGGTAAGAAACCTCAAAAATGTGGATAAAAATGAGTAATAAAAAATTAGTAGTTAATTCTGGAGATGTTTACTTTATTCCTTTGTTCTTATATGAGGAGTCGAGTACCAAAAGTTTTAGCCGTTATAAATTTGGTGGTGAGGAACAAGAGTTTTGTTTCTTCAGGATTATTGACGATCATCTAGGAGCAGGGATATTAATTGAAATTTTCAATTGTGTTGGGGGCATAGAGACCGATATGAATGAAATATTATCCTCCCAAAGGCTATTTAAACCGATATATATATCTGGTTTGGGAATTTCTAAAAAGAGGTGGAGAAAAGTAGGGGAAACGAAAAACTATAACAAAGAAACTGATTCAAATTACAGTAGCATCCAGTTCTTGATTGGTATGCCTGGAGAATTCAGGCTCTGGTGCAATGATATGGAAAGTGACATTGATAGCTCACAAGATATTGATGATGTTGAAGAACATATTATTTGGACATCAATGCAAGTAGAAAAGCGAGTTTTAAAAGTTTTAGGACGTTTATAAGAGACTGTTCATCCTCATTTTATCAATCTAGTAAAGCATCTAAACTGGGATCACTATATCAAGGACCAAAGTAGCAAGGACAGGCCCTATAATAAAAAATTACAAGGACAGGTACCACTAAAAAGGCCACATGCTTATACAGCACGAGGCTTTGCTTTGTCCTTATTGCGATAGGTAAGTGACTAAATCTAGGCAATAACGAGTGATATTTGAACGGATTTAGGCTCTGACAATGAATAGTCGGAATTGCCAAGCGCTAACAAGTTGATTCTTTGTTTAGCTTAGGGCGTGATGATAAAGGTGGGGGATGGGAAACTAGCTATCCAATCGAAGTAAGTGGATGCGACGTTTGTTCAAGTTGAGCTTCGCTTGTTCTGCACTTTCTTGGCAGCCGACAGCTGTACTGCGGCGGCGCTCTAACTGAGTGCATGCCTCCAGCCAGTTTCGCTGGCTGATATTTAGACGTTGTAATATCGGTGGAATATGTATTTCCATACTGGCTTTGTTGTCTCGGTATTGACGCGCTGTCCAATCAACGAGTTCTATATAGTCCATCAGACGGAATGGAATACCGTCGATGGCTTCATTGGAGGGATTGCCGATAAATGGATGAAGACAAGGTGCCGTCGGCTGCTGGTGGTTCAGAGCCTCTAACCTTGCCTGAATCGAGGTAAAGTCGGAGGCTTCTGGTGTGTCTGCAATACCTGCTCTAAGTGGATTTAAATCGACGTACGCCATCGCTGCCGCAAGGGCCTGTTCGTCTAGCAGGGCTTGGCTTTTAAAGCGGTTTTCCCAAAAGTGGCCTTTGTGGTGTCTGTCCCTTCAACTCCTATGCTCAAAGAAACAGTTGAAGCAGGTGGTTCAGTAAAAGAGACCTTAGGTAAGTTGGGTAAGATGTTTGCGAATGATACTACTTTAAAGCGATTATTATTATGAATACAGTACAATTGAAAGATGCAATAGTTAAGGCAATTAGCGATACGGTAGAATATATTTCTAAGGAGTCCTACTGGGATGATTTAATATCATTCTCTCTTTACAGTGACGAAGATTATATGTCTTTAGCTCTATTATTTAATACTAATGCGCATTACCAAGATGTAAAGGATGATGAGTACCCTCTCACATATAAATTTAGTCCAGCCGAGTGGTTTAGTGAGACTCTTTATGATGATTATTTTATTAATAACAATGAAGCATTCACATCAATATCTGAATTTCTTTTCAAAGAGTCTTCAAACTGTAAAGACTTTTCTTTGTACAAGAGCTTCATTGAGGAATCGTGTAAATTGGCGATTTTATATTGTATTGAGAATAATGTTTTTAGAAAGCCGGAAAATACAATCTATTTGTTTATGATAAGTGATGGTTATGATGAAAAAGAGATCATACGTATAAATAGCCGTTTTAATTCTGAGTGTAATAATAACCTGCTAGCGGAGTGGATTGGCAGTGAATTTTAGAGCAAAATAACAAGGACATGCACCACTATAAAGGGCGCATGCTAGTACAGTGTGCCCTTATCGCTATAGGTAAGTAGCCAAATCTAGGCAGCAGCAAGTGATATTTGAACGGATTTACGCTCTGACAATGAATAGCAGGAATTGCCAAGTACCAACAAGCCGATAGTTTGTTGAGCTTAGGGAGTGTCGATAAAGATGGGTGATGGGAAGTTAGTTATCCAATCAAAGTAAGTGGATTTTTTGTTAAGGCCTAAGATTCCGCAGTCCATCATATCGCAACATCTATACGGTACCTGTCCCTTCAATTTGTTGAAAAAGCAACAGGTAAAAGACATTTGTTTAGAAAATGGTAGAGGGTAAAAATTATGGTAGAGCTTGTTAATTGTGAAAAGAAAATAACTGAAGAAGATTATGCCGAATTTGAAAAAAAATTTTCCACTGAATTACCGCAATCACTTAAAGGCCATTACTTAAGAGTCAATGGTGGATTCTTGGGTGAAAAAGATGTGGAAGATGACTTATGGGGCTTACCTGTCGGCGGATTTAATCCTATCAAGTATGGGAACGTAACAATCGAGAAAATCATCTCTGACATTTCAACTATAAGAAATATTGGTGCTGGTGAAGAATATAAAGAAGGACAATATGTTCCATTCGCATATGATAATGGCGGTCATACTATTTTTATATCACTAAAAGATAGAGATTATGGTTGTATTTACCTATATGACTGTGATGGGGATGTTTTTTTTGAAATTTCTGAAGGATTCGAAAAGTTTATTAATAAACTATACAAATTTTAATAGGTTATAGGCTGACTTCAACTTTGAATAATAAACAACAAAGGCAGGAACCTCTATAAAGGCCAAATGCTTATACAGTACGAGGCCTTGTTTTGTCCTTATCGCGATAGGTAAGTGGTCAAATTTAGGTAGTAGCCAGTGATGTTTGAACGGATTTACGCTCTGACAATGAACAGCCGCAATTGCCGAGCCCCAACAAGCAGATAGTTTGTGGATATTAGTGTTTGTGGTGTCTGTCCCTTTAAAAATAACAAGGACAGGCACTATTAATTGTAAAGGTCGCATGCTTATACAGCGCGAGGCTTTGCTTTGTCCTTATCGCTATAAGGTAAGGGACTAAATCTAGGCAGTAACGAGTGATATTTGAACGGATTTACGCTCTGACAATGAATAGTCGGAATTGCCAAGCGCCAACAAGTTGATAGTTTGTTGCTATTAGGGTGTGATGATAAAGATGGGGGAGGGGAAGCTAGCTATCCAATCGAAGTAAATGGATACGACGTTTGTTCAAGTTGAGCTTCGCCTGTTCTGCACTTTCTTGGCAGCCTACAGCTGTACTGCGGCGACGCTCTAACTGAGCGCATGCCTCCAGCCAGTTTCGCTGGCTGATATTCAGACGTTGTAATATCGGTGGAATATGTATTCCCATACTGGCTTTGTTGTCTCGGTATTGACGCGCTGTCCAATCAACGAGTTCGATATAGTCCATCAGACGGAATGGAATACCGTCGATGGCTTCATTGGAGGGATTGCCGATAAATGGATGAAGACAAGGTGCCGTCGGCTGCTGGTGGTTCAGAGCCTCTAACCTTGCCTGAATCGAGGTATAGTCAGAGGCTTCTGGTGTGTCTGCAATACCTGCTCTAAGGGGATTTAAATCGACGTACGCCATCGCTGCCGCAAGGGCCTGTTCGTCTAGCAGAGCCTGGCTTTTAAAGCGACTTTCCCAGAAATGGCCTTTGCCATCCTTTGTGATGACTGTCCCTTCAACTATGCACCATGTAATTGGTAAAGAGCCTGGACCGATGTTAGATTTTTTGTGAGGTAATAATGAAAACAATAGCTGAGTTAATAGATAATTTAAATGACAATGCTGATGATGAGATTTTTTGGCTAGGAGAGGCTGGTGATGAGCAAATTGAAATCTTAGAGTTGGAGTTGGGAGCGATACTTCCTGAATCATTAAAGAACTTTTTCCGCTTAGTCGGTGGGGGAGGCACTGTAGAAGAAGAGATATCAGGAATCATCGCTGATAATGCACTAGCAGAATCTCATGGTAGCATACTGTTTGATACATTTTATTGTAGACGCGATTTTGGATTGCCTGATTATTTAGCTGTTATATATTTAAAGGAAGATGAAGTTTGCTGGTGTATTAACTTATTGCCCGATGGATTTGGTAAGATCGTTAGTTATAACCTGTTCAAGCAGAAAGTTGATAGAGTAATATATGATTCTTTTGAAAAGTTCTTAGAAGAATATGTTGAACTTAGAACAGAATAAAAAATAGCAATGGAATTAACAAGGACAGGCGCTGCTAAAAAAATTGGACTCCGCATGGATATAAGCATGTACCGCCAAAGAACAAGTCCTGGAAAGACACTATCAAATCAACAAAGTCGGGACCTGCGAAATATACTCCAGATGTAAAAATTGAAGAATTAGAACGATATGTATATAAGAATGGGCAACTTGTTACTAATGGTAAAACATGGAAAGTTATGGATATGGGGGATGTCGTTTGGGCAAGCGAAGGAAAAGTATCTCAATGGGTTAGAGTGGAATTCAGTGGTGGTACAATTCATGGATATCCAATTTCAAAAAATGAATTTTTAAAGTTGACGAAATGATAAATATTGATTTTTCAAGTTATAAAGGAATCGTCGTTTTCGATGATTTTCACATCAATCCTAATATTCCTTTGTCTAAACAGTTATATGAGTTAAAGGAGGATATGCTTCAGGTTGAATTTCCTGGTAATTATATTTTGGACATAGGATGGCGTCCCTCTTTCAATATTGATGGGTATTTTCATGTTCTTTTGATTAAAGACTTTGATTGGGAAGAACCAAAATACACAAAATATTCTAGAGATATAAATCAATTAATTCACGATATTCAATTAGCACTAACTGAGCTTGACCTGTCTATAAATGGCGGAACGTTTTAAGTTCAAGGATTAGTAAACACAATAGTAAAATTACAAGGACAGGCACCACTAAAAAGGCCACATACTTATACAGCGCGAGGCTTTGCTTTGTCCTTATCGCTATAGGTAAGGGACTAAATCTAGGCAGTAACGAGTGATATTTGAACGGATTTAGGCTCTGACAATGAATAGTCGGAATTGCCAAGCGCTAACAAGTTGATTCTTTGTTTAGCTTAGGGCGTGATGATAAAGGTGGGGGATGGGAAACTAGCTATCCAATCGAAGTAAGTGGATGCGACGTTTGTTCAAGTTGAGCTTCGCTTGTTCTGCACTTTCTTGGCAGCCGACAGCTGTACTGCGGCGGAGCTCTAACTGAGTGCATGCCTCCAGCCAGTTTCGCTGGCTGATATTCAGACGTTGTAATATCGGTGGAATATGTATTCCCATACTGGCTTTGTTGTCTCGGTATTGACGCGCTGTCCAATCAACGAGCTCTATATAGTCCCTCAGACGGAATGGAATACAAAAAATTACGAGGACAGGCACCACTAAAAAGGCCACATGCTTATACAGCGCGAGACCTTGGTTTGCCCTTATCGCGATAGGTAAGTGACTAAATCTAGGCAGTAACGAGTGATATTTGAAAGGATTTACCCTCTGACAATGAATAGTCGGAATTGCCAAGCGTCAATAAGTCGATAGTTTGTTGCTATTACGGCGTGATGATAAAGGTGGGGGACGGGAAGCTAGCTATCCAATCGAAGTTAATGGATACGACGTTTGTTCAAGTTGAGCTTCGCTTGTTTTGCCTTACCTATTTCATCCATTATGCGTCTGTACCTTCAATTCGCTCGTCACAAAAAACTCTATTCCGGGGTGGTGATAATTCTTTCGATAACTTCAGGGTAATGAATTCTAAGTTTCATCGGAATTACAACAAGCGGTTGCACTGGTACGATGAAGGCAAAAATATTTATCAAAAGTAGAGCTTTGAAATATGAATAATCTAGACGCGACTCTCAATAAGTTCAAAGAAAAAGAAGGGTTTGAATGTTTTGGTAAGTTAAATCATGAATCAATTCACGAAATGGAAAGTGAACTAGGAATCTCCTTTCCGGAGCCATACAAGGTTTTTTTAAAAAAATATGGTTATGTTGAGTGGTTTGGTCATACGATTTATGGTTACTCTGAAGATGAGGACTATCATACTGTCGAGTGCACGATTGAGCTTCGTGAGGATGAGATACCAAGTGATTTCCAGAGAATACTAAAACAAGGGTGTGTATTGGAGAACTATGATGGCGGTGGTTACTACTTTTTGTTCTCTAATGAGTCTGAGAGATCGGGACAAGTTGCATTATATTTAGATGAGCTATTTGGTAAAGAGGCTCAATCGTGGACAACATTTGAAGCATTCTTGGAGTATACGCTTAGTCTGTAATTTGTTGTTACAGGGTTGGAGAGATAAAATTTGAATAACAAGGATAGGCACAATTATAAAGGCCACATGCTTATTCAGCACGAAGCATTGGTTTGCTCTTGTCGCGGTAGACAAGTGGTCAAGTTTGGGTAGTAGCCAGATTTGAACGCATTTACGCTCTAAAAATGAACAAAAGGAATTGGCGAGCGCCAATAAGTAGATAGTTTGTTGATATTAGGGCGTACAGATAAAGATGGATGATGAGAGGCCCGAATTAACGGTGACAAGTGATATTTCACTCAAAAAATCTTAATTTTTCATAAGGAAATAATTGATGGTACCAAATAATAAAAGCATAACTATATCCGGTGAAGACTTAATTACCGTATTAAAGGAGATTGAGTTAATACTGATGTCATTACATGACATGGGTTCTTATTATGTTGACCATGATAAAAAAAACTATGAAGCTGAAACTACTCGATTCATTGATGAATGGCAGGTTACAAAGCGTTTAGCTTATGTCAGAAAAGTGTTATCGGGAAAATTTGATTTGACACTTGGTGATGATGACATGGATGATCTGGAAAGAGCTATGGAAAGTGTTAAATATTGGTCTTCTGAAGGTGACTTCCCTGAGAAATTTAATGAAGATAAGAGCTAATATTATTTGTCGTAGAAAAATAATTATCGCCAAAGAAGTGAAGATGGAAAGTTTGATATAGCAAAAAACCAGCAGTTGGGATTACCATCCAATTAACAAGGAAAGGCACTACTATAAAGACCACATGCTCATCCTTTGTGGTGTCTGCCCTTCAACTCTTTGAACGGACTAGTATGAATATCAATGGTGCTACAAATATGGTGTACCTTCCGGTTGTAGAAGGTATCCATCCCACAAAAATGGTTAATCATAAGTTCAAGCTTAATGGAAAACCTCATGCAGAGTACAGGCTTATATGAGGTTAGATGAGTTAGAAGAACATGCACGATTTGAGCAGTGGGATCAGGAGCGAGCGAATAAAGAAGCATTGAACCTACAACATAAAACTCGCAGTAATTTGAATAGAAAACCTAAAAAGGCAAGCTGCTGATGCAACTGTATAAAATGGAACCAGACGGAACAAGCCAAAATGTCGTAGTTGATTTTTGGAAAAAAAACGCCCTCATCTCGGATGAATTAATTTATGGTGAGAATGATGATTTTGCCAATAGCTATGTCCCTTTGATTGGTAAATCACAGATATCCAACTTCCATGAAGTATATTCTCAGGCCGACTTTCTATATGGGGTTATAAGTGTTCCTATTTTTTCAGAAAAGGCAAAGTCAGTATTGGATTCTTTCGAATGCTTCAGTTTTTATGAGATTATCATAGATGGTGTGAGAGGCTTTTATCTTTGCAAAATTGAGAGCGAAGAAGAGATTATTGATGCAGAGTTATCAAAGTATATCCTGTTAACTGATGGACGAGAAACCCTTTCCTCGCCGGCGTATAAAAAACCTAGTAACACCTTTTTAATTACTAGAGATATTAAGCATAGGAGCCACTACCTAGTTAGTGACAGCTTTCTTTCCATATGCCGAGAGAATAGGTTAAAAATCAAATTTAGAAAAATTGATGTCGGTAAAAGTAATTCTTTTTTCGATTGACAGGGTATTCAAAAAAGAATAACAAAGACAGGCACTCCTGAAGAAACTTCATGCTAATACAGGGCAATGCTTTGGTTGCCCCTTGCGGTGAAAGACAAGTGGCCAAATCTAGGGAGTAGCCAGTGATATTTGAATGGATTTACGCTCTGACAATGAACAACAGGAATGCCAAGCCCCACCAAGTTGATTGTTTGAGTTGGTTAGGACGCGATAATAAAGATGGGGGACGGGAAACTAGCCATCAGTTAGCTAACCAACGACCTCGCATTACATAGAATATCTTTGCTCCCCTCAAAATCGATGTGATCTCATGTCGACAATTTGAATTGTTAAGCTTTGTGGTCAACACTCGAATAAGCACCTATTAAACAATCTAATACCAACTCGTATTGAGAGAATTCTGTTTTCGATAGCTCAAAGCCGTGTGTTGGTGT
>Ga0209272_10001642_pt1 | contig 13820 bp, 7 predicted proteins | sample tdDd002_FD_187125 | JGI IMG/M metagenome (GOLD analysis project Ga0209272, IMG submission 187125) | Marine sediment microbial communities from the Atlantic coast under amendment with organic carbon and nitrate - tdDd00.2 (SPAdes)... | ecosystem: Environmental > Aquatic > Marine > Coastal >... | reverse complement strand
AGCGAAATCTGCTTTCAACCAATTTTATAAAAAATTTAAGATGATACTATTCTTTAAAAAAGGTAAAGTTCATTACGGAGTACATTGTTCTCTCGAATTAAATGCAATTGACACAGCTAAATTATCCTGGCTATTTAGCGACGCTGAAATTCTAAGCTGCGAAAAGGTAACAGGCAAGTTTGTAGGACCTCGTAAAGAGATGATTACACCTTGGAGTACCAATGCTGTTGAGATTACTCAAAACATGGGTTTAAATGGAATCCTTCGTATAGAAGAATTCATACAAGTTGATGCTGAGCATCCTCAGTACGACCCAATGCTACAAAGCTTTTACGAAAATTTAGATCAAGAAATTTTCACCATTGAGAAACAAGCTGATCCAATTATTTACATCGAAGATATTAGAGCTTACAACAAACAAGAAGGTTTGGCACTAAGCGAAGAAGAAGTTAAATATCTTGAAGACGTTGAAAAAAAGATTGACCGCAAATTAACTGATTCTGAAGTATTCGGTTTTTCTCAAGTGAATTCAGAGCACTGTCGTCACAAAATATTCAACGGAACTTTTGTTATTGATGGGAAAGAAAAAGAATCATCTTTATTCCAATTAATTAAAAAGACCTCAAAAGAGAATCACAACCGAATTGTTTCGGCCTATAAAGACAATTGCGCATTCCTTGGTGGACCAAGAGTTGAGCAATTTGCTCCAGCCTCGCACGATAAAGCAGATTTTTTCTATACCAAAGATATTGATACTGTCATTTCATTAAAGGCAGAAACACATAACTTCCCAACTACAGTAGAACCTTTTAATGGTGCTGCAACTGGAACAGGTGGTGAAATTCGAGATCGTATTGCAGGTGGTAAAGCTTCTTTACCAATGGCAGGAACAGCCGTTTATATGACTGCTTATCCAAGACTTGAATCGTCAAGAAAATGGGAAGGTGCTACTGATCCTCGTAAATGGTTATACCAGACTCCAGAAGAAATTCTTATTAAGGCCTCTAACGGTGCCAGTGATTTCGGAAATAAATTCGGTCAGCCATTAATCTGTGGTTCTGTATTGACATTCGAACATTTCGAAAACAATAAGAAATATGGCTACGATAAGGTCATCATGCAAGCTGGTGGAATTGGCTATGGCCGATTGGAGCAAGCTCAAAAAGATGTGCCTAATAAGGGTGATAAAGTTGTTCTTTTAGGTGGTGACAACTACCGAATTGGAATGGGTGGATCTGCTGTATCTTCAGTTGCAACTGGTGAATTCGATAACTCGATTGAGTTAAATGCAGTTCAGCGTTCTAATCCTGAAATGCAAAAACGAGTTTGCAATGCGATACGTGCAATGGCCGAATCTGATCACAACCCTATCGTTTCTATTCACGATCACGGTGCAGGTGGACACTTAAATTGTCTTTCTGAATTAGTTGAAGAAACAGGTGGAAAGATCGATCTTAATGCTCTTCCTGTTGGTGACCCTACTCTTTCTGCTAAAGAAATTGTTGGTAACGAGTCTCAAGAAAGAATGGGATTGGTTATTGGAAAAGATGACGTTGATTTATTAACTCGTATTGCTGATCGCGAACGAGCTCCTATATATACTATTGGTGAAACAACTGGTGACATGCGTTTCACATTCGAAGATAAGAAGACAGGTGAGAATCCTATCGATCTTGGTCTTTCTGAAATGTTTGGTAAGCCACCAAAAACTGTAATGACTGACGAAACTATTGTTGAGTCATTCGAAGAAGTTGCTTACGAAGCAGATAAGTTGGAAGATTACCTTGAAGAAGTATTACAACTAGAATCAGTTGCTTGTAAGGATTGGTTGACTAACAAAGTAGACCGTTCTGTAACAGGTAAAATTGCAATGCAGCAATGTGCTGGTCCTCTTCAGTTACCTCTAAATAATTTAGGAGCTGTTGCTCTCGATTTCCAAGGTGAGAAAGGTATCGCAACGTCTATTGGACATGCACCTGTTTCAGCTCTAGTTGATTCTGCTAATGGTTCTCGTCTTTCGATTGCAGAATCATTAACCAACCTTGTTTGGGCTCCTATTGAGCAGGGCATTAAAGGTGTTTCTCTTTCTGCAAACTGGATGTGGCCTTGTAAAAACAAAGGTGAGGATGCTCGTCTTTATAAAGCTGTTGAGTCAATTAGTGAATTTGCAATTGAACTTGGCTTAAACGTTCCTACAGGTAAAGATTCATTATCTATGACTCAGAAATATGGTCAGAATGATGTGGTTTATGCTCCAGGAACAGTTATCATTTCAACTGTTGGTGAAATTGTTGACATCAATCGCATGGTTAGCCCAGTGATGAAAAATGTTGCCAACTCTCACCTACTACATATCGATTTCTCAAAAGATGCTTTCCAATTGGGAGGTAGTAGTTTTGCTCAAATCGTTAACAAATTAGGAAAGACAACACCTAATGTAAACGACGCTAAATATTTTGCGAAGACTTTTGAAACACTTCAGCAGCTTATACTAGATAGAAAAGTTCTTTCTGGTCACGATATCTCTGCTGGTGGTATGGTTACTGCATTGCTTGAAATGTGTTTTGCTGATAATAAACTTGGTGCTTCAATTAATCTTGATGAGATTAAAGAAGTTGACTTAATCAAAGTTCTATTTAGCGAGAACCCAGGAGTTATTATCCAAGTAGAAGATTTTGATTCTGTAAGCAAAACTCTTACTGAAGCAGGAATCATCTTCCATAAAATTGGAACACCAGCTGAAGCAGGAAAAATGACAATCACTAAAGCTGATAAAAACTTATCACTTGATGTGGCTTCATTACGTGATCTTTGGTATAAAACATCATACCTATTAGATCGTAGTCAATCAGGAAATGATAAAGCTTTAGAGCGTTTCAAGTCTTATAAAGAGAATAGCTTAACTTATAAATTCCCTGAGAACTTTACTGGTAAGTTTTCACAATATGGTATCGATCCAAAACGTCAAACTAAGTCTGGCGTCAAAGCAGCTATCATTCGTGAAAAAGGTGTGAATGGTGATAGAGAAATGGCTTGGATGATGCATTTGGCTGGTATGGATGTTAAAGATATCCATATGACTGACCTGATTTCTGGTCGTTCAGATTTCTCCGATGTTAACATGATTGTTTTTGTTGGAGGTTTCTCTAATTCTGACGTATTAGGTTCGGCTAAAGGTTGGGCTGGAGCATTCCTTTATAACGAGAAAGCGAAGAAAGCTCTTGAAGATTTCTACAAACGTAAGGATACATTAAGTTTAGGTGTATGTAATGGTTGTCAGTTAATCTCTGAACTTGGATTAATTTACCCTGAACATGACAAGCATCCAAAACTAATTCACAACGAAACTCATAAATTCGAATCTGGTTTTGTGAATGTTGATGTTCAAGCTAATGATTCAGTTATGCTTTCAACACTTGCTGGTAGCCGTCTTGGTATTTGGGTTGCTCACGGTGAAGGTAAATTCGCCTTACCATACGGTGAAGACAAGTATCAAATTCCTATGAAGTACAGTTTTAAGGAATACCCTGCTAATCCTAATGGTTCTCCATTCGAAACTGCAGCAATCTGTTCAAATGATGGTCGTCATTTAGCAATGATGCCTCACCTAGAGCGTGCAACATATCCATGGAATTGGGCTTACTACAATGAAGATAGAAACGAGGACGAATTGAGTCCTTGGATTGAAGCTTTTGTGAATGCTAAAAACTGGATTGCAAAACATAAATAATTAAGCATCTATATATTTAAAAGCCCCCTTTCCTGCAGGAAAGGGGGCTTTTTCATTTAATATAAAAATATTCATTTTTAGTTTTTTTTCATACCTTGTGCATCGAACTAATCAAAACAAGCTATATTATGAAGCATTTCGCCCTTCTTATATCTATTCTATCTATCACATTTTCATGTGCTAATCAAAAGGAAACACACAAAAAATCCTCATATGATTCTGCCAAAGTAAATAAGGAGATTCCAATCAATAAACCTAAATTTTCTCCAGGAACACTTGCCTTAAACATAAAAATAACAAATATTATTTCTCATAATAGTTATCGAGAAATAAATGCTACCATAGAAAAAAGATTGGGCACCGGTGCTGGAATAACGGGGGTCTATTCCAAAGGAAAAAAAATATCCTTTGAAACAAAACAAGACTTGAAACTAGAAACAAATTCAACCCATAGTTTCCTTTTTAGGGAAGAGCAAACTATGGGTAATAATAAATATATTCTAAGATTAATTAGGGAAATCAATTAGATATATTGCTGAATTGAGATTCTATTTATGGGTTAAATATTAACTAAATGAACCCATCTAAAGAAAATCATTCAATCCTACTAACCGCTAACTAACAAAAAAGAATGACAAAAAATTTACTATTATGCACAGCATTTTTTGTGGCATGCTCATTAAGTGGCTTCGCTCAAACAAAAAATATTGTAGTTAACGAAAACACTTATAATAAGCTAACAGACCCTCGTGTAAATCACGTGAAATTAGCTAAAATTGCAGATAAACGTAAGGGTATCGTACGTGTAAAAGATGCACCTCACGAACGTTTATTATTCCAGAAACTTGTATTACAAGACCCAAGTACAGACAAAATGCCTGCAAACTTTCGAGAAAGAGAGTTAAATTTCTTGTCAAATAACAGAAATCAGTTCATTTCAAGAACAAAATCGCAAGGGATTGATTGGAAACAAACAGGACCTTACAATGTAGGAGGTAGAACAAGAGCTCTTGCTGTTGATGTAAATAACGATAATGTGATATTAGCAGGTGGTGTAACTGGTGGTATGTGGCGCTCTGAAAATGGTGGTTCTAGTTGGACAAAAGTAACAAACACAACCGATCATCAATCTGTAACAGCAGTAGCACAAGATCCCCGCGAAGGCCATACAGATACATGGTATTATACAACAGGTGAATATTCAGGATCTGCTAGTGGTGGTGGAGATTCATTTTATTCAGGCGTTGGCGTATTTAAATCCGAGAATGGTGGGAAAAATTGGAAAAAACTACCTGCAATGGATTCAAAAAAAACACCTTTATTTACAGAACCAACAGATATTTGTTGGAACATTAGTGTAGATCCACTAAATGGTGATATTTATGTAGCAACCTACGGAAGTATATGGCGACTTACTGATGACGGTAAAACAGCTACAACAGTTTTAACAAGTAAACCTACAAATAACGACAATTGGGCATCAACAACAGATATTTTAATTACCCCATCCGGAGTTAAATATGCAACTCTGAGTAGTGGTGGAACTGTAAATGGATTTTATAAATCGACAACAGGTAATAGAGGAGATTGGGCAAAAATTACACCACCAGGATTCCCATTAAACTTTAAACGTACAGTTTTAGCTTATGCCCCAAGTAATGAAAACATTCTTTACTTTTTATCAGAAACCGAGGCGAGCGGTCTTAATGATCATAGTTTATGGAAATTAACAGTGAATGATACTGAATTAACATGGGAAAATCGTTCACTAAATCTTCCTCAAAAAAATCCTGCTAATCCCAGAGATGTATCTGGATATACATCACAGCGCTCTTATGACATGGTTGTTAAAGTAGCTCCTGATGATGAAAATATGGTCTTTATTGGTGGGACTAACTTACATAGAAGTGATGATGGTTTTGCTACATCAACTAAAACCTTTTGGATTGGCGGTTATGCAACAATAAACAATGTATCTCAATACGATAATCATCATCCAGATCAACATGCTTTAGTTTTTTTAAGTGATAACAAATCATTAATTAGTGGACATGATGGTGGTATCAGTTTAACTCAAAACTATAAGCAAACTGAAGACTCTGACCCTAGTGACAATGGTGACGAAAAAGAACCAGATCTTAAGCCAGTGGATTGGATATCATTAAATAATGGCTACCTAACGACTCAAGCCTATACAGTTGGTTTTGATGCTACAGACGAAACCTCTTTCGAAATCCTGACCGGTTTTCAGGATAATGGGACATGGTTAACTTACAAAAAAGGTGACGTTCATAAAAAAGATTGGATTGAGGTTGGTAGTGGCGATGGAGCCTATTGTAGTATGCACAATAGCGTGAATGCTTATATTACATCTTCACAAAGAGGACGTATCATCTTACACGAGTATAATAAAGAAAGTAAAAGATGGGAATGGACTAGAGTCGATCCTGCCGGTGTGGATTCCGATGATGTCTTATTTATCAACCCATACGAAATTGATGGAAATAATGAAAAAATGATGTTCTATGCTGGAGGAACAAATATTTGGAGAAATAATGACATCTATTTAATAGATAAGTTTGAAAGTGATGCAGCTAGCTTAGGCTGGGAGAAAATAGAGGGTACAAATGTTAGTGGTCAAATTTCAGCCATAAAATCATCTATTCTTCCTGCAAATCTATTATACTTTGGTACATCAGAAGGGAAAATTTATAAAACAATAAACTCGCATTCAAGTCAAGCAAAAACAAGTGAAATTACAGGACCTAGTATGCCAGATGGTGCTTATATTAGTAGTATAGAAGTAAACCCTGCCAATGCTGAATATGTTTACGTTACATTCTCAAACTATAAGGTTGAGAGTATCTTCTTTTCAAAAGATGCTGGTGAGACCTGGACTGCCGTTACTGGTGATCTGGAAAATAAAAATAATAAAGACTTAGGCCCATCCGTAAGGTACATGAGCGTTGTAAATGCTGAAAACGGACCTGTCTATTTTGCCGCGACAAGTATTGGCTTGTACAAAACGACCGAACTTAGTCCTGATACAAAATGGACTCAAGTTTCTACAGATAAAATCGGAAATACTGTAGTCGATATGGTAAAAACTCGTAAAGACGGTTTTATTATAGTCGGAACTCATGGTAATGGTATTTTCCATGCTAATGTAACACCTGGTGAGCCTCAGGTTGATCCTGCAGGACCACTTGTAGGCATAGACGATTTTAATGATACAAATACTAAACTTAGTATCTATCCAAACCCTATGGAAACGGAAAGTCGTGTTGCATTCCCTAATAAAAACAAGCAAAATTATCGATTAATTGTTATTGATGCATCTGGTCGTGTTGTTCGTATTATTGAAAATATTACCAACAACAATGTCACCATTAATCGTGAGCAATTAAAACCAGGTGTTCACATTATAAACCTTGAAGGTGAAAAAATATACAAGGGTAAACTTCTTGTGAAATAAATTTCCAAACCTTTGAATCTAAAAAAGACCTAAAAGCAAAATGCTTTTAGGTCTTTTTACTTTTTTTCATCCTGTACCGATTTATTTGCTTTCAAATTATTATAAACTATAGTTAGCTTAAACTAATTATATCACTCTCTTGTAAAAATATCCTTTCCAGAACCTAAATTAATGATTAAATTGGAGTTAACTCCTCCTTAACACCAGTTCTTCTTTTTTAAAATGTAGTCAGTTAAAACCTGCAACAACTAAAAAAGATGAGTATGATTAAACATTTACTAGTGGTAATTTTATTTTTTGTTGCCTGTTATTTCCACGGGCTAGCACAAACAAAAAATATTGTCATTAATGAAAGCACCTATAACAAACTTACAGCTTCAGATATTAATCATCTTAGAATGGCTAAAAAAGCTGATGAACGAAAAGGTATTATACGTATAAAAAATGCACCTTTTGAGCGTTTAAAGTTTGAAAAATTAAAATCTCACGATCCATCTACAGGTGAATTTCCTCTTGAATACAGAAAGAGAGAACTTCAATTCTTATACGAAAATCAGATTAAATTTCGATCTGGAACAAAGGCTCAAAATATTGATTGGCAACAAACAGGACCATACAATATTGGAGGTAGAACAAGAGCCTTAGCAGTTGATGTGACAAACGACAACATTATACTTGCAGCTGGCGTTTCAAGCGGTATGTGGCGAACTGAAGACGGTGGACAATCATGGACTAAGACAACTAGTCTTGACGAACACCAGAGCGTTACCGCAATAGCCCAGGATCCCCGCGATGGTAACACTAACATCTGGTATTATGCCACTGGTGAACTCATTGGTGGTTCAGCAAGTGCCACCGGAGCGTTCTATTCTGGAGTTGGTGTTTTTAAATCAATTAATGGTGGAGTGAGCTGGACTAAATTATCAGCTACTGACACCGATGAGACACCCATTTTCACAGAAACAACTGATGCTTGTTGGAATATCTGTGTAGATCCCTTAAACGGAGATGTTTACCTGGCTACTTATGGTAAAATATGGCGTTTAACCGAAGGAGGTAATATAGCAACCACTGTCCTAAGCAGTAGACCGACAAATGATGATAATTGGGCCGCAATCACAGATATTCTGTGTACCCCTAATGGTATTAAATATGCCACTTTAAGTAGTGAAGGCACAATTCACGGTATTTATCGTTCTGAGGGTGGAAATATGGGTGAGTGGACGAAAATCACACCTGTAAATTTCCCAGATAACTTTGAACGTATCGTTTTAGCATATGCTCCTGCAAATGAAAACATCCTATATTTTCTCTCCGAAACTCCAGGCACAGGACTAAACAACCACAGTATTTGGAAATTGACCGTAAATGGAAATGAATTATTATGGGAAGATCGTTCTGATAACTTACCTGTAAAAGAAGATACTGGAGATAATGATGTGTCGGGTTTTGAGTCTCAAAATTCTTATGATTTAGTGATTAAAGTAGCTCCCGATGATGAAAATATGGTTTTTATTGGTGGGACGAATCTATTTCGAAGTGATGATGCATTTGCATCAAAAACGAATACCTTTTGGATTGGTGGATATGCCACCGAAAATAATGTCAGCCAGTATATAAACCATCACGCTGATCAACACGCCCTGGTTTTCCTTAATGACGACAAAACACTTATTAGTGGACACGATGGTGGCTTAAGTAAGACGATTGACTATAAAAAGAAAGATCTAGATTCGACGCCCGTTGACTGGACATCATTGAATAATGGTTACCTAACCACTCAAGCTTACACCGTTGGCATAGATGCCCACAACACAGAATCCTTTAAAATTCTGAGTGGCTTTCAGGATAATGGTAGCTGGTCAGCAATTGAAGAAGGGAATGGTCAATATCAAGAAAATTGGGTTCAGGTTGGAAGTGGAGATGGAGCCTATTGCAGTGTTCATTCCTCGAAAGAAAGTATTATCGTTTCATCTCAAAAAGGACGGATATTTTTAGAATACGATGATAACAGCTGGAGTCGAATTGATCCTGATGGTGTTAATTCAGACGATCTCCTTTTCATTAATCCCTATGAGATTGATAATAACGATGAAGCAATTATGTATTTTGCAGGAGGAACTGCGATTTGGAGAAATACAAACATCTACAACATTCCTAAATTTTCTAACAACCCGGCAACAGAAGGCTGGAATAAAATAAACAGCACCAATACCACAGGTACAATTTCGGCTATTGCTTCATCAGTTAATCCAGCTCATGTTTTAATCTATGGAACCTCTGAAGGCCGAATATTCAAAATAAATGGTGCCAATTCCGGACAACCCATACCAACTGATATAACTGGATCTATAATGCCGGCAGCTTTTATCAGTTGTATAGAGCTGAATCCTGCAAATGCCGATGAAATATTAGTTTCTTTTTCAAATTATGAGATCGAAAGCATTTTCCAATCCTTAAATGGTGGTTTGACATGGACAAATGTATCCGGGAACCTTGAAATTATTAATCCCGGGGACAATAAAAACATTGGTCCTTCTGTCCGTTACGTTAACATTTTGAATGGTGCAGGTGAAGAGAATAGCTCAATTTATTTCGCCGGAACCAGTATTGGATTATTTCAGACCGAAGAACTAAACACCAACACGCAATGGACACAGGTTGCAACAGATAAAATAGGCAATACGGTGGTAGATATGGTAAAAACCCGTCAGGATGGTTTCATAGTGGTTGGAACACATGGCAATGGTATCTTCCACACCATGGTTCAAGTAGATAATAATATTGTTTCAGTTCCAGATGATATAACTTCAATTTCAGATAAGCTAATCATTTATCCTAATCCAATGGAAATCGAAAGTCGTATTAAATTTCCTAACGAAGATAATAAAACCTATCGCTTAGTTGTTGTGGATGTATCTGGTCGTGTTGTTCGAATTATTGAGAATATTACAAATGATAATATCACTATTAATCGTGAGCAGTTAAAAACAGGCATTCACATTATAAATCTCGAAGGTGACAAGATATATAAGGGCAAACTACTTGTCAAATAAATCCATCTTATTCAATACAAAAAGACCTAAAAGCTAATGCCTTCAGGTCTTTTTACTTTAATACTCTTCAGCATTAAAATACAATATTAATAGCCAACACCTGCTGCCATAATATTGTTTGGATCAAAAGCATGACAAGGTGTTACACCGTGAACCATATCACATTTTGGGCAATGTCCTTCGAATTCTTCCATGGTAAATGTTTCTTTGCAACCATGACATTCAATATCTAAAGGCATTGGCATCAATTGCTCTGCAAATCCCATCATTCTTACTTTATCAACTACTTGTTGACCATTCTCGAAACTACCTGCGCATCCGTCATGCATAATATCTATTTTTAGTGTTAGTTCTTTATCCTATTTCCTTGATTGAAATTTCAATCTAAAAGCCAATATCTTCTTTCTTAATAATTTCTCCGTGGCGTAATCTGTTTCTCATTTTTTGAACAACAGCATCCATTCTCTCCAAATCGGTCAATAGGTTCTGCTCCTCATCGCTGGTTTCAATCACTTTGTGAATGCCACCATTTTTGATAACAATACGCTTATCACCCATAAGTGCCAAAATAGGATCGTGAGTAGCCATCAAAACAATCTTCTCTTCACCTACTAAAAGATCCAAAGCACGTTTTCTATCGATACCTGCATTCTCAATTTCATCAATTAAGACAATTGGAGATTTACTTAAAATAGCCGTATCTGCAATCATCAATGCTCTTGATTGTCCACCACTTAAACTTGTTATGGGCGTCGACAATTCAAATTTCTCTCCTGCCAAGTCGTTTGCTTGTGCAAAAATTTTATTGATCACACTTTCAACATCCTCTACCAAACGAGACTGCGCATGTAGTTCAATAAATTCATAAACTGTTAAGTCCATCACAAAATTCATATTCTGTGACAATTGAGCTACCAATTTATTACCAGAGTCCAAACGCCATTTTGAATCACCCGCTTCTCCATTGATAAGTACTGAACGAGAAGTTGGCGTATCACCTTTCGCAACCCACTCAATATCGGCTAACAAACGGCTTTTTCCCGAACCTGTAGGACCTACAATACATACAATTTCACTTTTCTTAATTGATAACTCTCCAAACTGTTCAGCTTCACCAGATTTATTAGTTCCTGGCAATAAGGTGATACTATTTACACCGTCATCCTCATCTTCACCAAGGAATTCAAGCATTTGGTCGATGTAAATACACATTGAATCCAAAACCTGAGCTTTATCCATCGCTCTATTTTCTTGCTCTTCCTCTTCATCAAGAAAATCTAAATAACTAATCAGTGTTATATCTAAATTTCCATTCAACTCCAATGTATGCTCTTCGAAAAAGCCTGGCAAGAATGGGTATTTCTCAAATAAATCGTTAAGTGTTCTGCTCTGTATATCATTAATTGTAATCATTTTCTAAATCTAAATTGGTTAACTGAAAAGCTCAATAATTTACTTTTTATCACTCATGTCAATTTTTCGAACATTACCCATTTGGTAAGATTCTCCAATTCGGGTTTCACCCAAACAATATGAACATAGAGCAGATGGCATTGAGAATCTTAACTTCTCACCAACCAATGTCTTCACTTCAGTTTTCTCGTCGTACAATAAAGTACTCAACTCATAAGCACCCTGCCCCGTTAATCCATTAACGTGCATAATTGTAGCACCTGGATTCACTGTATTTACTCTTGAAGCAAATACTTCACGCTCAGCCTGAGATACAATATCACCTTTGGTGATAATTACAATATCAGCTGTTTTAAGCATCGGTCCAATCTTCTTTGGCGTATTAATACCACTCAAATTATCGATAACACAAACCGCAGTAACAGTTTTGATATATGGAGAACAACGGTTACACAAACCAGCACTTTCCGTAATTAAAAGATCTAAACCTTCTTTCAATCCCCACTGTGTTACTTCTTCAATATTACTTACAAAATAGTGGTCGGGACAAAGTGAACCCGAAAGTCCTTTTTTCACCTTAACACCTGCTTTTTCATAAAGAATATCATCATCGGTATATAAGCAGTCAAATTTTACAACACCTACCTTTAGTCCACGCTTTTGAACGGAGTCTATGGTCTTTAAAATAACGGCTGTTTTTCCTGATGAAGGAGGTCCTGATACAGTAACTAGATTCATATCTTGAGCTTATTTCTGTTTAAATAATGAGTTGATGCAAACCTATCGTTTGCTAAATTGAAGCCTAAAATTAATCAATTCTAAATTAAGATTGAGGCGTAAAGCTTAAAGGTCCCATATTTCTAAAGCTATTATCTTTTATGGCTTTATTAAAGATTCCTTCGCACTTAACAATTAACTCGCCAATGTTGTTTGAGTTGATATAATCCCAACCCAACCACATGAATTTATTTTTCTCTGGAAGTCTGTTATCGACTTCAGGATTTATACTTGGGAATAAACCTTGATGAGAAAGAATTTCACCTACACCTTTCGATGCGAAGAAATCGATAACATCTTGAGTTTTATCCAACTTATCTTTTTTAGTTAGCATGAATATTGGGCTAATAATAGCGCCATCTTCAGGCCAAATAGCAACCATACTTCCACCCTCTTTCACCATTTTTGTAAAGAAATAAGGCATAATTGTAATGGCTGGTCTATCTTTTTTCTTCGTATGAGATTTCACCATTTGAGATGGGTGCATACTTTCCAAAAGACACTCTCCTAAACCTTTCACTCCTTCTTCACCATAAGCTTTATAGATGTGTAACAACATAGAGTTGAACAAATCAAAATCACTTATTGGTAAACTCACACTATTTTTAAATTCAGGCTTGAATAAGTCGGCCCATGTACGTGGTACTGCTCTATCTCCTAATTCTGCAGTATTTACAAGAAATACGGCTGGTACTACACCAATCATAGAATAATGAGCTTCTGGGTCCTTTAGACAAATATCTTCGTTATCGAAATCCTTATTCAAACGATCGAAACCTGTACTATCTGCAAATACGCCACGTTTCTTAAATTTACCCATCAACTTATCGTCAAAGAACAAATCGAAACCTGCAGAAATAAAGATATCAGCTAATTTATCCGGATTATCTTCATTAATAACGTCATCCATCAACCAATCAAGTCCCATCGAAGCGGCCTTTAGATCGTAAACAACATCTCTGTCATTCGTTTTTTTGTAGTCTTCAATAAAAGCATCAATACCTTCAACCAATGGTACTCTAACTGGACATGGTAATAAACCTTGAATATGAACGGCATCAGAGTCAGTACTAGTTGGTTTTTGGTTCAAATCAGCATCAACCTGATTTCTTGTCAAATCAATACCCTCAACCAACAAAGAAGCAAATGCATCCACATTTAACTTTTTCATTTTTAAAGCCATATCCAAAGTCAAAGACTTACCAAACAACTCTCTTTTCTTAGGATCTTCCAATTGTTTGAATCCATTTGAAACAAAAATTTTAATTGTCTCAGGGAAACGAGTACAAATGTCAAGTAAACTATCGGTTGTTTTAAAATATTGATTCTCCATATCTGTGAGCTTTTTTTTAATTTTCTAATACAAATG
>Ga0209272_10001641_pt1 | contig 13826 bp, 12 predicted proteins | sample tdDd002_FD_187125 | JGI IMG/M metagenome (GOLD analysis project Ga0209272, IMG submission 187125) | Marine sediment microbial communities from the Atlantic coast under amendment with organic carbon and nitrate - tdDd00.2 (SPAdes)... | ecosystem: Environmental > Aquatic > Marine > Coastal >... | reverse complement strand
ATCTGTATCACCAACTATAGATAACGGATGTGACGTTGCTCCTCGAGAAAATTCTATATGATGAATTTGACCATTTCTAAAAACATCTATTTTCATCCATTCAGAAAGTGCATTTACTACTGAGGCACCAACACCATGTAAACCACCAGATACTTTGTATCCGCCACCACCAAACTTACCGCCGGCATGTAATACGGTATGAATAACTTCAACCGCTGGTTTTTTCATTTTTGGATGCTCATCTGTTGGCATACCACGGCCATTATCCTGAACAATAATCGTATTTTCTTTACCAATACTGATACTAATCTCATCACAATGACCAGCTAAAGCTTCATCAATACTATTGTCTACAATTTCCCATACAAGATGGTGTAAACCTCTTGCACTGGTCGAACCTATGTACATTCCTGGTCTTTTCCTTACAGCTTCCAAGCCCTCTAAGACTTGAATCTGTTCGGCGTTATATTCATCATGTACTATATCTGCCATTTTTACCTCCTGAATGAACCTCTTAGATGGTTAAACCATCTTTAATTTGAATAATATTAGCATCTAAAAGATGATCTTCTAATATACTATTTATTTCAGTTGTTGTTATAAATGTTTGAATATCAGAAATATAGCTTATCAACTGATTTTGTCTGACTTGATCCAATTCTGAAAGTACATCATCTAATATTAGAATTGGATTTTCTTTAAGTAATTTTTTTATTATTATAATCTCAGATAGTTTAAGAGACAAAGCTGTTGTCCTTACTTGTCCTTGAGATCCAAATTTCTTACTTTCATAATCATTTATATAAAATATTAAATCATCCCTATGAGGTCCAACTGATGTATAACCTCTTCTTATATCAAGCTCTAACCGAGTTTTAAGATTCTTTAATATTCCACTATATATTTTATCATATACATCTGATTCTCCCAAATTTTTGGGCAAATAATTGGAAATATATTCGATTTTAAGCACTTCTCTTTGCTGACTGATTTTAAAATGAATATCATAACAGATTTTTTTAAGCTCTTCTAAAAATTCTAGTCTATATCCCATAATTTTTGAACCTAGATCTGCTAATTGTTCATCCCAAATATCAATCATATCATAAACACTTTTTTGTTTAAGTAAATTATTTCTTTGTTTGAGTACTTTATTATAATCTACAAGCAAACTATAGTAATATGGATAAATTTGAGAAATGCTTTTATCAATATATTTTCGTCTTAATGAAGGTGATCCTTTTATAAGTTGTAAATCCTCTGGTGAAAATATAACTATATTTATTTCACCAATTAATTCGCTTAATTTATGTAGGGGTACTTCATTAATTTTAATTTCTTTCTTTTGTAGTTGATTGTACTTAAAATCTAATTGAAGTTCTCTATCTTCTTTAATTACTTGTGCTGAAATATGTGTGAAAGATTCAGACATCAAAATTAAATCTTTATCTTGTGTTGTTCTAAATGATTTTCCAAATCCAAGCACATATAAAGATTCAACTAAATTTGTCTTACCTTGAGCATTTTCTCCTAGTATGATATTAACATGATTATTAAAACTTAAATCCAATGATTTATAGTTTCTATAGTTTTTTAAAGAAAGATGACGGATAAACATATTACCTCATTATTCTTGATGTACAGCTAATGTAAATAATTCTTGATATTCTGAGTCCACAATACTAAAATCAACTTCAACAATATCACCTGATCTAATCTTCTTACCACGCATATTCATAATCTCACCATTAACTTTAACTGCTGATTCTAAAATTAGCATTTTTGCCATGCCACCAGAATCAACCACAGCAGCAAATTTTAGCAATTGGTCCAATTTAATAAACTCTGTACTGATGTAAACATCTTTTTTAGTTTGATTCATAATTTTCTCCTTTATTGAAAAATCACAAGATTGATCTTGTGATTAAGTTTTAGCTATTTGGAATTCTAACAGGTAATACTAAATAAGTATAATTATCATTATTTTGTGGTTTTATAATACAAGGACTGATATTTGCTAAAAACTCCATGTATATAACTTCACTATCAATTACTTTTAAAACATCAATTAAATATTTAGGATTAAATCCTATATCTAATGTATTACCTTCAAGTTTTAAAGGAATTTCATCATTTGCCATACCAATTTCAACTATAGAACTTATTTCTAATGAATTATCTTTAATACTTAATTTTATAGAATTGTTTTTACCTTCTCTTGATAATAATGAAACACGTTCGATACCATTTAATAAATCTGCAGTATTTATTTCAATTTTTGTTTTAAATTCATTTGGTATCATTTGAGAATATTTAACATACTCACCTTCTAACAATCTAGAAACAATCTTAATATCATCAATTTTGAATAAAATATTCTTATCTGTAATGAAAATTTCTATTTGATCATTATCTTCACTTGATCCAAGTATTTTATTGATTTCATTTAATGTCTTTGCAGGCACTACTATTTTAGATTCAATAGGCGTGTTTAATTTTGAAGTTCTAATTGCTACTCTAAAACCATCAATTGCTACCATAGATATTTGTTCATTCAATAATTCAATATATGATCCAGTTAAAATAGGTCTTGTTTCATCTTGAGATGTTGCAAATATAGTTTGTTTAATCATATTTTTTAATAGCATCTTATTTATTTTAAATGCATTTGATTCTACTACTTGTGGTAATTCAGGATATTCAATTGCATCATAAGTTACTAAATCAATATGAGATTTAAAACATTCTATAGAAAGTTTATTATTTTCCATTGTTAATTCAACTTTGTCATTAGGTAACTTTCTAACGAAGTCTCCAAATATTCTAGAAGAAACAACTGTTGTACCTTCTTCTGAAATCTCTGCTTCAATTGATTTTTCTATTCCAATTGATAAATCGTTACCTGTTAATTTTAAAGAACCATTTTTAGCTTCTAATAGTACTCCTGTTAAAATAGGTAATGTTGTTTTTGAAGAGATTGCTTTTTGAACAATATTTAAAGCATTTGCTAAATCACTTTGTTTACATATAAGTTTCATGTGGATAACCTCCTATAAATTAAAAGCAAAAGTATATCTAAAATAGTATATATATTAATATATTTAATATAACAGTAGTAGTAGGGCCTGTGAATATGGTGATAAGTATCTCAAAGTACCAAAATCATGGGATTTAGCCTGTGAATTGTTTGTGGATTAAAAATCATTTAATTCACATGTTGATAGAATCTTATGGAACGGATAGTTATCAACAATTTTTGTGATACTTATTCACAGGATATTGTGGACTTATTCATTTGTGAGTGTTTTTCTTAATTGTAGAATCACATTTTTAAAATCAAGATTGTCATTTATATCATTACTTATTTTATCGTAAGCATGGATAACTGTTGTATGATCTCTACCTCCGAAGCCTTCACCAATCTTAGGTAATGACAAATCAGTAAGCTCACGACAAAGATACATTGCTACTTGTCTTGGATAAGTAATTGATCTAGTTCTTCTTTTTGAATCAAAATCGGAAATTTGGATATTGAAATGTTGTGAAACAACATCTTTAATCATATCAATATTGACTTGTTTTGGTCTGTTTGAAGAAATAATATCTTTTAAAGCTTCATGTGCAAGTTCAACTGAAACCTCTTTATTAGTTAGTGAAGAATAAGCTGTAACTCTTGTTAATGCTCCTTCTAACTCTCTAATGTTAGATTTAATTTTTCTTGCAATAAAATCAAATACTTCGTTATTTACTTGATAATTCTCTGATTCCGCTTTTTTTCTCAATATTGCAATTCTTGTTTCAAAATCTGGTGCTTGGATATCCGTTGTTAATCCCCACTCGAATCGAGATCTTAATCGCTCTTCTAATGTAGGTATCTCTTTTGGCGGTCTATCACTTGAAATAATAATCTGCTTATTAGCTTCATGAAGTGCATTAAAGGTATGGAAAAACTCCTCTTGAGTTCTTTCTTTACCAGCAATGAACTGAATATCATCGACCAATAGAACATCTACATTTCTATATCTATTTCTAAACTCAACATTTTTATCATCTTTAATAGAGTTTATTAGTTCATTTGTAAATTTCTCGCTTGATACATATACAACTTTTGCATCTCTATTTTGTTCTAATATATAATGACCAATTGCATGCATTAAGTGAGTCTTACCAAGTCCAACACCCCCATAGATAAATAAAGGGTTATAAGCTTTTGCTGGAGACTCTGCAACTGCAAGTGATGCAGCATGTGCAAATCTATTACTATTACCAATAACGAACTCTTCAAATACGTATTTAGGATTTAAAGTTGAAGTAGTAAAAGCTTCAGGTTCTTTTTTGGCTACCTTTTCTTCCACAATGTCATCAACACCAGGCACAATAAAAATAATTTTATATGTCACAGTTGTAACTTGTTTGATTGCATTCTTAATTAATGAAGAATATCTATTAATAAGAATATCCTTATAAAAATCAGTTTGAACAATCAAATAGAACTGATCGTTGATGATTTTTCCTGGTTCAAGTGGTTTTACCCAAGTATTAAAACTAACCTCGGTTATTTCTTCTCTAATAATCTCTAAAGACTGTGACCATATTTCATTAATATTGTCGTACATAAATTGCCCCCTATAAAACGTAATTAACATGTCATACACAATTTTATTCACAAAAAAAAGCGAATAAAAGAATTTATTTCATGATTATAAGCCAGAATAGTAAAAATGTGATTTTGTGATTTAAATGTGGAAAAGAATATTATATTAGTAAAAATCAAAGTTACTCACATTTATATAAAAAGAATTATCAACAGTTTGTTTGAGTCTGAGACTCATTGCTTATGGATAAATCATAAAAAAATCTTAGTTATTCACAAATTTATCAACATATACACTGGATATGTGAATATGTTTGTAAATTTATTAAGTTATCAACATGTGCTACTATAATAACAGAAATAATGGTTCTTTTCAATTTATTATAAGAAATTTATCCACAAGTTGAGGATAAACTCTCTGTTAATAAAAATATAATAAAAAAGCCTAGGATGAATTGAATTCATTCTAGGCTTTTTTTACATATTATTGACTGTGTCTTTTAAGGTTTGTTCTCTTTTGTAGATTTCAAAAATCTGTTCATTTTGAATAAGTTTAGAAACTATATCCACGACATCTGAATCTATTTTATTAGCTGCAGCTTCTTCTCTTAGAATTGCTAATGTTTTTTCTATTGTAAACTTTGTTTTATATGGACGATCTGTATACAATGCATCAAATATATCAGCAACTGCAAGTATCCTAGATTCTAAAATGATTTCATCACCCTTTAAACCATCAGGATAACCGGTACCATCTAATTTTTCATGATGATGTCTAACAGGATGTAAAATAGAATTCATAGAAGTTAATGGTTTTAAAATTCGTTCACCAACTTCAGGGTGTTCTTTTATGACATCAAATTCATCGTTAGATAAGCGACCTGGTTTATTAAGTATTTGATCAGGTGTAGAGACTTTGCCAATATCATGCACAATACCAGCTAATTCGATATTTCTTAAAGCCTCATCATCAAAATTCATATTTGAAGCAATCATTTTACTTAACTCAGATACTCTTCTTGTATGGCCTTCAGTATAACTATCTTTTGCTTCTACTATATTGGCTAAAGAAATGATAACATTATACATACTGTCGAGCTCAGAATTAAAATCCTTTTGAAGTAAATCGTATAATCTTGTGATTTCTTCATTTCTCTTCTTTATAACAACAAAGTTTTTATCAACTTGTTCTTTAAGTTTTTTCTTTTCAATACCATTTTTAACGATTGTGATCAATTGATCATTATCCCAAGGTTTTTCCAAATAATAATAAAGACCGACTTCATTGATACTTTTAATAGCATTGCTCTTATCAGAATAACCAGTTAACAAAATTGGTATAGCATTGGGTTGAATTTTCTTTATAGCTTTTAATACGTCAATGCCATCAATTTTTGGCATCATAAAATCTGAAATAACCATATCAAAGCTTTCCTTTTCTAAAAGATCTGAATTGAGTAGTAATTCAGGATCGTTCATTGTAATAACTTCATAGTCTAAAACCATTTCTATTAATGTAGACAAAGTATCAGTTATCATTTTTTCATCATCTATCACTAAAATTTTACTCATTTATATCACATCCTTCTATCCTATATTATAGGCATTTCAAATTAATTTAAATAACTTTTATAATTATATAATATTAATGGCTCATTTATGTGTCAAAATTGTAAATATAATATTAAAAAGTTCTTAAATATCAATTATATTGTAATTATTATCATTTGAAAATATGAAAGATGTATTAAATACGTTTCAGTTTATAAAATAAATAGTATACTTAGTAATGAGGTGAACATGAATGAAGCAAAATAATAGCAATAATAAAAAAAAAATAAAAATGACTTATAGACATAGAAGAAAAACTTTGAAAGGTAGATTACATAAATCATTATCTTTGACTTCTTTTATATCTGTTTCCATATCACTCATTAGTATATTGATTATATTATTTATGATTATAAAACCTGTAGGTCAATATTTAACAGATTCGATAAATAACAAGATTTATAAGAATTACGTGATGTCCAGTGAAATAATCAATGATTATCAAAGTAAAGATAATAGTTTGGAACAAATAGCTAAACTGAGTTTTGATGAAATTATTGAGTTGAGCGAAAATTCCTTTACTGGATTTGATGAATCTAAATTAGAAGAAGTTCATCAAGAATTACTTAATTATGATAAAAGTGAGATAATTGTATGGGGAGATATTATTGAAGATGTTGTGATTAGTGATAGTGAAATGAAAACAGTATTAGCTTCTACTTATTTAGCACTACAAGACATTGATCATTTTATTTCACTAGGTGAAACGATAGGAATCAACTGGGTAAATATAAGGCTTACAATTAATGATGAGGAAATATTCAAAATTCCTAGAAGTTATGATTATGAGAATGCTTCATATACGGAAAAAAAGTTTAGCGATATACATTCAAATATTCCAATTGTAGATAGACATGGAGAAGTCGTAGGTGAATTAACGACTTCACTGAACACCAGTATCCTTATGATTGTATTTGCTCTAATAGTGATATTATTCATTTTAGTTGCAGGTATGACATTATTAATTGTAAAAATATTGATTTTGCCGATTACAACAGCTTTATTAAAACCTATCAGTGTTTTGAATAAAGAATTAAAGAAAATTGCTGAAAATGAATCGGTTGAATGCGAGGATATTAAAATTGAACAAAAAAAACCACCAACAGAAATCAAACAATTAATAGATTACTCCAATACAATAATGGACAAGTTACAATCCTCACATCATATTCTTGAAAATCAACGTGATGAATTGGAAACACAAAATCATGAATTGGATATTAAGAAAGAAGAATTGGAAGCGCAAAATATTGAATTAGATGCACAAAAAGAAGAATTAGAAGCACAGAATGTAGAATTAGATGCTCAGAAAGAAGAATTATCAGCACAAAATCATGAATTGATGACTTCCCAGGAAAAACTGAGAAAAGCACAAGGACAATTAGTACAATCTGAAAAGTTAGCATCGATGGGCCAATTGACCGCTGCGATTATGCATGAAATAAACACACCACTTGGTGCTGTTCAAAGTAACAATCAAATGAATGGTATGATGTTGGATAAACTGAGTATTAAATTAGAAGAAAATGATTATGACGGTGCAATAAAGGTTATAGAAAAACTAAGAAAAAGTAGTAAAACAACGGATGATGCAACCAAAAGAGTTGGTGAAATTATAAGAAATCTAAAAAACTTCTCAAGAATTGATCAAGCTAAATTCCAAAATGCTGATATAACCGATGGTATAAAAAGTGTTTTGGTACTGACATCTAATCTTTGGAAGAATAAAGTGACGATTCATGAGTCTTATGAAACGCTTCCTTTAATAAGTTGTTATCCAAGTATGTTAAATCAAGTATTTATGAATATAATAGTAAATGCTATTCAAGCATCTGATAAAAATGATGATGTATTTATTCAAACGGATTTTGATGATGTCTATGTCTATATAACCGTTAAAGACAATGGATCAGGTATCAAGGAAAATCATTTGGAGCATATTTTTGATTCTGGTTTTACGACAAAACCTAAAGATGAAGGTACTGGACTGGGATTATCTATAAGTAAAGATATAATTGAAAAGCATTGTGGTCATATTGAAGCCTTTAATAATGAAGATAAAGGTTCAACATTTAAAATTACTTTACCTATACAACAATCAGTAGAGATATGTAAAGAATCAGGTCAATAAGTTTATAGTTATAAAAAAATCATAAAAAAAACAACTCTTTTAGGATTATTTTATTAAAAATGATTATACTAATTAAGTATTCAACTATCTTTCTGATTGACCTAATATAAAATTCAATTGATTATCTTGACATCTTAAATGTGAAAAGGTATAATTACTAGGCGATGTTTATGATAAGAATTTAAGTGATGGGCATAACAAAAACATGTTTTGGACATGGTTATGTTAGTCTCATTTAAATAAAAAATTTATTTGAGGAGGTGCAACAGATATGAAGAGAACACTACAACCTAAGACTAGACAAAGAAAAAAAGAGCATGGTTTTAGAAAAAGAATGAAAACTAAAGCTGGTAGAAATGTATTAAAGTCACGTAGAACCAAGAATAGAAAGAGATTAAGTGCATAAGGCCGCGTAAGTGGTCTTTTTTTACAATTGGTTGTAATTTTGGAGGCGTGAAATGGCTTTATGTGTTCTTAGAAATACACGTCAATTTAATCAAGTTTACAAAAGAGGAAAGTCTATAGTCACAAAACATGTAGTAATGTACTATGTGAAAAATGACTTAGAATATAATCAGGTTGGATTTTCAGTCAGTAAAAAAGTTGGAAAAGCGGTTGTTAGAAACCGAGTAAAACGATTAATGAAAGAATCATTTCGATTAAATGCAGAAAATTTAGTAGTTGGATATGATATAGTTTTTGTAGCAAGGGTTAGATTAAAAGATTCTAATTATAGGGAAGTGGAAAAAGCAATGCTTTATTGCTTTAGAAAAGGAAAATTAATGAGGTAGTTATGAAGCATGTGATGATCGCTTTAGTTAAATTTTACCGAAAAAATATTTCACCATTAACAGGACCTAATTGCAGATATTCTCCGACATGTTCGGAATATTCATTACAAGCATTCGAGAAGTATGGTTTTTTAAAAGGATTTTATTTAAGTGTATTTAGAATATTGCGGTGCAATCCTCTTTTTAAGGGTGGTTATGATCCGTTAAAATAATTTGGGAGGAAGTTTCATGAAAAAGAAGCTTGGTTTGTTATTAATAGTGTTGACTTTGATGTTAACATTGATTTCCTGTAGTTCAAATCCGTTAGATGGTGTTTGGAAAGATAATGAAGTTAATATGTCAATTGACTTATTAAGTAACGGTTCGTTTATCTCTAATCATTTTTTTGAAAATGAATTAGATCATGAAGGAAGTTATGTTGTATCTGATGATAGTGTTGTGACAATAATTAGTCCGACATACGGAGAACAAAAGTATTCTTATGAAATTAAAGGAACAGAGTTAAAGCTTAGTCAAAACGAAGAAGTTATTATGGAACTTGATAAATCAGAAAGACGTTCTGGTTACATTAAGATGTTTATTGGTTACATGTTAGGATTTACTGTAAATCTTATTGGTGATTATTCAATCGCAATTATTGTATTTACGATTTTCTTAAAAGTTGTACTATTACCTATTTCAATCAATCAGACAAAATCTACTGTTAAGATGAACAAGGTAAAACCTATCGTTGATAAAATCAATGAAAAGTATAAACATGATAAACAAAAAGCACAACAAAAAACAATGGAACTTTATCAAAAGGCAAAAATTAATCCTATGGCAGGATGTTTACCAATGATTATCAATATGGTATTACTGATTTCATTCTTTAGAGTATTGTTGTATCCAGATGTATTTATTTATGCAAAAGGTGCACCTATTTCGTATGAAATATTGTCAGGATCATTCTTATGGATAGAAAATTTAACGGAACCAGATTTACTTGCAAAGATTCCTTTGTTTGCTAATATAATTCCTGAAAATTTACAAGGAACAATTCCTGGTATTATGCCGATAGTAACAGCTTTAGTTACTTTGTTCTCATTTAATTCAATGACATCTGGTCAACCTCAACAAGGTAATGCTATGATGACAAGTATGAAGTATGTTATGCCTTTAATGTTCTTAATGTTAGGTGCTAAGTACCCTGCATCTTTAATGATTTATTGGACAGTAAGTTCTTTATTCCAAATGGTTCAACAACCAATTATTAAGAAGTTAGTTGATAAGGAGGTTGAATAATGAAATTTATTGAAAAAAGTGCTGCTACTGTTGATGAGGCAATTGAATTGGCTTTGTTAGACCTTGGTGCTAATGAATTAGAAGTCGATATAGAAGTATTAGAAGAATCAAAAAAAGCACTTTTAGGATTGTTTGGTGGAAAAAAAGCCAAAGTAAGAGTGACAAAGCGTATCAGTGTAGAAGAGATAGCTAAAGATTTTTTAACTTCTGTGTTAAAGAAAATGGGTATTGAAACTAGCTTGAGTATTAAACTAAAGCAAAATAGTTTATTTATAGATATGTCAGGTAAAGAAATGGCACTTCTTATTGGTAGAAGAGGACAAACTTTAGATTCTTTACAATACTTGGTTAGCTTAGTAGTTAACAAAGAACGTGATGAGTACTTAAGAGTTATTTTAGATACTGAAAACTATAGACAGAAAAGAAAAGATACTCTTGAAAAATTAGCTTTTAAATTAGCTAATAGAGCTAAAAAAATTAGAAAAGATATTACTTTGGAGCCAATGAATCCATATGAGAGACGTATCATTCACTCAGCACTGCAAAACAACAAATTTGTAAGTACTAGAAGTGAAGGTGAAGAACCATATAGAAAAGTAGTTATTTTCTTAAATAAATAAATAAAAGCATAACCCAGTAGAAATACTGGGTTATATTTGTCATAGAGATAAAAACCATATATAATTATTTTATCCAAATTTAAGAGGTGATAATATGTTAAATGATACAATTGTAGCAATATCGTCTGCTATAGGCGAAGGTGCCATAGGCATTATTAGAATGAGTGGAGAAGACTCTCTTTCTATACTTAAAAAAATATTTAAGCCATCAGGGGACGTTTCTAGTTTTAAGAATCGTCAAATGTACTACGGTCTTATCGAGAAAAATGATAGTGTACTAGATGAAGTTATGGCAGTGTATATGGGTGCTCCAAAAACATATACAAAAGAAGATATTGTAGAAATTTATTGTCATGGTGGTATTATTTCTATAAAACGTGTTTTAGATTGTATCTTAGAAGAAGGTGCAAGAATGGCTGAACCTGGCGAGTTTACACAAAGAGCATTTCTAAATGGCCGATTGGACTTATCTCAAGCAGAAGCTGTTATGGATTTAATCAGTGCTAAAACTGAAAAAGGTTTTGATTTAGCCTATAATCAGTTAGAGGGTAGTTTATCTTATAAAATAGATTCTATTAGAAATAAACTTTTAAAAGTCATTGCTCATTTAGAGGTTTGTATTGATTATCCAGAAGAAGATATTGAAGAGCTCACTTATGATGAAATAAAGAAATCATTTAGTGAAGTTAGAGATGAATTATCAATATTATTAAAACATGCTGATAATGGCAGAATTATTAGAGAAGGTATTAAAATTGCAATAATCGGAAAACCTAATGTTGGTAAATCGTCACTACTTAATGCATTATTAAAAGAGGCACGTGCGATAGTGACAGATATTGCAGGAACAACTCGTGATATTATTGAAGAACATTTAAATATACAAGGGATTCCTATTCGAATTATTGATACTGCAGGTATTAGAAAAACAGAAGATCAGATTGAGCAAATTGGCGTAGAGAGATCTAAAGAAATTTTTAATGAAGCTGATATGATTTTGTTTGTTTTAAATGCATCTGAAGTTTTGTCTGAAGAAGATAAAGAATTAATCAAATTGGTTTCTAATAAAAAATCAATTATTGTTATGAATAAAATTGATTTAGAATCAAAAATTGAATGGCAACATATAGAGTCGACATTTGAAGATCGTTCGATCATAAAAACATCTTTACTAAATGAAGATGGTATTTTAAATGTAGAACAGGCTATAGTAGATATGGTATATGATGGAGATTTAACATCTTCAAACAATCAATTACTATCTAATTCAAGACACATACAGGCAGTCAAAGAAGCTTTAAAATCAATTGAAGGTGCGTTAGAGGCAACTGCGAATTCAATGCCTTATGATTTTATTGAAGTGGACACTATGGATTGTCTGGAATCATTAGGAAAAGTAACTGGTGAAACAGTTGAAGGTGATATAGTAAAACAGATTTTCGGACAGTTTTGTCTTGGAAAATAACGGAGGTTACAAATGGATACATTTTTCGCTGGTAAATATGATGTCATCGTTATAGGTGCTGGTCATGCCGGTTGTGAAGCTGCATTAGCAGCCGCACGTCTTAATAAAAAAACACTGATGTTGACTATTAATTTGGATTCGATAGCTATGATGCCATGTAATCCATCAATTGGTGGTACAGGAAAAGGCCACTTGGTAAGAGAAATTGATGCACTTGGTGGTGAAATGGGCATTAACATTGATAAAACTTTTATTCAAAGTAAGATGCTTAATTTTGCAAAAGGTCCCGCGGTTCATTCGTTAAGGGCTCAAGCAGATAAATCTAAATATCATTTAGAAATGAAAAAGGTAATTGAAAATACACCTTTATTAGATGTAAAACAAGCAGAAGTTAAAGAATTGATTATTGAAAATAAAATGGTTAAAGGTGTTATTACATCGATAGGTTCTATTTACCATGGAAAAACTGTGATACTTGCTACAGGAACTTATTTAGGTGGTAAGATATTTATTGGTAGTGCTGTATTTAGTTCAGGACCAAATGGTTTATCACCTTCAATATTTTTAACTGAGAACTTAACACAAAACAATATACCGATGCGTCGTTTTAAAACTGGAACGCCAGCTAGAGTGAATAGCCGTACACTGAATTATGATAAAATGGAAAAACAAGACGGGGATAAAAAAATTGTACCATTCTCATTCTTGAATGATTCTTTAGATATTGAGCAAGTTCCGTGTTGGTTAACTTACACAAATTTAAAAACTCATGATATTATTACAGCTAATTTTCATAGATCAGCTTTATTCTCTGGAGAAATAGAAGGTACAGGACCAAGGTACTGCCCTTCTATAGAAGATAAAATTAATAGATTCCATGATAAAGATAGACATCAATTATTTATAGAACCTGAAGGTTTAGATACAAATGAAATGTATGTACAGGGTATGTCAACAAGCATGCCAGAGGATGTACAGATAAGCTTTATGCAAAGTATACCTGGTTTAGAAAATGTCGAGATTATGCGCCCTGCTTATGCCATTGAATATGACTGTATCGATCCTACTCAATTAAAACTAAGTTTAGAATTTAAAGAGATTGAAAATTTATTTTCTGCTGGTCAATTTAATGGTTCAAGTGGCTATGAGGAAGCTGCAGCTCAAGGATTAATTGCAGGTATTAATGCGGTACAAAAATTGGATAATGCAGATCCATTTATACTTGATCGATCTGAAGCGTATATAGGTGTTCTAATCGATGATTTGGTTACAAAAGGCACTGAAGAACCATATAGAATGATGACTTCACGTTCTGAGTACAGATTGATTC
>Ga0209272_10001640_pt1 | contig 13829 bp, 13 predicted proteins | sample tdDd002_FD_187125 | JGI IMG/M metagenome (GOLD analysis project Ga0209272, IMG submission 187125) | Marine sediment microbial communities from the Atlantic coast under amendment with organic carbon and nitrate - tdDd00.2 (SPAdes)... | ecosystem: Environmental > Aquatic > Marine > Coastal >... | reverse complement strand
TTCCAAACCACGACACTTCAACAAAACTTGAAGATCATGCGTGGACGTATCGAAGAGCTAGGTATTACTGAAGCATTGGTTCAGCGCCAAGGTAAAGAGAGCATCCGTATTGAGCTACCAGGCGTTCAAGACCCTGCACAAGCTAAAAACGTTATTGGTGCAACGGCAAGCCTTGCCTTCTATGAAGTAAAAGATGCGAGCCAAGCGCGCACTAGCCAAGATTTGGTTCTTAAAGATAACGATGGTCGCACCGTTATTTTGCAAAAGCGTCCGGTTCTTACTGGTGAGCATATTGTGAACGCTCGCGCGGGTGTCGATCAGATGGGTATGTCAGAAGTGAACATCTCTCTTGATCACGCTGGTGGTAAGAAGATGAGCGACTTCTCTGCAACTCACATTGGTAAGCCAATGGCAACGGTCTACCGCGAGTACAAAACAAACGAACGCGGTATGACAGAGCGTAGTGAACGCGTAATCAGTGTTGCAACCATCCAATCTCAGCTTGGTAGCCAATTCCGTATCACAGGTGCTGGCAGCATGGATGAAGCACAACAGCTTGCGCTACTTCTGCGTGCTGGCTCGCTTACTGCGCCAGTGACTATTGTTGAAGAACGCACTATCGGAGCATCGCTTGGTGCAGAAAACATTCAAAATGGTTTCGCAGCACTAGCGCTAGGTATGGGCTTAACCCTCCTATTTATGGCGCTTTGGTATCGTCGTTTAGGCTGGGTTGCAAACGTAGCATTGTGCGCAAATATGCTTTGCTTGCTAGGTCTTATCGCGTTGCTTCCAGGTGCGGTACTGACTCTACCAGGTATTGCAGGTTTAGTTCTTACCGTTGGTATGGCCGTTGATACCAACGTGATTATTTTTGAACGTATTAAGGACAAAATGCGTGAAGGCCGTAGTTTCGCGCAAGCGATCGACTTAGGCTTTGACAGTGCATTTGCGACAATCCTCGATGCCAACATCACCACCATGATCACCGCAGTGATTCTATACGCGATCGGTAACGGTCCAATTCAGGGCTTTGCCTTAACACTAGGCTTGGGTCTGATGACCAGTATGTTTACGGGCGTATTTGCTTCTCGTGCAATGATCAATTTAATTTGGGGCCGCGATGGCCGTCGTGATGTGAGGGTTTAATCATGGTCGAAATGCTAAAACAAAATATTCGCAAGATTCGTTATTTCACTACTGCTGTGTCAGCGGTACTAACAATCATTGCTCTGGTAGCTCTTGGTATGAAAGGGCTTAATCTCGGTCTCGACTTCACTGGCGGTATGGTTACTGAAGTTAAGGTTGATAAACAACTGACTAACCATGATTTACTTAATGCTCTTCAACCAAAACTTGGCGAATCAACATCGGTTACGCGTTCTGGTGAAGACGGTCGTTGGGTAATTCGTTACTCTGCGCCAGCTGAAGGTCAAACACTACCAAGTGTTGCAGACGTTCTTAAGCCAATCTCGCATCAAGTTGATGTGGTGAGCAACAGCATCGTTGGTGCTCAAGTGGGTCAAGATCTGTTCGACCAAGGTGGTCTAGCACTGCTGATTTCGGTACTAACCATTCTTGGCTACCTGTGTTTCCGCTTTGAATGGCGTTTGGCGAGTGGTTCGTTATTTGCTCTAGCACACGATGTGATCTTGGTACTTGGCTTCTTTGCTATTACACAAATGGAGTTTAACTTAACGGTATTTGCGGCGATTCTGGCGATTCTTGGTTATTCGCTGAATGACTCGATCATCATTGCAGACCGTATTCGTGAGCTTCTTGTCGCGAAACAAAGTTGGAAGACCGAGAAGATCAATGATGAAGCGGTATTGGCGACGTTCTCTCGTACAATGGTGACATCAGGTACAACGCTGATAACCGTTGGTGCGCTGTGGATTATGGGCGGCTCTGCGCTTGCTGGCTTCTCGACAGCAATGTTTATTGGCGTACTTTCTGGTACGTGGTCATCAATCTCGATTGGTACGGTGCTTCCTGAATGGTTGAAGCTAGAACCAAAACACTACCTACCAGTAGAGATCGACACTGCACCATAATGCTTGGTGTGTAATACCAACCAGAAAAGATATTTGGGCAATGTGACCATCTACTTACCCTGATTGGTATAGGTAAAAGTGCTTGCGCCACTCAATTTGAGTGGCGCTTTTTTATCTGGACAAGCGAGAAACGAGAGGCGTTATTTCACACGCATCAGTCGATGCTTGACTGAGCCCAAATCAAACTCAATAACTTGGGAACGCTTCATTGATTCTACTTTGGTGAGCATCGAATCTTTGTAGCCTTTCTTTTTCATCCACTGTAACGACTCAGAGAAGCTGTCCTCATTGACCACATAAGACTCTCCTTTATGTTCACCAGCGTAGACGTTAACTACCCACACACGGGCTTGGAAATCCAATACCTCACCGATGGTCTGTTTGAGCTTATTTAAAATGTTCTTCATCACTGGCCGCTCGTTTCTAACTCATTAATAGCCAAATACCCACCCCCATCATTAAAGTTCCTGCGATGCGATTCATTGACCGAACGTTTTTTGTTTGTCCAAGCAGACGCTTCAAGCCTTTACCACCAGTTGCGTAGAGTGACATGCAAATGAACTCGAACATAAGAATAATAGAAACCAACACGACGAGTTGAGGGGTAAGAGCAGCACTTTGGTCAATAAAAGGAGGGAGGAGAGAAATCATAAACGCCCAACCTTTTGGGTTTGCGATTGCTGTTACGAAACCTTGTAAGACTAGATCCAAGTTACCACTGATAGGGATATCGGAGTTGTCAACGTTGATAGCGAGCTTTCCACGTGAGCGCCACATTTCTATACCAAGATAGAGGAGGTAACCGCCGCCTATAAATTTGAGTGCGGTAAATAGCCACGGGTAGTTAAGCATAATAGCCGCAATACCAAGTACAGCAGACACCGAAACCAGCGCAACACCAACCAGCTCACCTACCATCATCCATAGAGTGCGTCGATATCCAATACTCATTCCTAGTGTTAAGGCGAGAGTCATGCACATTCCGGGCGTAATTGATACGAAGAAAAAAGTAGGGATGAACATGGTTAACAAAGCGGTATTCATAGTAACTGATAGTTTTGTAAGTCAATAGTAAACTATCAAAGATAGTGCAAAAGGGTGATAGATGCCACCAATAATCAACATTGGTCACATTGATATAGAGTTATTATTCAATTATTTAATCGAACTTAAGGCGTGACTAAATGCGTGCGACATAATAGTGCAAACTTGCACTAAATAGTGACATTTATAAATAATTCCTTACTAGTGGAATAAAATGAGAAAGATTTCTTTTTGTCATTTTTATATTTTATTTAATTATCCTGATGACCATTTGGAAAGGTACTTATTAATAAATAAATCTCTCAGTAAAAATCTAGGGAATTGATATATTTAATATTAGTTTTTATACCTGAGTGAAGTATTAATTCTATGATTTAATTGCGAATAATCACTTTTAGAAAGAATGATGATCTTACGCTCCTTGTAAATGAAACATACATAAAAATGTATGTAACATATTGAATATATTATTTTTTTCAAAATTGAGAATGTTCTATTATTGTTGTTTTGTTCTTCAAAAACAATGACTTGACGTGATTTAACGTTTCCATAACATTTCACTGCGATTGAGATCTAAATCAATCTTATGCAAACAAATAAGTTTTTTATTTGAAATGTAACATTTCTAAGTTAAGTTTAAATAAAAGGCAGTAGAGGACTTACTGTCGAAAGAATAAATAAACACGTCAGTTGGCGAATCATTTCGCCAGTGTATTAGTTTGCTTTTTAAATGCCGTTAAGAATGGAGTCTTCAATGAAGAAAGTCGCTTTGATCACTGGATCAAAAGGCGGAATTGGTTCTGCTATTTCCTCTCAATTAGTAAATGATGGTTACCGTGTTATCGCAACATATTTCACCGGTAAATATGAATGTGCTTTAGAGTGGTTTAATGAAAAAGGGTTTACGAAAGAGCAAGTTCGCCTTTTTGAGTTAGATGTTACTGATACAGCTCAGTGCGCTGAAAAATTAGCCATTTTACTTGAGGAAGAGGGGACAATAGATGTCGTGATCAACAATGCAGGTATCACACGCGATGGTGTGTTTAAAAAGATGTCTGCACAAGCTTGGAACGACGTAATTAACACTAACCTAAACAGCTTGTTCAATGTTACGCAGCCACTCTTCGCAGCAATGTGCGAAAAAGGTGGTGGTCGCATCATTAATATCTCCTCTGTTAATGGTCTTAAAGGTCAGTTTGGACAAGCAAACTACTCTGCGGCAAAGGCTGGCATGATCGGTTTCTCTAAAGCATTGGCGTACGAAGGTGCTCGCTCGGGTGTGACAGTCAATGTCATCGCTCCGGGATACACCGGTACACCAATGGTTGAGCAAATGAAGCCGGAAGTGCTGGAATCTATTACTAGCCAAATCCCAATGAAGCGTTTAGCAACGCCAGAAGAAATTGCAGCATCAGTGAGCTTCTTAGTAAGTGACGCAGGCGCGTATATCACCGGCGAGACCTTGTCGGTGAACGGCGGCTTATACATGAACTAAGGAGTATGATGATGGAAAAAGTATTTATCGTTGCAGCGAAACGTACCCCAATTGGCGCATTTGGTGGAAGTCTGAAAAATACCTCAGCAGGTAATCTTGCTGCGGTTGCGATTAAAGGTGCCCTTGAGGCTGCCTCACTTTCTCCCGATAAGGTCGATGAAGTGATAGTAGGTAATGTGGTTTCGGCTGGCCAAGGCATGGGCGTTGGTCGCCAAGCAGCATTGTTTGCCGGTATTCCTGATTCAGTACCAGCTTATGGCGTAAACATGGTCTGTGGCAGTGGTATGAAAACCGTCATGGATGGCGTTTCTCATATTCGCAGCGGCGAGGCAGAAATCGTTGTGGCTGCAGGTGTAGAAGTGATGTCACAAATCCCATTCATTGTGCCTAGCGTTGTACGTGATGGTAACAAGATGGGCAACATGGAGTTGAAAGATCTCCTCATTGCAGACGGTTTGACGGACGTTTACAACCAATACCACATGGGCGTAACCGCAGAAAATGTGGCGAAGGAAGTGGGCTTATCGCGTCAACAACAAGACGAATACGCACTTTCAAGCCAACAGAAAGCCGTGGCTGCGATTGAAGCGGGTAAGTTCAAAGATGAAATTGTCCCAGTAGAAGTCAAGCAACGTCGCGAAACTGTGGTATTTGACACAGATGAATACCCAAAAGCGAACGCGACGCTAGAAGGTTTGAGCAAGCTACGTCCTGCGTTTGACCGTGAAGGTACAGTAACCGCAGGTAACGCTTCAGGTATCAACGACGGTGCAAGTGCCATCATCTTGGCTTCGGAAAGTGCCGTTCAAGCAAACGGTTTGACTCCGATTGCAGAGGTAGTGAGCTACGCTCAATCAGGGTTAGATCCTCAAATCATGGGCCTTGGCCCAGTGGAATCAGTCAATAAAGCGTTGCAAAAAGCTGAACTGAAAACCAGCGATATCGATGTTTATGAATTAAATGAAGCCTTTGCGGCACAAGCGCTAGGTGTAATTCATAAATTGGCAGAAACCAATCAAGTAACCGTGAGCTCAATTCAAGATAAAGCCAACTTCAATGGTGGTGCAATCGCATTGGGTCACCCACTTGGTGCTTCAGGTAACCGTATTCTGGTTACGCTAGTACACGAACTTCACAAACAAGACGGTCAGTACGGGGTTGCCTCACTTTGTGTGGGCGGCGGTATGGGCACGGCTGTGGTTGTAAAAGCAGTTAAGTAGTTATTTAAACGGACATTTTTAATTCTTTCTCTAGGAGATAAACCATGTACACTGATTTCTTTAAAACTTTTAGCGATCAAACTGAAAAGAATCTAGAACCATACTTAAAGTTCAATAAGCTAGTGACAAAGAACGTAGAAGTTCTTACTGAGCTTCAATTGAACGCAATCCGCACTTACAGCGAAGTTGGCCTAAACCAAATGAAAGCGGCGTCAGAAATCAAAGATGTGACTTCTCTAACGGCGTTCAACAGCCAGCAACTTACCGTTCTTACTAAGCTTTCTCAGCAAATGATGGACGACAGCAACAAGCTGCAAGCTATTGCCAAAGAATTCAAAGAAGACGTTGAGCAAATGACTTCGGAAAACCTAAAGACTGTTACTCCTGCGTAATACGTCCGCTTGCGCCGCCCGATTTTTAGGGCGGCGTTGTTTTTTCCGAATATAGGAGTAAGACTATGTTTCAACACTTCTTTTCGGACTATCTTGTAAAGCTTCAGGAAACCAATCAACAGTGGTGGCATGATTTCGAAGTGAACAAGGCAGTCGTGAATTCTCCTTTGAATAAGGCCATGCAAGAAGTGAACTTTGAGGATACTGCTAAACTGTTCGAACAAGCGGCGAACCAGCCGGCTGCAATATTACAGTTGCAGGCTGAGTGGTGGGAACAGCAGCTTAAAATTTGGCAGAATGTGGCTCTAGCAGGCAATCAAACACAGATTATTGAAGCAGAGAAGGGCGATAAGCGTTTCTCAAATGATGCTTGGCAACAAGAAGCGATGTATAGCTTCATCAAACAATCATATTTGTTATTTAGCAAAACCTACCTAGATACACTTGATTCAATCGAAGGGCTAGATGAGAAAACCAAAGAGCGAATTACCTTCTTCTCTCGTCAAGCTATCAACGCACTCTCTCCTTCAAACTTCATCGCGACTAACCCTGAACTGCTAAAACTCACTCTTGAGCAAAATGGTGAAAACCTACTGACGGGGCTAGAGAAGTTAAAAGAAGATGTCGAATCGAGCGCGGATATTCTCAAAGTACGTATGACCAACAACAATGCGTTTCGTGTGGGTGATGACGTTGCAACGACAGCGGGCGATGTGGTTTTCCAAAATGAACTATTTGAGTTGATTCAGTACCGTCCTTTGACAGAAAAAGTGAATGCGACACCTCTTCTGATCGTTCCGCCTTTCATCAATAAATACTACATCCTCGATCTAACGGCTAAGAACTCGATGGTTCGTTGGTTATTAGAGCAAGGTCACAGCGTATTTATGATGTCGTGGCGCAATCCTGGTAAAGAGCAAGCTCAGGTTGAGTTTGGTGACTACGTGACGGAAGGCGTTACAAAAGCCGTTACTGCGATTGAAGACATCACAGGTCAAGAGCAGATCAACGCAGCGGGTTACTGCATCGGTGGTACAGTACTGGCGAGCACCGTGGCGTATTACGCTGCTAAGCGCATGAAGAAGCGTATCAAATCTGCGAGCTTCTTTACGACGTTACTCGATTTTTCTCAACCAGGAGAAGTCGGCGCGTACATTAACGACACGATTATTAGTGCCATTGAAACACAGAATAACGCCAAAGGTTATATGGATGGTCGCTCGCTAAGTGTGACGTTCAGTTTACTACGTGAAAACAGTTTGTACTGGAACTATTACGTCGATAATTACTTGAAAGGTAATAGCCCGGTTGATTTTGACCTGCTCTACTGGAACAGCGACAGTACAAACGTGAGTGCTGCGTCCCACAACTTCTTACTGCGTGAACTTTATCTAGAGAATAAGCTAGTACAAGACAAAGGCGTCAAGATTGGAGGAGTGTGGATTGATCTGAACAAGATTAAGATCCCAAGCTATTTTGTGTCGACCAAAGAAGACCATATTGCGTTGTGGCAGGGTACATATCGCGGCGCGCTAAACACAGGTGGCAACAAGACGTTTGTTTTGGGTGAATCAGGGCACATTGCTGGTATCGTCAATCATCCTGCAAAAAACAAATATGGCTATTGGCTAAACGACAATCTTGATGACTCGGCAGACGAGTGGTTTAACAACGCGAATCATCAAGAGGGTTCTTGGTGGACGCATTGGCATGACTGGTTGATGCAATTTAACCCGAAAGAGCAAGTCGAACCATTCCCGGTCGGCTCTGAGCAGAATCTTGTAATTGATGAAGCCCCCGGTCAATACGTTAAACAAGTATTGCCTATCAAAGAGTCCTAGACTGCTCCTTATAGCAGCATTAGTTGGCGGCCATAGTTTGGTCGCCTTTTTTGTATCTGGTGTTTCAGGGCAAAGCAGGGAAGAAGACAGGGATTGTCTCGAGAGCTTGTGGGTGTGAGTTAGAGGGGGAGCTTTTAGAGCCTGCTAGTGGCTAGGATTATCAAGGATACAAAGAAAAAACGCCAAGCAAATGCTTGGCGTTTTCCGTCAACAAAATAGGCAAAAATGTCGACTGGTTTGAGGCGGTTTAGACCTCTTTATCCTTACCTAGTGAGAGTAGCCATAGAGAGATTGCTGCTACTCCGACAAAGCCGGAAAGAATAATAAATGGCATTGCGCTGTATCCAAGGAAATGCCAGATAAAGGATTCAAGATTACTCATATTCTGTATTTCTCCTTATTGCCAGCCTTCAACACCGTGCATGTCAGGCAACTTGTGTGCAATACCTTTGTGACAGTCTACACAGGTCTTATCGCCATTCGCTAAAGCGGTGGAGTGTTGTTTTGCACTTCGAGATCCCTGTTCTGAGAAGTCCATGTATTCAAACTCGTGACAGTTACGACATTCCAACGAGTCGTTCTTTTTCAAACGAGCCCATTCTCGTTCCGCAAGGTGAGCTCGACGAGCTTGGAACTTTTCAGGTGTATCGATGGTTTTCGTTACGAAGTGAGCAAACAGCTCTTTTGATGCTTGAACCTTACGAACGATTTTGTCTGTCCATTCATGTGGTACGTGACAATCTGAACAGATTGCGCGAACACCGGAACGGTTAGAGTAGTGAATCGTCTCTTGGATTTCTGCGACGATAGGTGCGTGACAACCTGAACAGAACTCTTCTGTATTGGTCGCCTCCATACCTGTGTTAAATGCGCCCCAGAATAGAAGACCACCAGCAAACCCCATAAATAGCACTATACCTACAGCAGCTTTACTTGGGCTTGTCAGTCTCTTCCAAAACGCTTTCAATAATTTCATAGATAGCCTCTTATCTTTTCAAGCCGCACTTATTTCAGTGCATCAACGCTCTTGAATTTGTTTTCAACAAGCGGCTTCGCGTTTGCTTGAGGAACATGACATTGCAGACAGAAGTAGCGACGAGGAGACATATCTGCCAGTACAGCATCTTCACGGTTCACATAGTGTGTTACGCTAATTTTCGTTGCACCCATCTCTTTAGCATTCTTCCAGCTATGGCAAGCTAGACATTTGTTCGCGTTGAGAGACACCTCATAGTTACGAATGTTATGAGGAATCAAAGGTGGCTGATAAACAAAGCTGCTATCAAGAACCTGCTCTTTTGGGTATTTTTTAAAGTCATCCGCTGGGCGAGTAGATTCTAGCTCGCTTGCCCCACGTAGAGACTCAAGTCCGCCGATGCCGCCTGGGTTATCGAGTTCGGCTACTGCTGCACCACTAACTAGCGCACCTACAGATAACAGTGCAATTAGAAATTTTTTCATTATTAATTCTCCGCCTAATGGCTAAATTCTTAGGTATGACTGCTGCTTTCACAGCAGTCATCGCACTCTTAATTAAGCAATTTTTGTGATCTTCACTGGACACTTCTTAAAGTCCGTCTGCTTAGACAGAGGATCCGTAGCGTCTAGGATCAGTTTGTTAATCAAAATACGAGCATCAAAGAATGGTACGAATACCAAGCCTTCAGGTGGACGGTTACGGCCGCGAGTTTCAACACGAACGCGTACTTCACCACGTTTGTTTGCAATCAGAACTTCTTCACCGCGACGTACGTTACGTTTCTTCGCATCAGCAGGGTGCATGTAAACCACTGCATCAGGAACCGCTTTGTAAAGCTCAGGTACACGACGAGTCATAGTACCTGTGTGCCAGTGCTCAAGAACACGTCCTGTACACAGCCACATATCGAATTCAGCGTCCGGCACTTCTGGTGGCGCTTCGTATGGTGCAGAGATAATCAGTGCTTTACCATCTGGCTTACCGTAGAAGTCCCAACCGCTGCCAGCTTTAGCGTATGGATCTGAGCCTTCTTTGAAGCGCCAAAGCGTTTCTTTTCCGTCAACCACTGGCCAGCGTAGACCACGAACTTGGTGGTAAACATCGTATGGTGCTAAGTCATGACCATGGCCGCGACCAAACGCTGCGTACTCTTCAAACAGACCTTTCTGTACGTAGTAACCGAAGTGGTGTGCGTCGTCGTTTAGCTCACGCGCTTCTTCGATTGGGTATTTGTTAATAACGCCGTTAGCAAATAGCATGTCGTACATGGTTTTACCACGGTATTGAGGCGCAGCAGCAAGTTGCTCTTCGGTCCAAACTTCTTCCATTTTGAAGCGTTTAGAGAATTCCATCACCTGCCATAAGTCAGACTTCGCTTCGCCAACAGTACCCACTTGTTGGTACCAAGCTTGAGTACGACGCTCTGCGTTACCATAAGCGCCTTCTTTTTCGATCCACATTGCTGTAGGTAGAACTAGGTCAGCAGCTTGCGCTGTTGCTGTTGGGTATGGGTCAGAACATACAATGAAGTTTTCTGGGTTACGGTAACCAGGAAGACGTTCACCATTGATGTTTGGACCGGCTTGCATGTTGTTGTTACACATTACCCAGTAAGCGTTTAGCTTGCCGTCTTTTAACATGCGATCTTGAAGAACCGCGTGGAAGCCAGGTTTAGGTGGAATAACACCATCAGGAATATTCCAGATACCTTCTGCAATCTTACGGTGTTTAGGGTTAGCAACAACCATGTCGGCTGGTAGGCGGTGGGCAAACGTACCAACTTCACGAGCGGTACCACATGCTGATGGCTGACCAGTAAGTGAGAACGGGCTGTTACCTGGAGTCGCAATTTTACCTGTTAGCAAGTGAATGTTGTAAATCAGGCTGTTCATCCATACGCCACGAGTATGTTGGTTCATACCCATTGTCCAAAGTGACATTACTTTCGTGTTTGGATCCGCGTATTGTTTTGCAAGCTCGATCAACTTCTCTTGCTCCACACCAGATAGCTCAGAAGCTTTCTCTACTGTGTAAGGTGCAACGGATTTTTTGTACTCTTCGAATGAAATAGAGCTCATTTTGCCAGAGTTAGGGTTAGCGGCAGCTTTTTGAAGTGGGTCATCATCACGTAGGCCGTAACCGATATCTGTTGTCGCTTGCTTGAAGTTTGTATGCTTGTTTACAAAGTCCCAGTTTACGGCATCATTTTCGATGATGTAGTTTGCAATGAAGTTTGCGATTGCTAGGTCAGATTGAGGTTCGAAGATGTAACCTTTGTCTGCTAGTTCAAATGAGCGATGGTAGTAAGTCGATAAAACGTTAACTTTAACATGTGGGTGACTTAGGCGGCGGTCAGTAATACGAGTCCACAATACTGGGTGCATTTCTGCCATGTTTGAACCCCAAAGCACGAAAGCGTCAGCGTTCTCGAAGTCATCATAACAGCCCATTGGTTCATCGATACCAAATGTACGCATGAAGGCACCTACAGCAGAAGCCATACAGTGACGAGCGTTAGGGTCGATGTTATTTGATCGGAAACCGGCTTTCATCATTTTTGCAGCCGCGTAGCCTTCCATTACTGTCCATTGACCAGAACCGAACATACCAACACCAGAAGGGCCTTGTTTTTTAAGTGCTTCTTTCCACTTATCAGCCATAGTGTCAAATGCAACATCCCAAGATACAGGCGTGAACTCACCGTTCTTATCGTATTTGCCATCTTTCATACGCAGTAGCGGTTGAGTCAAACGGTCTTGACCGTACATGATTTTCGATAGGAAGTAGCCTTTGATACAGTTTAGGCCCTTGTTCACTGGTGCTTCTGGGTCACCCTGCGTTGCTACTACTTTACCGTTTTGAGTACCAACAAGAACAGAACAGCCTGTACCACAGAAACGACAAGGCGCTTTGTCCCATGTGATTTTGGTTTGATCAGAGCTCGCAATCAGATTGGTTGCAGAAGCTGGTAGTGTAATACCTGCGACAGCAGCAGCTGATGCAGCCGCGTTTGCTTTCACAAACGCACGTCTTGTCATTTTCATACTTCACCCTCAATTTGGGAATGTTGTGTTCCAGTGTCTTCTTTGTCCGTTTCTTCTAGCCCAGTTTCGATTTGGTGATAAACCAGCACTGTGCTTAAGACATTCGGTAAATTATTAATCGCATCGATCGTATCGGTGATGAAACCTTGGTTTTCGGTTTCTAGCACCACCACAATTTTGCCTTCCGGGCTATCCCCATAAATTTCTGCGTTTTCGTACGCTTCAATCTGGGTCTTTACTTCAGCCAGGTGCTCAGGCAGAACATGGATTACCAGACTCGATATGTGCACTTCGTTTAGTGACATGTATGTCTCTCGTTTTTATCGCCTTTAGCGCTAAATAAGGGCTAGGCTGTTATATTGCTCACATTGATGGATGAAGTAGGGCAAACTGATACACAGGCGCCGCAGCCGTTACACTCATCAAGGTCTATATTTGGTTGTGCTACTTTGCCAATTTCCAATTGGAACTTAATTGCCATTGGGTCGCACATATCCCCACAGCTTCTGCATTCGACATTTTGCGTTGCTAAGCAGCTATCGTTGATCGTTGCTTTTGCCTGCCATGGTTGCTCTTCTTCAGCTAAAAAAAGCGGCTCAGGACAAGCATCGGCGCATTGATAACAAAACGTGCACTCATCAATCGAAAAATCAACGGCAGGAAAACCGCCGTCACTTTTGGTAATAATCTTGGTTTCGCAAGCCTCGATACATTTACCGCAGCGAGTACAGTCATCGATGAACTGAGTTGGTTTAGCCAGCCAAGGAAGACGTACCGAATTATCCGGTTGCGTTTTTCTTGCAAAAAGTCTTCGTCTAGAAAGGTCTACCACTTAGTTACCTCAAAGTTAGAAACCCAAACTAAGCATAGTCCACAATTTCATTAATAAACTGTCATTTAAGTACACGAAATTGTAGTTTTTGACATATATCTATAAATACCTCTTAGGAGGTAATTGGGATGCAATGTTGTTTTGGATCAATAAATTCCAACGCAGGTGATCACATATTGATAAAGTTAAAAGATAATGCGTGTTACATAGTAAGAAATGCGGTTGTCGTATCAGCGGAGTTCAGAGTTGTTTAATAATGTGAAAAAGTCAGTAACACGTACCATCGCATCTGCCATGATGTTGATTTTGCTCCTCTCAGTGGCGACGACTGGCTTTGCTATTTTCACTCTTGCATCGAGCCTTAATGATGCAGAGGCCGTCAATGTGTCTGGCTCAATGCGTATGCAGAGCTATCGATTAGCTCACGATATTCAGAGTGAATCTGTAGACTATTCTTCACATATTGACTTATTTGAGCAGTCTATATACTCCCATTCGATGCTGGCTCTGCAACATTGGTCAGTACCTGAAGACATCACAAAAGATTACTACCGTTTGATCCTTCGCTGGCATGAACTGAAATCGGTGTTGAAGAGCCAAGATAGAGACCGATATTTGGTGTTGGTAGCGGGCTTTGTGAAACAGATCGATGCATTCGTTTTTAAGCTGCAGCATTATTCTGAGCAGAAACTGATCAACTTAGCGTGGATTGGTGGATTAGGGCTCGGAGGCATTTTGTTTGTTAGCATGTTTGTTGTGCATTTTGTCAGGCTTGAAGTCGTAAGGCCGCTACGTGCATTGGTGTTTGCTAGTGAGCAGATTCAGAATCGTTCATTTAACGTGTCATTGAACGTTTCAAGTGATAACGAAATGGGTATCCTAACCCGAACCTTCAACAACATGGCGCACGATCTAGGCCAGTTGTATCGGG